>Ga0306925_10000975_pt1 | contig 22357 bp, 19 predicted proteins | sample flu12Cox44000176_FD_203755 | JGI IMG/M metagenome (GOLD analysis project Ga0306925, IMG submission 203755) | Lab enrichment of tropical soil microbial communities from Luquillo Experimental Forest, Puerto Rico - flux8day.12C.oxic.44.000.176 (v2)... | ecosystem: Environmental > Terrestrial >... | reverse complement strand
CCGCGTTCGCCGAGATCGTTGGTGACTAGGTCGTGACCCCGCTCGAACTGGTTCGGCAGATCGGGGACAGCAGCGCCGAGAGCAACGATATGCTCGCGCATTGCCGCGAGACGGCCATCGAGGGCTTGCGAAACGGACTCCTCCGTGACGGCCTGTTCAGATGCTGCCTCGGCCTTGCTCTCTTGTTCAAGCCAATCGCGCACCTTCGGGTCGGCCAACAAGGCCATCAGTTGTTGGATCTTCTCCGGTGTGGCCTCGCTTTTGGTCGATGCCACCGGTCTCCCGGCTTTAGCGGTCGCCGCTGGAGCGGATGAGACTGGGACCGTCGCAAGAAGCGTTGCAGCAAATAGTGCTACCGCGACACGCTTTAGAGTCCCGGTGATTGCTATTTCGGTCGACATGGCTATGGCCTCCCGTCCGAAATCATACACCAAGTAGGGTGAATTTGCGACCAAGCCTGGATCTCGTGCATTAAGTGCGAGCGGTCGCTTCGTTGACGCATGGGGCGTCCATACTTATTTTCGCGGCCCGTTCGGAAAAGTGCTGTGCAAATGCCCACGGATTATCGTCCGACCGTCTTCCTGCCCAAGACCGACTTCCCGATGCGCGGCGAATTGCCGAAACGCGAGCCGCCTATTTTGGCGCGCTGGCAGGAGATGGATCTCTATCACCGGCTGCGCGAAGCCTCGCGGGGGCGGGAAAAATTCGTCCTGCACGACGGCCCGCCCTACGCCAATGCCGACCTCCATCTCGGCCATGTGCTCAACAAGATCCTGAAGGATGTGGTCAATCGCTCGCAACAGATGCTCGGCAAGGACGCGCCCTATGTTCCCGGCTGGGACTGCCACGGTTTGCCGATCGAGTGGATCGTCGAAGAACAATACCGGGCCAAGGGCCAATCCAAGGACAGCGTGCCGATCGACCAGTTCCGGCGCGAATGCCGCGAGTTCGCGGCCCAGTGGATCGAGGTGCAGAAGCGCGATTTCGAGCGGCTCGGGGTGATCGGCGACTGGCAGAATCCCTATACGACGATGGCCTATTCGGCCGAGGCGCAGATCGTCCGCGAACTCGGGAAGTTTCTCGTCAATGGCGGGCTCTATAAGGGATCGAAGCCGGTTCTCTGGTCGGTCGTCGAGCAGACGGCACTCGCCGAGGCCGAGGTCGAGTACTACGACCACCGATCGACTACCGTCTGGGTGCGATTTCCAGTCGTGCGGGCCGAGCGGCCGGCGCTTGCGAGCGCCGCAGCGCTGATCTGGACGACGACGCCGTGGACCTTGCCAGGCAACCGCTCGATCGCATTCAGCAGGCGGCTCGACTATCTGGTGATCCGCGTCGAGCAGGCGGCAGAGGGGCGGCGTGCCCGGCCCGGCGAGACCCTGCTCGTCGCCGAGGCGCTGGTCGAGGAGGTGGCGAAACGCGCCGGGATCGAAGCGTATTCGGTCGTCGACCGATTGCCCGGCGAGGCGCTCGAGGGGACGATTGCGAGCCATCCGCTGCGTGGCTGGGGCTACGATTTCGAAGTGCCGCTGCTGGCGGCCGGCTTTGTCGAAAGCGATCAGGGCACCGGCCTCGTTCACATCGCCCCGGGACACGGCGCCGACGATTTCGAGCTCGGCCGGGCGAACGGTCTGCCGGTGCCGGACACGATCGGCCCGGACGGAGTCTATCTGCCTGAGGTGCCGCTCTTTGCTGGCCGTTCGGTCTATCGCCAGGACGGCAAGCCGGGGGAGGCCAACGAGGCGGTCATCGCCGCGATCGACGCCGCCGGCGGACTTTTGGCCCGCGGCACGCTGATGCATTCCTATCCGCATTCGTGGCGGTCGAAGGCACCGTTGATCTTTCGCAACACGCCGCAATGGTTCATCAGCATGGAGACCAACGGTCTGCGACAAAAGGCCTTGGCGGCAATCGCCGAGACCCGCTGGGTCCCGCCGCAAGGTAAAAACCGGATCGAGGCAATGGTCGAGAGCAAGCCCGACTGGTGCGTCTCGCGCCAGCGCGCCTGGGGCGTGCCGATCGCGGTGTTCACCCACCGCGAGACCGGCGAGCCGCTACGTGATCCTGCCGTCGTCGAGCGCGTCGCCGCCGCGGTCGAGCGCGATGGGGCCGATGTCTGGTTCAGCGCAGACCCGGTGCAGTTCCTCGGCAATGCTCACGACCCCGCGGAGTGGGAGAAGGTCACCGACATCGTCGAAGTTTGGTTCGATTCGGGCTCGACGCACGCTTTTGTGCTTGAGCAACGGCCCGAGCTTGGGTGGCCGGCCGATCTTTATCTCGAGGGCTCGGACCAGCATCGCGGTTGGTTTCAGTCTTCGTTAGTCGAGGCCTGCGGGACCCGTGGCCGCGCCCCTTACGATGCGGTTCTGACCCATGGCTTCGTCCTCGACGAAGAGGGGCGCAAGATGTCAAAATCTCTCGGCAACGGCATCGAGCCTCAGGAAGTCATGCAGCACAGCGGCGCCGACATCCTGCGCCTATGGGTGGTCGGTTCCGACTACACCGAGGATGTCCGCATCGGCCCGGAAATCCTCAAGCACCACAACGACGTCTACCGACGCTTGCGCAACACACTGCGATACCTGTTGGGCGCGCTCGACGGGTTCTCGTCCGCCGAAGCGGTCGGGTTCGAAAGAATGCCGGAACTCGATCGCTGGGTATTGCATCGCCTGGCCGAGCTCGACCAATTGGTGCGGCGCTCGGTCGAGGAGTTCGATTTCCGCGGCATATTCACGGCGCTCTATAATTTCTGCGCGGCCGATCTTTCTTCCTTCTATTTCGACATCCGCAAAGACCGGCTCTATTGCGATGCGCCCGACGACGTCAGGCGGCGGGCGGTGCGCACGGTGCTCGACCGCTGCTTCGACTGCCTCGCCCGCTGGCTGGCCCCCGTCATCTGCTTTACTGCAGAGGAGGCTTGGCTCGCCCGGCACGGCGACATACCTGGGCGCAGTATCCATCTCGAGCTGTTTCCCGATGTACCAGCCGCTTGGCGGGACGAGGCGCTTGGCGAGCGTTGGGCAATGTTGCGGGATGTTCGCCGCGTCGTCACCGGCGCCCTTGAGCTCGAGCGCGGCGCAAAGCGCCTGGGTTCGAGCTTGCAGGCTGCGGTCGAGCTGTTCGTCCCAGAAAGGCTCCTGGATCTCGTCCGCAATGTCGATATTGCCGAGCTTTGCATCACCTCGGCCGGGACGATCCGACCCGATCCGGTTCCGGACGACGCGTTCATGCTGCCCGACGTCGGCGATATCGGGGCGCGCGTATCCGCCGCGTCCGGCGATCGCTGCGAGCGGTGCTGGCGGGTGCTGCCCGAAGTAGGTCAAATGCCAGGTAGCGCCGATCTCTGCCGCCGCTGCGCTGCAGTCGTCGATCGGAGCAACGTCGCGGCGAGCGCCAGCTGATGGTGGCGCGCGGCCTAGCCGTGGCAATCACGGTCGTGGCTCTCGATCAGCTCAGCAAGGCCGCCGTCCGAGGTTACTTCGCCGCGCATGCGGCAGGCGAGCACGAGAATATCACGTCGTTCTTCAACGTCGTCCTGATCTACAATCGTGGCATGAGTTTCGGCTTGTTCAACGGTGCTGGAGGATTGAACGCGTTACTGTTCTCCCTTGTCGCTGCGGCGATCGTCGCCGTGCTGATCTATTGGCTGAGCCGCGTCGAGAGCCCTTTGCTCGCCGTTGCGATCGGACTGATCATCGGTGGCGCCATCGGCAACGTGATCGATCGAATTCGGCTCGGCGCCGTCGTTGATTTTCTCGATTTTCACGCCGGATCGTGGCATTGGCCGGCGTTCAATGTCGCCGACAGTACCATTTGCATTGGCGTCGCGGTAATGCTGCTCGATGGCTTGCTTCTGCGGCGGGAAGCGCATTAAATAAGGCAGGGAGGGGGTTCTGCAATGGTCAGTCTTCACCGGGTTCGCGGCGGGGGCCGCGGTCTTGCCGCTGTGAGCGTTCTGTGCCTCGCTGGGCCACTGTTGATTGCGGGGTGCACCGATTTCAAAAAGGCGATCGGCCTCGAGCCGACATTGCCCGATGAGTTCGCCGTCGAGTCGCGAGCGCCGCTGACGATCCCACCCGATTTTGAATTGAGACCGCCGCAGCCCGGAGCGTCGCGGCCCCAGGAAAAGAGCGCCGACCAGCAGGCCAAACAGCTGATCGAGCGAGCCGGGCCCGGCGAGCCAGGCAAGCAGGCGTCTGATTTCCGGCTGCGCCGCTCGGAGGACGGACTGCCCGACATCGGCGCGCGCAACGGGCAGGCGCCCGACCCCAACGCGGCCGTAGCCGATCAGAGCCTGTCAAGCAAGCTTTTGGGCTACGACGGCGCGAGCAACGCCGATGGCGCGGTCGAAAAGCGCGAAACCACCCCGCTGAAAGGGGTATATTAAGCGCGCGTCGGCGTAGCCTCTTCGGGGACGAGCAGCAGGTTGTGCGCGTCGCCCTGGCAAAACGGAGGCTCGAGCAAGACATAAGCGTCCCAATCAGCCTCGGCCATGCCATAATCGAGGAGAATGCCGAGCATTTGATAGCCGAGGCTGCGTAATCGGTCATGGATAGCCGCGCGGTCCCCGGCGGCTTCGTGTCCGGTTTCCATCACCAATGCCGGGCGATATCGGTCCAGGGTGGCCTGCGCGCCTTCGAGGACCTGCCGCTCGTGCCCCTCGACATCGATTTTGACCAAGTCGAGCCTGTCGAGCCGGCGCTCCGCGGCAAGCGAGTCGAGGCTGCGCATGGCGACATTCACCTCTTGCCAGCCCGCACCCGCGGTTCCGAGCCGGGCGGTGCCGGTATCGGTTCGCGCCGAAGACACGATGGGCACCGCAAACTCCACGCAGCCGTCGTGGTCGCCGACCGCGCAGCGGACGACCTCGGCTTGGCGCAACGCATTGGCGGCGAGCGTGGCTTCGAGGGCGGCGGCGCTACGCGGCGCCGGCTCGGCCGCGAGCACGTGTCCTGCCGCACCGACGGCGCGGGCCAACGGAACCGTCCATTCGCCGAGATTGGCACCGATGTCGACCGCGACGGCGCCGGCTCGCAGGGCGGCGAGCGCCGCGGGATGGGCGCGCGGCGGGTGCAGCAACGCATGCCGACCGCGTGCGTCGAGCGGGTGGGGCACGTAGACGAGGTCGCCGGTGCGGTGCAGTGTGAAACCACCGGGCCAGCCCCGCTCGAGCCTTGCGAGGAGGCGCTTTTCGCGCCATCGCCGGACGAGCCGCGCGCCCGGCGTCTCGGGCTCTCCAGGCGGGCGCAGCTTCCACACCGCCTTCAGAAGCGCCATCATCACGTGGAGATCGGCCGGATTGTTGGCGCTCACGTCCCTCCACGTGCCGGCAGGGCACCCCCGGTTCTTAGGCGAGCAACCCCGGCAGGGGCTCGACGCTGCCGCTGTCAGGGAAGACATTCGCCGCCAGCGCTCGATCGTCGACCAGCAAGTGATCCTTGAGCAGGCCCTTCAGCACGGCGCGGAGATCGGTTGTGGCCCGCAAGTCGCGGTGCTCGTAAAGATCGGCGTCCTTGAGACCCGGCCAGTCGGCGAGTACGCGGCCGCCCTTGAGTCCGCCTCCGGCAAGGATCGCGACCGTCGCGGTGCCATGGTCGGTGCCGTCGTTGCCGTTAATGCGGGCGGTGCGACCGAACTCAGTAACCAGCACGACGACGGTTTGACGCCAGGCATCGCCCATGTTCGTCTCAATCTCGGCGATGGCGCCATCGAGCGCTCCGAGCAAATTCGCCAGCCGGCCCTTGAGGACACCCTGGTTGACATGGGTATCCCAACCGTCCAGAGCCAGCGCGCCGACCCGCGGGCCCTCGGTGCGCGCGAGAAATTTCGCCGCGGCGCCTGCCGCGTCGGCAAAGTATTTGCGCACTTGCTCGATCCCACCGATCTGGACGGCCGGACGATCCATTTCCTGATCGCCCTCCATGCCGCTGGCGCGGGCGATCGTGGCCAACCCGATGCGCTCCTCAAGCGCCAGCGCCAGCGCCGGGTCCGTGTGGTTGTAGAGATCGAGCAGACGCATCGTCGTTTCGTCGCCGACCGGCGGCAGCCGCGGCGGGACCCAGGCCAGCACCGGTGCCGGGCCGCGCACAACGAGCGGCGCGATCGGCCCGACGGCGAAGGCCTGCCGGCCCCCAGTATCGGCTCGGTCGCCAGGCTCGAGCACGGCAAGCGCACGATTAAGCCACCCCGTGTCGACGGCGCCTGGCTTTACCTGCCCGCTTTCCAGCACATCCTGCCCGTCGAAATGCGAGCGCTCACGATACGGCGTCGCGACCGCGTGCACGATCGTGGCTTGGCCGGTGTGATAGAGGCGATGCAGGTTCGGCATTGCCGGGTTCAACGCAAAGAAACCGTCGAGCGGCAGGGCCGGCGTCTGACCGTCTGACATGAGCCCTTTGTCGCCGCGCAGCTTGAGCCAATCGGGTTCGTCGACCGGAGCAACCACGGCGAGCCCATCGAGCGCGCCGCGCAACACGATCGTCAGAAAGCGTGGGTCGCGGCCCTCGGCGCGCGCCTTGCCAGGCATCAAGGACCAGGCGAACAACGCGCCTGAGCCGAGCAACAGCTCGCGGCGCGTCGGAGCCGGAATGTTGGACGGCATGATCACCTCCGCAAAAATTCAGGGGTCATCAGCAACATCGTCAATGCCTGCGGGCGACTCTCGGCGCGGGCAATCGTGCGTTGCGTTTCCGCCGAGGCGAGCGGTCCTATTGCCGTGTCCATGACCCCCTGAGGCTCGTGGCCCAGGCCCTCGCGATGGGCGAAGGCATTGGCAATCTCGAGGCGCTGACCCAACCCGTCGAGCCAGGCTGCGTTGTCGTCCGAGAAGCCCTTGGGTGCCGGTGGCCGCCACAACGGTTCTCCGAGCAGGTTACCCGCTTGGAGGATCCGCGGGATGTCCCCCGGTTCTCCGGTCGCCCGCAGCGCTGCCGTGATCCATTCGTTCGGCCGCTTGATCTTTGCCTGCTCCGGCGCCCAGGATTCGGGGGCCGCGATAAGCGCGGTGACCACCTCTTTGAGGTCGCCATCGGTGTCGAGAAAGCGTTGCGTTAGCCGATCGACGAGCGACGTCGGCGGGTCGTCGGCGATAAAATGACGCGCCAGCTTGGTCGCTATATGTCTCGCGGTCGCCGGATGACGTGCAAGGTCGTAGAGCACTGCGCGGCCCTGCTCGACGCCGCGCTCGGCATAGCTGTTGCCGATCACCATCTGCGCGCCAGGCTCGTGGGCGCGGGGCAAGAAGGTAAACTCGCCGCCGTGATCCGGGTTTGACACTGTCGGAAGGATGGTCCAGCCGGTCAGCACCTTGGCGAAACTCGAAACGTCGGCCTGCGAGTAGACGGTACGCACGCCAAGCGTGTGCAATTCGAGGATCTCGCGGGCGAGGTTCTCGTTGAGGCCTTTGTCGCGATTGATGCCGGCGACCGACCCGGGACCGATCGACTCCGCGTTGTCGAGATAGAGCAGCATCGCGGGGTGGCCCTCGACCGCCAGCAGCATGTCGCTGAAACGGCCCAGCACATGCGGCCGGATTGCTTCGCGCTCGTAACCGCCGGCCATTACCGTGGCATTGGCGTTGACGCAGAAATGGTTCGACCAGAACCACACCAGACGCTCGACCAGGCCGATTTCGGCGTTGATCGCAGCATCGAACCGCGCTTTGGCTTCGTTCCGAAACAATTGTCGCGGCAATGGCACTGTTTCGGGCTGAGCGGGGGCCGCAGGCGGATCGGGCTTCGCGTCCATCGCGGCATCCCCGCCCGAACTCTGCATCGCGACCTGCGCGGCGGCCTCCCGGCGTAGACGCTCCCGCTTTTCCTTTGCGGCGCGCTCTGCGTTGTACTCGAAAACCTCGCGATTGGCAGCAGCACTACTTGGCAGATCCGGATTCGCGATCTGCCCAGCGTTCGGTCGCTCCAACTCGGCGAGAAGCGCGCCGCGCGGATCGGGCGCGATCGCCTCTATCGAACCGGCGAGCGGCCCAAAGCCGAACCGGTGAAGCGCCAGGGCCGCCTCCTTCGGATCACGGGCCATCAGCGCCTTCCTCCCAGAAGCCGACGAACAAGGTGTTATACGCAGCCGCTCACCAATACATCACTCACGTTTTGCTTCCGCTACGGCCGCGGCAGCGCTTTCGCCAGTGCCTGATAGGCCTCCTCGTCCGTCCGATCGTACCGCAGCGGAGTCACAACAATGCGGCCAGCCTGCAATGCGTCGATGTCGCTCTCCGGTCCTTGCTCGCGCGGCCCACGGCGGAAGCCGATCCAGTGATAGGTCAGACCGCGCGGATCGGTCCGCGTCTCTACGTGCATTCCCTGGAGCAGTCCGACACCCTGCCGCGCCAAGGTGAGCGGGCCTGCGTCAGCCGCTGAGGAGTCCGGGAAGTTGACGCTGAGGCAAGTCGCATCACCCCAGCCGATCGCCAGCAATTGCCGTATCACACTGGGACCGAGCGTGCGTGCGGTCGACCAAGGGACGTGCATGGGATCGCTCCACGCCTGGCTCAGCGCAATTGACGGAATCCCCAGCATCATTCCGGTCATCGCCCCGCCCACGGTGCCGGAAAACACCGTCTCCATGCCGAGATTTGCGCCACGATTGACGCCGCAGAGGAGAAGATCCGGTCGCGCCTCGGCCATCAAACGACACACGCCCATCACCGCGCAGTCTCCCGGGGTTCCGGTAATCGCGTAGCGTCGCGGCCCCCGCTCGGTCACACGGATCGGATGATGCAGGCTTACGGCATGCGAAACGCCGCTTTGGTCATGCTCGGGTGCGACGACCCAGACCTCTCGGGCAACTTCGCGTACGATCTCTTCGAGTACCCCTAGGCCCGGCGCCTCGATGCCGTCGTCGTTGGTAAGGAGGACGCGATCCAGCACGCTACCGTTCCTGCGGTGGCGACTAGATCAGCGCGAGCTGCGGCTATTCGGCTCTTTCCGGCGGACCCTTGAGCTCGACGACGTTGCCGTCGGGGTCGGTGATGTAAAGCGAGGAGCCGTAGCCTTCGGCGCCGTAGCGCCGCCTGACTTCGCCAACAGCGACGCCGTGTCGTTGCAAATGCGCCGCCAGCGCGGCGAAGTCGAAGGTGCCGATGCGCACCGCGAAGTGGTCCAGGTTGCGCCCTGCCGCCGCCTCCGCCGACTGCGGTGCGGGACCGGCCGGGACCAGATCAATCATCGACGCGCCGGCGCGCAGCTGCACGAGCTTGGGCTCGTCGAGCCGGCGCTCGACGTGACAGCCCAACACATCCCCGTAGAATTTGATCGCGCGATCAAGATCCGCGACCCGTAAAACGAGGTGGTCGAGGGCCGCAACCTGGATCGCGCCAGTTTGCGAAGCTTCTCTACTCTCCAGCGTCCCTACGTCCGGCATTGTCGGCTCCTTTCGATCGCGATGGATCATCTTATCGCGATTCGACCGGGCCTGGCAGGCAGATTATTGCGAGTTATTGCGGCGGAGACTGGTCCGATCGTGACCCGGCGCCGCGAGAATGCTGGCTGCGCCAAGCGCGCATTTCGGCCGGGTCGAGGACACCGTTGTGATCGGTGTCCATTCGGTCGAATTGCGCCGTTGCGCGTCGGGCCGCGCGCTGTTCGGCCCGTTCGATAAATTGCTCCCGAGTGAGGCCGCCGGAAGAGGACGGTGCCGAGGCCGCAGAAGTCGAGCTTGGCTGAGCCGCGGCTTGCTGGGGTGCCTGGGCGAAGGCGGTCGCCGGCAGCAAAGAAAGAGCAAAAGCAGCGAAGACGGCAGTCGAGCGCATATCGTGCGACCTTTAGTTGTTGATATCGGCTTTGTACCGCATATCGCGTGCAAACGCAACCCATATAGACCGCCGCAACAGGGATGCGTCCGGTTCATGTCGCGTCGGCAAAAAAGCAGGGCATAGGGGGCGCCTCCGCTAGGAGATCCGGCGTTCGCGGGAGTACAGTCGATTCGATCGCGATCCTTCGCAGAGTGGGAATTCGCCATGCAATACCGCAGAATCTCGGCCGATTGCCATCTCGACATGCCGTGGATGCCGCCGACACTGTTCACCGAGAACGCAAGGCGCGAGCTGAAGGACCGCATGCCTTATGTCGAAGACGGGGCGGACGGGCCCCAATGGGTTGCCAAGAACGGCGCCAATTTCGGCCTGCTGAATGGGGTCGGGCCGGGCGGCGCGAAGCACGTTCCCGGGCAGAACGTACGGGTTGACATCATGGCCGAGCACGGCCTGTTCTCGGATGCCAAGCAAGGCAAAGTACGCTGCAGCGATCCGCATCTGCGCCTCAAGGACATGGAGGCGGACGGCGTCGACGCCGAGATCATCTACGGCGTCCTCGGCACCGCTTCCAAGCTCAACGACGCTGAGGCCTCGAACGAGGTTTTGCGCATCTACAACGACTGGCTGAAGGATTTCTGCAGCCACTACCCAGACCGGCAGATCGGGCTGGCCTGCCTGCCCTATGGCAGTGTCGATCAAGCGGTAAAGGAAGTCCGCCGCGTCGCGAAGATGGGTCTCAAGGGGCTCGAACTGTCGTGCTCCTGGGACATGGAGCCGATGTGGCACCCGAGCTGGGAGCCCTTCTGGCAGGCGGTCGACGACGTTCAGCTGCCGCTGCATTTCCACACCTTCCCGACGACCCCGCCGCGCGCCCGCCAGGAGGCGCCAAAGGTCCGGCGCGCGGCGATGTTCACTGGCGTCTCGGCGTTCCAGATGGGGCTGATCCACATCATCGCCGGGATGATGGGAGCCGGGGTGTTCGAGCGCTATCCTAGACTGCGCGTGTCGTTCGGCGAGAGCGGCGCCGGCTGGCTCGGCTATGCACTCCACCGTATGGATTTCGAGTTCGAGGACCGCTTCCGCGATCTGATGAAATTGAAGCCCAGCGAATATTGGCGTCGCCAGTGCAAGGCGACATTCCAGTTCGACCCGATCTGCACCAAGCTGATCGACGACATCGGTGTCGAGACCTTGATGTGGGGCTCAGACTACCCGCACACCGACGGCATCTGGCCGGAATCCTCAAAGTACATCGAGGAGCAGTTCGAAGGCCTCTCGCCTGAGGTCGTGCACAAGATCACCTGCGAGAACGCCGCCAAATTCTACGGCCTGATCAACTAAACCGGAGCCCTTACCGAGAGCCCGCCGCGCTATTGCGGCTGGGTCCGGATTAGGGGGTGACGGCCAGCGCGACAAGAGGGGAAGATGGTGCCCGAGCCGATTTCACCCGACCGCTTTGCCATTCTGGTCGAGCGCGCGGGGCTAAAGCTGACCCCTGAGCAATTCGAAGAGCTGCGGCAAGGCCACCGCTTTGTCGAGCGGATGATCCGCACCGTGCGGCGGCCGCGCGACCGGGCGGCGGAGCCCGCCCACATCTTCGTCCACCCGAGAGTCTAAGCGCGGCGATGGACCCGACCCTTCTCACCGTCGCCGAGGTGAGCCGCGCAATTCACTCCGGTGAGCTTTCCCCGGTCACGCTGGCGGAGGCCTATCTCGAACGGATCGCCGCACTCGACGGCGAATTGCACAGCTATGTGACCGTACTGCGCGATACGGCTCGGTCGGCCGCCCGCGATAGCGCCGCCGGCCGCGCGCCCGGCGCATTGCACGGCATCCCGATCGGCCTCAAAGACATTTACAAGACACGCGGCATTCGGACCACCGCCGGCTCGCCGCGGTATCAGGATCATGTTCCGGACGAGGATGCGGAGACCTGGGTGCAGCTGCGCGATGCCGGTGCGATCCTGCTTGGCAAGCAGGAGACCCACGAGTTCGCGATAGGCGGGCCCGATTTCAGCCTGCCCTTCCCGCCGGCGCGCAACCCGTGGAACACCGCGCACTATCCCTCGGGCTCGTCGAGCGGTTCGGCGGTCGCCGTCGCCGCCGGCCTGTGTGCTGCGGCGATGGGATCCGACACCGGTGGATCAATCCGCGGGCCCGCTGCTTATTGCGGCATTGTCGGGCTCAAGCCCACCTACGGGCGCGTCAGCCGGCGCGGCGTCTTTCCGCTGTCGTACACGCTCGATCATTGCGGGCCGCTGACCCGGACCGTCGAAGATTGTGCGATCCTGATGCAGGTTCTCGCCGGCTACGACCCCAAGGATCCGGCTTCGGCCAATGTTCCGGTGCCGGATTATCGGGCGGCGCTGACTGAGCGCCTCGACGGTCTGACGATCGGCGTGATCCGCCATTTCCATGACCGCGACGCGGTGGCCGGTTTCGGTACCGACAGCGCGCCGAGCGTCGCCTATGTCGGCGCTTTCAACGCTGCCTGCCGTACTTTGGAAGGCCTCGGCGCGCGGCTCGTCGACCTGCAGCTCTCACCGCTCACCGATTACCTCGACACCAACCGCCTGATCATGCTGGCGGAGGCCTATGCGCTGCACGAGACCGATTTCCGCGAGCGACCCCAGCTCTTCGGCCATCACATGTTTGCGCGGATCGGACTCGGGGCGTTTCTGAGCGCGGCGGACTATGTCGAGGCGACACGGCGGCGGCGCGAACTCGCCGTCGATTTCGCCCAGGCGCTCCGGGATGTTGATGTCGCGATTTCGGCGAATGCGACCGGGCCGGCGCCGCGGATCGACTCGGTGTCGACCTACTCCACCTTCGAGCGGGCTTCCTACACGGCACCGTACAACCTGACCGGCAGTCCGGCCCTCTCGGTCCCGATCGGCTTTGAGGACGGATTGCCGCTCGCGTTTCAGATCGCCGGCAAACCGTTCGACGAGGCCGGCGTTATGCGAGTCGGCCATGCCTTCGAGCAGGCCACCGAGTTTCACCGCCAACGGCCGGCGATCGCCGCTTCCTTGCCACAACACCGATAAAGAGCGACATGACCGCAACGCAAGGCTTTGCCCACCCGGAATTTCTGATTACGACCGAGGCGCTCCAGCACCGGCTCGACGACCCCGATCTGCGCGTCTTCGACTGCACCATCCACCTGATCCCCAATCCCGATATCGGCTACACCGTCAAGCCGGGGCGCGAAGATTTCGAGAACGGCCACATCCGCGGCGCCCAATTCATCGACCTACAGGCAGACGTATCGGCCCCACACCCGAAATTGCGGTTTATGCTACCGAGCGCCGAGGCGTTTGCGGAGGCGATGGGTCGCTTTGGCGTCGGCGAAAACAGTCGCGTGGTCCTCTACAGTACGACGACGCCGCAATGGGCGAGCCGCGTCTGGTGGATGCTGCGCAACTACGGTTTTGACAACGCCGCGGTGCTCGACGGCGGATTTCAGAAATGGTCCCGCGAAGGCCGTCCGGTCGAGATCGGTGCGGCGCGCGCACGACCGCCGGCGACCTTTATCGTGCGGGCCGACCGGAGGCTTATCGTCGGCAAGGAGGTGGTGCTCGCCGCGGTCGGCGACGGCGCGGTCTGCACCATCAACGCGCTGAGCCGCGAGCAACATATGGGCACAGGTGGTACGGTTTACGGACGGGTCGGCAGGATCGCCAAAAGCGTCAATGTACCGGCAGCCGCATTGCTCGACCCAGCGACCGGCGCCTACCTGCCGGCAGCCCAATTGCGCGCCAAGTTTGCAGCCGTACGCGCCTTGGATACGCCGCAGGTCATCACCTATTGCGGCGGCGGCATCGCTGCCAGCTCCGACGCGTTAATCCTGACGATGCTAGGTCATCCTGATGTACGGCTATATGACGCCTCGCTCCGCGAATGGGCGACCGACCCGACCCTGCCGATGGAAACCGGCTGACCCTTCACCCTTCCCTCCCTGAGCACGGAGAGGGAGTCATCTCTCACTCTTGGTGAAGGCACGGCAGTCAGGCGGCTGCCGGCTTGTCGATCATCGTTCGCAGGTTGGGCTCGGACCGCGTGGTAACTGTCCCCCGCTCCACCCGATGCACCACCGCGCCGAGATGCGGCGGCCTCTCCTGCCGCAGCCATGGCTCCGCCGCCAGTGCCGCGCGCATGTCGCTGTAACCCGCCTCCCGCCGCTCGGAAATCGAGCTGCGAGAGAACTCTGCATCGCTGTTGGGAATCTGGTCGACACCTGGGCGATAGACAATGTGCACGATGTCCAGCCGCCGCTCTGTCAGCGCCGGATCGTCAGGCACCGCCGCCGCCTCCGGGACCCCCGCCGCCTTCAGCAGCCGCACAGCATGGCGCAGGTTCACCTTGGTCGCTACCGCATCGACTTGGTGTGCCGCGCGGCTTGCATACTGGATCTGCTTGGCGCGCCAGAGCACGGCGTTGATCGTCTCCGGCGGCGCCCCAGCGGCGTCCCAGAGATCGATCAAAAACACGACCATACGGGGATGCCCGGGTTCGTCGACGACTACGTCGAGCGGTGTGTTGGAAACGCAGCCGCCGTCCCAGTACAGCTTCCCGTTCACCTCTGTGGCCGGGAAACCGGGCGGCAGCGAGCCGCTGGCGAGCACATGCTCCGGTCCGATAGTCTGCCGATGGTTATCAAAGAACTCTTGATCGCCGGTGGCAATATTGGTCGCCCCGAGGCTCAGTCGCACGACGCGGCTATTGATCAACGAGAAATCCGCAAACCGCCGCAATGTAAAAAGCATCGGCGTGGTGTCGTAGAAGCTCACCTGCTGCGGCGGCGCCTGCGGCACCAGAAGCGGGTTCACCGGCCGTGGGGTAAAGAAATGCGGCTGACCGAACAGCAGCGCCTCTGCATTGCTGGCCATGTTGTGCAATGTCTGCCACGCTAGCAGAGGTAGCTGTGCGGGCAGATCCGGCCAGGAGATTGCCTCCCAAAGCGCGGCCAGACGCTCGACGCGTTGTTCCGGCCGATTGCCGGCGATGATCGCGGCGTTGATCGCGCCGATCGAGATGCCGGCCACCCAGTCCGGATGCAGATCATGCTCTGCCAAAGCTTGATAGGCACCTATGTGGTAGGCGCCGAGGGCCCCACCACCCTGCAGCATCAGCGCGACGGTCGGGGTCTCTCGAGACGGCCTCGATACGGCTCGCGCTGCCATCGCTCTCCCCTTGTTGCAGTGCAGCATAATATGGCTCAAGCGGGCTGACCGCGCAATTGCGCTTCAGTGGAACCCGGTACCGCGCGGCGTGCCGCATACCTGGAAGCACACCAGCGCCGAAACCGGCCGTGTGCTGTTCCGCTACATCCCGGCCGGGTCCGGAGGGTTTTTCGAGGAGCGGTTGGGTCGGCCGACCGGCCGAAATCCGTCGGCGCTACGGCTGGGAGATCGTCGGCCCGCCGCCTTTCTAGCCTTGATCTCAGAGGTGATCGCGCGCGAAATCCCGATCCCGGCTGCTCGGCAGGGCCGCCGTCGCTGCGATGCTGACGATCGCACAAACGAAGATGTAGAGCGCGATCGCCTGCCCCGATCCCGACCAAGCGAGCAGCGCCGTCGCGATCATCGGCGCCGGCCCCCCAGCAAACACCGCTGCGAACTGAAACCCGATCGACGCGCCGCTGTAGCGCAGGCGCGGCGTAAAACACTCCGCGGTCAGCGCCGCAAGGGATCCCCACATCAGGTTGTGGAAAAAATACGCGACCAGGGTCGCCAACAGGATGAGCCCGGGTATCGCGGTATCGAGCATGGCGTAATAGGCGAACGCGAAAAGCCCGGTCGCCACACCACCGAAAATATAAATTTGCTTGCGGCCGATCCGATCCGACAGATAGCCGGAGAAAGGGATCGTGAAGAATGAGAAGAACGACGCGATTAGCATGACGGAGCAGGAAATCGCGCGAGGCGCCGACGACTTTCATGGCATAAGTAAAGAAGAAGGCGGCATAGACAAAGGCGGGAACCATTTATCCCATTCGCGCGAGCGCGACGAGAATGATTTCCTTCGGCTGGCGCTTCAGGACCTCGGCGACGGGGGCGCGCGCGACACGCTCGTTCGCGACGACCTGCCGGAAGACCGGCGTCTCAAGGATGCCAAGCCGAATCCACAACCCTATTCCCACCATGACGAGGCTCAGCCAGAAGGGGATGCGCCACCCCCAGCTGAAGAACTGATCCCCCGACATTTGGCTGAACGCCAGGATCGCGAGGTTCGCGAGGAAGAACCCGGCCGGCCCGCCAAGTTGTGGCCAAGAAGCGAGGAACCCGCGATTTTCGCTGGTGCGTGCCCACTCCATCGACAGCAACACCGAGCCGCCCCATTCGCCGCCGACGCCGATCCCCTGGATGAAGCGCAGTACGACCATTATTACCGGGCCCCACACGCCGATTTGCTCGTAGGTGGGGACGCATCCGACCAGGAAGGTCGAGAGGCCGGTCAGCAGCAAAGTCGCAATCAGCGCCGCCTTGCGGCCGATGCGATCGCCGTAATGCCCAAAGATCGCCGCACCGATCGAACGCGCGACGAAGCCGACCGCGAAAACGGCAAACGCCTGCAAGGTGCCGGTCAGCGGGTCGGACGACGGAAAATACAACTTGGCGAAGACCAGCGCCGCCATCTGACCATACAGCAAGAAATCGTACCATTCGATTGTGGTTCCGACGGTACTGGCGATTACCGCGCGGCGCAGCTGGGCGCGGTGATCGAAGTCGGAGAGGGGGGCTGCAGCAACCTCGGCTGTGGCCATCGGAGGTGTTCCCGTTCCACGCGACCGGCCCGAAGCCGGGGACCAATTTCTTGTTGCAAGCTGACCATAACATTGGTCGCGGCGCGACGAAAGGAAGGCAACGCACGGGCGGTCGGGGCCAGCTCTGGCGCTGCTGATCAGAACGTTGGCGCGGCATTGCATCTCGAGAGCCGATCGAGGCATGCTGCGCGCCCGGTGCAGGAAAGGGCAGCATGAACGATCCCGTGGATGTGCTGATCATTGGTGCCGGCGCCTCTGGCGCCGCCGTGGCCTGGAGTCTCGCCGACACGAGGATGCACATCCTCTGCCTCGAGCAGGGGGACTGGATGAACCCCGCGACGTACCCTAGCGTCGGCCGCGACTGGGAGGCGCGTGCCTTTGGCGACTATTCCCCCAGTCCCAACATCCGGGCCCGGCCCGAGGACTACCCGATCAACGACGACAACTCGCCTATCAAGATCGTGAACTTCAACGGCGTGGGCGGCAGCACGGTGATGTACACGGCGCATTTTCCGCGTTTGCATCCCTCTGATTTCCGCGTGAAGAGCCTGGATGGCGTGGCCGAGGACTGGCCGATCGATTACGACACCTTGGTCCCGTTCTTCGAGGAGAATGATCGAATGATGGGGGTCTCCGGCCTTGCCGGCGATCCCGGCGTTCCGCCGAGAAATCCGCCGATGCCGCCGCTCCCGCTCGGCCGCTCCGGTGCGATGCTGGCAAAGGCGGTGAATCGGCTCGGCTGGCACTGGTGGCCGTCCGATACTACGGTCGCCACCGTGGATTACGAGGGACGCGCGCGCTGCATCAATCTGGGCCATTGCACACCGGCTTGCGCGCAGGGGGCGAAAGCCAGCACAGACATTACCTATTGGCCCGTGCTACGGCGGGCCGGCGTTGAGCTGCGCACACATTGCCGGGTACGCGAGATCACGACAAACGAGCACGGCATGGCCGCGGGAGTCGTGTATTACGACGCAGACGGCATCGAGCAATTTCAGGCCGCCGAGGTGGTCGTGGTCGCCTGCAATGGCGTTGGCACGCCGCGACTATTGCTGAATTCGGCCTCCGGGCATTTCCCGAACGGGCTCGCTAATTCCAGCGGCCTGGTCGGCAAGAACCTGATGTTCCATCCATATGCCCAGGTCTACGGGTATGTCGCCGATGATACGGACAGCAATCGTGCGCCGCCGACCTGCCTGTGGAGCAAAGAGTTCTACGAAACCGACCTGTCGCGTGGCTTCGTGCGCGGTTACACGTTTCAATTTGGCCGCGGCGTCGGGCCTGTCGCAGAGGCCGTCGCCAGCGAAGCGAAGGGCCTCTTACCCTGGGGTGCCGGCCATCATGCCGCGTTCCGTCGCCTCAATGGTCATCGCCTCGGCCTGTCCGCGATCTGCGAGGACCTGCCGGAACAGCATAACCGCGTGACACTCGACCCGGTGCTGAAGGACAGCCACGGCATCCCAGCGCCGCGGATCGACTACCAGATCGGCGAGAACACGGCGCGGATGATGGAACACGGCATCTCCCATGCGAAGGAGATCCTCACCGCGGCGAAAGCAACCGACATCTGCGTCAATAGCCCTATTCTGTACGGCGGCTGGCACCTTCTGGGTACCGCACGCATGGGCACCGATCCGGCTCGCTCGGTTGTGAACCCGTGGGGGCGATCGCACGATGTTAAGAACTTGTTCATTGTCGACGGCAGCCTCTTCGTTACTTCCGGCGGCGTGAACCCGACTTCCACCATCCAGGCCTTGGCGCTCTACATCGCCGATCAGATGAAGCAGCGCTTGGCCAATTTGTTCGACTGAGGCGAATTATGTCCACGGACAGTCTCCTTACCCCGGCCCAGCGCGACGATTTGCGCGCGATCGCGGGCATCATCATCCCGGCCAGTGCGGAATTCGATGTGCCGGGCGCAGATGATCCCTCGATCCAGGCCGATATAGTGAAAACCCTCGGCCGCGATGCGGGCCCTGTACGGGAGGCGCTGGACGATCTTGCGCGTCTTGCCGGGGGGCGGCCGCTGGCCAGTCTCGACCCGCCACGGCGCGAGGCGGTGGCGCTGGAACTGCGCGCGACAGGCGGGGCCGCCGTAGCGACGCTGACCCGTGTCGTCCTGCAGTGCTATTATCGCGACGATCGTGTCGTCCGCTCTCTTGGATTGGAGCCGCGGCCGCCCTATCCCAAGGGCCATGAGTTGGAACAGGGCGACTGGTCGCTACTCGATCCCGTCCGAGCGCGGCCGCCGATGTGGCGCCGTGCGTAGCCTCCGAGAAAGGTTAAGAGGAAAAGCGGCATGCGCATAAGCACGATGATCCGGATTAGCTCCGCTGCAGGACAAGGTGGGGCGAACTCCGACAGCGGGTTGATGGATCGCATCACCGATTTCGCCCGCCAAGTCGAAGTCAGAGGATTTCCCGGCATCTGGGTCGGGGATTCGGTGGGCCGCGGCCGGCCCACTTTGGACTCGCTCCAGGTACTGACGGCGACCGCCGCGGTGACGCGGCGGGTCGAACTCGGGATCGCCGTTCTGCAACTCCCATTGCGCAACCCGGTCGAGCTCGCTAATCGCATTCAGTCGCTGCAAGCGATGTCGAACAACCGCCTGATCCTCGGCGTCGGCAGCGGCTCGACGCGCGATGATTTCGAGCTGCTCGGCTACGATTACGATCACCGTTTCCGCACCTTCAAAAATGACCTCGAAATCATGAATCGCGCGTGGAATGGCGAGCCGGTCAACGGCGGCACCCTCTCGACGTGGCCGGGATGCAAGGGCGGTCCGCCGATCCTGATTGGCGCCTGGCGGAGCCCCCGTTGGATTACCTATGCCGCCAAGCAAGCTCAGGGCTGGACCCCGTCCGGCCGGTTCAGCAGCTGGGACGATCTCGAGTATGGCATGAAGATCTATCGCGAGGCCGGCGGCACCAATGCCGTCCTCGCCAATTGCTCGATCGACCTCGCCGAGCGTCCCCAATCCGCGGAGCTGGCGAAGGTGGCATCGGTCAATTTCATCTGCCCGCCGGAGGAGGCGCGCCGACGCATCAAACGCGTCAAGCAATTGGGCTTCGAAGAGATCCTGATCGGCTCGCAATTCGGTGCGATCGAGGAAATCGATCGCGTGCGCGATTTCGTCAACTCGTGACCACCCTGCGACAAGGAGAACTCGCCATGCCGCTCTACGAAAAAGGGGACGTCCGCATCCATTACGAAGAGGTCGGCTCCGGCTTCCCGTTGCTGGTCATTCCCGGCGGCGGGCTGAACTCTACGGTCGCGGGCCTCGCTACCCACCCGTTCAATCCGATGGACGAGTTCAAGGGCGAGTACCGCGTCATCACGGCCGACCTGCGCAACGCCAAGGGCGGCCAGTCCGTGGGGCCCCTCGAGGTCGACCGACCGTGGGATGCCTATACCGACGACCATATTGGATTGATGGACCACCTCGGCATCGGCCAATTCATGGTCTTGGGCTTCTGCATCGGCGGCCCGTTCATCTGGAACCTGTTGAAGCGGGCCGGCGATCGCGTCGTCGCCGCGGTGCCGGCGCAGCCAAGCGGCTTCCGCCCCGAGCTGCCAGATCTCTCCTACCAGAACAACATGAAAGGCTGGGGCCCGGAGCTCTGCGAGCGCCGGCCCGACATCACGATGGCGATGGTCGATGCCTTCCTGACCAAGATGTACCGCGCCAACGGCGATTTTGTGTACACCGTGTCGCGCGATTTCGTGCGCAACTGCCAGACGCCGATCCTGGTCCTACCGGACGACGTCCCGGCGCACCCCTACGCCGTCGCGATGGAGTGCGTCCATCTCGCGCCAAACGCTCAGGTCAGCCTCTACCCGTGGAAGGACAGCCCGGACAAAATCCCGCTGGCAGTGCGCCATATCCGCACCTTCCTGCGTGCCCATCGGCCGGCGATCGCCGCGCATCAACCTCTGGCAGCCGCCGCCCAATAACCGGGTATCAAAATGACAGGGCGGCAGGGACCAGCCCAGCCGCCCCGTCGCCGCCGAAAAAGCGCTCGGACAAGGGCGGTTGAGCCGTTGCGCCGACATGATGGTGATCCTATGGCGCACCGAGACCATGACCGGCCTGACGATGGTCATCGACTCCGGATGGTATTCTCATTGATGCGGCGTGCAATCTTCCGGTCGGCAGTCTCCAACTGCCGGCGGGGCGTGTAGGCCCGATCACGAAAGGCACCCAGGAGGCGTTTCGCACGCAGAGTGCTGGTGATCCCGAGCCGCTGTATATCGGCCACGGCAACGCTAAAGTCGCACTCGACGGAGGGGAACATGGGGCCAGATTGTCAAAGGCTCGTGGCTCGGGCTGTCTTGGAGGACTTCGTCGAAAACCGCAGGAACCTCCTGGGTCCATTCACGTGGAGTTACAATCGCCCCTACTGGGTTCGGGAGTGGTGTGTCCACTCGGTCCGGGATCAGTTTCGCATACCCGACTCTTTCACAACCTCAAGTCGTAATTCTAGCAATTAAGAGAACGATCCGCAGGGAGTATCGACGGGCCTACCCGGCAAACTTGCCTGACGCCGTTCCACTGGTAATCGAAGTCTCTTTATTAAAACCATGAAGCGGCAGTTACATTGTCGCAGGCCGTCGATGTGATCTGAGGCGAAGCGATCACGGACTTTTAGGCCAATCCCCCAGCCTCCGCTAACACCTGGAGAGATCCAGCAGAAAGCCGTTTGCCATGTTGTAACTGAGCCCGATCTCGGCGAGCGCCTTCTTCGCTCGGTTAGGGTTCCCCTTAAGGCCTTGTGGCGGCGGGCTATGGGTCGGCTTGGGATCAAGGGGGAGACCATCAAAAACTCGCCAAAGATTAGGGAAGCCGCAACGCACGCTTCATCTTCCATGAGTATCTTTTGTAGTAGTGGGGCGGTAGAGGAATCACCGATGCTCCACAATCTCGAGTTATGTCCGGCGGTCGAGCAAGAGTTGCCCAGCCGTGCCGGGGTGCTGTCCCGGGTGTATCGCAGCCTCTACGATTCGATGGGTGTCTCGATCAGCTCGACGGGACTTAGCGCCTTCGATCGGGTGGGGACCAGGGTGGCGCATCCGTTGCTCGCGCGAACGCTGCTGGCCGACTCTTCGGTTTCCGCTATTCTGCCCACCGCACAGGCCCCCATTGCGCTCGGCCTCTCCGAACAAGCTCCGTTTCTCGTCGCCCGTTCGGGCCTGCTGATGCTGCCGCCCGTCTTGCTCGGAAATAGCAGCGCTTTGGCCGCGGCAACGCGGTGGGGGCTTGAGGCGGCCCATCTCCTTGGTTCACCCTCGCTGTCGCGCGACCGCGCCATCAGGGGGCTGGCTGCCGCCCTGCAGCACGGCGCGGCGTTGCTGCGACAACTTAGGGAGAACGACCGAGCCCTTATTCTCGACCTCCTGCCCCAGTCGATCGCGGCCGCTCTCTCTGCCACCATCGAACCGTCTATTACACCGGAGCTCCTGAAGTGGCAGGCGTCTCGTGTCGAGGTATTGGACGATGTCTTAGGCCTGCTCGCGGGACCCTTCGATCCGGCATCGCTCGGCGAGCTTTCGTTGCCGACCGAGTGCATCCTGGTCGCCGGTGGGGATAGCCGTTTGATCATCGACCGTGAAACCGGCCTCAACCGTTACGGGACAGTGCCCCGCCCGCGGCCCGACGCGGTTCACTTTTCGTCCTCCACCGCATCGAGCATCAGTGACTACGGATTCATGCTGTGCGACATGTTTCGGCGTGACTTGGCAATGGCGGTGCTTCGTGACGAAGTCTCGCTCGAAGCGTTGCGCGTCCAAGCTACCGACGCGGTGACTACCCAGATCTTGGGGCTGCT
>Ga0306925_10000974_pt1 | contig 22370 bp, 30 predicted proteins | sample flu12Cox44000176_FD_203755 | JGI IMG/M metagenome (GOLD analysis project Ga0306925, IMG submission 203755) | Lab enrichment of tropical soil microbial communities from Luquillo Experimental Forest, Puerto Rico - flux8day.12C.oxic.44.000.176 (v2)... | ecosystem: Environmental > Terrestrial >... | reverse complement strand
TGAGGATTCATGGGGTTGCATTTCGGTTGGTGTGCTACTGCATCCAAGCATCGCGAGAATCATTCCGTAGCATGCTATTCTCATGGTATCTGTATTCCTCCACTACAAAGGTATCGCGTGCCTCGGCCACAATCAAGCGCCGGTTAGCATGCATGCGTTTCGCCCGTTTTCACGTCTTTCCCACACAACATGCACGGAAAGCTGACATTCGCTCCCTGTTCTGCGGGCATCCTGGCTGCCTCTAGAGCCCCTTCGGGAGTTCCGGGGGGAGCCCGATAGGGCTGGATAGGGTCCGGTGGCTGCGGCAATTCCGGTTGCGCCGTTATAGTGTTCCCATTGAGAAGCGGTCCGGGCCCGAGATGAAAATCTTTTGTCGGTGGAGCCACGGGAGCGGGCGTCTGAATGCGTGTTCCCCCGTACAAGACGGGCGGAAGTGAGTCTACCGTCAGCATGGGAAAGTGCCTAGGGGTCACACCAGCGGGCAATGTGGGCACTGGCTGCATTTGCACGCTGGGCGCTTCTTTGCTGTCGAGCATCTCCAGAATTTGCAAGTGCCGTGGACACATCCGTGCAGCCTTGTTCTCTTGCCGTCGCCGCGTCCAATACCCAAACACAAGAGCCATTTCAGTCTCGTGGGCCGTGGTCGGCGTCGTATACCGTTTGGCATACGGCAAAAGTCCCCATACCTCGCACAACACGCATTCCACGGAAGCCTCCCTTATCGGCGCAGCGGACCGCCGCGAGCAATCGAGATTTCTTCGTTTCCCATCCAACGTGCGTAGACGACGGCATCCTTGCGTAGACTCCCGTTGTCCGTATCGAAATATTCGTCATAAACAGCAAGCACCTTTCCGGATACCCGTGTGCCCGTGGTGAGCTCAAAGACTCCCGTTCGTCCTACCCACGGGTGTTTTCGTGGGTCCTCTGGTCCGTTCAACGCACGGATTTTCGGGAGCACCCGTACAATCGGTTCTTTGCTCATTGCAATTCCAAAGAATACTACGCTAGGGGGAGAGCGTCAAGAGTTTCCGGGGGAGGCATTGCAGGTGCCGTGGTGTTGGTCACCTCAAATGCACTGGACATATCGATGCCCGGTTGATTGCTTTCGATTTCTTTTCGTAACTTGTCGATACGTGCCGCCGCATCTTCAAGGGTGGTGAAGGTATCCACGAGATTCCCATTGCATCGCAATTCAATCGTCCCCTTTTTGGAAATCTTGAAATCCTTGATATCTTTGCGGTCCCCCCAAACCGTTTTGAGATGGGTTTTCGCCTCTTCTTCGCTGGCAAAATGGCCGACGAGTTCCCCCCGATACCGGATTTGATGGGTCATGATTTCTCTAATCAGCTGTGAGATGTTTCTTCCGGTTCCCCAAAATACACACTTGCTTCTCTAGATTAGACGTTCGTATTGGTAATAAGGGCGCCACTTGATAAATTGAAGGCGACACCTCCAAAACCCGCGGGACCTGCGGCCGCATCCAAGTTTGCAACCGTTGTTGTGATTCCACTATTGATGACATCCGGTGACGCCCCGGTGTGGGATTGTCCCACGTTGGCCACGCCATCCAATAAGAACCCGGTGGCAATGCAAGTGGGAAAGGTATATCCGGCGGAATAGGTTCCCGTTGCATTTTGCAACGTGGCGCCCATTCCGATTAGAATGTTGCTGCCTGCCGCGGCGCCCCCATAAATAACGTGTCCGCCATACGCTCCTGTTACGCATCGGATGCGACCGCCAAAAGCAAGGCTGAGGTTATTCGCACCTCCGGAGTCGAGGGCCGCGAAACCTAGGGAAAGGCTTCCTCCTGCGATAGAGACGATACCAGTCAGAATGGTATCAGCGTCGATGTTGGAATTGGTGCCATTGAGTTGCAAAAAACTCGTTCCCTGGATGTTGCCCCCGGTAATTCGAAATCCTCCAATGGATTCTATGCCTCCAAAGAATTGGCAGTTGATGAAACAAGGATATCCAAAAGCCCCTGACGTCCAGGAAGAGCCATTGCCTTGCGAACCTGGGTTGGATTGGATTTTCTTTTGAAACTGGCTTTCAATAACGAGAATGTTGGGTCCGAGGAAGCAATCGTTTTGCCCATTGGTCCCCGAAGGGTCAAACACAACGACGCGATACAGGGTCGCCGCGCTTGTCCGTGCCGTATTCCAATCAAGAACCGTGACGGTCAGTCGAACGAGATTGATGGCAAGGGGGGTGAGGAGATTGACGGTGTCCCCGTTGGCCCACGTATCCACTTCGGCGGGATTGGTCGTCTGAAGGGCAGGCGGTACGGACCCCGCTACAAGCGGCTGACACATCGAGAAGGCGCCCGCGCCGAGCGACTTGTAATTCCACGCGACGGACGCGTGTGTCGTATTGACCACGAGCTGATTGGTGGCGCCCGACCCTCCAAGATTGGTCTGCAAAAGCGAATTGGCGCCCGCCGTTCGGTTTTTCGCCACCGTTCCGGCCAGGACGACGCCCGTAGCGACCACGGTCGGCGTGGTCGTGATGCCAAACGTCGCTCCCTGTGCCAAGAGAATATCCGCGACGATGGGGTCGAGATTGTTGTTGTGGGCACTAATAAAGGTAATGAGCGTATTCTGATTGATAAACGCCGTCGTTCCGCCCCACAACGCGACAAGGGCCTTGTAACTCGAGAGCGGTACAAGGGCACTCCCTCCAAACGCTGGCCCTTGTCCTGCATTGCCACTTACATTCTGCGGGTCGATAAAAATGTTTCCTTGCAGACTGGCAGGTTGCAAAAGTCCCGCATTCGTCACGAATTGCGTGGGTCCCACGACCCCCGTGGTGGCACTTGCAAAGAACGAATCGCCTTGTCGCACAATGCTGACGAGTGCTGCAGCAGGTACGGTCCAGTTGCTCGGGGATTGCAGTTGTGCACTTGCCGCCGGCTGGGCTCCTCGCTGCACAAATTGTTCTTTGGCGATATTCTGGATGCTCGCATATTCGAGCGTGCTAAGAACGCTTGCACTGTTCCACGCCAAGTCGACCGCTTGTGCAAACGCTCCTGCGATAAACGTGGAGTTGGAATAGTCAACGGCAGCCGGGTCGGTAATCCACCCCGCTGCTCCCATTCCGGCAATGGCACCCGAATACGCGGCGACGTAGACGTTGAGATTGATAGGTGTATACGTAGCCATTCGCGTTTCATCCCCTCTCCGAGAAACACCGTTCTATTTCTTGGGTGAGCCATTCGCTGCAACGAAGCGTCCAAGCCATCTGTCCCAAAGCCGACACCAGGGACATTTCTTCTTCCGGTTCCCCGAAGTAGACACGCACTTCGAGACGCCGAGTTTCATTGCGAGTGCATACAGTCAGGTGTGGATGCATTCTGCAGAATCACTTGTGCAAGCCTAAAGCCCGAAGAAGCTTGACAAGCCAATTGTCTCGCACAACGGCAATGGCCTTGACGGCTTCCGTCGCTCCGACAGCCGCACTGGGATTGGTCTGTACCGCTTTCATCATCACGACTTTTTGTGCGGGCGCATACGACTGCATGCCCATGGTGATGGCGTGTCCCGCGTGGGCGGCCGGGGAAAGCGTCGCGGGCTTGGGATTCGCAACGGCCCCAATGCGTGTGGAAAGTGCCAAATCGAATCCAATCTTGTCGGGAGGCTTGAGTGTATTGCGCATGGTCGCGATGTCGAAAAGCTTGGCTTGCTGCTGCATGAGACCCGCTCCAATATCGAACCCATAGCTCCCCCCGGTGGGCACGAGCTTGCGCGCTTCGGCAAAAAGCGGTGCCGACTTGGCGAGTTGCACGCCGCTTTCCACGAGTTTCCCGGGAACCTTTTGCACCAATTGAAGTGCGCGATTCGCTTGTTCGACGACGCCCGACCCCATGGCCACTCCGGACTTGATGGCTTTTTGCACGTCGCTGGGCAAATGGGCCGCGCCCATGCTGACAAGCGTATCGCCCAATCCTGATTGAAGGGCTCCAAAGAGCACGTCTTCCGGCTTTTTGCCCGCTGCGAGATTCTTGATAGAGCCGACGCCCGTCTTGAGAGTATCTTTGAGAGCGTTGTCCACGGGAAGCATGGCCGCGACGTTGTCCAGTTGCGACAAAAGAACTTTGTCGACGCGTTTGCCGTGGGCCAAATCGAGCGTGACCGTAGACGCCTGGGTAAGCGCCTGCTTGATGGTGTTGTCAATGGGAAGCGCGGCAATGACCCCGTCGGTAATGGCCTTGTCGAGAGGATTGCCTTTGGCAATGGCGCCAATTGTGGAAATGCCAGCCATAAGGGCATTTTTGGCGGCGATAGGAATGCCGAGGGCGCTGGCGGCAATGCCTCCCGCCGTATTGGCCAATGTGGCGAAGTCGAGCTTTTGTCCGCTGGCCACATGCTGAATGGTCTCCACACCCATGGTGACGGCCGCTTTGACCAGCGGTCCGCCGGGAATCGCCCCAATCAATCCTGCCTTGAGGACTTCTGCGATAGGCTGTCCTTCGGCAAGCGCCAATCCCGCAGACAGTGCCGCGCTTACGCCAGGACCAATTCCTGGTACCAACGAAATGACCATTTGCGCATACGGCGCGACTTGCTTGAAGTCGTGGAGCGTTTCGGTCAAGTGGTCCATGACCACTTTGTCGATACGCTTGCCTTCGATGACAATCGAAACCGTCATGTGAAGCAAGCCGACCGATGCGTGATACACGGCATCGAAGATGACGTGAAGAGCGCCTCCGACGATGGGAATCTTGGCAATCTCTTTGCTTATCTTTCCCGCGACATCTTGAATCGAATGCATGGCGTGGCCAATCTCGCGGCCAGCGGCCTTGACTGCATTGGACACAAAGTGGCCGACGCTCTTGAACAAGTCCCATCCGAACGCCACGTCGCAGCCGTAGCCGTAGCCAAGTCGCATGCCCCCGGTGGGTGTGAGAATCGTGCCACCCATGGCAGCGGCGTATTCTTCCCCGTGAAACAAGCAAATGGGAGACGCGCCAAAACCCATGGCCGCGCCGTGGGGATACATACGCATCATCCCCTCGACGTGAAATTGTCGGTCTTGGCGCGTCCAGCCGAGGCCCGGGCCCTCCCAAAGGCCATACGGCTCGTAGGGCTCGCCGATATAGGGCGAAGGGTCGGGCATGGGAATGGTCCTTTCGTTCGAAGATTTGTCGATTAGGCGTGTTTCTTGATGGTACGAAGTGTCTTGATGACATGGGCGAGTTTCGTCTTGGTGCCCTTGTGTTTGCGGTGCCTTCGCGTGCGCCTCTTGCGGTCTTGAGAACGAATCATGGCTTTTCTCCTTTTGGGTTGATTCCGCAGAATGCGAATTCGCTAACTAACGGGGGCTCCACTGGCTTGCATCATGGCCAGATAGAGCGCTGTTTTCGTTTTGGGGCCGGCAATGCCATCGGGCGTTAGTCCGTGAGCCGTTTGGAAGCTCTTGATGGCCGCGACGCTCTTGGGTCCAATGACGCCATCTTCCGTCAATGGGGGCGACGTTCCCAGGACGTTTAGGGCGTGCTGCACCGCCATGCTGGTCATGCTGAGTGCGGGAGTCGTATCGATGGTCGCTCCGGCGGGTGTGGTCGCGGCTCCCGTGGCAGGGTTGCTCTGCTGGGCCGTGGCTCCTGCCGTGCTTCCCCCTCCGGCCAACGCAGACAGGGCGGCACTCATGGCGGCTTTGGTGGCGGGTCCTGCCGTTCCGTCGACCACGAGGCCGTTTTTCGATTGGAACGCACGAATGCAGGCAATTGTCAGAGGGCCGAGTTTGCCATCTTCGGTCAAAGGAGGACTGCAGTAGCCCAGGGCATTGAGACCCCGTTGAATGTCAAGCACGTTGCCCACGGCTACGCTCGCCGCTCCTGCGGGCGTAATGACAATGGGTGGGATTTGGAGCATGCCTGCTGCCGATGCTTGCAAGGCTCCAGGAGGCGCGTAGGTCAAGCCCTTGCCGGGAATTGTGGTCGGCACGGGAATCGGCTTGCCCACGGTCGGGGGCACGCTGGGATTGGGCAGCCCGGTGGCTTGGTGCGGCGTGACAGCATCGGAAACCGGCGTGGCCACTTTGAGGGGAATGCCTCCCGGACCCACCGTGGAGAGCGTCTGGTAGTCGCTCTTGCCGGGGCGCTTGAGGAGCTTCCACCCGGCAAAGCCGGCCGCGCCTGCGAGAAGAAGTCCCTTGATTCCCATCATGATTGGCTCTCTTTCCCGTGCTGTCCGTTGGCAAGTTCGCTCGAAAGCCCTTCTTCCGTGGGAACGGTCTTGAGCGCCTCGAGTTCTTTTTTCTTCTGCTCGACAATCTCGGCAAAGGTGGCCTGCAGCACAAGCTTTTCCTCACGCGAGATTTTGCCGATTTGTTCGAGCATATCCAAGTCTTGGGGTCCAAACCGAAAGGCCAGCTTGTCGACAATCGCCGCTTTGTTCGCCTTTTCGTCGAACACTTCGCGCCCTGTCCACCGGTTCACCAAATGGGGAATGCCCTCGATGATGGCTTTGCGGGTCTGCAGTTCCTTGGCATGCTCTTGCTGCTGCATCTCGAGCGCGCGCCGTTTTTCGAACATGTCGAGCTGCGCGTCTTTCGCTACTTCGACAGCTTCGAGCTGCATGCGAATCGAACGAGTCACCAGGCCCTCAGGGCCAAAGCACATGCTCATTACGCCGTTGGCCATGGTCATGTTGGCCGTCACCAATTGATTGTTTTGGTGCATGAGCACTTCAATGTGCTTCATGGCTTGGCCGAGAAACCCGGTGGGCGTCGGCTCGTGGGCCGACATGGTCGCTTCGGTACGCGATACCAAGGTGCCGTCGGACGTCGTAAAGTGAAACGGATGGTGCGGTTCGTTCGTCCCGTAAAACGCGAGGAGCTTGAACGTTTGCAGGCCCGGCAAATCTTGGCTGAATCCTTCGGCGCGCCCGAGGAGATGGTCCGCCATCTCGCGAATGTGCACATTGCCCTCAATGGGCTTGGTGACCACTTCTTCGGTGGCCCCTCCGACTCCCTTGAGATGCAAGAGGGCAATCGCCGAACAGGGCTTTTGGTCGACCACTTCGGCTATGACCATGGCGACCCACTGGTCGATCGTTTGGCGGCGTTTGCTCATCGGACGAGCGCTCTCAGGGGGAAGAATTTGGGAAGGAGAAAGAGTCCCACACCGACCACGATTCCGACTTTGACCAGTGTCGCCGTGTCGAGCGACCCCAAAAGTCCCTTTGTTCCTTTGCCGAGCAAAGTGCCTGCGCCCGATGCGGCCCCTTCGGCCATTGTGGTCACGGCAGATGCCGCTTGCAGTGCGGAAAGACTCGCGTCAAACGCTTTCGGTTGGGGCGTAACCTCGTCGGTCTTGGACGTGGCTCCCATGCTCGAAAGCTGGCTCTCCACGTCCTCCAGACTTCCTCCCCCCGGGGTCCACGTGTTCTCGCGCCACTGGGGGTTTAGTGCATCCAAGAGTCCTTCGTAGGTCGCCGTGGCGTCCGTCAGCGCTTTGGGCATGGGATGAAAAATGCTGGAAGCATCGTCGATGGCTTTTTGCGCCGCCGCGCGGGCCGTCGTGTATCGCGTCACCAATCCCTGATAGGCCGCCGTGACGCTCGACAAATCAAAAGGAACGCGCAGGCCGCTCACTTCTTGAAGATGACGGGCCACGTTGCGCATGGCAACGTCTTTCGCCGCCGTCAAATCTTCCACGTCGGAGACCGAATGGGACGACCCTCCAAAGGCCCAGGTGGGGGTTTCGTGCCTACGCATGGCTAAAACCCCAACCTCTTGCGAAAAAGGAAAAGGACGCCGCCCGCCAAAAGGAGCAAAGCCGCCGTGCCGCCTGCCGCGACTCCGACGGCCGGTCCGTACCACACGACCCCTTTGGCCCTGACGAAATCGTCAAAGCTCGCAGGAAGAAGCGAGGCCCATACGCTGCTCGTTTTGGCGTTGGCGAACATGCTGGGCGTGATGCCGCGCTCCTGGACCGATTTGAATACGGAAGGGTCCACGGTGAGTTTGGACGGGTCTCCGTCGGGTGGGGCCGCGAGCTCGGCCGCCGAGGCGCGTCCGCGTGCGATGGCGCCTGCGTAGTCCTGCACGTTCTGTTGCCCTTCGGGCGTACTCGGGTCGCGCGGACTCGGATTGTAATGATTGCCTTCGAAATACCCTCCTTGGTAGAGAATCGAGGCGTACGTCGTGGCATCCTGGGGGTTTTGCGTCAGGAGATTTCGTCCCCACCACTGGTCGAGCCAATACCGTACGGCTTCGAGCGCACTCGGTGCAATCCAGTAGAATCCCAAATAGGGTTGAGGTCCGGAGGGCGTGGGCGTTGTATCCTTGTGCGCAAACGCGCCCCACCCTTGAATGCCTTTCTTGAGCGAGGCGAGCGACGGAGTCACTTGAGCGGCCCCGATGTTGTTCGTTCCGCCCAGGGTTCCCCCGGCCCCTGGATACGCTCCTTCGGCGCCGCGGAGTTGGCCGAGCATCAAGGAGAGCAAGGTATCGTTCGGCGCGTAGCCACGCTCCTGAATGGCTTGACGGAACGCCGCGAGAAGCGTGGGAATCGAAACGTGCTTGGACGAATCCGGGGGATGGGACGCGGAGCCGGCAATCCCCAAGGCGGCAAGGGTCGCGGGGCCAACGATGCCATCGGGCACAAGCCCATGGGAGCGCTGAAACGCGACGACGGCGGCCGTGCTCTTGGGTCCAAAAAGGCCATCCACGACCAATGAGGGCGACGCACCCAACGCGTTCAAACGCGTTTGCACGACAGCAGCATCAAAATCGGCCCCGAATCGCATTGGCTTCACACGCTATCTTCCGCGGCTTCTCCAGTGACGTTTGTTTCCAAATTCTCATTCTGCGGAATGGCATTTCCATTCGCATGGGCCGCCGTCCGTACGGATTCTTCGGCCCGTTTGGCGGCGTCTTGCAGCATGGTCTGTTGAAGTATTTGGGCGCGCTCGCGCAACGTGGCGGCCTTGCGTGTGGCCGTCCATTCCTCAAATCCACGTGCCACGTCCAAGATAGCCGCGATATTGCTGCTCTTGAGTGCGCGTTGGTAAATGTCCTCATGCTCCTTTTTCAGGTTCGGAGGACGCATGCGCCATTCGGCCCGCTTGCGAAGCATGGCTGCCTGAACTTTGAGACCGTTTTCGGCAAAGGTCTTGGCTTCCTGGAGAAGCACAAGGGGGTCATGCACCGACTGCATGACGTTGCGATACCGTTCGTCGCGCGACGGCGTGAGAACGCCGTAATCCTTCTTGTTCATCTCGCGGAACGCCAAGGCGCCCGCGCCGACCATGAGCAATGTGAGAGGGTCCAGCATTTCTTTACACCACAAGGAAACGTTCGTTCTTATCCTTCGCAAAGAAGCCGACCACGGGCGCAATACCGACGAGATGCGTAACCTCGGCTCCGTGTTGCGACCAAAAAAATTTTTTCGCTTCGGCGTCGTCCTCCGCGTGCAGGTATTCCTTGTGCGGCTCGAGCGATTCCCCCTTGCGGGTTTCGTACGCCGCGCAATAGAGCTTTCGCTGGTCCCATTTTTCCAAGACTACCCGACAGCCAAACTGGCACTTGCGACAAAACATTTCGGGCAAGGGCAATGTATCCCCAAGAGCTTTGGGCGGGTCGAATCCTTCGGGAATAAAACCCACGTGGGAACACCTCGGGCAGGCAAAAAGCGCTTTGACGTTGAGGCCGCGGTCCGCAAACCGCCGCCGGTCCTCTCCGCCTATCAAGGTCCACGTGCCTGCCACGGGGTCAATGGCTACAAGTTCCCCGGTGCTGCCGTCGCGCACGGCGTGCCACGACTCGCACGGGAACCCGACCACGGGTGCGGAAGCTGCCGTGACAGCCATCTATCCCTCGATTCCCCAGATGACTTGGACAAAGGTATTGTTCGGAGCGGCCTGATTGGTCCGAATTTGCACCGTGACCGTTCCGGGAGGCAAAGGCACCCAATCGTCTTCTTTGAGCGGATAGACACCGCCCAGAATTACACCGCCTTGGGAGACAAAAAAGGCCTGAATGTCGGTGTCGAGGGGTGCGGCGAACCCGATGTTTTCGGTTACCAAGAAAAAGACGTTGACCACCCCTGCGTCTTGAGGCACCCCGAGAATGATGGGATTCAAAACTCCCGTCTCGATGAGCTGCGCAGGAAGCGTCATCAGAATGGGAGGCTGCATGATGACAGGGCGCGTGCCACGGGACAGCGTCCCAATGACTTTGTACACGTCCCCCAAAAGGAGAGAATCCAAAACTCCCGATTGGTCTTGCAACTTCACGTGCACCGCTTCGCATACGCCCCCAATGGCGGCGCCCGAGTACACCGAAATGAGGCGGCGCAATTGCTGGCCATTGACTTTCCAAATCACTTCGGCATTGACCGCCGGCACGCGCGTGGGCGTGGGAAGCACGCTGAACTGGATGGTGTACTCCCCCGGGTCCAAGTCAATCATTTGCAAATTGGACAAGAAAGGAGCCGCGGACTGCAGCGTAATCGCGGCTCCTCCTCCCGGGGGCGGATTGCCACTTACGGCAAAGTTCGCGGCCATATCGGTCGTAAAGGCGCGCGTAAGCCGTTCGCGTTGCAAGTCGCGAAAGAGAACGAGCCCGTCGCGAAACGCTTTTCGCAAATCCTCGAACATGGCTTACGCCGCTTTCGCAGGGTGCTGTTTCGAATATTGCTCAATCAAAAAAGCGGACAAAAGCGCTCGTTTGGACCCTGCCTGCGCCTGTTCTCCAATGGCTTTGGCCATCGCCATGGCGTGCTGGTCGCCCGCGCGCGACCGCTCCACGATGTCTTTGGCTCCGTGCATCATCTCGTGAATGTGGGCTGCTTTGGCCAAGAGAGCCTTGGCTTGTTCGGGCAGTCCTTCGTGACCAAAGAGGGCTGCGGCACGCTTGAGCTTCCCAGGGTCGTTGCACCCGGCCATGAGTTCCCCGTGCACCGCGGCGCGCGCGGGGGTCATCTGTCCGGGGGCGGTCGCTGGCTGCGCAAGCGTGGCGTGGAGGGCCGCGTCTGCCGGGTGGGCGGCCCGCTGACGGTGCCATAAATGCATCGCCAGTGCTCCTCCCAAGAGCCAAAGCACCGGGACCATTTAGGTCACGACCACGTTTGGCACGGCAGAAAAGTACAAAGCCTTGACCGCAGCCGCTTGCGTGGCGAAGTTAGCGGCCAAAAGTCCTGTAGAGAACCGCTGAAAGGCAATGGAGAACGAAAGGGCATAAATCAACCCCAACTTGCCCATTTGCGATTCGAATACCGCCGTACTGCCCGCGGGCACAATCGCAGCGCCTCCCGCAATCGAGATGCCGGTGGACCCTGCCGGCTGCGGCACGCCTGCGGTGTCTGTCGCAATGAGGCTATCAAGCTCGGTTGCCCATTGCGCGGCTTGGGTCGTCTGCGCGTTGTAGTCCGCAACTGTGGCATCCGTGATGTTGGACCCTGCGACCATGCCTGCCGCGTATCCCGCCAGTGCCGCATTGAACAAAAGTGCATTGTTGGCCACGTTCCCATCCTCCCTTTTTTATGCTGTTTGCCTGGGTGCTTCTTGCGCCGTGCGCATTCCGAGGGCGCGGCTCGGGCATTCCCATTGTCCGTTGCCGTGCAGAATCAAAATGTGAAACATGGTGCCCCACCCGCTCGTCATGTGGCGAAAGACGGGAATGGCGGAATGTCCCTGGCGACGCAACTCGGCGATTCGGGCGGCTACAAGACTCTTGCAGTCCCCAAACCCGCGGCGGTAGAGCGTCGGTGTCGTTTCCCAGGGAGCCATGGCAGGCATCAAATGGTAAAAGACTCCGGTGTGATAGAGTCCCGGCAACTGAGGCATTCCTTGCAAGCAAAGAAGGTCAAGCTCAATCAGACAATCCAGGAGAGCCCGGAGGGCTTTGGAGTTCTCTTCTTTCGACGCACGCGGGTGGAACGCGTCGTCAACTCCGAACACCACGCCTCCCGGGCGCATCTTGGCCGCACCGACTTCGAGCGAACACTTTCGGATGCACTGCCGCGCATGTTGCCCCTCTCTTGAACCTGGGTTCACGAGGAGCGGCGGCAACGCAAACGGAATATCCACTCACATCTCTCCTTGAAAGCCGTTCTGCGCTCCCCTCGGCCTACGGCACCACCCAACCTTCCGCGCAGCTCGCCGCCACGCAGTGGCTATTGACCGTAGCCGCCCGCGAGGGTCGCTGGGCCTTGCAAGCTGATGATGAGTTGGAACGAGTTGCCCGCCGTGAATCCCGGGGGCAAGACACCGGTGTACGCGCCTGCGGCGGTCGCTCGGTTCTGCGGGTCGAGACGGGGAAGGTCGAGCATCACGCCCATGGCGAGGGGCGAATAGGTAAACGCGTCCTCCGTGCCTCCCACGAGCACGTTGACGTTGGCAATTTGAAGGGTCGAGATGAGCACGAAACCCACGCTCGGCGCGTTCATCAGCACGCGCTGCCCCTTGATAGAGGTCGATGGCTGCTGCGTGAACGTCGGAATGTTGCTTGCCGTACCGAGTACCAGGTTGGCCGCGGGGGAGAACGAGAACGAGTAGCGCTCCACCTTGACCGTCGAATCGCGGTTGGGGTCGAGGAGCAGCGTGCGCGCCGCGGTGCTCGACGGATTGGCGAGTTCCCACCGGACCGCCGCGTGCGCCGCATGGTGCGGATGCGCGGGATGGGACGGATGGGCCACCGCAGGATGGGCCGCGGGATGAAGCGCCGGGTGCATGTGTGAGGCCAGGCGCGGCGTCGAGGCAGGGCCTGCAGGCACGGCCCCGAAGCCGTACGCATACTGCGCCGGAAGGGCGCCGAATCCGTAGTGGTCGTAGCCGAATCCAGGGAGCCCCACGTTCATGCTGGGGTCGAATGCGGAGGAAAGACCAAAGCCGTAGCCGTAGTCGTCTCCGAATCCGAAGTTGTTTCCCTGGGGAAGCGCCCCCATGAGCATGGCGAGCGCCGGTTCACGAAGCAACAATTCTTGAGAAGTGACCATGTTGTTTCCACCTTGCCCCTGCGGGGCGGCTAGATAAGAGGATTTTCTCTTATCCTATCCACGGATTTCCGTAGAATAGTCTGTTTATAGGTATTTGGCCGATTCTACGAGTCGGTCGGACGACGCTTGTCCAAACCCGACCCCCGGCCCCACGAGCGGATGCTGGCCGTGGAACGGAAGTCCGCCCCATCCCATGCCGCCGTAGCCGCCGCCAAGGTCCTCTAACTCACCTTTGACGTGCAGGCCGGACTTGAGGAGCGCTTCAAACGTGCGCACGGCCGCCGAACCGCCCGCGGCAATGCTGGCAATCTTGAGAATCTTGCCGGATTCGCCGCCCATTGACAGGCCTGCCATCCCCAGACCCACGGCAATTGCTCCGTCCACCGGCACGGGCAACCCCGCAATCTTCTTGTCGAGGCCCCCAATCGACGCGGAGACCAGACCGATGCCTGCGCCCGCTGCGGCTGCAATCATCCAATCTTCTCCGAGTTGCGCCATATCGCGCGGATTGATGCTTCCAATTCCCCCCTTTGCCCGTCGGTAGTGCTCCAGCAATCCAGCCATGGGTTTCTCTCCTTCGTGTCAAAACGCGGACGACTTGCCGGCTACGAGCACGGGGTCCCCCGCAATCGGATTCTGCGGAATGGCTTTTGTGGCTTCTCGCCACTTGTGGACCATTCGGTACGTTGCCACCGTGGTACACGATTGTCCAAGGGCCCGATAATCGGACGACAGTCCTTCCGGGTGCCCCGCGTCACGAATGCTCAAGGCATAAAAAACGGCTGCACCCACCCAATCGAGGGGAATGCGCCCGCCAAAATCCAAGCCTCCAAGGTCGGTGTCCACAAACGCCAAGAGGGCACCCATCAAGGCACCCTCCGCGTTCGCTCGCAATCCCACGGTGGCCGATTGCATCGGCGTCGCACGGGATTCCGCTTTATCCTCCCCTTTGAGAGCGAGCCACCACTCTTTGAGCGACGGTTCCGCGGCTTTCTCGGGGAGCGACGGCAAGACCGGCCTGCCCCCCCAAGGCACAAGGCCACTCATCGCGGCTAGCGTATCACGGCGCAATGCGGCAATTCAAGCGTTATTTTCGCCATTTTCCGGATTTTCGGACAAACGCGCAAACGCTTCTTCTTCCGACAATTCGACCAAACCGCGAACGGTCATCTCGTAGTACTGAGACACCGGAGCGGCTCCGAATCGATTCTTCTCGACATGAAGCCTTCGGGGTGCTTCTTGGGTATCCCCAAGCACTTCAAAGAGCATGGTCGTGTCTGCGGCGTGCTGAAGTTTGTTCAAACCCGCATGGTCGCCGTCTTTGGTGACTTGATTGATGACAAACGTCGGGGCATTGAGGCGAACCGTGTAGTCTTTGAGACGCTGGCAAATGACCACGGCAAGGCGCATGTCTTCCCCGGCCCATTTCGTAATTGAATCGAGGACGGTCGCGCACGGTTCGTAATGCAAGAGCAACGTCCCAATGTCGTGCGTGACGCCGCCCATGGCGTTGACCACCCGAATGCGATTGGGGTGACGCAATTGCAAGCGTTCGGCCGTAGTTTTGAGTTCTGTCGCATCTTGTTCGTTCGCAATATACAAGACTTCTTTGTTGTATTTTTCCGCAAAGATATCGGCGAGTTGCATGCAGAGTGTGGTCTTACCGGCTCCTGGGTCCCCTCCGATAAGCGACACCGATGTTCGTGCAATGCCGTGTCCTCCGCCAAAACAAAGGTCCACCAAGTTTGTTCGGACGTATTCCACCTTTCCCAACTTGGCATCACTCAGCAATGTCGTGCTGTCTTCTACGTTCCCCCATCCCGACCCTGCAATATTCCATACCTTGCATCGGATGTTGGGGCAACGCAGCCTGTTCTCCGGAAGTTTCGTTCCGCACGAGTGACAATTCATCGTTTTACAACCGTGAATTCTGCGGAATGGTCATTCCAGTCCTCTGGAACTCGAAGGTCTATTTTTACGTAGGCGAGCGGGGTCTCGATTTCGCTCTCCCGTTCCGGAAGATTCGCAATGACAAACACGTGCAAAGGTCCCAATCGAAATTTGATTCCCAGTGCCTTTCCCTCTCTCGTCCGCAGGACTTGAGAGCGGGTGCGAAACTGCATTTCCGTTCGCGGAGTCATGAAAAAGCCTCCTATTATCGTGTATTTAGGGCTTGACAAACGTAATGAAGTGTGGTATGGTGGCATTTCACGAGATAGGGAGAAGTAACTCCCTTCGTGAATTCCGCGGAATCAGCCGCAGACAGGAATGATACCCCATGAGCAAGAAAAATAAGACTGAAAAAGGCACGAATGGCAACGTCGAACCGGAAGTGGATGAAGATACCGACGAAACCCCGCAAATTGGCGTAGAACCGGACGACGACGACCAGGGGGAATACGAGTTTGACGCGTCCCTTTTTCTTGACGGTGTCAAGCTCGTTGACCTTGCTCCTGACTTTGTCCGTCCGAACGGATTCCTCATGGTCCCCCGACTCAATGCGAAAACGGGCGAGATTGCCCCCAAGAACACGACGTTCGTTGGCATTTTGAACGATATTGTTCCTTGGGTAGACAACCGAGGAAAGGAGCGCGTCTGGTATTCGTGCACGGCTACAGCACAAACCGGCGCTCGTTACACCGGGAAGGACGAAGGCAATAGGCAATTTGACAAAGTTGTCCTTCGTGGCGACAGAATTGGCATTTCTGGCTCGGGCGCCATCAATGCACTGAAGACAAAGAAGGGACACTTTCTCTATTTGCACTGGACCGGAAATAAAGTGCAAGTGAAAAACGGCAATATGTGGGAAGTCAAGGCCAAAGTGAGCGCGGAACCGGTTCCGGGCCCCTTCTGAAAGGACAAAAAGCAACGGCCCCGGGGTTTGCACACCCTCGGGGCCGTCATGACGAGAATTCGGAACCGATGAAGAACCGAAAACGTCTCTATCCCTGGGAGGATAGCGTATGGCTAAGATAACAAAAAAAGCTCGCGCCGTCAAGACGCAAGTTCCTCCGCGATACACGATACGCAAAGATTCGCTCGGTCGTCGTTATTCCGTTGACAAGCGAACCGGGAAGCGAGTTCCCGTTGCACGAGCCCAAAAGGAACGCGAACGACGCAAAAAAGCCATTCCGCAGAATGTTTCGAAGCGAAAACGGCAAACAAAGGCCGAACGTTCCGCGGCAGCAAAGAAGGGATGGGAAACGAGACGCAAAAAGGCGCTCATTCCCATCTCAGAGGTAGTCGAAGCACCCCTCATTCCTTCCGACATCAAGATGCGCCCCCTGGAGGGCATCCAGGAACGCTCAAAGCGATTTTCAGAAGTTGACAGTGCTGCAAAAGCAGCCTGGTATCGTCTGCAAGCCGATGCATATTTGCGTGCTGCGGCGCTCACCGAAGGTCGAGAGCCACCAAAACTCAAGACACGACGATTCGATACCGACCACGGAGCCGGAGCGGCCGAACGCATTCGATTTGGCGTGTTCGCCCGCGCTCCTACCCTCGAAGATTTGGACCGATTTATTCAGGAATTGCTGGACCGCGAAGGGGACGAATACACCGCCCGCGAAATCTACACCCTGTATTTCTCTCCGGAGGCTGCATGAAAATCGAACATGCATTCCGAGGAGAGGGAGCTCGTTGTGAGCGATGCGAAGCTCCCAGGAAATCCCATCGGGGCATCCGCGTTCGAACGTACGCCCGAACGCCAATTGTCTTTTTTGGCCTTGACGGGGAAGGACAAACCGACCGCATCGCGGGAGTGTGGCCGGGCCGACATCGCTACATCATGCTTTGCGCGGCGGACGAACACGGTCGCGAATTCGTGCTCGAGAATCCGAAAGGCCTGCACACCAAAGAATGTCTGAACTTTCTTTTGAGTCTGCCGACGCATCGCACAAAGGTCTTTGCCTATTCCTTTGGCTACGACCTCACCAAGATTCTGGAGGACTTGGACGACATCAGCCTCTACAAACTCGTTCGTCCAGAATTGCGCCGTGTGCTTCGCCAGGGGCGCAAAGTGTTGGCTCCGGTCTACTGGCCCCGAACGAAGCCGCTGTACGCGCTCAACTGGATGAACGGCCGATTTGCCGTCAAAAAACTCGTGAGCACATCCCTCGCAGTCGACCCGAAAACCGGGGGACCGATGCGCACCTACCAATGGGGCCCCGTCCGCATCGTGCACGACGTGTGGAAGTTTTTTCAGGGGAAATTCACGGCAGCCCTCGACGATTGGAAAGTTCCCGACCACGTATCCAAAGAAGAGCGCAAACGCATTCTCGAGACCATGCGCGAAATGAAGGACAAACGTGCCCGGTTTGACCAATTGAGCCGGGATGAAATTCGGTCGTATTGCTTTGAAGAATGCCGCTACATGGCCACCCTCGCGCGAAAACTGACCGAGGCGCACGAGAAAAGCGGCATTCCCCTGCGCAATTACTTCGGAGCGGGTTCCTCCGCGGAAGCCATGCTCCTCGTCATGAGGGTGAAAGACCACGTGGAACGAGCGCGCGCCGACAACCCTCTTCCTCCGGAAGTGGAACACGCGCAGCGTTGTGCCTTTTTCGGCGGACGCTTCGAAAACGGTCGCATCGGGGCGGTTGCCGAAACCGTCTACGCCAAGGACATTTCGTCGGCCTACCCGTACCAACTCATCTCCCTTCCCTGTTTGGTCCACGGAACCTGGGAGCTCACCACCGAACGAAAGAGACTCGAGCACGCGCGCAGCGCCCTGGTGCATTACACCCTCGAGGAGCCCAGCGTGCGGCGCCCGTGGGCCCCTTTCCCCTTTCGTTTGGAGAACGGGAGCATTGCGTTCCCCGAAACAAGCGGAGGAGGTTGGATTTGGAAAGACGAATACCTGGCGGGTGAGCGGCTGTTTGAGCACGTACGATTCCAGGATGCATGGCTCTACCACTGCGAATGCGGCTGCCGACCGTTCCGCGACATTCCCAAATACTATGCGACACGCATCGGGATTGGCAAAGAGGGACCGGGCATCGTCATCAAACTGGGCACCAATTCCTGCTACGGCAAAACGGCGCAAACCGTGGGAGGAGAGCCCGGCACGTTTCATTCGTGGATGTGGGCCGGACTCATCACCAGCGGCTGTCGGGCGCAGGTGCTCGAAGCCATGCGCCAACACCATGATTTGGACAACATGCTCATGGTCGCGACCGATGGCATTGCCACCTTGGAGCGGTTGACCCTTCCCGACCCCCTCGAGACCGGAACCGGCTGGCTCCGCTGCCCCGAGCCCGAACCCAAGGAATTGGCGGAGTCCCCCGAGCTCTTTCGCAAGGACAGCAGCGGATGGCTCGTCCACAAGCCCCTTGGGGGATGGGAGGAAAAGGTGCTTCCCAAAGGGCTCTTTCTCGCGCGCCCGGGCATCTATTTCCCCTTGGAGCCCACGGAAAGCGACATCAAGCGCATCCGCGCTCGCGGCCTTGGACGGGCGGCCGTGTGGGACCATTGGCAAAAAATCGTCGAAGCCTACGAGCGGCGCGAGGAGAGCGTTCGCATTCAGGACTTGAGCCTGTTTCGGGGCATCAAAACCGGAGTCACACGAAGCGGGACCGCAGGCGCCTACAAATACAAGCGGGCGGACCAGTACGGTCGATGGATTGCACGCCCGGTCGAAATGACGTTCAACCCTATGCCCAAACGGGAAAAGGAGGTCGGAGAAGGGGGACGGCTCAAACTGCGCCGGGTGCACGGAGAGAGTGCTCCCTACGACAAGGGCATCTTGTCGCCGGAAGCCATGATTCTTCTGGCCCAAAGCATCGAAGAGAGCGAACAACCGGACGGGGGGGACCTCTCCGACGCGCACGCGTGGGAGGAATGACCCATGATGCGCCCGCAATTCTGGAGTGTTTCGCTCCCGGACAAAGGGGTCGTGGCGTACGTGTTCGCCACGTATCGCGAAGAAGCCATGGGCATGGCGATACGGTTTCTCGCGCATACCGATTACCAGCCGCAAAAATTTGCGGTGATTCCCATCGGACGCCGCATGCCCAGCGACTTTCCGATTCCCGTGGGGCACGCATGAAGTGCGCGTTGTGCGGCTGGCAAGCATTCCGACGGAGAAACCCTGATGGCAAAGTCGTCTATGCAGGACTTATCTGGTGCTCCTTCTGCAAACGCTGGTACTGCACTCTCTGTGCATGCTGAGGAGGAACCTTGCCCCACGTGCACCATGATTGGCGCGATTTGGGACGCGGAGGGAGTCCACATTGTCTGCCCCACGTGCCTTGGTGTGGGAAGTGTGCGTGTAAGCAAGGGTACGCTTGCGCATTCCGGTTTCATTCGGCAGAATAAGGATGGCTGATGCACGTCAAACTCTTGACACCACGAACAGACCCCCGGTAGGATGCGCTCCGCTGGGGGCGGGATACCTCTCACGACGATAGGAGATACCGCCTCATGTCGAAAGGTAGGGCTACACGCATGAGCACAAGCACCGCTGCGAACGACAAGGCCGCAGGAGTTCCGCACGTCACGGGCGCTCCGGTCCGACTCAGCGACATTCACGCGGATTATGCCTGGAACACCCGCGCGGAACGGAATGTGCAGGACATGGAGGACCTTGAATCGTCCGGCTTTGAAGGCTTCAAGAACAACATACGCGATGGTGGGCAAGTTACGGCGGTAATTCTGCGAAACACGGGGGGCAAAACCCTCGGCGGCGCCAAAACAGACAAACCTTTCGAACTTATCTGCGGCTTTCGCCGGCATCGTGCCATCACTTTACTGAACACGGACAAAGCCGAAACGGAGAAAGCCAAGAAGGAACGCAACGGAATGGCGGTGCCCAATCTTCCCAACGGCACCATCCTTGCTGAAGTCCGAGATGTCGCAGACGTCACCCACGCACGCATCCTCAACGGGGTAGAGAACACGGCACGGAAAAACCTCAAGGCTCCCGACATGGTCTTTCTTGTCAAGGACCTTCAAAAAGCCGGCATGACTCAGCAACCCATCGCGGATGCCCTGGGCATCACGCAAGGCTGGGTGAGCCGACTCCAGACCGTCGGCAAGCTGCCCCTGGCCGTCCTGGAGCACTGGCGCGAGCGAAAGGCCATTCCCCCCGTGACCACCCGTACGGGCGTCTACGAGCTGAAAGACAAGGCGCCCAGCGTGGAACTCACGGAACCGGAAATGCGAAAGCTGGCGCATCAACAAGAAGTCGAAGAAAAGACCCCTGAGGAAATGACCGCTCGCTACATTCGCAAGGTCAAGCCGGAAGTGCAGGCCGACGGTCCGGGATTGCCAACGCCCGTCGTCGACAAAGTAAAAGAGAACGTCGCGGAAATGGCAGCGTTTTTGGGCTGCATGGTAAAGGCGGGATTCTTGCAAGAGGGTTCGCTCGACTGGAGCAACGTGATTGGTCCCAAGAAAAAGGGGTTTCCCATCGATTGCGGGCCCGACGATAGCCGTGACCGACTGGCCGAACTAAAGACAGCCGCCAAAATTGCGTTTGACGAGGAGGTAGCCAAGCTGGGGGCAACGACATCCAAAGCCACAAACGCGAACGTGTGAAACGGGACCCCAGTAGCGAGCTTTGCCGCTTTTGCCACAACAAAGGATGGCGTATCGCTCGCGGTTCGGTTTCGGCGCATCGGGGGCGCTACGAACTTTGTCCTTGCGGTCGACCCATCGACTCCAAAGGAGCGGCCCTTTTGGCCGAACAAGCGCGGCTCGAAGAACGATATCGGGCCCTCAAGACGTCAGGAAAATGGTGATTCACGGAAAAGGGGCTGTACCCATGGAAAACGAGTTGCAACGAATGTTGGACCGAATGAGCGTCACGGCAAAGGCCAAAGAAATCCCGGGAGTGCCCGCGCAATCGTACCTTGCGGGGTCCCGCTGCTGGCGTGTGGTCTTGCAAAAGGTGGAAAAAGGTACAGAAATGGGACCTTTGGGGACCCCTGTTCCCAAAAAGCCCATCAAGATGTCCGTGGTCTACTTTTCTCCGCCAGGCAAAGGGGAACCGCAGGTCACGGACGTGGTCGAATCGCTCGTGAGCGACGTGGCGGCGGGAGAACTCACCCCGTGGGACTTCGCCGTCCGACAAGGCCGAGCTTTGGACACGGAAGTGGAGCGCATCCACAAGCAGTGCAAGCGTGCGACGCCCCGCGTCAAAAAGTTTTTTGGGGAAGGGTGGCCGAAGGTTTCCGCCATCGCCATTCCCCCCGTGGCTGCTTGAAAGTCGCTCGGGCATGCATTCTGTAGAATTCGAATGCGTGCCTCATGGGACCGGCAAGCACCGCGATTGTTGGGAGCTTGGCATCGACAGTCGAGGGGGAACCTCCCTTGCCGGCCCCTTTCGATGTCTCCCAGGGGATACCGCTCTCCCTTCCCAAATCGGTAAAAAAGCTGGGCATGCGTGGAAGACGCAAGACATCACCTAAGATACCAAGGAGAAGATACCATGAACAGCGATACACTGGCCAACTTGGAAGCAACGAGCTACGGGATTCTGCGGGCACTGGAGTTTCTCGTCAAAGAATTGGAGCGGCAACATTATCTCGAGTTTGAAAACGATGTCGTGCACCGGGCGATGATAGAGAGCAAAGCCGCCTTGGTGCATATCAATACCTGTCGCGCCATTCTGTATCCAGAGCAAAAGGGGGTGCGCCGATGACAAGTGCAAAGGAAATGCAAGCCGCACGCATCGAGCTCCTTGCCTGCATGCGCATCGCGGAAGAACAAGGAGCCGTAGAGAAGTCCCCCCAACCGATTCGATTCATCTTGGAAGCGGTCAAAGAATACCTTTATGCGGAAGAGGCAGTCAACGATACATGCGATACCTGCGATACCTGCGGGGCAGACATGGGCATGCACGAGGAAACTTGCCCTCGCCGGGGCTCGTCCGTGCGGAACGGAGTGTCATAGCGAAGGCAAAGAGGCAAAGTTTGCTCGTGTAGCTCAAAAGCTAGGGGTAACATCCCTGCACCTCATCTTGCGAGGGTGGTAGAGCGTCCCGTGAGGAAAGCGCAAGCACGGGAAGGTTGTTCGTTCGAGTCGTACCACGAGCACCATCGATAATGCGCAATATATACACCATCGATAAGCCACTAAAGGAAGAAGACGCCTACGCCGTCATGCCATGTTCAGACGGAGCACTTACACCTGTTTGGACGGTGCATGCCAAGCGATACAATGGTATGGGGGCCAGCTTGCGGTGGAATCATGGTACCGGGACCCCACCAAAACGAGTTCCCTAATGACACCGCCACAACCGACTTCGAAAACGAGCTAGTATGTGCTCAATGTGTAGAAGCATTCAAGCCCAGCTAAGCAGTATTCCACGGATACCAGATACTCAAAAGGACACCGATACCATGGGAAAAAACGAACGTATGGCATGGCTACTTGTGGCCATGACCCTACTAGTCGGCGCGGAAGTATGGGAAAGCAGAGAATTCACCGC
>Ga0306925_10000973_pt1 | contig 22373 bp, 20 predicted proteins | sample flu12Cox44000176_FD_203755 | JGI IMG/M metagenome (GOLD analysis project Ga0306925, IMG submission 203755) | Lab enrichment of tropical soil microbial communities from Luquillo Experimental Forest, Puerto Rico - flux8day.12C.oxic.44.000.176 (v2)... | ecosystem: Environmental > Terrestrial >... | reverse complement strand
GGCGTCGCCAGCACCGCGCCCAGGTTCGCACTGGCCCCGCTCTCAAAGCCGAGCGCGATCGACAGCGTGTCGCCGTTCTCGAACTGACTGCCCAATTGCGAGAGCCGCGCCCATACGCTGGTCGGCCGTCCAAGCAGCGAAATCGAAAGATCGACCATGTGAATGCCGGTGGCCGAAAGCGGGCCGGCCGGGTTGAGGGCCTTCGACAGCCGCCAATTGTCGGGCGGTAATTTCAGAAACAGGTCCTGGCTGAAATTTCCCTCCAGCAGCAGCGGATTGCCGAACTCGCCGGCCGCAAACCGTTTGCGCATCTCGATCACGGCGGGCTCGAACCGGCGTTCGTGACCTATTCCCAGTTGCACGCCAGCCTCTTTTACGGCGGCGAGTGCCGATTCCGCGTCCGCGCCCGTCGTGCACAACGGCTTCTCGCAGAACACGTGGCGCCCCTCGCGCGCCGCTGCGATGATCTGGCCTGCGTGCAGTTCCTGGGGCGTGCAAAGGATAACGGCCTCGATCTGGCGATTTGTCAGTGCGTCCTCGAACCGGGGCGCGGTCTCGATGCCGAGTGTGGAAACTGTTGCACGCGCGGATTCAAGGGGATCGACGGCCAGCGCGGGTTTGAGCACACCACTGTCGCGCAGCGTCCTGACGATATTTTGCCCCCACCAGCCGAGTCCGATGACGGCGGCATTGATCATGGACGGCATCCGTTCAGGTTCTATTCGGCGGCGGTGGACTGTTTCGAGATGCCGGCATTGATCAAGGGGATGACCTTTTCAGCCATCAGAATCATGGACTGGCGACCCAGTTCGCGATCTTTCCAATCCTTGCCGGCATAGAGCAGGGTGCCGAAGGTTCCGACCTCCTCCTGGAAGGCGAGCAACTGGTCGGCGACGCTGTCAGGCGTGCCATAAATGATCAGCTTGTCGCAAATCGTCTCCAGCGTCACTTCGTCGTCGGGCTGGTCGCGGCGGGTCTTGAACAGTTCGATGCGGCCGTTCCTCTTCAGCTTGGTGAACAGCGAGCGATAGTAATAGACGTACGGACCGTCGGGATCGGTGGCATAGGCTTTGGCCGTTGCGGCGTCCTTGGCGACGAACACGCTCTTGGCCACGCGCCAGTTCGCCGGATCCGCCGCGCGGCCGCCGCGTTCGCAGCCCTCGACATACTTCGGCCAGTGACTCTTCACCCAGGCCGGCATCAAAAAGTTCGCTGAGATCGGCTCCCACCCCCGTGCGGCGGCCTCGGTGACACCCTTCGAGAACGGCGCGACCGCCGTGACGACGATCGGCGGATGCGGGCGCTGTAAGGGCTTTGCGATAAATCCTTGCCCGATATCCTGCATCAGCGTGCGCTCGATCGAGATGTTCCAGTATTTTCCCTTCAAATTGTAGGGCGGTTCGCTGGCCCAGATGTCGAGAACCTGGTTGATCGATTCCAGGAACATCTCGTTGCGGTTGGCGTCGAGATTGCCGAACAATTCGGCGTCAGACAGAAGTCCACCCGGGCTGATGCCGAAGATCAGGCGGCCATCGAGCATGTGATCGAGCATCGCGACCGTGGCCGCCACCGTCGCCGGATGGGTGTTCGGCATGTTGATGGTGCCGGTGCCGAGCTTGATCCTCTTGGTCGCGGCCGCAATCCAGGCCAGGAACGCGATGCACGAAGTGATGTTTTCGGCCTTATCGGTGATGTGCTCGCCGACATAGGCTTCGGTAAAGCCGAGTTCGTCGGCGAGCAGAAAGGCTTCGCGATCTTGCTGGAGCGAAAGCCGCCAATCCTTCTCCAGAGGATGGATCGGCATGGTGAAAAAGCCCAGTTTCATCGCCTGCTCCTCCCCGGGGCCTCGTGTTCCGAAAGATGTGCAATTGTTCGCATTATGACCAAACCGAAAATCGAGTCATCAGAAATAATCGCTCGATAAACAAACTTGACCTTTGGCGCGCATCCCCCTCTAATCCGCCGAAAACATGCCAAAGAGGGCCGGGGAGGTCATATCGATGAAAGCCTCGGCTTTCAGCTACGCCCGTCCAACCAGCGTTAGCAAGGCCGTCGAGTTGCTCGTTGCGCATGGCGAGCGGGCCAAGGTGCTGGCCGGCGGCCAGAGCCTGCTGCCCGCCATGAATCTTCGCCTTCTCGCTCCCGAATGGATCGTCGATATCGGTGGGCTCAGCGAACTGCGTGGCATCTCTGTTGGCGATGGCCGCATTACGATTGGCGCGCTGACGCGCCATGCCGACCTTCTCAGATCTGTCGAGGTCGCCGCGCATGCGCCTCTGTTGGGGAAAGCCACCGGCCATATTGCTCACCCGGCGATTCGCAATCGGGGCACGATCGGTGGCAGCCTTGCGCATGCCGATCCTGCTTCCGAACTGCCGGCCTGCATGGTGGCGCTGGACGCTACCGTGATCGCCTGCGGACCGGCCGGCGAGCGGAGAATTCCGGCAACAGAGTTCTTCACCGGAACCTATGAGACTGCGCTGTCGGCAGCCGAACTGCTGGTTGCAGTCGAACTGCCGGCAGCGTCGAAAAATTCGGCGCATTTTTTCGACGAATTGGCCCGACGTCACGGCGATTACGCGATCGTCGGGCTCGCCGCGCAGGCGGTTGTCGAGAATGACAGGCTGAACGAGCTTCGGGCGGTCTTCTTCGGCGTCAGTGATCGACCGCAACCGGCCAAGGCAAGCGCGAGCCTCATCAAGACCACCGTTACGCCCGCGTCGCTGTCGCAAGCATTGGAAGCGTTAAGTGAAGAGCTCGATCCGCCCGAGGACCAGCAGGCCAACGGCGCGATGCGTCGGCATCTGGCAAAGATCTTGCTGGCCCGCTGCGTATCGGAGCTTCTCGATCGTCCCGAACTTGGCGCCGGAGGACGACCGTGACCGCGCCGCTCTCGATCACGCTTCATGTCAATGGCGAGCGCGTCGAAGCGCAGGTGTTGCCGCGCTTGAATCTTGCGGACTTCCTGCGCGAGCACCTCAAGCTCACTGGTACGCATGTCGGGTGCGAGCATGGGGTATGTGGCGCCTGCACCGTGCGCGTTGACGGGGAGATCGTGCGATCCTGCCTGACGCTAGCGGTGCAGACGCATGGTGGTTTTGTCGAGACGATCGAAGGGCTTTCCGACAGCGGCGAGATCGTCGATCTCCAGGAAGCCTTTCGGCAGCGCAACGCGCTGCAATGCGGCTTTTGCACGCCGGGCATGCTGATCGCCGCGCAGGACTTATTGAAACACGAGAGGGAACCGGACCGCGCACAAATCCGCGAACACCTTTCCGGCAATTACTGTCGCTGCACGGGGTATCAGGCGATCGTCGATGCGGTGGAAGAAACCGCGCGCGTGCGTCGGGAGCGCAAGCCATGACCTCACCGGCAAAAACAAGCGGGCCGCTCTCGACGCTCGATCGGCCGAATTCCTACATCGGCAGGGTGGTTCCGCGACCAAATCTCGACCGGTTGATGCAGGGGCGCGGTCTCTATGTCAGCGACCTGGAGCTGCCGCGGATGGCGCATGTCGTGTTTGTGCGCTCGCCGCACGCGCACGCGAAAATTGTCGCGGTCGATGGCAGCGCGGCAAAGCAGATGCCGGGCGTGATTGCGGTCGTCACCGGCGAGGAACTCGCCTCCGTCATCACGCCGTGGGTCGGCGTGCTCTCGCATCTGAAGGGACTGAAATCCGCGCCCCAGAGGGCGATCGCGATTGGGCGCGTCTGCTGGCAGGGCGAGGCGGTTGCTGCCGTGGTGGCGACGAACCGCGCTGCCGCAGAAGACGCCGCCGAAATCGTCTCGGTGGGATACCAGGAGCTCGAGGCGGTGACGGATATGCGCACCGCGCTGGATTCCGCTACGCCGATCATCCATTCTTCGCTCGGCGACAATCTTGCCTTCGAACGCACGCTGGACGCCGGTGCAGTCGATGCCGCTTTTGCCGATGCGGACGAAATTGTCGAAGCGGAATTTGTCTTCGGTCGGCACACCGGAGTGACGCTGGAGCCGCGCGCGGTGGTGGCGGACTGGAATGCCGCTGAAACGCGGCTGACCATCTACCAGGGCACGCAGGCCCCGCACATGGTGCAGAAGATCGCAGCCCTTCATCTCGGTCTTGAGGAATCGCAGGTTCGCGTGGTCTGCAAGGATGTCGGCGGCTCCTTCGGGATCAAGGTCCACATCTACGCGGACGAAATGGCGACCTACGCCTTGTCGAAATTGTTGCGGCGGCCGATCAAATTCGTCGCCGACAGGATCGAAAGTTTCAACACCGACATTCACGCCCGCGACCACCGCTGCAAGGGACGCATCGGTGTCACACGCGACGGCACGATCACGGCGTTCGAGATCGACGATCTCACCGGCATCGGGCCCTATTCGATGTACCCGCGCACCAGCGCCATCGAAGCCAATCAGGTGGTCAATCTGGTCGGCGGACCTTACAAGACGAAGAATTACCGCGCCCGCGCCCGCGTCGTTTTCCAGAATAAAAACGTGATGTGCCAGTACCGCGCGGTCGGGCATCCCATTGCCTGCTCGGTGACCGAGGGCCTCGTTGACCATGCGGCGGCCAGAATCGGAATGGATCCGTTCGAGATTCGCCGCCGCAACCTGATTGCCGATGACGCTTATCCGTGCGCGTCGGCTTCCGGGTTGCGGTTCGAGCTTTTGTCGCATCACGCCGCACTGAACAAGCTGATGGCGATGATGAACTACGACGCGCTTCGGACTGAGCAGGCCGCGGTTCGCGACAGAAATATTCATCGCGGCATCGGTATCGCGAGCTTCATCGAGGTCACCAATCCGAGCGCGGCGTTCTATGGCGTCGGCGGCGCCAAAATTTCGTCGCAGGACGGGGTTGCGGTGCGGCTCGACGCCCAGGGCTCGGTGGTTTGCCAGACCAGCATCACCGAGCAGGGGCAGGGCTCGGAATCGCTCACCGCGCAAATCGTCGGCAGCGTGCTCGGCGTCTCGATGTCGCGCGTGCGCGTCTTCCTCGGCGACACCGACCAGACGCCGTATGGCGGCGGGACCTGGGCTTCCCGCGGCGCGGGCATTGGCGGCGAGGCAGCGCTCCAGGCGGCAAAGATCCTGCGCAGGAACATCCTCGATGTCGCTGCTGCGATCCTGCAATCTTCGCCTGCCGAGCTCGACATCGCCAACAACGCGGTCGTGAACACAGGCGACGGCGCGCCACGCATCGAACTTCGCGAACTTGCACGAATCGTCTACTTCCGCCCGGACACGCTGCCGCCGGGCATCCAGCCCGAGCTGATGGCGACGCGCCACTTCGTGCCACGGGAATATCCGTTTGCCTTTACAAATGGGGTCCAGGCCTCCTGGCTCGAGGTCGATACCGACACGGGCTTTGTGAAATTGCTCAAGCATTGGGTCGTGGAAGATTGCGGTACCCTCATCAATCCGCAACTGGTTGACGAGCAAATCCGCGGCGGCGTGGTGCAGGGTCTCGGCGCCGCGTTGTTCGAGAAATGCGTCTACGACGAGCGCGGACAGCTGACCAACGCCAACATGGCGGACTATCTGGTTCCGATGTCTGGCGAAATGCCCGATATCGATGTCGGTCACGTCGTTTCGCCCACGGTTGAGAGCGAACTTGGCGCCAAGGGCGCGGGCGAGGCCGGCACCGCCGGTGCGGCGGCTGCGGTCGCAAATGCGGTGAACGATGCGATCAGGCCCTTCGGTGCGGTCATCACCGAGATTCCGCTGACGCCGCAGCTCATCCTGGCTGCGCTGAAGCGAATTTGATTCGAGGCGGCTTATACGGGGCGGTATCGGAGTGAAGGGCGCAATTTTCCCGCAGTGCGGGAGACGAGGGAGAAAACTCCATCGCACCCCATTTAGAAAATAATTTATTCTTTTTTCGCCCTCGCTATTGCCGCAAACAGAAATATGATCCTACCTGACGAGTGTTGGTGGTCAGTCGCCAGCAGCGCCTGACTATTGGGGAACCTTGCATGCCCGCCGGCCCGCTACGTCGTGATGGCTTGATCGCGACGCGATGCTGAAGACAACTGAATGTCCGTGATCGATCCATTATACGTCGCGTCGGGCTTCAGCGTCGGCTTGCTTGTCGGCATGACCGGGGTCGGCGGCGGATCGTTGATGACGCCGCTGTTGATCCTGCTCTTTGGTGTGCATCCGGCAACCGCGGTCGGCACCGATCTGCTCTACGCATCTGCAACCAAGGCCGGCGGCGGCGTCGTGCATGGCTTGGCGGGGAGCATTCACTGGCGGGCCGTCTTGCGGCTCGCCTGCGGCAGCATACCGGCCAGTATTGTCACGCTGCTCGTGCTGTGGAAGCTCAATCTCGATGCCGCCACCGCGCGCAACCTGGTCAATTCGGTGTTGTGCTTTGCACTGCTTTTGACGGCACTCTCGCTGATCTTCCGCAAGGCCGTTCTCGAGAAGCTGCGCTGGCAAATGGAACGCTACGACACGTCCACGATCGCCCGCGCGACCGTCCTGACAGGCGCAGGGTTGGGTGTCCTGGTCTCGATTTCGTCCGTCGGAGCTGGCGCGGTCGGTGTAACCGCGCTGTTGCTGCTCTATCCGAAGCTGCCGATGTCGCGCATTGTTGGTTCCGACATCGCACACGCGGTGCCGCTGACACTGATCGCAGGAATCGGCCACTGGGTGATGGGCGCAATCGATTGGCAATTGATGGGCGTGCTCCTGATCGGTTCCCTGCCAGGCATCGTCATCGGCAGCTATTGTGCCTCTCGCGTGCACGAAACCGCCTTGCGGCTATTGCTGGCAAGCACGCTGATCCTCGTCGCCGCCAAGCTCGCCTCCGACGAATGGCGCTGGTCGCCATCAAGCGTTGCCTCGGTGACCCAGAGCGCGCCGCGCTGAAAATGCACTCCTCGCTGGTTTGCCTCTTTGAGGCTCCGATCAGCGAACGTGATTCGTTCACACAACTTCTTTCAAGCGTCGATTTCCTCCGCGCAAAGACCCGTCGGTGGAACAAATCCGCATCGCCTGGTTTGACCCCGAGACAGGTGAGCCGATGAAGCCGCGATTTTTTACCGATCCGGTGGGAGTATCTGACGCCATCGAGACGGCGTGCCGCACCTATTCGATGATCTATGACAAGCCCGGCGAAGAAGCCAGGCTCGCGGTCGAAAGCTACGTCCACCGGCTGGTCGCAAGTGGCGAGCGGAACCAGGACCAGCTGACTCTGAAGGCCATCATCTATCTTAAGAAGCGCGAGGGCAGGGCAAGCCTCGAGGAGCGAGGCAAGGCCTGACTTCTATCCCTCGTCCGCTAGTCATTCGCATCCGGTGGCAGGAAGTTCACCTCGTGCTCCGCCGACAGACGAACGACTTCGGCGACGTCGGTCAGATCGTGGAGGCTATCGAAAAGTGCCTCGAGCTTCCGCGCCGGCGAAACCCAGAACAGCGCACGCGCCGGCTTGTCCGATTTGTTGAAATATCCGTGCGGAATGCCGCGAGGCATGCGCACCAGATCACCCGCCATGGCCTGCACCCAGACGCCGTCGAGCTTAAGGTCGAGCACGCCTTCCTGGACCAGGATGAATTCGTCCTGGGTCGGGTGGATATGGACCGGGACAAACTGGCCGGGATCGCTGTTGGTCTCGAATGCGAAGGTGGAGTCGGTCACGGCTTTTGGGAAATAGACCTGTCCAAGGATATTCCAGGTCTTGCCGGAATAGCCCGTTCCGTTTCGCGTGATGCCCTTCTCGAGTGCAGCCATATACGTCGCTCCCCTTGTTTGAGGTGACGCTACCCTCATCGCTTCGACTGTCAAGCACGGCCGGCTTCTTGTGTCGTGGAATAAAGCTCGTGCGGCGGCGCAAGACGCGTTTAGTTTGCAATAATTTGAGGTCTAAAATATACGCAGATGACGTCGTTCTATTCATTCGAGGAGACCGACCATGCCGGGACTGCCGCATTCCCCGCATGCGCTTGTCACCGGAGGTGGGCGAGGCATCGGCCGTGAGATTGCCTCAGCCCTGACGCGATCGGGCGCTGCCGTCACCGTACTGGGTCGACATCGCGCGGCTTTGGATGATGTTGTTGCCGCAGGTGAGGCGCGTTTCGCCGTTGTCGCCGATGTTGCCGATCAGGCCCAGGTCGAGACGGCAATCGCGCAGGCCTCCGCGCGCGGGCCGATTGACATCCTGATCGCCAATGCCGGCGCTGCCGAATCCGCCACGTTCGCGAAGTCGGATGCGGCACTATTCAGGCGAATGCTCGACGTCAACTTCATGGGCGTCGTCCACGCCGCCCAGGCCGCGCTGCCAGTGATGCGCCAGCGCCCTTACGGCCGCATCGTAGCGGTGGCATCAACTGCCGGCCTCAAGGGATATGCTTATGTCAGCGCGTATTCCGCGGCAAAGCATGCGGTGATCGGGCTCGTGCGTTCACTCGCGCTTGAGCTCGCGGCGACGCGCGTGACCGTGAATGCCGTGTGCCCGGGTTTCACGGATACCGAACTTGTTGCGGACAGCATCGATACCATCATGAAAAAAACCGGCCGCAGCCATGCGCAGGCGCTGGCCGAATTGACCAAGCACAATCCGCAAGGCCGCCTCATCTCTCCTTCGGAAGTCGCCGACGCGGTATTATGGCTGTGCGGAGAGGGTGCCGGTGCGATCACGGGTCAGGCGATCGCGGTTGCCGGCGGAGAGATCTGAACCGTGACGCTTCGGCAAAAAACAGCAGGGAGACACAGATGAGCACACCGGCCAATCCTGTCACGCTGCCCCTGGCGCAGTACTCGCCTCGTCATTTCCTGCTCAAGGTCGATTCCGGGGTGGCCACGGTGACGTTGAATCGTCCCGAGCGGAAGAACCCGCTGACCTTCGAGAGTTACCGGGAATTGACGGATTTTTTCCGCGCCTGCGCGTTCGACGACAACGTCAAGACGGTCGTGGTCACCGGAGCCGGGGGGAATTTTTCGTCCGGTGGCGATGTCTTCGAGATCATCGGCCCCTTGGTGAAGATGGACACCAAGGGGCTCATCGCCTTCACCCGAATGACCGGCGATCTTGTCAAGGCGATGCGCGCTTGCCCGCAGCCGATCATTTCGGCGGTGGACGGCATTTGTGCCGGCGCAGGCGCGATCATCGCGATGGCCTCCGACATGCGGCTTGCGGCGAGCGGAGCCAAGGTCGCGTTCCTGTTCAACAAGGTGGGACTTGCCGGGTGCGACATGGGCGCCTGCGCGATCCTGCCCAGGATCATCGGCCAGTCTCGGGCCTCGGAGTTGCTTTATACCGGCCGCTTCATGAGCGCGGAGGAGGGCGAGCGCTGGGGCTTCTTCAGCCGTATCGTGCCATCAGGCGAAGTGCTGCCGCAGGCGCGTGACCTCGCAAGGCAGATTGCCGAAGGGCCGGCTTTCGCCAACACCATGACCAAGCGCATGCTGGCGATGGAGTGGGCGATGTCGGTGGAAGAAGCCATCGAGGCCGAGGCGGTCGCGCAGGCGCTGTGCATGACCACAGCGGATTTCGCCAATGCCTTCGAGGCCTTTTCAAAAAAGGAAAAGCCGGTGTTCCATGGCAACTGAGGGGCATAGGCGAGCGGAAGCGACGCCGTTCTTTTGGACGGCTACGCGGCCATGACGAGTTTGGTATTGTGCCTTGGAAAGGAGAGGTAACAGAACTTGCCGCCCAATTGCTTTAGGTTTAAAATATCTTGATCATTGCGCCGGAGGCTCTCATGAAGGTCGCGATCATCGGCGGTGGACCGGCCGGTCTCTACTCGGCGATCCTGCTGAAGAAGCAGCGCCCCGAGGCCGAGATCACGGTGTACGAGCGCAACCGGGACGACGATACTTTTGGCTTCGGCGTTGTGTTTTCCGACGCCACGCTGGACAATTTCGAGAAATACGATCCTCAAAGCTATCGGCGCATCACCGAGGAATTCGCCTATTGGGACGATATCGCCGTGCATTTTCGCGGCACGGTACGCCGGGTCGGCGGCAACGGTTTTTGCGGCTGCTCGCGCCGCAAGCTGTTGTTGATCCTGCAGGAACGGGCGCGCGAACTCGGCGTCACCTTGATGTTCGAGACCGAGATCGCCGATGAGGCGCGTTTTGCCGATGCCGATCTGATCGTCATCGCCGACGGCATCAACAGCCGTTTCCGCGAGAAACACATCGCGCATTTTCAGCCCGAGGTGGATCTCCGCTCCAACATATTCGCCTGGATGGGATCGACCCGGCCGCTCGATGCTTTCACCTTCATCTTTCAGGAGACCGAGTGGGGCCCGTTCATCGCGCACGCCTACCAATATGAAGCAGGGCGCTCGACCTGGATCTTCGAGACCGATCCCGAAACGTTTGAACGGGCAGGGCTCGCAGGCCTCGACGAGCGGCAGTCGGCCGATCGAATGGCCGGAATTTTCGGCTGGTTTCTCCAGGGCCATCCGATTTTGACCAACCGCTCGATGTGGCGGAATTTTCCGATGATCCGCAACCAGCGCTGGGTCAAGGACAATATGGTCCTGCTTGGCGACGCCAAGGCGAGCGCACATTTTTCGATCGGCTCCGGCACCAAGCTTGCGATGGAAGACGCGATTGCATTGGCGGACGCCGTGTATCGCTCGCCCACGGTTGCCGCTGCCTTGCAAGCCTATGAGCAGGGGCGCCGCGAGGAAGTCGAAAAGACCCAGCACGCCGCCGACGTCTCGCTGGTCTGGTTCGAGCACGTCGACCGGTTCTGGGAATTCGATCCGGTGCAATTTGCTTTCGGCGTCATGACGCGCGCCAAGGCGATCACCTATGACAATCTGACGCTGCGGGCGCCGGACTTCGTCTGCGAGGTCGACAAGGCCTTTGCGAAACAGGTTCGCGCGAGCGGCTTTGACGTCGATGTCGAGAAGCCCTTGGCACCGATGTTCCAGCCGTTCCGGCTGCGCGAGATGACGCTGGAAAACCGCGCGGTGGTGTCGCCGATGTGCATGTATTCGGCGAAGGATGGCATGCCCCAGGATTTCCATCTCGTGCATTACGGATCGCGCGCACTGGGCGGCGCCGGCCTGATCTTCACCGAGATGGTGTGCGTGGGTCACGATGCACGCATCACGCCCGGCTGCGCAGGCCTCTGGAATGACGAACAGCAAGCCGCGTGGCGGCGCATCGTCGATTTCGTTCACGCCAACTCGGCGGCAAAGATCTGTCTCCAGCTCGGTCATGCCGGCCGCAAGGGCGCCACCAGGCTGATGTGGGACGGCATGGACCGACCGCTGGAGGAAGGCGGCTGGGATCTCATCTCCGCGTCGCCCATTCCTTACTTCCCGGACAGTCGCATGCCGCGCGAGATGGACCGCGCCACGATGGACGCGGTCCGGTCCGAGTTCGTCGCCGCCGCCGAGCGGGGCCAGGCGTGCGGCTTCGACATGCTGGAGCTGCATTGCGCCCACGGTTACCTGCTCGCGAGTTTCATCTCGCCGCTGACGAACACGCGCACCGACGCCTATGGCGGTTCGCTTGAGAACCGCCTGCGCTATCCTCTGGAGGTCTTCGAGGCGTTGCGAGGGGTGTGGCCGTCACACAAGCCGATGTCGGTGCGAATTTCCGCAACCGACTGGGCCGAGGGCGGCATCACCGGCGACGATGCGGTCGCGGTCGCGCGCGCATTTGCCGAAGCAGGTGTCGATCTCGTCGATGTTTCCACCGGGCAGACCGTGCGCGATTCCCGACCGGTTTATGGCCGCATGTTTCAAACACCGTTCTCCGATCAGGTTCGCAACGAGGCGCGCGTCGCGACCATGTGCGTCGGCAACATCACGACCGCCGACCAGGTCAACACCATCCTGGCGGCCGGCCGGGCCGACCTTGTGGCGCTCGGGCGTCCGCATCTGATCGACCCTGGATTCACACTCAAGGCCGCGGCCTGGTACGGCGCCGAAGGGGTCTTCTGCCCGGTGCAATATCTGCCGGGCAGGGACCAGATTTTCCGCAACAGCGTCCGCGACCGGCAGGATTTCGAGGAGCTTAAAATTAAGGCTAAGCCGAAGACACGGGCCGAGCTGAAGGCGGAGGCGGCAAAGCCGCTTGCGGCCGAATAGGCCGGGTGGCAGGTTGGCCGGATCGCTACCTCGCCCTTGCGGGGGAGGCGAAGCCGAAAGTTGAGTGGAGTAGTGCGATGAAGGCGATTATCGTCGGTGGCGGTATTGGCGGCCTTACCACGGCGTTGATGCTGCGCTCCCGCGGCATCGGTTGCGAGCTCTTCGAGCAGTCCGAAACCATCCGCGAACTCGGCGTCGGCATCAATACTCTGCCGCATGCGATCCGTGAACTCGCCGGCCTCGGCCTGTTGCAAAAGCTCGACGACGTCGCGATCCGCACCGACGTTCTCTATTATCTCAATCGTCACGGCCAGGAAGTCTGGCGCGACGTGCGCGGCATCGATGCCGGCCATGATGTGCCGCAGTTCTCGATCCATCGCGGCCGGCTGCAAAGCGTGATTCATCATGCGGTCGAGGAACGGCTGGGCAAGCAAGCCATTCACACCGGTTGCCGCCTTGGCTCTTTCACCCAGGACGAGGGCGGGGTCACTGCCTATTTCTTCGATCGCACCGGCAGCCACATCAAGACCGTGCGCGGCGATATCCTGGTCGGCGCCGACGGTATTCATTCGCGGGTGCGCGAAACGCTGTTTCCGCAGGAGGGACCGCCCTGCTGGAACGGGCTGATGCTCTGGCGCGGCGCGCGCGATTGGCCGATGTTTCTGACCGGCCGTTCGATGATCGTTGCCGGTGGCCTCAATGCCAAGGTCGTGGTCTATCCGATCGCCGAAGGCTCAAGCCCGGCGAACCGCCTCACCAACTGGGCGGTGCTGGTGAAGATCGGCGACGGTAACACGCCGCCGCCGCGCCGCGAGGACTGGTCGCGGCCGGGCCGGCGTGAGGAATTGATGCCGCATGTCGCGCGCTTCTCGGTTCCTTACGTCGACGTGCCCAGCCTGATCGCGGCCACGAGCGAATTCTACGAATACCCGACCTGCGACCGCGATCCTTTGCCTTATTGGTCGAGCGGTCGCGTCACGCTGCTCGGCGATGCCGCGCATCCGATGTATCCGGTGGGATCGAACGGGGCCTCGCAAGCCATCCTCGATGCGCGTTGTCTTGCGGATATGCTGGTGCGTTCCGAGCATCCGCGCCAGGCGCTGGTGGCCTACGAGCAGAAGCGCCTGCCAATGACAGCCGAAATCGTGCGTTCCAACCGCCGTGGCGGTCCCGAAGGCGTGATCGATGCGGTCGAGCAGCTTGCCCCCGACGGATTCACCGATATCGAGAAAGTGCTGGGCTATAAAGAGCGCGAAGCCATCGTGCGCGGCTACGCGCACAAGGCCGGTTTCGCCGCCGTGCCGGGATTGGCGGCCGTGCGGGGGTGATATAAATGCCGCTGTTGCAGGCGGCCCCTCATGGTTCGAGACGGCGCAGGTGCGCCTCCTCACCATGAGGACAGATGCCCCCTTGTCAGCCCTCACCCCGCCGGAGGCGGCGGCAGGAAGTGGATATTGTATTCGGCTGCCATCGCCACGACGTCCTCCGGTTTCTGCTCCTTCATATTGTGAAGGCCCCAGAACAGGTCATAGAGTTTTTGGGTCGGTGTCACCCAGAACAGCACCTTCGCGGTCTGGTCCGACTTGTTGAAGATGCCGTGCGGAATGCCCATGCCGAGCCGGATCATGTCGCCGGGCGTGGCTTGCGCTTCCGAGTTCGCCAGCACGAAATCGAGCTTGCCTTCCAGCATGTAGATGTATTCGTCCTGGTCGGGATGGATGTGTGGCGGCACGAAGGTGCCGGGCGGCAGCGTCGCGTGCCACGAAAAGCAGTGGTCTGTGCGGTTTTTCGGCACATAGGTCTGGCCGAGAATGTTCCAGGAAATCCCCTGAATGCCTTCGTTGGCCCGGGTGATGCCGGTGATCTCTTTATTCATTGTCCGTTTCCTTCCCTCGATATTCAGTTGCCCGGCGCACAATCCTTGGCATAGCGGTCGCCATAATTCTCGAAAACCTTCTGCACGATTTCGGTCTCGAATTTGCCGTCGGCGCGTTTGGCGACCTTGGTGAGATAGAAATTCTGGATCGGATAGCCATTGATGTTGAACTTGAAATTGCCGCGCAGCGAGGTGAAATCGGCCTTCTTCAACGCACCCGACACCGCTTGCTTGTCGGAAAGGTTGCCCTTCACTGCTTTCACCGCGCTGTCGATCAACAGCGCTGCATCGTATCCCTGCATGGCATAAGTGCCGGGCACGCTGTTATAGGCCGCTTCATAAGCGGCAACGAATTTTCTGCTTTGCGGGTTGTCGAGATCGGGCGCCCAATCTGCGCCGCCAAACATGCCGACCGCCGCATCCTGTTGCGCGGGCAGCGTCGACTCGTCGACGGTGAACGCCGAAAGCACCGGGATTTGGTCGGCAAGTCCTGCCTGTCGATACTGCTTCACGAGGCTTACGCCCATGCCGCCAGGCATGAAGGTGAACACGGCGTCGGGCTTGAGCGAAGCGATCTTGGAGAGTTCGACCTGGAAATCCAGCGTGCCGAGCGGCACGTAGCTTTCCTCCACGACTTCCCCCTTGTAATCGAGCTTGAAGCCCGCCGCCGAATCCTTGCCGGCCTGATAGTTCGGCACCATGACGTAAACGCGCTTGTAGCCGCGATCCTGCGCGACCTTGCCGAGGATTTCGTGCACCTGGTCGTTCTGGTAGGAGGTCACGTAGAAAAACGGGCTGCAGTTCTTCCCGGCATAACTCGAGGGGCCGGCATTCGGGCTGATCAGGAAGGTCTTCGTATCGGTTACCGGTTTATGGATCGCCTGAAGGATGTTCGAGAAGATCGGGCCGACGACAAAATCGACCTTGTCGCGTTCGAGCAGGCCTTTGACTTTGGTGACCGCGGCGTCCGGCTTGAGCTCGTCATCAGCCGTCACGACCTCGACCTCGCGGCCTGCCATCTTGCCGCCGAGGTTCTTGACCGCGAGATTGAAGCCGTCACGCACCTGCTGGCCGAGTGCCGCCGCCGGTCCCGATAGAGTCAGGACCAGTCCGATCCTGAGCTTTTCCTGTGCCACCGCCGCGTTGGCGCTGATTGCAAACAGGGTTGCCAGGCCGACCAACTTCAATTGCTGTTTCATGTCTGTCCCTCAAACGTCTACGTCGCGCCGGATTTGCTTCCGACGACCCCGCAACCCTATTCTGACGACCGCGTTCGGGGCAAGCAAGGCAGCCGCAGAGGCGAGGGCCAAGGCGCCAATGGCTGCAAGCAGGTCGCGCAAATTACTACATGCAAAGGCCGCGCCAATTGTTTGAACCATAAAGGAACATCCGTTTTTTGACTTGCGGCGGTCCTCGATTTATTTGAAGGTCAAAATAACAGCGGCAAGGCGCGGCGCCGAATTGCCAAACCATGTCGTCGCGGTGCCAGGCCAGTGTGAACGCATCATGATCCTTGATTCCGAGACCAAGGCCGTCGAACTCCCGGAAGATCACGGCAACGAACTGCGGCTGTGGCTTCGGCTCCTGACCTGCACCACCCTGATCGAGGGCGAGGTCCGCAGCCGCCTGCGCGAGCATTTTGGCGTCACGCTGCCGCGCTTCGACCTGATGGCCCAGCTCGACAAGGTTCTGGAAGGCATGACCCTGTCCGACGTCTCCAAGCGGATGATGGTCAGCAACGGCAATGTCACGGGTCTGGTCGAGCGCCTCGTCGAATCCGGCCATCTCGACCGGCGAACATCGGATACCGACCGGCGCGTCCAGGTTATCAGGCTGACCAAGGCCGGTCGCGCCGAGTTTCGCAGGATGGCGGCCGAGCACGAGACCTGGATTGCGGACATTTTTTCCGATCTTTCGCCGAAGGACGTCCGCGAATTGATGCGGCTGCTTGCCAAGACCAAGGCTTCCGCGCAGAAGTCTGCGCAAAAGCGGGCTTGAGATCGCCTTGGCCGGCATCGACTACGAGGCCGAATACAACAACCGGGCGCGGGTTCCCGAACACCCGGCCGTGATGGCCGGCTGGGTGAGGGACGCCGCCGCCTATCGCGAGAGCCATCCGCCACGTTTCATTCCATACGGTACGGGCGCGCGCAACGTGATCGATTTCTTCGATGGCGATGGCAATGGGCCCATCGTCGTTTTCATCCACGGCGGGTACTGGCAGGCGCTCGACAGTTCGTCGTTCAGCCACCTCGCACGCGGGCTGAACGCGCATGGCATCAGCGTCGCCATCCCCAGTTACGATCTCTGCCCCGATGTCAGCGTGAAACAGATTATCGGCGAGATGCGGATGGCTTCGCGCGAGCTGGCGCGGCTTTCGCAACGGCTCGTGATCAGCGGCCACTCGGCGGGCGGGCATTTGGCGGCCTGCATGCTGGCAACCGACTGGAAGGCGTTCGACGCCCGGCTGCCTTCCGATCTCGTGGCCGCGGCTTATGCGATTTCGGGCCTGTTCGAACTTGCGCCGCTGGTCGGCACCTCCATCAACCGGGCGCTGGGGCTCGACGAAGCTGCTGCAAGGGCAGCGAGTCCGTTGTCCTTGCAACCGCCCGTGCAGGGAAGCCTGGATGCGGTCGTAGGCGAGGCGGAGAGTGCGGAATATTTTCGGCAAAGCCGGACCATCGTCGAGCGGTGGGGACAGGCCGGGATCCCGACGCGGTTCGGCACGGTCGCCGGCGCCAACCACTTCACGGCGATTGCCCCGCTCGCCGAGCCGAACTCGCCCATGGTGTCGCGCCTGCGCGAACTGGTAACGCGGTAGAAAACCTCTGGATCGGACGTCATCGGACTATTGCGCCCAATTATTTTAAGTATAAAATGTTTTAGGTGACCGCAGCCCGTCATCCTGAAAGGGAGGGACTGGACATGTCAGGTGCAGATCAAGGCCCCTTCCCACTGCTTGGCCCATCAGGTCACGTCGATGATTTCGCGCGGCGAAACCTGCCGCCGTTCGAGCAATGGCCGGCGTTGGTTCTCGACCGCCCCGAATTCCAGTATCCCGAATATCTCAACGCCGGGGTCGAGCTCACCGACCGCATTGTCGAAAAGGGGTTTGGCGATCGCATTGCGCTGATCGGAAATGGTCGCCAGCGCACCTACAAGGAACTCGCCGACTGGTCGAACCGCCTCGCGCATGCTTTGGTGGAGAATTACGGCGTCAAGCCGGGCAATCGCGTTTTGATCCGCTCGGGCAACAATCCGGCGTTGGTCGCGGCATGGCTTGCCGCCACCAAGGCGGGGGCAGTCGTCGTCAACACCATGCCGATGCTGCGCGCCGGCGAACTCGCCAAGATCGTCGACAAGGCCGAGATTGCGCTGGCCCTGACCGACAGCCGCATCGCCGATGAACTGGTGGCATGCGCCAAGACCAGCCGCTTCCTCAAGCAGGTCGTCAACTTCGACGGCACGTCAAACCATGATGCGGAACTCGACCGCGTGGCGCTCAACAAGCCGGTGAAGTTCGATGCGGTCAAAACCGGCCGCGATGACGTCGCCCTGCTCGGATTCACGTCCGGGACCACTGGCGAGCCCAAGGCGACCATGCATTTTCATCGCGATCTCCTGATCATCGCCGATGGTTATGCAAGGGAAGTGCTTCGGGTGACGCCCGATGATGTTTTCGTCGGCTCGCCGCCGCTTGCCTTCACGTTCGGCCTCGGCGGGCTCGCGATTTTCCCGTTACGGTTCGGCGCCACCGCGACGCTGCTGGAAAATGCGGCGCCAGGCGAGATGGTCAAGATCATCGAGACCTACAAGGCCACGATCTGCTTTACCTCGCCGACCGCCTATCGCGCGATGATGACAGCGATGGATCAGGGCGCCGATCTGTCGTCGCTGCGCCTTGCGGTATCGGCAGGTGAAACCTTGCCGGCGCCGGTCTTTGAAAGCTGGACGCGCAAGACCGGCAAGACGATCCTTGACGGCATCGGCAGCACGGAATTGCTGCACATCTTCATTACCAACCGCGCCGACGATGCGGCGGGTGGAACGACCGGTCGGCCGGTGACCGGTTACGAGGCGAGGATTGTCGATGAGGAGATGAAGGAAGTAGCGGCGGGAACGGTCGGAAAGCTCGCGGTCCGCGGGCCGACCGGTTGCCGCTATCTCGCAGACGCAAGACAGTCGAATTACGTCCGCGATGGCTGGAACCTGACGGGTGATTCCTTCGTTCGCGATGAGGGCGGCCGTTTCTCGTTCGTGGCGCGATCGGACGACATGATCATCTCGTCCGGTTACAATATCGCCGGCCCCGAGGTCGAGGCGGCCCTGTTGAAACATCCCTCCGTGGCCGAATGCGGCGTGGTCGGCGCGCCTGACGAAGCGCGCGGCATGGTCGTCAAGGCTTATGTGGTGGTGATGCCGGGCACCGCCGCCGACGCCGCGCTCACGAGCGAGTTGCAGGACCACGTCAAGCGCGAGATCGCGCCGTATAAATATCCGCGCGCGATCGAATACGTCGCGCAACTGCCCAAGACCCAAACCGGAAAATTGCAGCGATTTGCCCTGCGGCAAATGGCGCAGGCCAGTGCCGCATCTTCCGGCATAGCCGCCGAATGAAATGTAAAGGAGAGAGTTCGTGAGCCCGCCGAAAGGTCCCACCCTTGTCGTCCGCCCGAGCACGAAGGACGAGATCTCGCCGCCAGGCGTTCAAGTCCTGCAACCGAGCGGTTGGCCGGCGCCGAAAGGCTACGCCAACGGCATGGCTGCCGACGGCCGTCTTGTCGTAACCGGTGGGGTGATCGGTTGGGACGAGCACGGCCATTTGCCTGCTGATTTCGTCGGCCAGGTTCGCCAGACCCTGAACAACATTTCGGCCATACTCGCCGAAGGTGGCGCACGGCCCGAGCACCTCGTGCGCCTGACCTGGTACGTCGTCAACATGGAAGAATATCTGGCCAGCCTGAAGACGTTGGGGCAAGTCTATCGCGAAATCTTCGGTTCGCATTATCCCGCCATGGCGTTGATCCAGGTCGTGCGCCTGGTTGAAGAGGCCGCAAAAGTCGAGATCGAGGCAACCGCGGTCGTGCCGCGCTGATCGCTCCTTTTTGTCTGGCTGCTGCTTGCGGCGGTGCCCGATATTGCACGGTGCCGATCGATCGCCTCGGGCGGCCAAAGTTCATGACCTTTCTGCTCCTGCGTGCTAGGATTTGCTGAGCGACAGCCTGTCTCTGAAAAACGGAAACGGGACATGAAGCGACGCGAAATCCTCGCCGCGTTTGTCGGAATGGCGGCTTGGCCGCTCGATGCCGGCGCCCAGCAGCCGCGCCAGGTGATTGGATTTCTCCATCAGGGCTCGCTGCCGCAGCCGTCATGGACGGCAGCGTTTCGAAAGGGCCTGGTCGAAGCGGGCGTTACCGACGGCTTGACGATTCCAATCGAGGATCGCGCAGCCGACGGCCAGTACGACCGGCTGCCGGAGCTGGCGGCGGACCTGGTCAACCATCAGGTCAGTGTGATAGCCGCTGATTTTCTGCCCGCCGCGCTGGCTGCGAAAGCGGCAACCCAGACCATCCCGGTCGTGTTCTTGATCGGAAGCGATCCGATCGGTTCCGGGCTGGTGTCGAGCGTCAATCGTCCGACCGGCAACGTCACGGGCGTCGCCTTCATGTTCACGCGGCTGGGCGCCAAGAATCTGGAGCTGTTGCGCGAACTCGTGCCCAACGCCGCTTCGATTGCGACGCTCATCAACCCGAGCAATCCCAATTCGGGGCCGCAGTTGAAGGATTTGCAAGCCGCCGCGAGCACGCTCGGGATAAACATCGAGGCTGTCCGAGCCAGCAGCGAGCAGGAATTAGATGGTGTATTCACCTCGTTGACACAGCGGCGCATCGGAGCTCTCCTCATCACCGCCGACGGTTTTCTGATCAGTCGCCGGGATCGGCTTGTTGCGCTGGCTGCCACTCAGAGGATCCCCACCATGTATCCGATGCGTCAATATGCTGACGCGGGAGGACTGATGAGCTATGGCGCCAATCTTCCGTCCGGATTTCACGAATGCGGCATTTATGTTGGAAAGGTCCTCAAGGGCGCCAAGCCAGCCGATCTCCCGGTGCTGCAGCCGTCGACATACGAGTTCGTCATCAATCTCAAGACCGCGAAAACACTCGGCCTCGAGATACCTGCGAAATTGATTGCACTCGCCGACGAGGTAATTGAATGAGCTCGCGCAACCGCGATCAACCCGCCTTGGCGAAGCCGTCATCTTCCGGAGAGTTCAGGTACATTCCGGACATGGTGTCGACCCAGCAGAGGTGGTCGTGAACCTTCTTCACGCCGGTCACGCTTTCGGCGGCCACGATTGCGGCCTGGCGCGAGCGCTCTTCGGTGATGACGCCGGAAACGTGCACGATCCCGTCACGCACGACGATGGAAAGGCCGAACGGGCACCAATCCTGTTTCGCCATCGTGTCAATCACGCGGTTACGGATATGGTCGTCGTCGGCGGTCGGATCGGGAACATCCTTGGCAAGGCTCGCCACCGCCTGCAGCAGGTTGGAGCGCGAGACCATGCCGACGACCTTGTCGTTGCTTATCACCGGCAGACGCTTGATGTTGTTCCTCTCCATCAGCTCTACGATTTCCTCTAGCGTCGTTTCTTCGCCGACCGTCAAAAGCGGTTCCGTGGTCATGATCTCGGAAACCTTGCGGCCGTGCTCGCGAACGAAGTCGGAAGCCGCTTTGCCGGGACCCAGAATGAATCTCAGAAACCTGCTGCGCCTGCGTTGTGTGCCGATTTCGCTGCGGCGGACGAAGTCGCCTTCCGAGAGCATGCCGACCAATTTGCCCGTGGCGTCCACAACGGGAAGGCCGCTGATGTGCTTCTGCAGCATGGTGTTGGCGGCCTCGACAATCGTGGTGTCGGGCGTGACGGTGATGACCGGACGGCTCATGATTTGATGGGCGCGCATGAAGGGCTCCGAAAGGAGTGAAGAATCGATTGATGCGCGCAAAAGAGTAGCCTCGTGGCCGCGTGGCGATTTGACACAGGTCAAGTGAGCACTTCTTGTCGGCTTGATGCAGCTCAATGTTCGGTCGCAGATGACCCGATATCATGCAAAAAGCATGAATCGGAGGCTGTCATGGCGGAGCTTTCAATGCTGGATACTCCTGCGGCCGCGATCGATCCGTTGAGCGCGACGGATGCGGCCGCGCGATTTTCCAGGGCAAACAAGAATGCACTGGAATTCATATTCGGCGCGCAGATGATGCTGCTCGACGAGATCGTGTTCGCCGGCAATGAGATAGTCGATCGGACGCGAACCGAGACGCATTTATTGTCCGAATTCGTTTCAAAAGTCGCGGGCTCGCACTCGGTCAGGGATCTGAGGACCATGTACGAGGAGTGCAGCCGGCACCAGATCGACTTTTTGCGCCGCGAGACCGAGCGCCTGTTCAGACATGCCCAGCGGATGCTCGACGCCGCGTCGAGCTTATTGGCGAACCGGCCGCGCCCGTGACTGCGTCGTCCCATCGTCCGGTTTGCCATCGAATCACCTGGCGAGATATCGAATGAGTTCCATGCAGCCGATTTCGACTTTGCCGAAGGCGCAAGCCTCGCGGTTGCCTGAAGCGCATGTCGAACTGCGCGAGGAAGATCCCCGCGCCATTGCGGGCGTGCCGAAATCCGGAGAGGGCGAAAGCGAGCCGCGCCAGGCGGAGCCTTACCCGGCCGACCGCGCTCTTCATGCCATGTTCGCCAGAATGACCGGCGGCCTGTCGCCGGTGGCGCTGACACTCGCCTATATCGACTGGGCCGCGCATCTGGCCGCAGCGCCCCAGCGGCGACTCGAGATCGCCCAGAGCGCGATGAGCGGCACGCGGCAGTTCTTCGAGATAGCGCGGCATTTCTTCTCGTCCGGCGGCAAACCATGGACCCTGATCAAGCCGCAGCCGCAGGACCGGCGGTTTGAAAAACCCGACTGGGAACTTCCGCCGTTCAATCTGTTTGCGCAGGGCTTTCTGTTGACGGAGCAGTGGTGGCACGCAGCCACCACCGGCGTGCGGGGTGTGGCCCCGGAAAACGAGGCGATAGTCGAGTTCTCGATGCGCCAGCTTCTCGACATGTTCGCCCCTTCCAATTTTGCCGTGACCAATCCTCAGGTTCTCCAGGCTGCGTTCCAGAGCGGCGGCGAGAATTTCGTTATCGGTTGGCGAAACTGGTACGAGGACCTGATGCGGCTGCTTCCGACCGGCAAGCCACCAGATGACGATGAGTTCGTGGTCGGCAAGACCGTGGCGACCTCGCGCGGCAAGGTAGTTTTTCGCAACGAGCTAATCGAGCTGATCCAGTACTATCCGGCAACGGGTAAAGTGCATCCGGAGCCGATCCTGATGGTGCCGGCCTGGATCATGAAATACTACATCCTCGATCTCTCACCCCATAACTCGCTGGT
>Ga0306925_10000964_pt1 | contig 22445 bp, 20 predicted proteins | sample flu12Cox44000176_FD_203755 | JGI IMG/M metagenome (GOLD analysis project Ga0306925, IMG submission 203755) | Lab enrichment of tropical soil microbial communities from Luquillo Experimental Forest, Puerto Rico - flux8day.12C.oxic.44.000.176 (v2)... | ecosystem: Environmental > Terrestrial >... | reverse complement strand
CTTGCGCAAAGCCTTGCGGCTGCCGCGCGTCAATCTGTTGATCGCGGACGACGTCGGTCTCGGCAAAACCGTCGAAGCCGGGCTTGTCGCGCGCGAGCTTCTCCTGGACGACCGGCTCGCGTTTCATCATCGCGCACAGCCTTCTAACCGACGAAGTCTACGTTGCCAGTCTGCGCGACATCCTGGGCGATTTCCGCTCGCGCGCCCTATTCATTCTAGACGAAGCGCACCATGCAGCTCCCTCGGGCGGCGCGCGTCATGCCATCTCCGAGTGCCAAGCAGCTTGGTTTGCGACGGAAACGACAACCCTAGTGGAGAGAGATTTTCCGTAGGAGGCTCGTTACAGCAGCTAACTTTAGACGGTCTATCTCGAATCCAAAGGCAGCAAAAAACCTGAGCTCATAGACCATCCAACCGCAATCTCAACCTCCTGGTCAGGGATTGCGGCCCTAGAAGCCATCCGAACGAGGAAGCGAGTGCCGGAGCGCGTAACACATTCGACAGACCACCCATCGCCAAAATAGTCGGTCGATATCACTTTCACACCTAAACCTGGTTGGGCGTCCACATCGACTCTTACATCCTCCGGACGTATTCCGAATAGGCACAGATCTCCCAGCTTGAAACAGTTCTCGCCTGTAGAAACCTCAAAAGGTTCGCTTGCTTCTTCTCGAAGTCTAACGAGACAACGGTTCTCTTTCGAGCCGGCAACAATCTCGCATTCAAGAAAGTTTACGGTGCCAATAAAGTCCGCTACGGATCGATTTTGAGGACGCTCATAAATACGGGATGGACGATCAACCTGTAACACCTCCCCCCGAGACATGATTGCTATCCGATCAGAAAGACTAAGTGCCTCACCTTGATCATGCGTCACTAGCAATGTTGTCAAACCGAGACGTCTTTGAACCTTCTTAATTCCAACTCTGAGCTCCTGCCGTAGTCGAAGATCAAGAGCCGACAGCGGTTCGTCAAGCAGCAGTACGTCTGGGCGGATTACCACGGCTCGGGCCAGTGCCACTCGTTGCTTCTGCCCCCCGGACAACTCATGAGGCAAACGGTCTCTGAAAGAATTGAGTTGAACCAGCTCAAGAGCTTCGTCGACCCTCGGTCTCAAGTCGCGCCGCGGAATTCCACGGGCCTCCAATCCAAACGCAACATTCCGCGCCACACTTAAGTGCGGAAAGAGCGCATAATTTTGAAATACCATCCCTACGTTGCGTTGATATGAAGGTGTTTTTGTAACGTTCGTTCCGCCGAGAAGGACCTGACCTTTCGAAGGTTCGATCAATCCCGCAACAATTCTTAGGCAAGTCGTCTTTCCGGATCCGCTTGCCCCAAGGATCGTAAGGAACTCGCCATCCTCAATTTTAAGGTCTAGATTGCGTACAGCCTCGAAAGCGCCGTAGGCCTTTGCGATTTGTCGGAGTTCAACACTCGACATAGCTCACCCATATTGGAGTGCTATGCAACTCTTCATTTTGAGAGGATCCGGCGGTTCCAAAGCGCGTTGACGCGAGGGAAGTTCTTGTTGAACGCTTCCCAGTTGATCACGTACAGCTTGCGTACGTCCTCCGGCGAAGAAGGAAATTTTTGCGCAAGACCTGGATTAGCCGCGAGGATGGGCGCCAAAAGCTTGTTGGTTGGACCATAGGGAATTTCATTGGCCTGTCCAAGTTGCGGGAGCGGGTCCAAAACGAGATTGACATACTCTTGGGCCTCCTTCGGCGCCTTCGTGTTGCGAACTACATCGATCGTTGTCGTTCCGGCAAATCCTCCCTCCTTCGGCAGGATAAAGCGAATCGGCAATCCTTGATCGGTCAGACCCCAGGCGCGACCATTGGTCCAAGGCGCCGCCCACACGTCGCCCGCCTTCATCAAAGCTTCGATGGTGGCCGAAGATGACGGGTAAGAGTGCGATTTCAGCAACGCTATTTTTTCAATGCCTTTCTCCATGGTATTTTCGTCACCTCCCTCCAGGCGTGCCGCTGCAACGAGGAAGTCACGGCCCATTGCGATTGAGAGATCAGGGGCAATAACCCTTCCGGCGAGCCGCGGATCCCATAGATCGGCCCATGATGTGGGAGCCGGAATGCCGGCCTCGGCATATTTCTGCGTGTTGTATGCGATGCCGATCGAATAAAAAATCATCGCAGGACCATAACCATCCTTGTTCTTCGCAATGTCATAGATATCCCTGAGATTGGTTACGATGTTTGTATCGATGCGATCAAGCAGCCCAGCTTTAATAGCTTGGTCCTGTGCTATGTCATCAAGGTAAGCGACATCAAATGGTGCATCGCGTCCTTTGCTTGCGATTAGCTTCGCCAAGTGGTCAACGGAGTTGGCATCCACATATTCGATCTTCACACCAGTTCGCGCAGTAAACAGATCCCCTGCGTACTTTTTTTGTGATGCGGTGAAAGCGCCTCCATAGTTCGCGATACGCAGAGTGACCTTTGATTGCGCGAATGCAGGCATGTTTGCAAGCAGGCTAGCCAAAGCGACCGTAGCTGCTTTCAACAAAAATCTATACATCACGACCTCCTAGTCGCGTTACTTGGCTGACTCACGTATGCCGAAGAACTTATCGATCCCCATCGTCCACTCGAGCGCGAGCATGAGGAGTAGCGACATCATCATCAAGATCGTGGCGATTGCCATCACCTGCGGATCAAGGCTGAACTGAATCGACGTAAATATCTTGACTGGAAGCGTCGTCGCGGCTCCTCCGCCCATAAATAAGGAGACCGGAACGTCGTCCAGCGACATAAGAAACGCCAAAATCGCACCGGAGGTGATGCCGGGCGCCAAGATAGGGAGCGTAATCTTGAAGAACGTTCTTAAAGGCCTGGCTCCCAGGCTAAGGGCAGCCTCTTCCAAGGAACTGTCCAGGTTGGCCTGCCCGGCGAGAGCCGAGCGTATCACATATGGAGTGGTGAACGCAGCTTGCCCGAGAACTACGCCCAGTATGGATCCGCCTGGGTTGAATCCAATGATGTCGGTCATCCGCGCCCAAAATTGAAAACTCGCAACGCCAATTACTAGTGTGGGCACCATGAGGGGAGAGAGACAGAAGAGATTGATGAGACGACGCCCTGGAAAGCGCCCTCTTACAATCGCCAGCGCTGCTGGCACTCCAACGACGGTCGCGAGCACGGTGGTTGCGGTCGCGACCTGCAAGCTTACCTTCAGTGCAGATATGAATTCGCTTGGGATAGCCTGATACCAGTCCAATGTGAAGCCGGTTGGAGGAAAGGTCAAAATGGGGGATGTGGCGACTGAGCTCCACGCGGTCATCACCACCGGCAGCAGCAAGAAACCGTAGACTAAAGAGACAGCGAAATAAAATATCAGTTTCATGCTAGACCCGCCGGCCTTTCGGTCCCTCGGAAGCTCAAGCCCGCCAACAATAACGAAGTAGCAACGAGTATGACAGCGCATGTCGCCGCAAATGCATAATTGAGTACAGAAAGCATCTCCTTGCCAAGATATGTCGACATGACAAGAACGCGATTGCCACCCATCATTACGGGTGTGGTGTAAGCGCTTGTCGCAACGGTGAAGACCAAGACGGAGCCGGACAGCAGACCGGTGCGAGTCAGAGGGAACACAACGCGAAAGAAAACACGAAGCGGCGAGGCACCAAGACTGCAGGCGGCTAACTCTATATCGTAATCAACGCTTTGGATCGCTACCACGAGAGAAAGAATCATTAAGGGTAGCAACGCGTGGATCAGACCGATCTGTACTCCGACCATGTTGTTCAGCAGAATTAGCGGCTCCTCAATCAACCCGAGCGACTTCAGTACAGCGTTGACGAGCCCGCTCTCTCCAAGTACCGGAAATAGCCCAAGATTGCGAATGACGAGACTTATCAGAAGCGGCGCAATCACAAAAAAGATCGCGCAGGCTCGCAACGTGCCGCTTGACCGAGCGACGAAATACGCAACAGGATAAGCAAGGACCGCACAGGCCAATACGACGACCAATGCCATCCCAAAAGTGCGCGCCAGAATTTGCAGATAAAAAGAATCACTCAGGAACATGACGTAGTTCGCAATCGTAAATTCAGTCGAGACTCGTGTCAGCCCCTCATCCAAATGAAGGCTATTTTCAGCCAGGATGAAGAATGGAAAAGCAAACACCAACAATAGCAGCAATACGGTGGGAAGCGTAGCGATGAACCACCAAACTTCAGTGCCTCGGCCCGGATCTGGCATCATCGCCGCTACCCCACTGCTGATCACGGGCACTCCAAACGGTTGGAGATACTCCCCTACACAGGGTAGATGATGGAAGTTTGGATGAGGATACTATCGTAAACGCAAATCCGCTCTTTCAGCAGAAGCTTGGATTCCGACCAAATAAACTTGTCATAGTATTGCCCAGCCATGAGCAAGGATGGCTTCTGATCGGCCATATTTTCGACCAGCAGGAAATTGGATCGGCACGAAAAGGCAGAGCTAGGAACTAAGTTTGAAATGAAGTGGTTTGAAATAAAATGCGTGATGATGCGGGGAGAAAACTCCATTGAACTGAGGATCGCAGTCACGCGGTCAATGAGCATCTCCTTGCTATCGCAATACATAATTCCAATCGGAAAACCGGCGCTGAAATTTTCCCGCGACGTGATCTTATAAAACGGCGAGGGTGCAAAGAAATCGGGCCACTCCTTTAGATTTCCCTGATCGAGGACATCCGCGTAGCGGGAATTGAAGTCGTCCACCTCCAACCGCAACAGGATCTCTTCTTCTCGCTGACGAGTACGATGCTCATTGACAGTTGCGCCAAGGGTTTTCATGGTTCAAAGCCCTAGTGCGTGTCGATAGTACTGATAAAGGGACCGAACTGCCGCCTCGGAAATAAATGTGTCGGTTGTCCCAGTTGCCTCTTTTCCAAGACGTACGACAGCGGCGCCGGGAATAGAATGTTGAAGGCCGTCCTGCACATACTCAAGCACCTCGCTATCGTCGACACCGATAAGTCCTCCCGGCCCAATTAGATTTGCTTGGCGCAGCCGATGCCTTTCCATTTCCGGCGTGTCCTCGGCAAAGCCGAGAAGCGTCCAAATCAAAAGGAATTCGTTGGGACTTTTGGGAACGATTTCGCGCACCGCCAGCGCGTTAACTTGCCGCTGAATCGCACAGTTCGGCCAGATACTCTGGATGGCCGCGCTCCACGGTCCTTTATCCTCCTTCGTGTACTGCAGAAGGCGATCGTCTTTCAGGGCAAGGTCCGCCTTGAAGGAACTGAGCTGCTGAGTTGTATCGTTGGCTTTTTGCTCGCCTTTACGGGAATATCCAATGGAGTGGCGGCCACAACGACTCACGACTTGCGCAACAATATTGTCCGGCCTGAAAAGGCCGAAAGTACTCAGAAACACATGCAATAGACTCGCATGGTTCGGATCTCGGAGGTTCTCGTGATACAATTTCCAGTTGGATGGCCAACGTTGCCTGAAATAACCCAGGACCTTTAATTCCCGACTTCCGAAGGTTGTTTCGATTTCTTCGTTGATCTCAGCTCCGAGGTAATCTGCGAGCGGTTCCACCTCCTGGGAGAAGCTCCCAAAGATCAGTCCGCATTTCCGCGCTACCTGCAGCTTTCTCAATCCGTTCTCTTCGAATTTGAAATCTTCGGGCATTCCTCCCTTGCCCTTGACACCGCGGCGAAAGGGAACGGAGATGAGGTTGCCTTTGAAGTCGTACTGCCAATGATGATAGGGGCAGATCAACGACTGAGCATGGCCGCGCCGCTCGCGGCAAAACTCGGTCCCGCGGTGCGCGCAACGGTTCTCAAGAACGTTTATTTCCCCCTCTTTCCCTCGCACGACAATTACGGAACTCGTGCCTATCTGTGCACGTCGAAAGTCGCCAGGCCTTGGAACCTCGACCTCGAGGCCGACTAGATTCCAGGTTGGTCCGCGAAAAAATTGATCGATCTCCCGCTGGAAGATCTCTTCACTTGTGTAAACCCAGTCCGGTATTCGATAGATCCCCTCGGCGGGCCACTTAAAATCTTCTTTTGCCAGGACCTTTCCTTTTTGAGCGAGAGCGGCCGTCTCAGCTGTCATGCTGGTTCTCCTCGGAGAGACGCGACCCACGTCCATTGTGGACTGCACACCGGACCGCGTGTCGGGTCCCGGTGAGCGTCCGACCAAGCGACACTGGACCTCGGCGATGCTGAGCCGTCCGGTCCTTGGGGATCGATCAAAGCAACTCGGCAGTTCTGATGTCAAGATTGTCAGATTGCCATACGTTTTGCGATCGGAGGCGCACTGTCGGCCGAAACGTGAAGCGTGGTGTCGAAAAATTGACTTACGCTCGCTTACCCGGTCCCCGACGGAACCCAATGGCCATCCGATTCCAAGCATTCATCGTGGCAATGAGAAGGGTAAGGTCGACCAGATCTTTGTCACTAAAGTGTTCACGAACCAAATCATATGCTTCGTCCGGTGCATGTGTCGTCGACACGTTGGTCAGCGACTCTGCCCATTCCAAGGCAGCTCGTTCCCGCTCCGAATAGAAGGGAGATTCACGCCAAACAACCAAACAATCGAGCCGCTGCTGTTTTTCGCCACCCCGTATCGCGTCCTGCGAATGACGATCGACGCAATAGGCGCACCCGTTGATTTGAGAAATGCGGAGCCAGACAAGATGTCGCAGGGTCGGCTCAATTGCTGATTTCTCAAGGTAGCTGTTGACGTGGGTGATGGACTGGGCCGCTTCTGGAGCAACTTGCCAGTAGTTCAGACGCATGCTCACGGCCGATCTCCGTTCTTGGATCCGCAATCAGCGATTAATCGATATGCAGGCCGGCCTTCTTGGCTATACCTCCCCATACTGCGGCTTCATCCTGCATGAAACGCAGCAATTCCTCTGGAGTGCTTGATTGGAGGTCATCGGCTGGGAACCGTGCCTTTACATCGGGCATCTGAAGAACTTCTGCGACGTCATCACCTACCTTATTGACCATCGGCCTGGGCGTTCCGGCGGGTCCGAGCAGCACCCACCACTCCGCGGACGACAGCGGATAGCCTAGCTCCACCAGTGTAGGAACGTCCGGCAGAACCGCCTGCCGATGCTCGGCAACAACAGCCAGCCCTTTCGCTTTGCCGGTGCGCGCGAAATCATACGCAAAAGAAATGCTGCCCAACTGCAGAGGAAGGTGCCCACCCACAATGTCATTCATCGCTTGGGCAGAGCCGCGATAAGGAATGTGTTGCATTTTGATGCCCGCCAGTCGCGCGAACTCCACCATGGAGACATGGTGCTTGGAACCGACTCCCGACGTGCCGTAGCTCAACTCCTGTGTGCGCCCAAGCTCAATCATCCGGGCCACGCTTGTGATTTCTGACTGATTGCTTGCAAGCAGAAGCCCTGGAGTCTTCGCCAGTATCGTTACGGGCGCGAAGTCCTTGATCGGATCGAAGGGCGGCCGCGACATGATCGCCGGGCTGATCACGTGGCTCGCAGTCACGACCACGAATGAATAGCCGTCTGGCTGTGAACGAGCGACCGCCGCGGCCCCCGCCAGACCGCCGATACCGGGCAGGTTTTCGACATAGACCGTCTGACTCCACTTCAGCTCAAGCTTCTGCGCGATCGCCCGCGCTAATGTGTCGGTCGATGCACCCGCTGCGTACGGGACCACGATTTTGACGGACCTGGCTGGATAGTTCGCGACTTCTTGTGCCAGACCCTTTCCCGTGAGGCCACCGAGCAAGGTGGCTGTGGCAAGAAGGCCGAGCAGGCCGGCTACGCGCCCGCGGTATGCGACGCTCATTTCATCTATTCCCTGGCTCACTGGCCCCCGTATGCAGGGTATTCGCAAAGTCATGCGAAGTGACTTCCTGGTGAACTGAGGATGCACGCCGCGGAATGCCGGATATGATCGCGCATCGCGGTCTCGGCGGCCCGGGGATCTCGCTTCAAGATCGCCTGCACGATCCTCGTATGATCTTCACGTGACTGCCGGATCTGATCCGGGAACAGCAGAATCTTGTTGAACTGCAGCCGGAAGATCGGAAGCCGTGTTTGATTTAGGACGCCGGCGAGTTCGCGATTGCCGCTCAGCCGCAAGATCAAATCATGGAATTCATTATTGTAGGCGTCGTAGTTTGCTGCGATGACCGAACGGGCGTTGGGCGTTCGCTCCAACTTCATAAGGGCGCTCTTGCCGTCGGCATCGAGCTTGGCAGCTGCAGACGCGGCCCCGAACCCCTCGAGCACCTCTCGGAGTTCGAGGAAGTCCGTTACCTGTCGGCGCGACATCCGGATGATGCTCGCGCCGCGAAATCGCTCCCACTCGACTAGCCCTTCTGCAGCGAGGCGCCGGAGCGCCTCGCGCACCGATCCTCGGCTGACCCCGAATTCCCGAACAAGCTCCGGCTCGACAAGCCTTTGCCCAGGCGCATACCGCGCCTCCCGAATGGCATCCTTGACTGCTAGGATGACTTCATCGACGGCTGAGGTGGTGCGCTCAAGCATATCGCTTCGCCCAATTTAGCTCGTCAGGATCGTTCTACGATCTCGTTTGAAAAGCAAGGTCCTAACCCATATTTTTCCTCAGCTAGCGCAGTCTTCCGGCTTGTAATTCCCGCCAAATCGTAGGACGTTTTTCGCTGCTCCGGGCCAGCCTCGGTAGCCGCCTGATCAGCTGTGGTCTTTGCAAAGGAGGATCGGCTATGAGCACGCTGGATGAAGCCATCGGTCAGGCACATCGCTCCGTCAATCCGCTCGCGTTCTCGCGGGATTGGTACCGGCGGGAGTTGGAGCGCGTGTTCCGGCGAAGCTGGATGTTCGTCGCCCACGATTCCCTGATTCCGAGCAACAGCGATTACGTCGTAAGCTACATGGCTGAAGATCCCGTCATCGTGCAGCGGGGCCGCGACGGGAAGATCCGCGTCTATCTCAATCGCTGCCGTCACCGCGGCAACCTGCTGTGTGTTCACGATCGGGGCAACACACCGGCGTTCGTTTGCAGCTATCATGCCTGGACGTACACGGACGGCAAGCTCACTGGAGTGCCCAGTATTCGTGACTTTTATCACGGCGAAATCGATCGTTCGAAGCTGGGTCTGGTGGAAGCCAAGGTCGAAGTCTACGGCGGCCTGATCTTTGCGTGCTGGGATGCCAACGCCGTCTCGTTGAATGACTATCTGGGAGATGGGCGCTGGTGGCTTGATCACTTCCTGCTGCGCGAAGAACTTGGCGGCCTAGAAGTGATTCCTTGCCAGCAGCGCTACATCGTCCCCGTCAACTGGAAGCTTCCAGCCGAAAATTTCGGCGGCGATTACTTTCATTTCGCAGCCACGCACGGCTCAGTGATTGATGCTCTTGCGCAAACGGACGACAAGCGCATCGCCGCCACTGGCGCGACCACTGCCAAGGCGGATAAGCCCCATTATTTCAGTGTGGCTGCAAATTACGGGCGCGGTGCAGCGCACGGATTCTATGAGGTTAGCACCGGCCAGGCGCCTCGAAACCAAGAGCTCGCCTTGGCGCAGCGACTCGGTCCGGAGGCCGTTGAGTGGTTTCATGAGCGGGAGCGTCTGCTGAATGAAAAGCTCAAGGCGCTCCCGCAACGTCCCTATAGCTTCCATGTCGCCAACATCTTCCCCAACTTCGCCCTTGTTGGCGCGGGCAGCGCCTTCTACGGCAAGGGGCTGATCGTGCACCATCCGCGCGGTCCGAACAGAACGGAAGCCTGGGTCTGGTGCGCTGTCGAGAAGAATGCGCCCGCAATCGTCAAGAAGCAGCAACGCTTCGTGTTGATGCAGCGGCAGGCCGCAGCCGGGCTGGTGGCCCCTGATGACCATGAAAACTTCGAGAGAATTTCAGAAACGATCGACACAGGCGTCGGCCGTCATGTTCCGTTCCATTACGAAATGGCGATCGGCCACGACGATGACGATCCCCTGCCCAAGGAGTGGAAAGACAGGCCCAATTGGCCTGGAAAGATCGGCCCGCGGGTCAGCGAAATCAATCAACGCGACTTTTACCGTCACTGGAACACGCTGATGGAGACCGGTGATGAGGAATGACACAATCTCAACCGAACTCCTTCGGGAGGTTGAGGCCTTCTTGTATCGTGAAGCGCGGATGCTCGAGGACAATCGTTTCGACGATTGGCTGAAGTGTTTCACGGACGACGTCCGGTATTGGATGCCGATCCAGGAAAGTACCGACGGGTCATCCGGATCAGGGACAGAGTCAGATACCTTCGCGCTCTTCGATGAAGACAAGAAATCGTTGGAGCTGCGCGTCTTGCGCATCAAGACGGGGGCTGCCCACGCGGAGGTCCCACCTTCAACAACGCAACGGCTCATAACCAATGTCACCGTCGAACCGGCTGTTGTGGATGATTCGCTGCGGGTGCACTCCAATTTCCTGGTCTACCAAGAGCGCCGCGGGCAGCATGGGGTGACATTCTTTGGCAAGCGCGATGACGTGTTTAAGCAGATTCAAGGGGACTTCAAGATCGCTGAAAGGAGAGTCGACTTGGCGCAGAAGATCCTCCCGACGACGATCTCGATTTTCTTCTGAATCTGAAGTTGGCGCTTCTCCATTTTCTGGTCCGAAGGAATGGAAGATACGCAGATTCGCTTCGACTGGAAACAGAGGGCAAGCTCTAGCGATCGATGCGGTTCACGTCCAACATGCCCCTTCGCACGCGGTTGATGTGGCGTCGGCCGCCGGTCGGAGTGTCTAGCTAAAATCTGTCAGCGTCTGGGAAGGAAGCATGATGAGCACCTGTGAGAAGAGAGAGAGGGCGCTGGCGAAGGCTGAGCCCATCCCGGCTGGAAAGGCCGCTGACCCGACGATCATTCGCGCCGAAATTTCCTACATTTGCCTGCGCGACTGGATTGATCGCGTAAAAGATCTCGGCGAGCTGCGCGTCGTAAAAGGCCTGAATTGGCAATCGGAGATCGGGCTCGTGTCCGAGCTTGCCATTAGGGAGGAGAGGGGTCCGTGTGTTCTCTTTGAAGACATTCCCGGCACCCTACCGGGAAGTCGGGTATTGGTGAATTTCTTTGGCGGCAAGCGCCGAAATATGACGCTCGGCTTCTCACCTGATTTGCCCAAACTGGCGCTCACCGAGGCGTTTCGCCTGAACTATCTGGCTGAGTTGAAACAGTTGCCCCACAGAGTTGTCGATGATGGACCGATCTTTGAAAACGTCTTGCTTGGCGACGATATCGATGTGTCGAAGTTTCCGGCGCCTATTTGGCACCAGGCTGATGGCGGGCGCTATATCGGTACCGGCAGCTTCAATGTCACGCGTGACCCCGACGAGGGTTGGATCAATTGCGGCACTTACCGTGTCGTCATACACGACCAAAAATCGGTCGGGTTCTATATCTCTCCGGGCAAACACGGCCGCATTCAAAGAGATAAATACCAAGCCCGCGGTGAGCCGATGCCCGTTGCCATCGTAGTGGGCGGCGATCCCCTCAGTTTACTAATGGGCTGCACCGAAGTGCCCTACGGAGTTTGTGAATACGACGTGGTTGGCGGAATGCGTGGATCCCCCGTCGACGTCGTCAAGGGCCGCGTCACAGGACTGCCGATCCCAGCGCAGGCTGAGATCGTCCTGGAAGGCTTCGTCTACCCGGGCAACGTGAAGCCTGAAGGCCCGTTCGGAGAATGGATGGGGTACTACGGCACGGAAGTGCGCGAAGAGCCGGTGATGGATGTAGAAGCCATTTATCACCGCAACAATCCGATCATATTAGGCTGCCCGCCTCTGCGCCCGCCGGACGAGATCGCACGTCTCAAGGCGATCGTCCGGTCGGGGATGTTGCGCGAGAATTTGACTCGTGCCGGTGTTCCCGATGTCACCGCGACTTGGGCACACGAGGTTGGGACTTCACGTCTGCTCCTTGGTGTCGCAATCAAACAACGTTACGCGGGTCATGCGACGCAGGCCGGGCATATCGCATGTCAATGTCATGTCGGCGCTTATGCTGGCCGATACGTTATCGTTGTCGATGACGACATTGATGTCTCGAATCTTGAGGAATTGATCTGGGCGATGTTGACGCGCTCAGACCCTGCGAGCTCGATCGACATCGTCCACAACGCCTGGAGCACGGGTCTCGACGTGCGGATCGATCCGGAACGTCGAGCCAAGGACGATTTCACCAACACTCGTGCAATCATCAATGCATGTCGGCCCTGGCACTGGCGCGACAAGTTTCCGAAGGTGACCTCCTCGTCGCCCGAGGCACTCAGAATGGCGAGAGCGAAGTTTGGTCACCTTGTGTCCTGAGAGCCACAGTTTCAGTAGGGGCGAGAGCCGGGGCACATATGCGCAAGATGTTGTTGCCAGGACTGTTTGCCTGCCTGTTGCTGACATCTTCGGAAGGCCGTGGCCAAGAGGCCTATCCAAACCGTCCGGTCCAGATCGTCGTGACATTTCCTGCCGGCGGCTCGGCAGATTTTGTTGCGAGACTGCTTGCCGAGAGAATGACCCGCACGCTCAAGCAACAGGTTGTGATCGTGAATCGAGGCGGGGCCGCGGGGTCGCTCGGGGCGCGCGTGGTGGCAACATCTCCACCCGACGGCTACATCCTTGTTCTCACAAGCGTGGGAGCTCTGGCGATAAATCCGGCGATATCACGCGCCAAGCCATACAACACGTTGCAAGACTTTGCGCCCATTTCCCTGCTAGCGAAGGTCTACGAGGTGACGATGGCCTCAAAGGAGTCCGGTCTAAAGTCGCTCACGCAGCTCGTCACCACCGCCAAAGCGAGTACCCGCAAGCTGAGCTATGCATCGACCGGGACTGGAAGCGTTCCGCATTTGGCAGGCGAACTCATGAAGCAGGTCACAGGTATTGATCTCGTCCATGTCCCTTATACGGGCGGGGCGACGGCGATGGCGGACTTGCTGGCCGGACGGGTGGAGCTTCTTATTGCGGATATTCCGGCCTATCTGCCGCACATCCAATCCGGTGCCGTCGTCGCCTTGGCTATCAATAGCACTGAGCGCACGAGCGCCGCGCCAAACATCCCCACGGCGATCGAGCAAGGTTTTACAGATATCGTTGCGGACAACTGGTTCGGCCTGCTTGCGCCTGCGGGCACACCAGAGACCGTAATCGCCACTCTCAATCAGGCCGTGGTAATAGCGCTGCGTGATCCATCCCTCAAAGAAGACTTCGCACGGGCCGGGGCATCGCCCGTTCCGCAGTCGCCTGCAGAATTTCGTGCCTATATCGCGTCTGAGGAGGTGCGCTGGGGAGACATCATTAAACGCGCCAAGATACAGGAGTAAAACACTCACGTAGTGGTTGGCACCGCCAAAGGGACAAGATCGTCGCCAAGCTCCAGCAGATTGGGTCATGCCAAAGCGTTCACGGCGGCCAAATTTGCTATGATGCACAAGGCAGTCTCTCATTTAATGATGTAATAGGTGTGGTCCTCGACCTTAAGGGAGTCGATGCGGTGACAACTTCATATCGTTGTTCGGCAGCGCGGCCATCGCCTGGCCGTTCGCGGCGCGCGTGCAGCAAGGGCGCCGGGCGGGGAGTTTATCGCTTCGCAAATTGGATTAGGATCGGCGATCTCGACCGCCGCAAGGTTTCAACGAGTCTTTGTCTGCCTAATTCTCCTGAGTATCATGGGAGCGGGGCTTTTCTATTGGTCGAGTTCGTGGAACGTCTTGTTTACCCGTGGCACCTGTCTTCAGCGGACCGTCGTACGGTAGGTTGAAGAAGCAGGTCCAGGTCCTGACCAAGGGGGGCACGTGAGCGAGTTGCAGGTCCGTGAATTGAGTTCTCTGGAATGAGCAAGCGAAGTCGTGCTGCGCCAAAAACTCCAAACTGGCAGGCACGGCAGTTCCGCGTCAGCCGGGAAGGCCAGTCGCTACGCTCAATGACAGTGGCAAGCCTTCGCAAGGCCATTCTTTCACTTCATCTCAAGCCGGGGGAAAAGCTCACGGAGCGAGAACTATGCGAGCTCACAGGGGTCAGCCGACCTCTTATGCGCGAGGCGCTGCGCGATCTTGAAGCTCAGGGACTGATTTCGAACGTGCCGCATAGGGGGCCGGCGGTGGCGATGCTCACCCGCGACGATGCGCGTGATATCTACGAGGTACGGAGCGCCCTCGAACCTATGGCGGCGAGGTTGTTCGTCGAGCGCGCCACTGACGGCCAGATCGAGGAGCTCGTTGCAATGGCGGATCGTTGCCGGCGGGCAATGGCTGAGAGGAACGTCCTTGCTGTGATCGATGCGCTCGAAGGGTTCTATAAGACGCTCTTCACGGGCGCCGGCAATCGGATGGCGGCCCTGCTGGCGGGCATGCTGTATAGCAAGGCTGGTTTGTTGCGGGCCGTTACGTTCCAGCGCCAAACCGACATAGACGCCAAACGATCAATGACCCATATTGCCAGAATCGCAACTGCGGTCCGCAGCCGTGATGCAGAGGCAGCAGCCGCGACTTGTCTTATGCAGGTCAAACGGTCGCGGGACGTCGCAATGCGATTGCTGGATGTCGTCGATCATGAGAGAAGTAGACGTAAATCTTGAGAGAACAGTTTTAAATCTTGCCCAGCGCTTTGAGTCGGTCGATTTCCCGCCTGTAAGGAGCCTCATCGATGTACTTTCCCATGCGTGAGAGGATGCCGCGCTTTTCCATCTCAATCAGGAACGCTAGGTGGCAATCCGTGGGTTGCTCTGTATATTCGAGCTGCGCCCCATCGATCTTCATGTTCTTTGGTTCCTCGCCCCTATACATCGCCTCTTTTCGCTCATTGAAGGGATACCTACGGCTGCCGAGGGCGGAGGCATAGTAGCGGCAGGGTTCAGCGCCCTTGTTGAAATGCAGATGGAACATTTGATCGCCGGGCGCGAACACCCAGCCGTGCTTCCAATCAAAGCGGATCCGCTCGTCTTCCTTCCCCTCGTACCAGAAGATTGAGAATCCCTCGCCTTTGACGCAGTAAACGTGAAAATCTGGGCCGTGGCGGTGAGCCTTCTTGTAGGTCCCTACCGGCATTTCGGAAACGTGCGCGTGCATGGTTCCATCCGACATGATCAACATGATGTTCGAACTGCCCCCGCCGCGTTCATCCCATGGCTGGAGCTGCAGATTGCTCAGGTCGGGAATGAAATTGGTCTCCCAGGTATTCAGGCCTGGAGTGCGCAATTGCAGCTCCCCATCGCCTTCATAAAAGGTTTCGGGTCCTTCCCGTTCCTTGAACCAGAACGGGTTCCGAAAGACGAATTCCTCATCGTGATATAGATTAAGGGTTATCGGCAGATTGGTCGTCGACGCGAGCTTCACCCGCTCACGGCCGCTGGAATTGAAAATCTGGTAGGGACAGTTGAGAGGTATGGAGAACAGGCTCTTGGGACCCCATTCGAATGACCGTGGCTTGCCGTCGGACAGCAGCACGGTGGTCGAGCCATGGCCTTCGAGGACATAAATCACCTCCTCAAAGCAATGCTGCATACGACGTGTCTTGCCGGCTTCCGGGATGTCGATCAGGAAAACCGATGCATAGTCGCCGCGTCCGTTCAGATGTACCAGGGCGCCGTTGGTTTCCGTGAAATCCCAGCGGCTCGTTTCCAGAGCCAGGAGATCGAGGCCGAAGCCCTCGTAGATCGGGATGCCCTGGCCTTTTGCCCAATCGCGATACGGGTTCAGCAAAATCTTGTCGCGCCTGCTCGTGCCGCTCATGTCGCTCGGGCTCCTGCGGGCCACATCATCTTGAGATTGCGTTCGCTGTCCTCGCAAGCGTTGCTTGCGGTGTCGCGTAGGCCTCAGCCAGCATTTTTTCGATTGCTCCGGCGGGCACCAGATCAACGTCAAGCTTCATTTGTTCTCCCTCGCGCTTGAACTGCGGATCGCTCACCGCCTTCTCAAAGGCCGATATGAGGGCTTGTTTCCGATCTGCAGGGATATCGGGAGGGGCTGCAAAGGGTCGCGACATCGCCAGCGGGGTCAGGATCAGCTTTATCATTTGCTGCTGTTCCTGATTGCTCATCACCTCCGTGAGAATGGGCACGTCCGCCAAATCCGGGTGCTTGTGCAATCCAGTCTGCACGATGACATTGATTTTCTTGTCCCTGATCCAGTCCGGGTGCAGGCTCGCGATGGTCCCCCACGAAATCCCACAGGCTCCATCGAGCTCTCCTCGCTCGATGGCGAGAAAGATATCATTGGTGCCACGATATCCGCTCACGAGTTTCACCTTCGCCCCGAAGACGTTTTTCATGAACAGAGCATAAATATCGGGTTCCGCAGTGGCGCCCTCCCCGCCCAGCGATGACGGCATGCCCAGGAAATCCGGCCACGTCCTGATGGAAGAGGCATGCGAAGTGAAGCAGACGACCACGTCCTGAGCGACGCTCCCAAGCCAAGTGAATTTTCTGCTGTCGAAGTCGGCCGCGTTCAGCAGCGGCGCAAGTACCAGCGTTCGCGAAAAAGTGCCAATCACCGAGCCGTCCTTGGGCGCAACGGAATAGAGGTAGTTGACCGCCCGCAAACTTCCGGCTCCGGTCATGTTCTGGGGAACGATCGCGGGATTACCGGGCAAGTATTTGCCCATGAATCGGCTGATGAGCCGGCCGTAGAGGTCATAACCACCGCCCACGCCAAACCCGATGATCATCGAGATCGAATGCCCCCTGTAGAAATTTTCCGCCGCGCTGGACTGCGCGGCCGGCGCGCGGGCGCTCAGCAGAAAAGCGATCGTAATCAAAGCGACGACGCGCACTTTGCCCTTTTGACCTGTAGCTGGCCGAGGCTTGTCATATTGCCATACAATCCTATGCGAGCTATGCTTTTCCTTCAAGGCAATGGGCGCAGGCGAGGTCAGGATGTCTTGTAATCGCCGCGCGATCACCGCAGTCACCGCGGCCATCCTTTGCGCGCTGGCCTTCGATTTTGAGGTACGGGCACAACAATTCCCCACGCAACCCATTCATCTGATCCTTGGCTTTGCGCCGGGCGGAATTACCGACTTCACGGGACGCATCGTCGCTCAGCGACTGAGCAAGATACTCGGCGGAAATCCCGTCGTTCCGGAAAACAGGCCGGGAGCGGCCGGGGTCAATGCTGCCGCGGCGGTCGCACATTCGAGAGCCGATGGGTACACGCTCATTCTCATCGATTCCGGCACGGTTGTTAACCCGATGCTGCGCAACGATGCGCGTTACAGAATGTCCGACTTCACCATGGTCGGAATGGTTGGTTCCTCCCCTGTGGTCATCGTCGCCTCGAATCATCTGGCGGTGAAAAGCATCGACGAGTTGATCGATTACGGGACCAAGAATGCCGACAAGCTGAGTTTTGGTACTGCCGGCATCGGGAGCGCACCGCATCTGGCGGCCAAGCTGTTCGAGAGCCGCACCGGCATGAAAGCAATCCACGTGCCTTATCCCGGCATAGCCGGCGCGTTCGGCGATCTAATAGCCGGCAATATCCAGCTGGCATTCAGCAGCATCGTCGGGGCGCTCCCGTTGACATCGGAAAACAAGATTCGAGCACTTGCCACTACGGGAAGCCGCCGCCCGGCGGCGTATCCGGATATCCCGACCCTGGCCGAGACTGTGCTGCCGGGTTTCAACGTTGACATCTGGCTCGGCCTCGCCGCGCCCAAAGGAACGCCCGTTCCGGTGATCGAGCAGCTCAACGTCGCCCTCCAGCAGGTGCTCAAAGAGCGCGCAGTCATCGAGTCGCTGGCCAAGGTAGGTATCGAGGCGTGGCCCACGACCGCAGCCGAGGCAAATTCTTTCGTGGAGGGGGAAGAAAAAAGATGGCCGGCCGTCATAGAGGCGGCCGGTCTCGGTCCGAAATGATCGTCAACCGACGTCGAGCCCAGGACGGCAGAAGCAAGGTGAAGGCCTTACCAACCCTGGGTGCGGCGGCCTTTTTGGCGTCAATGCGTGTCGCGCTCGCTCGATCCAATTCTGGAGCTCGACCTCTAGCTACCTCTAGCTAGAGCCTATCTCAGCCCCAACTCAGGTCATGATGCCTGAGCGGAAGCGATCTCGCGCGTTTTCCAGTGATCTTGAACACGGCGTTGGCCAAAGCCGGGGCGACGTGCGACATCGCCTCCTCGCCAACGCCCTCGAGCCAGCGGTTCGTCTTGACGAACGCGATGTTGACCTCCCTCGGGTAGTCCGCCATCGTCGAGGATGGATAGTCGTTGAAATTTCCTTCAATTGCCCTCCCATCCCTGATTGTGACTTCCTGATACATCGCGTCACTGTAGCCGAACGCGATCTGCCCTTCGATCTGCTTGCGCACGGAGAGCGGATTGACGAAGCCAAACCCCTCATCGAATGCGACATCCACGCGATGCAGCCGCAGCTTGCCTTGCGGGCTCACCGACACCGTATGCACCTGCGCGCACACCGTGCCGGTGCGTCGCTCCGGCCTGCGACGGTCATCGATGGCAATGCCGCGCGCCCACCCTCTCGGCAGTTCCGTACCCCATCCGGACATCTCGGCGGCGAGGTCCAAAATCTTCAGCCAGTCATCCCTGAAGCGAAAACCTCCGATGCCCTGTTCCGGCGGAGGCGGGTTTCGTGCGATCAGCTCGCGTCGATATTTGTACGGATCCCGTCCTGACGCATGGGCGAGCTCGTCGATGAAGCTTTCCATATAGAAAGTATTCAATGAAGCTCCGGTGCCACGGCGAGGCCCCCAGGGCACGTGGGATACTGCCGCGCGCATCATCTCGTAGCGGTAATTGGGGGTGTAATACGGCATTTCGACCAAGCCGCGCTTCTCCTCGTGGTCGCCCGTGCTGCGCACGTGCACGGCGATCGGCCATCCGTCAGAATCGAGTGCCGCCTTGAATGTGCAGACCCCCGCCGGGCGATAGCTGTCGCCGACGCGCAAGTCTTCTTCGCGACTCCAGAGGAGCTTCACCGGCCTTCCGTTGAGCGCCTCGGCGATCCGCAGCACCTGAGTGATCTGCAGAGCCCCGGTCGTTCCCCAGCCGCCGCGACCGCCGAACCCGCCGCCGACAAATGTCGTATGCACATAGACGTTCTCGGGAGCAATCCCAGTCAGCTTCGATACCTGGGCATGGGCTCGGTTGGGAACCTGATCGCCACACCACAACTCCGCGCGCTCAGCGGTGACGATGGCGGTTGCGTTGCCCGGCTCCATGCAAAAATGCGACAGATAGGGAAGTTGGTAGGTTGCCTCGATCAGCTTGGCGGCCTTGGCAAAGCCCGCTTCGATATCGCCGACATTCACCAGGGTCTTGCCGGGCCTTTCGAGCGAAGCGAAGCATTCCTTATAGAGATCGGCGGTGCTGACGTTTGCGAACCGACCGTAATCCCATTGAACGGGCATCGCGTCCAAGGCGGCCTTCGCCCGCCACCAGGAGTCCGCGACGACAGCGACACCTCCACTGTACATCTGCGGACCAACCGGCAGAGGCACAGCCGAATGAACGCCCGGCATATGCTTGACGGCGCCGAAGTCGTAGCTCTTCACATCCCCCTGCCAAACTGGACACGCCTTGACTGCAGCGTAAAGCATGCCCGGTAATCGGATATCGATCCCGAACGTCGCTTCACCCGTGACCTTCAGCGGCACGTCAAGGTTCTTTTGCTCCGTTCCCATCAGAGTGAACTGATCAGGGGTCTTGATCCTGATCTTTGACGGGTCCGGCAGCACAAGCCGAGCCGCCTTGGCAGCAAGCCTGCCGTAAGTTGTGCTGCGGCCAGTCGGCGTGTGCGTGATGACGCTGTTCTTCGCCACGAGATCACCAACCGAGACGCCCCACTCCTGGGCGGCCGCAAGGAGCAGGCGCTCGCTCGCCTCAGCGCCCGCCTGTTGCAGGTAATAGCGGCTCTCCCGCACAGCCCCGCTCGAACCGATGCCCATGCGGCGATACACGCCATCCTCGCCCTTGAGCTGGACCGGTTCGCCGCCGCCGGCGGGATCGTACTGTCCGTTGCCGGGGACAGGCAGAGTCCACGCCGGCGCCTTCTCCCTGGCGTTGCGATTGGCCGAAGCGTACTCCGCTCGAACCTTGCTCCAATCGCACTCAAGCTCCTCCGCAATCATCATCGGACACGTGGTGAATACTCCCGTTCCGATTTCGCTCTGTGCCACGCGGATCGTCACGGTATCGTCAGGTGCGATCGTCAGCCACGCGTTGATCTCCGGATCCTTGGAGCCGCGGTACCACGGCTTGGCCGCAACGGCGGCAGCCTTCACGCGGGCCGGCGGTAGCCAAAATCCCAACACCATTGCTCCGCCGACGACGGAAGTGCGGCTGAGGAAGTCGCGCCGATTGATCTGCATGGTGGTCATCAGCGCGCTCCCAGATTGGCCGCTTTCTGTCCGGCTGCGCGGTGGATCGCCGCCCGAATGCGTAGGTACGTCCCGCATCGGCAGATGTTGCGCATCGCTGCGTCGATCTCGTCGTCCGTTGGATTTGGCCGCTCCCGCAGGAGCGCCACGGCCGACATGATTTGTCCGGATTGGCAATAGCCGCACTGGGGAACGTCGAACTCCTTCCATGCAAGCTGGACGGGATGCGTCCCATCGGCGGACAGACCTTCGATGGTCGTGATTTCCGTGCCAACGGCAGCCTTGATCGGGAACGAGCAGGAGCGCGTTGGCTTGCCGTCGACGTGAACGGTACAGGCGCCGCAGTGAGCAATGCCGCAGGCGAACTTGGTGCCCGTGAGGCCTATGGTATCGCGCAGGACCCACAGAAGCGGCGTTTCCGGCTCCACATCCACGGAATGTCGCGTGCCGTTGACCTTCAGGATGAGCCCCATATTCCGAACTCCCGATGCGAACGAGCTTCGTGAACGCAATCTGCGCGTCGCGGCCATCGGTTGAACGCGCGGGCGAATATTATCGCCCGCTGCCATTGGGGCTTGCGCGCCCGCATTCTGCCCCGCATGACCACGCGAACCAGCTCCGTTTTATCCTAGCTCACTGCATATTGTCTGACAATATGACGATGCCATTTACAGGGATCGATCTTCCATGCCAGAGTGATCGACACGGCGGAACCGGCCTCTTGGCTCCCGGCCCCCTGGCTCCAACAGCGCAAATATGAGGAGCATAATCGGTGGAACAGCTGAAATCGCATGATGCTAAACCCCATGATGTGCGGGGTGACATCAGGGATGATGACGAATCCGTCTACCTGATGGACCATCCGGACTCGGACGAAGAAATACCCACGCTCGACATTTCGCCATACCTTAGCGGTCGGCAGGGAGGTTGCGAGACGGCCGCCAGCCAATTGCGAGACATCAGCAGGACGGTCGGCTTTTTCTACCTGAAGGGCCATGGCATCCCGCAGGAACTCATCGATCGTGTTTTCGAGCAAGCGAGGCGCTTTCATGCAATGCCGCTCGAAATAAAGAAGAAGATTCCTTTCTTTGATACAGGTGGCTTCAAATCAGGTTATCAACCCTGTTCCGAAGACAACTATCAGAACCGCAACGTCAACATTATCTCGAACGCTAAACCGAATCTCGTCGCAAAGTTCGCGATCAACCGCGAGGGGGGCTCCGGCGGGCTTTCCACGTCGGAAGAGCAGCGTCGGGCGCGCGTGAATATTTGGCCGGAGAATTTGCCCGGCTTCAAGGAGACGCTGCTCGCATACCATGGCAGCATTGAGCAGCTGGGACGAAAGTTGCTGCCGCTGTGGGCCGCCTCGCTCAAGCTGCCTTTGGACTATTTCGACAGGTTCTTCGCAACTCCCCATATGACGATGAATCTCCTGTACTATCCGCCTCAGAAAACCGTCGGCGAGCGCCAGTACGGGATCGCGCCGCACACCGACAACGCCATGATGACGTTCCTGGCCCAGCAGGGCGTGCGTGGGCTCGCGGTGCGGATGCCGTCGGGTCACTGGCGCGAGGTGGATATCGTCCCTGGCGCCCTCCTGGTGAACACCGGCAATCTCATGGTCCGCTGGACCAACGACGAATACCTTTCGACCAAGCACCGCGTGATCAACAACTACGGCGTCGAGCGCTATTCCATTCCGGTGTTTTTTGGGCCAAGCGCAGACGCGGTCATCGAGGTGTTGCCGACGTGCCAAAGTCCGCGACGGCCCGCGCTTTATGAACCGATTACATACGCGAAGCTGCGCGAATGGTATTACGGTCCACGCACCTGAGTGCGACGGGAACGTGAGGCCAATGGGGCGACGTTCGGTTGCACTTCGGTCGCTTTCGGAGCGAAGCGGACATTGACTGAGCCGCGCTTACCGGAAAACGGATTTGTGAGTACACGCCCCTAGATCACAGCTTCTTCGCCGCTTCCACGAGCCGCTTCGCCGCGTCCGCCGTCGATGCTTCGTCCCCCCATTCAGGCGCCTCGACGCCGTCGCCCCAGGCACGCGGGCGATAGAAGGTGTGGACGCCGAGTCGGTGCATCTTGGTCATTTCGCGCACCCAGCCCGGATGCACCCAATATGCGTGGTAGTGGGTGGCCTTG
>Ga0306925_10000963_pt1 | contig 22449 bp, 20 predicted proteins | sample flu12Cox44000176_FD_203755 | JGI IMG/M metagenome (GOLD analysis project Ga0306925, IMG submission 203755) | Lab enrichment of tropical soil microbial communities from Luquillo Experimental Forest, Puerto Rico - flux8day.12C.oxic.44.000.176 (v2)... | ecosystem: Environmental > Terrestrial >... | reverse complement strand
CGGTCTAAAAAGCTCGGAGGTCGCGTGCTGTGAAAGTTTTCGGATACCGGCGTGGCCGCTGGGGAGTTACTTTCAATGAGCGGTAACAAGCGGCCCCGCTGCCGGCTGGTCAATTCCCGAAAATGACCCGCCTAAAGCGGCTCATAGCGATGGCAAAATAGATCGATCCGATGATAAGCATCGCCAGAAGCGGCCGCCAGACTAAAGTGAGATCGGCGCCGCGGAACAGGACCGCCTGCGCGAAGGAAACAAAATGCGGCGTCGGACTGATTGTCCGCATCACATATTGCAGCCAGACCGGCATGCTTTCCATTGGAGTGCTGCCGCCGGAAAGCAGTTGCGTGGCGGTGAGAATTGGTATTGCCAGCAGTCCGAACTGACCCATGGTCGTCGACAGCGTGCCGAGAAGAATTCCAAGAGCAGCAACCACCAGGGCGTAAAGAGCCGCGCCAAGGAGAAACACGAACAACGATCCCGCAATCGGCGCGCCGATCCACCAATGGACGACGAATTGCAGAGACAGCATTGCTGCCACGAGAATTACGAGACCATTGGCAAACATCTTAGCCAGCATGATCTCCGCCGGCACTACTGGCATTACCAGGAGATGCTCGACCGTTCCCTGCTCGCGTTCACGGATCAGCGCCGCGCCGGTCAGGATCACGGTCAGCAGCGTGATCTGATTGATGACCTGCGTCATCGCGGAGAACCAGGCCGTCTTCAGGTTCGGATTGAAGTCGGCTCGGACAATAAGGTTGATGGGGTCACTCCGTCGACCGCCGCGCTGGCTAATGAAGTTCTGAACCTCGTTCGCAATGGCGGTCTTGAGATAATTGGCGCCGTTGCCGGCCTGAGCCACCGCCGTTGCATCGACGTTGATCTGGATCTCCGTCTTGCGCTGGGCGAGAACATTGGCTTGGAAGTTTGGGGGAATTTCCACTACCAAAAGCAGCTCGCCCTTGTCCATTTTCTTATCGATCTCGGACGCGGGTATCTGAACGGCGGGCTGGAAGGTCGGCCTCACCAGGCTCTCGGCGATCTGTCTTGAGAGGTCCGAACCGTCCTCATCGGCGACCCCGACCGAGAGATTGGTCGCTTCAGTGACAGCTCCGGTCGCGACCGTGTTGACGGAGATACTGAAGGCGTAAATGACGAGAATTAGCATGGTGGGATCGGAGCGGATGCTTCGCAGCTCTTTGATCACCAATCGAAAGATATTGAGGATATGATCGCGCAGCGTCATCCTTCTCGCCTCAGCGAGCTTAGCTACCCGATGCGCGCTGACCGCAGACATGTCACGCCTCCTGCTTGCGAAGGAACGCCAGCGATAGGATGAAGTAGGCCGCGGCGATAGCCGCGATCGCAGCAACGCTACGCCAAAGCTCCGGCATTCCCAGCGCCTTTGCGAACACTCCGACGGTGACAGGTTGATACCAGGCCGACGGGAATGTCAGGCCGAGAACCTTTGCTCCACCGGACAGCGATGAAACCGGGGCGAACAGGCCGGAAAAATTCACGGCCGGCACGATGGACAGAATTGCGGTGGCGAAAACGGCAGCAACCTGCGTGCGGGTGAAGGACGAGATCAGCTGGCCGAAACCTGTTGTGGCCACGACGTACACGATTGTTGCGATCAGCAAGGTGAGGAACGGTCCCTTGAGCGGCACGCTGAATAGGAAAATCGCCATCAGGAATAGGAAGACGAAATTCACCATGGCGACGCCGATGTAGGGAAGCTGCTTGCCGAGGAGGAATTCGAACTTGGTGATCGGGGTGGAGCGGAAATTTGCGATCGAGCCGGTCTCCTTCTCGCGAACGACGGCAATCGCCGACATGATGGCTGGGATAAGACAGAGCATCAGCATGAACACGCTCGGCACCATCGCATTGACACTGAGGAAGGCCTGGTTGTAGCGAAAGCGAGTCTGAATATCGTTGTCGCTCCAGGCATTCGGACTGCCTGCAGGCCGCATCCGGCGCTCAAGCTCGTCTCCCTGCTTCCTGACGACGCTGTTGACATAGTTTCTCGCGGTTTCGCCGCGGAAGGTCATGGCGCCGTCCACCGTCGCGTCGACTTCTGGCCGGGCGCCGCTGATCAGATCGCGGCCGAACCCGCTTGGCACTTCAACCACGATCTGCGTATTGCCGCTCCTGAGGCGCCGTTCTGCTTCGGTCGCGGAAGTAATTGGCGGCTGTACCGAGAAATACCGGGAGCCGGAAAAGCCATCTAGCAGCTCGCGGCTTTGCGGCGTGTTGTCCTGGTCGAACGCCGCCATCTGAAGATTTTCGATATCGAAGGAAATCCCGTAGCCGAAAGCCAACATCAGAAAAATTGGACCAAACACGGCGAACGCCAGCCGGATGGGATCCCGCAAAAGCTCCACAGTCTCGCGCCGAGCGTAGGCCCAGAGGCGAGCCGGATTGAACCATTTTGGTACGCGCGGAGGTTCTGCTTCGATCGGCGCTGCCTGGGGCACCGGCGCCTCGACCTTCTTCGAGCGGTCGATCCCGGCAGCGTCGGCAAGATAGCCGACGAACGTATCTTCCAGCGAACTGCTACCACGCTCCTTGACCAGATCGAGCGGTACACCCACCGCCAGCACCTTGCCGGCATGCATCAGCGAAATGCGGTCGCACCGCTCTGCCTCATTCATGAAATGAGTCGATAGAAAGATCGTCACTCCATCATCACGGGAGAGATCGATCAGCGTGCGCCAGAATGCATCGCGCGCGATCGGATCGACACCCGATGTGGGCTCATCGAGGATAAGGATGGCAGGCTCGTGGAGCACCGCCACGGCGAGCTGCAATCTCTGCTTTATGCCAAGCGGGAGGCTCTCGGGCTTGGCGTTGACAACGCTTTCAAGATCGTAGCGTTTCAGTAGTTCTTTAATGCGCCCTTCAGTCTTGTCGACCGGCAAATGGTAAAGCTGGGCGTGCAGCTCGAGATTCTGCCGGACAGTGAGCTCGCCGTAGAGGGAGAACGCCTGCGTCATGTAACCGACGTTGCGGCGCATCTCCATATCATCCGATCCCATTGGCCTCCCAAACAGCTTTGCCCAGCCTTCTGTGGCGGGCAGAAACCCGGTGAGCATCTTCATGGTCGTAGACTTGCCGCAGCCGTTGGAACCGAGGAAGCCGAAAATCTCCCCCGGCGCGATGCGGAAGTTGACATGATCGACAGCAACAAAGTTGCCGAACCGTCGGGTCAGCCCTTCGGCCTCGATCGCCGGCACTTCGTCCGCCGAAGCAACGCGCGGGCGCACGATCACCTTCTGATGCAGTGCGCGCTTTTCCTCCGGCAGCAGGGCAATGAAAGCTTCATCGAGGGTGGTTTCGCCGGTCTTATCCAGCAGTTCCTGCAGGGTGCCATGCGCGATGATCGTGCCGTCGTCCATGGCCATGAGCCAGTCGAAGCGTTGTGCCTCGTCCATGTAGGCGGTTGCCACCACAACGCTCATTTGCGGGCGTCGTGCCCGGATGGTGTTGATGAGGTCCCAAAATTGGCCGCGTGACAGTGGATCGACGCCCGTCGTCGGCTCGTCGAGGATCAGCAGGTCAGGGTCATTGATCAACGCGCAGCACAGGCTCAGCTTCTGCTTCATGCCGCCGGAAAGCTTACCGGCTGGACGGTCCTCGAAGGGATCGAGGCCTGTGGCAGTAAGGAGCTCGGTGATGCGAGCGCGTCGCTCGGCCGTTGACTGGCCGAACAGCCTACCGAAGAAGTCGATATTCTCGAACACGCTGAGCGTCGGATAGAGATTGCGGCCCAACCCTTGGGGCATGTAGGCAATCCGACCGCGAATAGTTCTCAGGTTGTCTCGTTGGGCCAAATTTCGGTCGAAGACGAAGACCTTTCCGCTTTGGATTGCCCGCACGCCGGAAATAAGAGCAAGCAAGGTAGATTTGCCGACACCGTCAGGCCCGATGACACCCACCATGACTTTCGAGGGAATGTCGATCGTCACATTGTCCAACGCCGTGACCGTGCCATACCGGTGTGACACCGCCTCCACTCGTGCGACGGGAACGTCGCTCATTGTGGAAGCCTGACCTGCAGATCGTCGGGCCAAGGCGCTGCGGTGTTCGTGCGCACGATTCCAAGCCCGCGCACGCCCGTCTTCACCTTCCGGCTGTATTGTTTGAGAACAGCTGTGTCCACCTGCAGCTTGACGCGGAACATCAGCTTTTCACGTTCGTCTTGGGTCTCGACAGTCTTTGGCGTGAACTGTGCGTCCGCAGCGACAAAGCTGACCGAAGCCGGAACCACATACTGCGGGACGGGATCCAGGATTATGCGAGCTTCCCCGCCGATCTCGAGCTTGCCAGCCGTTGCCGCGGGGATGAAAATGACCATGTACACGTCTTGCAGATCGAGGATTGTCAGAACCTTGCCGCCAGCTGCTACCACTTCGCCATTGCGTGCCAACTGATACTGCACCCGTCCCGTTCTGGGAGATATTAGAACCAGATCGCGCAAAATCGACTCAATGCGCTCGACCTCGGCCTGTGCGCTCTTGATAGCGCGGTCGGCTTGCTCGCGCTGGGCAATAGCTCCCTTAACGCTTGCCTCGGCCCCTTCGTAGTTGCGCTGGCGCTGTTCGAAGGTCTGTCTGGAAATAATCGCCTTATCGACGAGTTCCCGTCCGCGTTCGAAGTCGGATTTGGCCGCTGCCAAAACAGCATTGCGTTGATCGATCAGTGCTTCCGCTTCGGCCATCGCCTCTTTGTTGCGCTCCACCTCCTGTTGTGCCGCTCTAAGCTGGGCTTCATATTCGGGCGACGATACGCGGCCGACGACCTGGCCTGCTTTGACTTCGCTGCCCTCCTCGACGGTGATGTCAACGAGCCGACCGGGGTATTTCGCTGCGACGTCGACCTGCGTAGCTTCGAGGCGGCCATTGGTTTTGACGATGCCCTCCGGCATCGTCTTTCCCATCACCCGGTCGAGCAAAGTGCGAAACGGACGGGGTCGTGCCTCCGCAGCGGGCGAAACCAGCTTAGTAAGCGAAAAAGCCATGTAGGCGGAGGGTAGCGGGATGCTGCCAGCTACGAACGCTGACATTAGTAGGGCGCCGAGAGATAGGCGAATGTGCATGGCAGTGCTTCCCTTCGAACGTTTGAGAAGAAAGGTTATTCCATCCCGAACGGATTACCAACGGAATCTCCTCGGCCCGTCAGGTGATAGCCACCGTCGACGTAAAGCGACTTGCCGGTGATGAGGCAGATAGACCTTGGCGTCGACAGGCAGGAACTCACGGGCAGCAGCCAGCGTCCCGTCAACGCAGGCGGCAGTCTGATGATGGGCACCCACTGCAGACAACGAGGGACGCTCACAGTAGGCAGAAACCCATTCGACCGGTATTAGCTGATTCCGCCGGAGCCGCCGGCTATTGGCGTGCGCCGTCGGTCAGTTTCGTCGTGCCCAATGGGCTTGAATTCACGCAGAGCTGCTCCTCCGAACTTTCACCGGCTAGGTCGCACCGCTTGCGGCTGACGCACTCACTCAATTACCTCATCGGCGCGGGCGATGAGCGCGGGGGGCACGGTGAGGCCTAGGACGGAGGCCGCCTTGAGATTAATCGCCAACTCGAACTTGGTGGGCCCCTGCACGGGCAAGTCGGCAGGCTTCTCGCCCTTGAAAATGCGGTCGACATAGTTGGCAGCACGCCGGAATTGGTCAATTGAATCAGGTCCATACGAGATCAATCCTCCTTGCTTGACGAACATTCGTTGGAAATAGACCGTCGGCAACTTGTAGCGCTCCGCAAGCGCCACGATGGATTTGCGGTGGATCCACGCCTGCGCGCTCCCTGTGACGATTAATCCCCTCGAAGAGCGCGCGAAAGCGGCGACCCCGCGCTCGATCTCTTCGGGGGTCCGCATGCCAATGGGCGTCAATTCCGCGGCAAACATCGGTGCTACCGATTGGATTGCGCCGAACTGTCCGCTGCCAGATGGGAGCGTTGAATCGCGAAGAACTCCTATCCGTTTAACGTCAGGCGCAATCTCGCGAAGAAGTTCGAGCCACTTCCCGCCCATGCTGTATTCGAAGGTTAGAAATCCGGTGGCGTTGGTGCCGGGACGCGCGAGACTCTCGACGAATCCGCGGCCGACCGGATCGGCGACGATGGCAAACACTATCGGGATCGCCTTGGTGTCCTCCAGCAAAACGCCGACCGTCGCGCCGGTTGCCAATATGACATCGGGCGCCAGCGCCACCAGCTCCGCCGCGTACCTGCGCAGGCGCTCAGCATCACCTCCGCTCCAGCGATACTCGACCTGCAGGTTGTCGTTCTCGGTCCAACCCAATTGCTGCAGCCCCTGCAGGAACGCTGCGAGGCCAGTCTGTGCCTCCGGATCGTCTGTATTGGAATGGCATCAACACACCGATGCGCCGCATTCGTTCGGTCTGCTGCGCGCGCGCCGCAAGCGGCCATACCGCCGGCAAGGCGCCCATCGCTTTGACGAAATCGCGTCGTCGCATTATGTCCCCCCAAGGGCTCGACTCTGGCCCATTTCGGTGGCCCCAATTTCCTGATTTGATGACCTGAGTTGAAATTGACACGGCGGAATCTTCGAGCTGCGAACCCGCGGAACTTTTCGCAAGGTACGGAACCTGTGGTAGGGTTGGGGAATGAAATTCATAGCTACCAGCTTGCCGATTGGAATCCTACTGTTACTCACTCAGGCTCAAGAGCCAGATCGCAAGGTCATTCACCTCACCGAGATCACCTGCAAGACTTTCGTTGAGGAAATGAAACGGTAGGAGCACAGCAACATTGTCGCATGGCTGCAGGGCCATTACCTGCCTGAACATGATCCTCCCCTGATAGACGTTGACAAGCTGTCGTCGGACAGCGCAAAACTCAGAGAGCATTGCCTCAACAATCCGGAAGACGATTTAATGACAGCTGCTGAAGCTATATTTGGTAAGTGAGGCTTCGGACGGTGGTTTCCCAGGGGTCAACTTTCACGCACTGCACTCCGTTAACGCGGCCGCGAACGAGGAACTCCAATTGATCGAAAGATTATGAGTGAGCGCGTTACTTCATTCATTCCGTTAGCGCTGCCGGATACGAGCTGAGTTGGAAAAATTGGAAATGGTGAGGCCTGCATGATGGGCAAAAACTAATGTCAGAAATTCTCCTCGCATGCCGTAATCCATCCGGCGTCATTCCGGAGCGAAGCAGTCGCCCAAATGCTGAGGACTGGGAATCCGGGATGACACGTTGCCTAACCGAAGTAGCGATCGAGCCTTCCCGTTCGGCGAATATCCAAGGTAACGCAATGCGCCCCACCGCCCAGCATCTTGGAGTGGCGCAATTTCAGGGGGATTACGTCAAGCCCCTGCTTTTCCAAAAACTTGATTAGCGTCGGCTGATTTCGATCGACCACGACCAAATTCGGGCTGATGCTGAATGCGTTCATGTCGATCCAGTCACTCCCAATGCTTTTGGATAGATAGTCGGCATCATATCTATCCGTGTTCTCCATCGGCGGGCTGTAGATGACTTGCCATTGCTTCAGGATTTTAGGCAGGGTGTCATCATTGATACGACCGGGATTGCAGAGGATCAAGCCGGGGCGCAAGGCCACAAGAGTCGAGTCGATATGGCTGCCGTAATAAACGTCCTTGAAAAAATGCACCCGAAATTCGTCGCCCAAAATTGACTGCAACCAATGGCCTCCCAGCTCGTTGCCCGTGGCACTGACTAGGTAGATCAAGTCGCGGCCAAGACGCAGAACGTTTGCGGCATCGAACGCTGGCTCATCGTTGCGTGGTGTAGGCTTGCTGATATCAGACTCGAATAGCGAATCCAGAAGCATGGGCTTGGGGGCGCTGTACCACTTTGCGCCCAACTTCATATAGTCGATCAACAAGCGGCGATAGCTGAAGGTTTCCTGGGCGCGGCTACGAATGACATTGGGCGTTTCGATGATCCGGTCGCCGATGACCAGCAAAATGTCGCGCGGACAATAATTGTAATACCCCTGAGCTTCCCAATGAATGGTGGAAAATTTGGCTTCATGCGGCCACGTCTCCGGCCGTTTTACTGTGATGCCCAAACCTTGCAAGATTCGACCAAACTCGTTCAAGTCCTCTTCTGTCTCTTCAATAATCCGCTGTGGAAAAGGCCCGCGCGGAATCTTGTCCAGTGAACGGTCGTGAAATTCGGCCAGGTGGGTGCTTCGATCCGCCGTAGGAAAGCGCGCATTGAGCGGATTGCCTACGATGACTTCTTCGAGCTGATCCCACTCATTGCAGCTCCACACACCTGGCACATGCAACGTGCCTTTTGCCTGTTCCGAGTGGAACTGACCTGCCCTCTTATACTCGTGCAACATGCCTGCTCCCTATTCCGAGCGCGACTGACCTGCCCTGTTATAGTCGTTCCAGGTGAACTGCCGCTGAACGGCCGTTCAGGGTGAACTGGTGCTGGACTACCCGCCGACGACATGGCAGACATTCATAGCCGCACCAGGAACGGGATGGACAATTGTGCGACGGCGGACTGCCGTGGTTGCCATTTGAATTTGTGGGACAGTATTGGCCCCAAGCCTTCCCACGGTGGTAGCCGCGGAATTCGCGTTTTGACCCAATCCTCACCAATTCGGTATCCTGCAAACGCGGCCCTGAGCTAGCAAGGGTGGGAAGCAATTTGGTCAATTGAAACGGCGCGAGTTGATCACGATGAGCAGTACGCAGCCCGGCAAGATCGACGAGACCCGGCGCCACCTGCACTACGTTCTCCGTATGGGAAACCCGGAGCCAGTGACGCCGATGCTCGATTCGGTGGAGCGCTGGAACTGGGCCGTACGGATTTCGGTCGTCGGGCTGTTCGTCGTCGCTCTGGTCGTCATTGCCTTCAGGATGGCGAGCGTGGTGGTGCCGGTGGTGCTGGCATGGGTGGTCGCCATGGTGCTGCTGCCGGTAGTCGACGGCCTCGAGCGACGGGGCTTGTCGCGTGTGCTCACATCAATTGTCCTGGTCATCCTCCTGATCGCGAGTGTAATGGTGATAGTCGGGGTCCTGACCGTTCCGCTGACCTACTGGGTCGGGCGAGCTGGTGAACTTGGGGCGCTCCTGAAGGAACGCCTACAGACACTGGGAAATCCGTTCGCGTTCTTCGACGAGATTGGCAATGCACTCTCGCAACTGACCGGCAGAGGCCAGAGTGCGAGCACCGTCGACCTGTCCTCTTCCAATATTGTAACTGTGATCCTCTCCTTCCTGACGCCCCTGGTCAGCGAAACTTCGATCTTTCTCGTCGCGCTGGTCTTCAACCTGATTTACCATCGCGATATTCAGAACGGGATGCTGCTGCTGTTCCAGAATGATAATTCCCGGAAAATGGCAAAGGACATCCTCAAGGATATTCAGGTCAACACGTCGATCTATTTCGGCACATTGGCCGTCGTGAACATCTGTCTTGGGATCGCGGCCACGGTGCTGACCTGGCTGGTGGGGCTGCCGCATCCGTTCCTATGGGGCATGCTTGCCGCGGTGCTGAACTTCATACCCTATCTGGGTCCCGCGATCGTCATCGCGACGCTCCTCGTCGTCGGCCTCATAGCGTTTTCCGCGCTCAGTCATGCAGTCATCGCGCCGCTCGCCTACCTCGGCATCACCGTCCTGGAGGGGCAAGTCATCACGCCGACCCTCATCGGTCATCGGCTCACGATCAATCCATTCCTCGTTTTCCTCTCCATCGCAATCTGGACCTGGATGTGGGGGCCGGTCGGCGCGTTCCTGGCCGTGCCCATTCTCTTGTGCGCGATGGTGGCGATGCGCCGGCCATCGACAGGCCGCGAGAATGCCGGCCTACACGCGACCGCTGCGGGTGGCCAGGCGAGCTGATGGTGCGTGCAGTCGCTGCTCCGTATACCTTTGCTAGCGTTTTTGCTGCAATTGCTGACAGCCGCTTTTGGCACCTCTCCGACATAGCCTTATGGGACCGAATGTCCGCAGCTGGTGGGAGCTGACATAAGCCCTCTCGACGGCAATTCCGGGTTTGACCCCGAGCGGACTTCGGCCGGATCGAAATGCCGCACTGCGGCAACCCTGTTTGATGCTCGCCAATCCGGTATGTTGTCACCCCTGGCTGGTGGGCTGCGGATGCAATTCGGTCACTTGAATCGGCGCGAGTTCATCAAATCAAGCGGTTGCGCGGGTATCGCGTGGCCACTGGCGGCGCGTGCGCAGCAGCCCACCGGCATACGGCGTCTCGGCGTGCTCCTAAATCTCTCTGAGAACGATGTGGAAGCCCAACGACTGATCAAAGCTTTCCGCGATGGGCTTGCGCAATTGGGATGGGCCGATGGCCGCAACCTTCGGATCGATTACCGCTGGGCAGGTGGTGACGTTGACCGAATCAGGACCTTCGCAAAGGAGCTGGTCGAGGTGTCACCTGACATTATGGTCGGCTATGCAACTCCTTCGGTGGCAGCACTACAACAGGAGACCCGTTCCATCCCCATCGTGTTCCTATCGGTCACCGACCCGGTTGGCCAAGGCCTTGTCGCGAGCTTGGCACATCCGGGCGGTAACATAACGGGCTTCGCCGTATTCGAGTTCTCGCTGGGCACCAAGTGGATGGGCGCTCTCAAACAGATCGCCCCCAACCTCAAGAGGGTCACCACGATCTTCAATCCAAAGACAGCCCCGTATTACTCACTGTACTTGGACGCGATTCAGAAAGCCGCTTCGTCGTTCGCCGTCGAGCCGATTGTGGTCGAGGTTCACGACGATGCCGACATTGAACATGCCATAAGCACTTTGTCGCGCGAGCCAGACAGTGGGCTGATTGCGATGCCAGACAGCTTTAACATGGTTCATCGCCGAACGATTATCGCGTTGGTGGATCAATACCACCTGCCTGCAATGTACTATTTTCCGTTTTTTGCGAGGGACGGCGGACTGATTTCGTACGGACCTGACGAGGCTGACATGTTCCGGCAAGCGGCCGGCTATGTCGATCGTATTCTCAGGGGCGAGAAAGCCAATGACCTGCCGGTCCAGCAGCCAACCAAATACGAACTCGTCATCAATCTCAAAGCTGCGAAAGCGCTTGGCCTTACGATCCCCGAACCGTTCCTGCAAACAGCTGACGAGGTCATCGAATAATGAAGCGGCGCGAGTTCATCACGCTCCTCGGCGGGGGGGCGGCATGGCCCATTCCGCTGCGCGCGCAGCAGGCAATGAAGATGCCTCTGATAGGCATCCTGTCACCTGGTCGCTCCGAGCTGTCCGATCCGACTTTCAACACGCTCAACGCCTTCCTGCAAGGACTGCACGAACTTGGCTACACGGAGGGACAGAACCTCGCCATAGAGAAAAAATATGCAAGTGGGAGTTCAGATCAACTCCGCGAGCTGGCCGCTGAATTGGTTAGTCGCAAGCCCGATATCATTGTCGTGCTTAGTACGACGGCGGCGCGCGCGGCCAAGCAAGCAACCGGCACAATCCCCATCGTCGCGATAGGCATGGCCGATCCGGTCGCCGATGACCTGGTCGCCAGCCTTGCACGACCAGGCGGGAATGTTACGGGGACGGCCTTTCTTGGCCCAGAGCTGGTCGCCAAACGTCTACAGTTGCTGCAACAGGTCGTTCCCGGACTCTCCCGTGTGGCGGCCCTCTGGCATCCCCATGCATACAGCGAACGCACGATGGCGGGTGCATTGAAGGAGATCGAGGCTGCGGCCGGCACCTTGGGAATGCAACTTCAACTCGTATCGGCGGATGGCCCGGACGATATTGCCGGCGCGTTCGCCGCGATAGCCAGAGAGCACGCCGACGCTCTCATTGTAATGCCAAGTCCGATGCTGTTTGGGGAATACGGACGCATCGTGAGCATGACCGCAAACCGCCGACTGCCGGCAATGGGCGCAGCCAGGGAGTTCGTGGATGTCGGAGGCCTGATGTCCTATGGAGTGAACCTGCCCGACCTTGCCAAGCAGACCGCCACGTATGCGGACAAAATCCTGAAAGGGGCAAAGCCAGCAGAGTTGCCCGTGGAGCAGCCGATCAAATTCGAACTGGTGATCAATCTAAAGACGGCGAGAGAGCTGGGGCTGACGATAAGCCGGGACTTTCTGCTGGTTGCCGACGACGTGGTTGAATGAAGATGCCGTTTGCTGCACCTGCTCAGGTCCGCTGTCGTGGATGACCCGTTGTGGTCATAAGCCAAGTCGAAATGCCGCAGCGCAGTAGTCTGCTGGGTAGGCCGCTGGGTGTAAAATCATTCCCAGGCCGAGGCTGATTGGCAGGAAAGTAGAATGAATTTGAATAGAGTGCGACGGCGAGAATTCCTCACCCTGCTCGGCGCTGCGGCAGCGTCGCCGATTGTGGCGCGCGCGCAGCAGCAGACGATGCCAGTGATAGGATTTCTCAGTGGGTATCCCGCAGAAAGTTTTACGCCGGAGATCCAGCCCTATATCGCGGCGTTTCGGCGAGGCTTGAGCGAGGCGGGCTACACGGACGGCCAGAACGTGGCGATCGAATATCGGTGGGCGGAAAACCAGTCGAGCCGACTGCCAGTGCTGGCGGCCGAACTCGCTCGCCGCAAGGTCGCCGTGCTCGTCTCAACCGGAGGAGCGGCCTCAACGCTCGCCGCCAAGGCGGCAACCAACACGATTCCAATTGTGTTCACGACAGGCGGTGACCCGGTGAAACTCGGATTGGTGGCGAGCCTCAATCGCCCCGGCGGTAACGCGACGGGCGTGACGATGCTTTCCAATGTGCTCACGGCCAAGCGGCTGGAATTGGTGAACGAGGTGGTGCCGAGTGCGTCTGCAATTGGCTTTCTGGTGGACCCGAATAATCCGAACGCTGCCGCCGAGACGAGCGACGCGGAGGTCGGCGCGCGCACAATCGGGAAGCGCGTCGTCCTTCTGCGCGCCAGCACCGAGCATGAGATCGACATAGCTTTCGCCGCGCTTGCCAAGCAACGGATCGAGGCACTCGTCGCTGCGGGCGAGGTGTTCTTCGAAAGCCGTCGCAGCCAGATCGTGGCGCTGGCGGCGCAACTTGCCGTGCCGGCGGTCTACAACCGCGAGTTTGCCTCCGCTGGCGGGCTGATGGGCTACGGCAGCAACATCGCCGATGCCTATCGGCAAGCCGGCATCTACGCCGGCCGCATTCTCAAGGGTGAAAAGCCCGCCGATCTGCCGGTCCAGCAGACGGTGAAAGTCGAGCTCGTGCTCAATCTCAAGACCGCAAAGACCTTGGGCATCACCTTCCCCCTCTCGCTGCTCGGCCGAGCCGATGAGGTGATCGAGTGAAACGCCGTCAGTTCATCACGCTGCTCGGCGGCGCAGCCGCCGCGTGGCCGCTCGTCGCGCATGCACAGCAGGCACGCAATCGGCCGATCATCGGGTTCCTAAACAGCGGATTGCCCGGCGGTTACGCGCCCTTCGCGGCTGCGTTTCGCCAGGGGCTGGCCGAAGCAGGCTTTGTTGAAGGCCAAAACGTAGTGATCGAGTATCGCTGGGCAGAGGGCCAATATGACCGACTGCCGATGATGGCAGCCGATCTGATGCGGCGTCAAGTAACTGTGATCGCCGCAACCAGCACTCCTGCGGCGCTGGCGGCTAAGGCGGTGACCTCAGTGATTCCCATTGTATTTACGGCCGCTCTCGACCCGGTTGCTGCTGGCTTGGTCGTCAGTCTCAACCGGCCCGGCGGTAACGCTACCGGCGTGAGCAACTACCTCTCTGATCTGGGGGCTAAGCGACTCGAACTGCTGCACGAGGTGGTACCAAAAGCCACCGTGATCGGGATGCTCCTGAATCCGAATTACCCCGACGCCGAGGTTCAGCGGAAAGACGCAGCGGAAGCAGCGCACAAACTCGGACAAGAACTCCATGTAGTGAATGCCAGTACCGAAAGCGATTTCAACCGCGCCTTTGCTAATCTGGTTCATTTGACGGCTGGTGGCTTACTTGTCGGTACGGATACGTTTTTCCTCAGCCGGCGCGAACAACTTGTCCTGCTGGCTGCACGCCATGCAATTCCTGCGATGTATTTCCTGCGCGAGTTTGCCTCGGCGGGTGGTCTCATGAGCTATGCAGCCAACCTTCATGACGGGTATCGCCAAGCCGGCATTTACACCGGCCGGATTCTCAACGGCGCTAAGCCGGCGGATTTACCTGTAGTGCAACCGACCAAGTTTGACCTCGTTGTGAACATTAATACCGCGAAAGTGCTTGGGCTCGAAATTCCTGCCAGGCTGCTCGCGCTCGCCGACGAGGTCATTGAATGAAGCGGCGCAGTTCATCACGCTGCTCGGCGGCACCGCAGCGTGGCCGCTCGCGGCGCACAGAGAGCATCCGAAATAAGCGGACCAGCCTCGGACTTTAGCATCGGGCTCTAACGGGCTACCTCCGAGCGCGAGTTGCGGGGTGGTATCGTCCCTCCATTGCATGGGCATGACCCCCGCGGGAGGGTCGCATGGCAATTCACGTCAACCGACGAAAATTCATTGCTTCGCTCAGCGGCGCCACGGCTGCATGGCCGCTCGCTGCGCGTGTGCAGCAACCGACCATGCCAGTGGTCGGGTTTCTCACCAGCGCAACGCTTAGCGGATACGCCCCTTTTGCGGCCGCGTTCCGTCAAGGCTTGAGCGAAACGGGTTTCGTCGAAGGCCAGAATGTGGCGATCGAATACCGCTCGGCAGAGGGTCAAAATGATCGGTTGCCTGCCCTGGCAGCCGAGCTGGTACGCCCTCAAGTGACGGTGATTGCCGCGGCAGGCACTCCGTCGGCACTCGCAGCGAAAGCGGCGACAAAAAGGATTCCGATCGTCTTTTCGACTGCTGCCGATCCGGTCGCGATTGGACTTGTTGCGAGCCTCAACCGACCAGGTGGCAACATCACGGGGGTTACCAATTTGGGCACGGAACTGGTGCAAAAGCAGCTAGAAATGTTGCAGCGGTTGGTGCCCACAGCGACCATCATGGCCGTGCTCATCAACCCGACCAGTCCAAGCCTTACTGAATCGACGGCGAAAGACGCCCAGGCGGCGGCTCGAAAACTCGGAGTTCAGCTTCATCTCCTACATGCCAGCACCGCGTCCGATCTCGATGACGTTTTTGCAACAGTGGTTCATCTGCGTGTTGGTGCGTTCGTGGTCGGCCCCGACGCATTCTTTTTCAGCCGGCGCGATCAAATTGCCGAGCTGGCGACACGTTACGCGATGCCTGCCATTTATTACGTTCGTGAGTTTGCCGCGGCCGGTGGTTTGATGAGCTATGGCGTCAGCGTTGCAGATGGGTATCGCGTAGCGGGCGTCTACGTTGGCCGGATTCTTAGGGGCGCAACCGAGCGACTTGCCAGTCCAGGAGTCGACGAAGTTCGCGCTAGTCATCAACCTAAAGACTGCCAAGACACTCGGCCTCGACGTGCCACTCGGACTATCCGCCGCTGCCGACGAGCTAATCGAGTGACGATGCTGTTTGCTGCATCTGCTCACGACCGCTAATGGCACGGTGCTGACGAAGCCGGATTTGGCGTTATGTCCGCAGCTGGCCAGAGCTGACATAAGGCCGGTGGACGGCAATTCGGGTTGTGACCCATCTCGGTCATTAGCCGGGTCGAGATACTGCATTGCAGCGAGCCCCTGACTTGATCCTCGCTAATACGGTATGCTGCTCCGGCTCCAAGCAGCGAACGCATGCAATCAGGTCACATGAAACGGCGCCAGTTCATCACGCTGCTCGCCGGAACGGCAGCATGGCCGCTTGCGGTGCGCGCGCAGCAGCCCGAGCGGATGCGGCGCATCGGCGTGCTCATGAACCGGGCCGCGGACGATCCGACGGGTCAGGCTCGCCTCAAGGTGTTCCAGCAAGCCTTGCAACAATTGGGCTGGAACGACGGCCGCAATGTGCGGATCGACATCCGCTGGTGCGAGACCGATGCCGAGCGGGCGCGCAGATACGCGCAGGAATTGATCGCACTCGCGCCGGACATCTTATTGGCCGAAGGCACCGTCAGCGTGACGGCATTGCAGCATGTCACCCGCACCTTGCCGATCGTGTTCACGTCCGTCCTCGATCCGGTCGGCGCGGGCTTCGTCGATGGCCTGTCGCGGCCAGGCGGCAACATTACCGGCTTCATGATTTCTGAGTACGGTTTCAGCGGCAAATGGCTGGAACTGCTCAAGCAGATCGCGCCGCAGGTTAGCGGGTGGCCGTCATCCGCGATCCCGCCATTTCCGCCGGAACCGCCCAGTTCAGCGCCATTCAGGCTGTAGCGCCGGCGCACGGGGTGGAGGTTACCCCGATCGGCGTCGACGACATTGGCGTTATTGAACACGCCGTGGAGGCCTTCGCCCGCTCGGCGAATGGCGGCCTGATCATGACGGCACTCGCAGTCTCGGCGGTTGCTCGTGACCTGATCATTACGCTCGCGGCTCGGCACAAACTGCCTGCGGTCTACCCATATCGTGACTGGATCACCGCCGGCGGCCTCGTTTCCTACGGTCCTGACCTCCTGGACCAGTTCGGACGCGCGGCCGGGTATGTCGATCGCATCCTCAAGGGCGCGAAACCCGCAGACCTTCCGGTACAGGCACCGACCAAGTACGAATTGGTTATCAACCTCAAGACTGCCAAGGCGATCGGCCTCGACGTGCCGGCCTCGGTGCTCGCCCGTGCCGACGAGGTCATCGAATAATGAAGCGCCGCGCCTTCATCACGCTGCTCGGCGGCGCGGCAGTGACGTGGCCGCTCGCGGCGCGCGCGCAGCAGCCGGCGATGCCGGTGATCGGCTTGCTGGGAGGCGTTTCGGCCGGGCTCTGGGCCCTGCTTGCTCCGGCAGGGGCAGGAGCGCAACTAAACGCTTCGCCTCTCCGCCTCGGTTACGTGTGGCTTGGGGAATCCGGTAGCGTCAGCGACGCGCTTGCTGGCCTGCTCAAGGGACTCCAGGACCTGGATTACGTTGACGGTAAAAATCTCAAGCTCGATAAATATTACGCCAACGGTAGCGAACAGCAGCTTAACGCGCTGCTGGCCGAGATCGTTCAAAAGGGCAAAACCGACGTCCTGGTCAGTGTGGGCACTATCGTGACCCGCGCCGTTAAGAAAGCGACTACGACAATTCCAGTGGTGTCATTCACGGGCGACCCAATCAGTGCCGGAGTCGTCACGAGCATCGCGCATCCTGGCGGCAATATAACCGGATTTACCGTCAGCGCCGGCCCGGAGATCGGCGAGAAATGGGTCGAGTTGCTGCACGAGGCATTTCCAAAGATATCGCGAGTCGCTGTGCTGTGGGACTCGGCAAATCCCTATAGCATTGCGCTGGTCGCCAGGGTTGAAGAGGCGGCAGCTCGTCTGAACCTTACACTATTCTCGCATGGGCTGCGGGAGCCATCGGATTTCGCGGCGGCATTCGACGCCATTCGCAGCGAAAAGGCAGAAGCGCTGGTCACCGATACCGACCCCCTCACAGCCGCGCATACGACCGAGATAGCCGGGTTCGCAATAAACTCCAAGCTTCCTGGTGTGTTCGGACGCGATATGATCGAGGCCGGTGGCCTCATGTCATATGGGGCAAGCATATTTGACGTCCACCGAAATGGTGCGTCCTATGTGGACAAGATAGCCAAAGGCGCCAATCCCGGCGACCTGCCGATCCAGCAGCCGATCAAGTTTGAGTTGGTTGTCAACCTTAAGACCGCGAAGGCGCTCGGCCTCGATGTGCCGGCATCAGTGCTCGCGCGGGCCGACGAGGTCATCGAATAAACGGCCGTTTGCTGCACCTGCTCACAGCCGCTTTTGGCACACCGGCCATAAGCCCTTGCCACGGTATGTCGGGAGCTGGAGAAAGCTGACATAACCGCCGCAAAGGCCTACCCAAAAAGTCTAAAGTAGGCCCCTGGTCGAGCCGCCGACTAAGGTGCATTGGTGCGGCCGTGCATTTCGAGATTGGTTCGCATACATTTGATCTGCGCGGCTAGGGAGGTGGCCCGAAAAGCCGGTACCGCACCGGTCTGCTGCGTCGCTCTCAAACCTTGGTGCGGAGCATCATGCGGAGATGCTGTTGGGCCGGAAGGCGCGCAATCCGATCGCCGCTAATGATGTGCCTCGTGTGTTCGATGAGGCATGCATCGAGAGGCTCGCCTGCATAGGCAGGTTGCCCACGCATGCTGACAAAGCAAAATTTGCTGCGGGAGTCCGGGAGGCTGCGCGAATTTTCGCGCGTGATGCTTGCTCACCGAATGTCAACGAGCTGCATAATGAGATTGATGGACTATACTGGGCTGCAGAACAGCGGCGATATGAGGAAGTGCGGCAGCGAATCGAGCGACTCTCAAAACCATCGCTATATCTGCTGACCAAACGCGGCGAGCTGCCAGCATTTGATTCATTGCGTGACCCGGCTCAGCACGACAGGGCCTGCGCTGTGGTCGAGCGGCTCTGTGCCGTTGGCGGTCGCAATGCCTCGCGTTCGGACCGCAGGGGGACAGTTTGGCGCCCTTTACTGAACGCCCCAGACAAACAGCGCAATTTCCCTCGGCGGGATGCAGAACGTAATCTCGTGATGTGGCTCCAGATCGCTTGGCTGGAGGCTACTGGCGTTCGGGCACCCCAAACGGCGCGGCATGCTGACGCCGGGCGAAGCCTCGGGTCATTTGCCCGAATTGCACAAGAATGCCTGCGTCTGGTAGGCGCAGCGGATGCTGATGTGGTCGAGCTGATAAACGAGCTGCGCCGCCGTCGTCGTCATGCAGCGACGTGTCTCGATCATCCCCTGACATTCAGCCGTAGGGGCAGGAGGTACATGAGTCCCAGTGTCACACACTGGAATGAAGCACATGTCCCAACCGCAGCAAGATGAGATCGCACCCACCCGCGTCGATATACGCATACGACTGACCGGACCGGCATTTGCGGCAATCGAGAATTGGCGCCGATCGCAAAATCGGATCCCGTGTCGATCAAAAGCAATAATCCAACTCGTGCAGCAAGCACTCGACTCGGGCCAGCAGCCTTCGCGCTGAGATGAATCTTCGCCGCAAGGCATTCCTCATCAAACCAAAAAAAATGCCCGGCACGGCCGGGCAATAAGGATCATGACAATGAAGAGTTTAGCCGCATCCGATATCGCGCGCAATAGCAGCGAAGATTATTTTGACGTCGGTTCGTTTGAAGACCAGATAGAGCGCATCGCCGCCGAGATTAAGGCGAAGCACGGCGCCGATCATGATCAACATCGCGACGAAGCATTTATTGCATCATTAGCCGAGCTGCCGCCTCTTACCTACCAGCAACAGCGCTTGAATGCAGCCAACGTACTCGGCCTGCGCGTTACTGTGCTCGACAAGCTGGTGGCCGCAAAACGGCCCCCGCAACCGGAGCGGCCGCTGTTCCCCTGGTGGGAAGTCGAGCCCTCCAGTCAGCCGGTAGATGCCGAACGCCTGGTCACGGAAATCGTTGGGCACATTCGATCGTATGTGGTGATGAGCGATGATGCGGCGCGGATCGTGGCGTTATGGATCGTAATGACTTGGGTGCACGACCAGGCTGCGATCCATAGCCCGATCCTGCTGGTGACCTCACCAGAGCCGAATTCCGGCAAGACGACCCTTCTGGGCGTGATTTCGTTTCTGGTCCGGCGCTCGTTGCGAACCGCCGGGGTGACACCCGCGGCGCTTTACCGCGCGGTCGAGAAATGGACCCCGACCGTTATGGTCGATGAAGCCGATACGGCCTTTGTTGAAAACGACGATCTTCGTCGAGTCGTGAATTCGGGGTGGACCCGCGGCGAAGGCGTTCTTCTCTGCAGCGGCGAGACCAACGAGCCGTATGTGTTCCCGACCTTCTGCCCCAAGGCGCTGGGGATGAAGGGGCAGAAGCTGCCAGACACGACCCTGAGCCGCACCATCATCATCGAGATGGTTCGCAGGAAGCCGAACGAGCAGGTGATGGATTTCGGGTATGTCGATGATGACCGGCTGGCTGAGCTCCGCTCAGAGCTCGCTCGGTATGCCGCCGACAACGCGGATCTGTTGCGCAGGGCTCACCCTGCCCCGCCGCAAGGGTTCGAGAACCGGCGGGCCGCCAATTGGCGTCTCCTGTTGGCGATCGCCGACACAGCCGGGGAGGACTGGGGCCGGAAGGCTCGGGCTGCCGCCGAGAAGATTGCCGGCACCACCGTGAGCGACTCGGTCGGCACGGAACTCCTAGCCGACATCAAGAAGGTGTTCGATGCAAGGCCCGACGCGGACTCCATCCTGTCGCGCCAGATGATCGAGCTACTGACCGCGGATCCTGAGAGCAGGTGGTGCGAGTGGGGCCGGGATCGGAATCCGATCACCCAGAAGCAGCTCGCCGGCCTCCTGCGTGAGTTCCACATCATCTCGACCACAGTACATCCCGCCGGCTGGCGGCATGGGAAGGGTTACCGGCGGGCTGACTTCGAGGAAGCCTGGGGGCGCTACCTACTCCCCGAAACACCCGCAGCAAGCCCTACCCCCCCTTCCGAAGCGTGTAAGCGTGCAAGTACCAATGAAATGGGCATTACGTCCACTTTTCGAAGCGTGCGCGAAACGCAGTCCGCACGGATCGAAAATGCCGACTTATCCAATAAACATGCGGGTTTGCACGCTTGCACGGATCCAGACCCGGAATCCGGGCCTGCATGCGTGTCGGCACCCCCGATGGCCCTCGCCCGCGACCCCTGGGACGATCTCGGCATCCCGCCTTTCCTCGACCGAATCCGACCGCCGCGTCTCGGCCCGCCGGCCATCTCGTCCGGTCCAGATGACGACTTGGGGGACTTTCAATGACTCGCCGGGCCATCATACCCCTCGGCTCTTGGCCGCGTCGTATGTGTGCGGAATTGGCCGCCGGCTATTGCGGGGAAGCCTCGACCGAGGCTTTCATCGCAAGGGTGGGGAAGGAGTATCCCCGACCACGCATCAACGATGGAAGGCGCCGGCTGTGGCTGCGAGACGATCTCGACAAAGCGATACTCCCGCCCGAACTGGCGGGGGCTCAAGACGTGGCAGAGGATTTGTAACCATGACGCGCCCGCTGCCGCGCAATGTCATCGCCAAGCAGCTCGCGAGCGGGCTCACGGGATTTTATTTCAATGTGCCGACTCATTTTCGAAAGCTGAGGTGCACGATCCCGAACGAACCGCTTGGAACGGATTATGTTGTCGCATGCGGTGGCGACGGCGACGGTGGTCGAGCTGCGGCACTCAATGCGCTTTTCGATGAATGGCGAGCCAAACGAGACGGCGAGCCAGTCGCCGGGCTTGTAAGGTTCGGGACCGTTGATTGGCTTTTCCGCGAGTACAAGTCGAGCCAGGCATATCTTGAGCGCGTGTCGCTGCGGTCGAGGCCGATTACGAGAGGGTGATGCACCTGCTCACAGATATGGTTACGAAAAAGGGTGATCGGATCGGCAGTCGGCCGGCGCGGTCGATAACGCCAGTGAGCGCGGACAAGATCTACAATTTGGTCATTCGAGGCCCACGAGGAGAGCGTTTGCGCCAGGGCGAAAAGCTCGTGGTGCTCTGCCGGCGGGCGTGGCGCGTGGTGCATCGGCTCTATCCGGATCAGTTCAATCGCGACGTGCCAAACCCATGGCAAGGCGTCACCAAGAGGCGCCGCGTGCAAAAGACAAAGCCAGCGGTTACGCGGGAGGATGTCTACAAATTTGCTTGGGCCGCAATCGAGGCCGGACATCCCGAGCCGGCGGCTGCAGCGGTGGTCTCGTTCGAATGGCTTCAGCGACCCGAGAACGTCTTGGCCGGGTGCATCGCTTGGCCGGACTATCGTGGTCGCATCGCTTCGGTCTCCCGGCGACGTTCACACTGGATGCCTGTCGGCACGGCGGCATGACCGAGCTCGAAGAAGCAGAGTTGACTACCGGGCAGGGCAGGGCGCTTTCCGGTCATCGAACCGACCGCGCCTATGCCGGATACGCCAAGCGGACAATGGAGCGGGCCCTTGCCGCAACCCGCAAGCGCCATGCGCACTTGCTGGCGAACGCCGAGGGAACAAAATTTCAGAATGAAGGGCGGAATGCGTTTCAGAATGAGGATAACGATGATGGGAAGGCCATTGCTTAAAGGCTTGAGAACATTTAACTACCCGCTTTGCGGGGGAGTGTCCCGAGCGGCAAAGGGGGCGGACTGTAAATCCGCTGGCTGACGCCTTCGTAGGTTCGAGTCCTACCTCCCCCACCACATTGAAAACACAGTGGAAAACGCCTATAGGGCCGGTGCAAAACCGGCCCTTTCTATGTCGCGTGTGTCGCGTTAATTTGCGTGTGTTTTCAATGGGTGAAAATGGCTCGCAAAAGCTCGACGCGACATGCTCGCGACATACGCGACACGACAAAGCGGGCGCCTGGGTATGGCGTCGGGGTTTTCCACAGGGCACATGGTTTGCTGCGAGCGGCAACAAGTTGGAGCTTGTGCGAATAGCTGGCGGAT
>Ga0306925_10000962_pt1 | contig 22467 bp, 21 predicted proteins | sample flu12Cox44000176_FD_203755 | JGI IMG/M metagenome (GOLD analysis project Ga0306925, IMG submission 203755) | Lab enrichment of tropical soil microbial communities from Luquillo Experimental Forest, Puerto Rico - flux8day.12C.oxic.44.000.176 (v2)... | ecosystem: Environmental > Terrestrial >... | reverse complement strand
ACTCCCCCGCCGGTCAGGCAGCCGCGGGCGGCATCGTTCCTTCCTGCGGGCTCCGTCAGCCGATCTGCTCGGCCAGGGCGACGATGATGCCCGCGGGGCCGCGGAGGTAGCAGAGCCGGAAGATGCTCTCGTACTGCGCCACCTCGCCGAGAAGCTCGGCGCCGTGGCCGCGCAGGCGGGCGACGGTGTCGTCGACGTCATCGACGGCGAACATGACACGATGCAGGCCCAGCGTGTTGGCCGGCGGGTTCTGCGGCTCGGCGCCCACCGCCGCGGGGGCGTGGTACTGCGTCAGCTCCAGCTTGCCGTGGCCGTCCGGGGTCCGCATCATCGCGATTTCGCTCCGGACGCCATCGAGTCCGACGGTGCGGTCCGCCCAAATGCCTTCGTTCTCCCCCCTGCCTTCCAGCTCCATGCCGAGCTCGGTGAAGAACGCCACGGCGGCATCCAGGTCTTCGACGACGATGGCGACGTTGTCCATCCGCTGAATGGTCATGCCCCCGAGCATAAACAGCGGCAAGCCGCCGGCTGCGCTGACAAAGGCCGCGTGCGCTGGCCGGATCATCCCTGCCCACGAGGGCGGCTCCGTGCCGGGTTAGCTGTGGGCGCCGGCCCGTGCGCGCCTGGCCTGGCGGCCCCGGGGCCCGCGCCCGTGGTTACGCAATCGACTCCTCGGTCGCGAGGGTGCGCAACCTCGCTAGCGCGCGGTGCTGCGCCACCCGGACCGCCCCCGCTGACATGCCGAGTACATTGCCCGTCTCCTCGGCGGACAACCCGGTGACTACTCGTAGTATCAGCAGTTCACGGAGGTGCTGAGGCAGCCGTGCGAGCAGTGCCCTGGCCCGCTGCGCCTCCAGCCAGGCGACCACCATCTCCTCCGGGCCCGGCTGTTCGTCCGGGCCGTCGGGCAGTTCCTCGGTGGGCACCGCGAGCCGCGCCGCCGTGCGCACGGCATCCGCCACCTTGTGTGAGGCGATGCCGAACACAAAGGACGCGAACGGGCGCCCCATGTCCCGGTACCGGGGAAGCGCGGAAAGGACGGCGATGCACACCTCCTGTGCCACATCGTCCGCGACATGGTAATGGCCGGTAATGCGGCCCAGGCGGGCGCGGCAGTACCTGACCACCATCGGGCGGATCTGCTCGATGAGCGACTCGATGGCGGCCGGGTGCCCGTGTACGGCCCGGGTGGTCAGGTCCGCGAGCCCTGCCCCGCCGGCCGTGGCCGGCCGGTCCAGGAGGTCCGTGCGCACCTTCGCCACGAGTGCATGATGCCCACGTCAGCGGGGGTTGATCGCATCCGGGCAGGAACAGATAGGTCACATTGATGTACAAGCCGCGGCTTACAGCACAAAGTTGCGGCCAGCAATCAGATGATTGCTGGCCGCAACTAATGTCTACGCGGACCGGGAGGATCTTAGTGAGCGTGCCCGTGACCGTGTGAGTGACCGTGGCCGTCGGCCGGCGCTTCCCTCTCCGGCTTCTCCACCACGGTCGCCTCGGTGGTGAGCAGCATGCCCGCGATGGACGCCGCGTTCTGCACCGCCGACCGGGTGACCTTGACCGGGTCTATAACGCCCTGCGCCATCAGGTCGCCGAACTCGCGGGTGGCCGCGTTGAAGCCCTGACCGCGCGGCAGGCTGGCGGTCTTCGCCACCACCACGGAGGCCTCTTCGCCCGCGTTGGAGGCGATCCAGTAGCACGGAGCACCCAGCGCCTGGCGTACGACGCGGACGCCGGCCGCCTCGTCACCGGTCTTGCCGAGGTCGTCAAGCTCGGCGGCGATGTGCACGAGCGCGCTGCCCCCACCGGGGATGATGCCCTCCTCGATGGCCGCGCGGGTGGCCGAGATGGCGTCCTCCAGGCGGTGCTTCTTCTCCTTGAGCTCGACCTCGGTGGCCGCACCGACGCGCAGCACGCACACGCCGCCGGCCAGCTTGGCGACCCGCTCCTGGAGCTTCTCGCGGTCCCAGTCGGAGTCGGTCTCCTCGATCTCCAGCTTGAGCTGGCGGATCCGGTCGGCGATCGCGGTGGCGTCGCCCGCCCCGTCCACGACCGTTGTGGTGTCCTTGGTGACCACGACGCGCCGCGCCCGGCCGAGCTGGCTCAGGCCGACGTTCTCCAGCTTGATGCCGAGTTCCTCGCTGACCAGTTCGCCGCCGGTCAGGATGGCCATGTCGGCCAGCGTCGCCTTGCGGCGGTCACCGAACCCGGGCGCCTTCACCGCGACCACCATCAGCAGGCCCCGGATCCGGTTCACGACCAGGGTGGACAGGGCCTCGCCGTCGACGTCCTCGGCGATCACCAGCAGCGGCCGCTTGGACTGTGCCACCGCCTCGAGCACCGGCAGGAAGTCCGCCATGGAGGAGATCTTCGCGGTGTGCAGGAGGATGTAGGCGTCCTCCAGAACCGCTTCCAGCCGGTCCTGGTCGGTGACGAAGTACGGGGAAATGTAGCCCTTGTCGAACTGCATGCCCTCGGTGAACTCAAGCTCCAGGCCCAGGGCCGGCGACTCCTCGACGGTGATAACGCCGTCCTTGCCGACCTTGCTGAACGCCTCGGCGACCATCTTGCCGATCTCGGCGTCGCGCCCGGAGATCGTCGCGACATGCGCGATCTCGTCCCGCTCGTCGACCTCGCGGGCCTGGGCCAGCAGCATGTCCGAGGCCGCCGCGGCGGCGGCGTCGATGCCCTTCTTGAGCGCGATCGGGTTGACGCCCGCGGTCACCGCGCGACGGCCCTCCCGCACCATGGCCTGGGCGAGCACGGTGGCCGTGGTGGTGCCGTCACCGGCCACCTCGTTGGTCTTGGTCGCTACTTCCTTGGCGAGCTGGGCGCCAAGGTTCTCGTAGCGGTCTTCCATCTCCACCTCACGCGCGACGGTCACGCCGTCGTTGGTGATGGTCGGAGCGCCCCACTTCTTATCGATGACGACGTTGCGGCCACGCGGGCCCAGCGTCACCTTCACGGTGTCCGCGAGGTGGTTCACGCCGCGCTCGAGCGCGCGCCGTGCCTCCTCGTCGAACTCCAGCATCTTGGCTGCCATGGACTACCCCTGACTACATAGGCACTATTGGCGGGCGGCGCGGCCGGCAGGCGCTCGCGCCACCGCCCCAGACGCCGGATGGCGCCCGGGGCGGTGTGGCGCGGCAAGCACCCGCCGCGGGCCTCGCCCGCGGCGAAGGTTCGCCGGCTGACTACTTCTCGACGATGGCGAGCACGTCACGGGCGGAGAGCACGAGGTACTCCTCGCCGTGGTACTTCACTTCGGTGCCGCCGTACTTGCTGTAGAGCACCACGTCGCCAACTTTGACGTCCATGGGCACACGCTTGGCACCGGCGTCGTCGAAGCGACCAGGGCCCACCGCAAGGACTTCACCCTCCTGGGGCTTCTCCTTGGCGGTGTCCGGGATGACCAGTCCCGATGCGGTCGTCTGCTCAGCTTCGAGCGTACGGACCACGATGCGGTCTTCCAGCGGCTTGAGAACAACCTTGGTGGCGGTCGTCACGATCTGACCTCCCCCTCCGGAAAGGCGGGTTGCATTGACACTCTTGTGAGATGGAGCGGACCTCGGCTGACTGTCGTCGCGGGTGCCAGACCAGCCGTGTCGCGTTAGCACTCTACCTTACCGAGTGCCAGTTCCGAACAGTATCGCCAGGAAGCTGGCGAGTCAACTCGGGCCGACCAGCACCTCGGTCACCGGAAGCGAGGAGTCGGCGGCCACGTTCAGCGGCGACGGCTCCGCGCCGCGGGCCATGAGCTCGGCGCCCAGCGCGGCCACCATCGCACCGTTGTCGGTGCACAGCCCGGGCCGGGGCACGCGCAGCGCGATCCCGGCGGCCTCACACCGCTCTCCCGCCAGGGCGCGCAGCCGCGAGTTGGCGGCCACTCCGCCGCCGATGATCAGGTTCGATACGCCGTGCGCACGGCAGGCGGCGACCGCCTTGCGAGTCAGCACGTCGGCGACGGCCTCCTGGAAGGACGCGGCCACGTCGGCCACGGGCACCGGGAGGCCCGCCGCCTGCCGGGTCTGCACCCAGCGTGCGACCGCGGTCTTGAGGCCGGAAAAGGAGAAGTCGAAGGTGTCGTCGCGGTACTTGCCGCGCGGGAAGGCGATGGCGCTGCCATCGCCGCCGCGGGCCGCGGCGTCCACCGGTGGCCCGCCGGGAAACGGCATCCCCAGCAGCCTCGCCACCTTGTCGTAGGCCTCGCCCGCCGCGTCGTCGATCGTGGCGCCGAGTGGCACCACCTCACCCGCCACGTCGGGGACGAGCAGCAGCGAGGAATGACCGCCGGAGACCAGCAGGGCCACCGCGGGCCGCGGCAGCGGGCCGTGCTCCAACTGGTCGACCGCGATGTGCGCGGCCAGGTGGTTCACCGCGTACAGCGGCTTGCTCAGCGCGAGCGCGTACGCCTTCGCGGCGGACACGCCCACGAGCAGCGCGCCGGCCAGCCCGGGGCCAGCGGTGACCGCGATCCCGTCGACCTCGGCGAGCTTCACCCCGGCCGTGGCCAGCGCCCGGTCCACGGTGGCGACCATGGCCTCCAGGTGCGCCCGGCTGGCTACCTCGGGCACCACGCCGCCGAACCGGGCGTGCTCGGCCACGCTGGAGGCGACGGAGTCGGCCAGCAACTCGTGGCCGCGCACCAAGCCGGCGCCCGTCTCGTCACACGAGGTTTCGATCCCCAGGACCAGCGGCTGCGTCATTTCACCCGCCTGCCCCGGTGCCGGCCGGCCATGTGCCTTTTCCTCGCACCCGGCAGCGTTTCGGAGATCCGCCGCATTACCAGGGCGTCGGTGCCCGAGGGCTGGTAGTACCCACGCCTGATGCCAATGTCGATGAACCCACGGCGGCGGTACAGGCGCTGGGCGCGGTCGTTGTCGACCCGTACCTCGAGGAAGACCTCGGTGCAGTCGCGCCGGGCCGCCTCGGTGAGCAGCCCGTCAAGCAGAGCGCCGCCGATGCCCTCGCCCCAGCGGTGTGCCGCCACCGCCAGCGTGAGCACATCGGCCTGGCCGCCGCGCTGGGCGAACAGCCCGCCGTAGCCGGTGATCACGCCGTCATCGTCGGCCACGATGTAGTACCGGCTCGCCGGGTCGGCGGTCATCTCGGTGGCGAGCAGTTCCGGCGACCATGCCTCCGCCCCGAACAGGATCCCCTCCATGGCGGCCACGGCGTCGACGTCGCCGCGGCGCATCGGCCGCAGCACCATGCTCATGGCGTCACCCTGCTAACCCTGGGGGACGACCCCCTGGAACCCCCGCTGGCCCGCGGCCCCTGCGACTCCGTCGCGGGGGCCTTGGCCGCGCTAGCCCAGGGGGACGACCCCCTGGAACCCCCGCCGGCGCCGGAGGAGGCCGGCGCCGCCAGCACGCTCTTAGGGGCACCAGGCACCCTGGCATCGGGCCTGCGCAGGTAGAGCGGATCCGGAGGGCCGAGCGGCTCGCCAGCCGCCAGGCGGGCGGCACACCAGGCCGCGGCCGCGGCGGCACTGGGATAGCGGGGCTCGAGCGGCTCGCCGAGCAGTTCCGGGTAGGCGTGCGCGCCTTCGCCGGCGACCGGCAGCCCGGCGGGCAGCGCCGCCGGGGCGCAGACCTCGGGCCCGGACAGCCGCGTCCCAGCGGCCGAGTAGCGGGCCCAGTAAAGCTCTTTGCGGCGGGCATCGGTGGCGACAAGGAACTCGCGCCCGGCCGCGGCCTTGACCGCGTCGGCGGCGATGATGTCGAGGGTGCAGAACCCGTAGGCGGCGAGGCCGAGGGCGCTGCCAAGCACGCGGGCGGTGACCAGCCCCACCCGGAGCCCGGTGTAGGGCCCCGGCCCGGCTCCGGCCGCGACCGCGTCCAGGTCGCCAAGGGTCACACCCGCCTCGGCAAGCACCTCCCCGATGCCCACCGCCAGCAGCTCACCCTGGCGCCGTGCGTCCACGACGGTCCGCTGCGCCAGCACCTGTCCCGTGTCGCCCACGGCCACGGTCACCGCGGGTGTCGCGGTGTCGAAGGCAAGTACCAGCACGGTTGCCCAGAATAGAGCACCCGCAAGACCAGGTCAGCCGTGCTGCGCGCCGGCTGCCGGCGCAACGTCAGTGCAGGGCGTGAGTGAGGTCCGTGGCCGTCGCCATCGCGCCGGACTGCAACTCGGACTGGGACGCGGCGCTGTACCTCCCGCTGCGCGCGTGCGGGCCTTGCATGACCACGATGATCACGACGTTGTTGTCCCTTGCCACCACGGTCTCCAGGTCGGTGGAGATGCCCCTGGCCTGCACGACCTGCAGCGCGGCGAACGCGGCGGTACCGAGCCCGTGCAGTGCGATCACCGTGGCCGGGGGCAGGTGAGTGGTCCGGAGCGGGTGGCGCAAGGCTGCCAGGTCCTGCCGGTAGTTATCGATCGCGGCCTGGGTGGCGCTTCCGTTACCGGTCGCGAGCGCGCTCGGCGAGTAGGCCTGCGCGTTCACCTCGAGCACCCGGTACAGCGGCGGCGCGTCGAGCGTCCAGTTGCACAGGCTCTGCGCGGCGCCGTTAAGCGAGCGGGGGGCGACCATGTGGCGCTTGCCCGGCAGGGACTGGCCCAGGGTCGCGCTGGTCACCGCCGTGCAGGAGTTCGGCACGGTCTTGAACTCACCACGCTGGAACGTGGTGACGAAATCGTCATGGGACACCGGTGCCGCCTGGTGCGCGTTCAGCTTGACCACCACGGCGGCCACGATCAGCACCACGGCCACCGCCGCCCCGGCCCAGACCCAGGTGATCCGGGACCTGCGCCGGGACCGGGCCGCCGCCTTGCGGCTGCGCGATCCGGGCTCCCAGTCCAGGTGGGCGCCGGGCTCATCGTCCCGCTGGATGCCGGCCGCGGGCCGGACGTCACCGCGGGCGGGGCTACCGGCGTCCTGCCGGGCGTTCGCCCGGCGCTGACCGGCATCCTGATCGGCCCAGCGCGGGGTCACGCCTGGCCCGGCCCAGGGCGGGTTCTCCTCGTCGTTGCCGGCCGGCTCGTCCCAGTAGCGCCGGCCCGTGGCGCGGGGATCACCCCGGCGGCCTGCCGTAGGCAGCCTGCCGGACCGGGGTGGCGGGAATCCCTGCTCAGCCACGGCGCCTCCGGGACAGGATCTGGGGTCGAGCCACACAAAGCGGCGCTACTACCCGCCGCAGCGCGCGACCAACGACGGCGGTATGCAATGTCGGGACGGGACGAACTATAGGCCCTCAAGACCACCTGACAGGGCCAGAAACGCCGAATCGGCGAGCCCGGACCACCGCTCGCCGTGGCCGGTGATCCGTACTTCCCGCCCCTGCCCGGCAGGGGTGATGGCCACCTCAAGCCGGTCCGCGGCCAGCCCTTCCGCGAGGCCGCCGCCCCACTCGACTACGGTCACCGAGGAGTCAAGCGTCTCGTCCAGATCGAGGTCGTCGACCTCGGCGGGGCTGGCGAGCCGGTAGGCGTCCGCGTGGACCAGGTTGGGCCCGCCGGACAGGGAGGGATGCACCCGGGCGATCACGAACGTCGGGGACGTGACCGGCCCGCGCACCTCCAGGCCCGCCCCGATGCCCTGCACCAGGGTGGTCTTGCCCGCTCCGAGGTCGCCGATCAGGATGACCAGGTCGCCCGCCCTGAGCAGACCGGCCAGCCGGGTGCCGAGCACCCGCATCGTCTCGGCGGACGGGACGGTGACGGTGGCCGCGGGGCCCGCCACTCTACCTGGCCCGGTCATGCCGACCACGGAAGGTGACCGCCGGCCACCCGGGCCAGCAGGTCGGTGATCGCCCGGTTGACAATTTCCGGCTGCTCAAGGATCACCGCATGCCCGGCGCCGGGCACCCAGACGAGCTGGGCCCCGGGGATCTGGGCCGCGAGTTCGAGGCCGAGCCTGGCCGCGATCAGGCGGTCCTTCTCGCCCACGATCACCGTCACCGGGGTCCGGCCGAGTGTGGGCAGCGAGACCCGCATGTCGCAGCTAAGCAGCGCCTGGCAGAACCTGGCCACCACCTCAATGGGCGTGGCACTGATCATCTGGTCCACGAACGCGACGGTGGCCGGGCTGACGTCGCCGTCACCGAACCCGACCAGCCGCGTGGTGAGGAACGCCAGGTCGGCCGAGACCCGGCGGCTCCGCTCCACCAGGATCGCCCGCCTGCCCTTGGCCACGCCGTTCAGCACAGGCGGCAGCGCACGGGTCAGCGCCGGCCGGAGCGGCGCCGGCATCCACGGACTGCCGCCCTCCAGCCCACGGGCCGCGGTGGCGATGAGCACGGCGCCCACCACCTTGGTGCCGAACAGATCCGGGTACTGATCGGCGAGGGCCATGATGGTCATCCCGCCCATGGAGTGGCCCACTAGAACCACGGGGCCCGCGCCTGGGGCCGCGGCGTCGATTACCGCCTTGAGGTCGGCGCCGAGCTGGCCGATGCTGCCGCTGCCCTCTGCCGATCGCCCTGACCGGCCGTGGTCGCGCTGGTCCCAGAAGACCAGCCGGTGCTCGCTGAGGTCGCGGCGCTGGAAGTGCCAGCAGTCCTGGTTCAGCGTGTACCCGTGGCAGAAGATGATCGTGAGGGCGGCGGTGTCGGGACCGTTGATCTCCACGTGCAGCGGCACGCCGTCCTCGGCGAGAACGGTCAGTTCCAGGCCACGGAGCGAGCCGAACGGCTCGTCGCTGGAGTCTGCCCGGCCGCGAATGCGGTTGACCGCGATCCGTTCCGCGGCGACGACCGCACCCACGCCCGCGGCGGCGGCGCCTACCACCAGGCCGGCCGCGCCGGTGATCCGCCGCCAGTTAGCCATCGGTCCTCCCTGGGTGGGGTGGTGGGGTCAGAGCCAGCAGAGCGCGGGGTGGTGGGATCAGAGCCAGCTTGGGGTGCGGTGGTGGGGTCGGAGCCAGCTTGGGGTGGGGTGGTGGGGTCGAGGCCAGCTTGGGTGGGTGGTGGAGTCGAGGCCAGCAGAGCGCGGGGTGGTGGAATCGAGGCTAGCTTGCCTGCGGGCAGGTACGTGCCGACGGCGCTCCGCCTGGAAAACCCCCCCGGCTGCCTTCGGCATGCGCGAAATGCCGCGCTATGCTACTCCCAGGTAGCTTCGCGGGAGCCGGCCGCCGAACCTGGTGGCGATCTCATAGCTGACGGTGTTCAGGGCGTCGGCCCAGTCCTGCGCGGTCGGCTCGCCGTCGTCACCGGGCCCGAACAGCAGCACCTCGTCGCCTTCCGCGGCAGGCTCGGCGCCGAAGTCCAGTACGAACTGGTTTATGGACACCGTGCCGGCGATGAACCACCGGCGGCCCCTGGCGTAGACCTGGACCAGGCCGGACGCGTCCCGCGGTACGCCCTCCGCGTAGCCAAGTGGGACCAGGCCAAGCGTGCTCTGGCTGCTGGTGACGTACTGATGCCCGGAGGAAACCCCCGCGCCCGGCGGCACCTGCTTGACCAGAACCAGCCGAGCACGCACGGTCATCGCCGGCCGCAGCCAGCCCGGCATCGGGCCAGGCAGCGTGGGCAGGCCGACGACGCCGCCGCCGCACCGCACCAAATCGAATCGGGCCTGCGGCAAGGTCAGCGTGGCTGGAGTGTTGGCGAGGTGGCGGATCTCCGGCCGGGCCCCCGCCGCCTCCGCGACGTCAATGGCCTCGCGAAACGCCTTGAGTTGCGTGTCGATGGATCCGTGCCCCGGTATGTCGGCGCAGGCCAGGTGGGACCAGATGCCGACGATGATCACATGGCCGGCCGCCTCCGCGGCCAGCGCCGCCGCCACAACCTCTGGCCAGTCGGACATGGTGGCCCCGCCGTGCGCCATCCCCGTGTCCACCTTGAGATGCACCCGGGCCGGCCGCCCGGCCCGCTGCGCCGCGGCCGCCAGTTCACCAACTATCCCCGCCGAGCTGGCGGCAAGGTCAACGTCCTGGCGGATGGCGTCCTCGTGTGGGCCGCCGGGCACGCTCATCAGGCAGAGCACCGGTGCCGTGAGCCCGGCGTCGCGCAGCGCGAGCGCCTCCTGTACCCGGACCACCCCGAGCCACCCGGCGCCGCCGGCCAGCGCCGCCTTGGCGACCGGGATCATGCCATGGCCGTACGCGTCCGACTTGACCACGGCCATGAGATCGGCCGTTCCGGCATGCTTGCGCAAGCCCGTGACATTGTCACGGACGACGTCGAGATCGACCTGTGCTTCCGCCGGAGCGTTCATGACCTCACAGTGTGCCAGCAGCGGGGATGCCGGGGTGGCCGTTGTGGCCTTCCGCGTTCGCGAAAGCGGCAGGCCACACCCGGCTACGACGGCAGCGTCCAGTGCTGGTCGGCGAAGTTGGCGCACTTGCGGACCACTACCTGGGTGCCATCCGTCGCCGAGCCGCTGGGATCGGTCAGGCACATGCCGTTGAGCTTCAGCACGTACTCGCCGTTGGACTTGTGCGTCCAGGTCTGGGCGGCGTGGCCGTTGCAGGTCCAGACCACCAGCTTGGCACCGGCACCACCCTGGCTGGCGTCGTCCAGGCACTTGCCCAGGACCGACAGGGCACCTCCGGTGAAGGTCCACTTCTGGGCGGGGGTGCTGTTGCACGTCCAGATGTCCACCTTGTTGCCGTTAGCGGTACCGGACCCAAAGTCGTCGAGGCACTTACTGTGGTCACCCGTGATCGGCTTGCCGCCGACGTTGATCGTCCAACTGAACGACACCGACTTCTTGGCACCCGTCTCGTCCTGGGCGGTCACGGTGACGCCGGACGTGCCCACGGTGGTGGGGTTCCCGGTGACCGTGCCGGTCGTGGCGCTGATGGCCAGGCCGGCCGGCAGCCCGGTCGCGCCCCATGCAAGCGGGTTGCCCGCGGTGGAACTGCCCACGATCGGCACGTTGACGGTGTCGCCGACGTTGTTGGTCCGGCTGCCCGGACTGGTGATCTTGACCGTGTCCTTGATGGCGCCGGTCGGCACGCACCCACCGGCCGCGTTGCTCCACTGCTGCTGCACCGCAAAGGGCAACGTGCCGCCGATTGTGGAGAGCGTCAGGTCGAAGCCGGTGCTGCACTTGCTGGAGATTTCACTTCCGTCGGCCGGGTCGACCCAGCCGGTGGGCGGGAACGGATCCGTGATCGTGCTGGCGTACAGGTCGCCACCCACGATGCTCCACCCGTCGTTGTCCCCGCCCGGGGTGGGGTTGACGGCGTCCTTGCCGCAAAGCGTGCCCGCGTCGAGCACGTACGGCAGGTTGATGAACGGCTGGTTTGACGAACTGTGGTAGCCGCATTCGTTGCGGGGCAGGGTGCCGCCGGTGCAGCCGGTCCCCTGGAATCCCTGCGGGCAGGTGCCCGACTGGGTGGCCACGATGATCTGGGCGTCGTTGAGGTCAGTGATGCCCTGGTCCTGGACGAACGAGTCCGCCTCGGCGCCGATCTGGGCCACGCTGGTGTTCGAGTGCGGCGTGGTGGTGTCGCTGAAGGCGCCCTCATACACCAGCCCGCTGAACGAGGGCGCGCCGCTGGCGTCCGCGTACTGGGAGGTGATCGTGGACCAGTTGTCGTCCACCTGGCCGTTGCCGAGCCCGGAGAAGAAGTTCTCCAGGTACGTCGCGCTCGCCTCCTGCGCCGGATCGGTCTGCCAGTTCGGGCCCCAGAAGAGCAGGTACACGTGCGGGGTGTGCTGGACCGTGCCGCCCTGCCAGGCCACCGGGCAGGCCGGCTCGGTGCACGACGCCGCCGCATTCGCCGTGGCCCTGGGCTGGTGGCCCCGCGCGTAAACAATCCCGGATATCTTGCCGACCTTGATGTGCTTCAACTGGGCCTCGTAGGCCCGGTGCAGGTTGACCACACGCACCCCGTGCAGATGGCCAGCCGACCGCGCGTGTGACTGCGCCTGAGCCTGCGCGGCAGCCGTGGCCCCGAGCACGCTGAGCGAGGCAGCAGCAGCCACCGCGAAGATCCGCTTGAACATCAGTGAACCCCTTTTATGCGGGATAAATCGCCGGTCAGCGGCGGGCGCTTCCCCCTGGCAATGGGGATGTTATTACCGATTTGCGTAAAAGCGCAATCAAAACACAAAAAGTAACCACAACCGACAATCAGTCACTAATGATCAAGAATCTATTAACCACAAACCCCAGCAATTCTGTAGGGATAAGCGATTACAGGGGCACCCACTCGCCGGCCGGCGTCGGGATGCCGCTGCGCGGCTTACCCGGCGGCCAGGGAGGCGGGATATCCCCGCGCGGCTGCGTACGGCGGGGATGTCGCCGCGCGCTCCCGGCGGCCAGGGGCGGGATGCCGCTGCGCGGCCTGCTCACCGGCCGGGCGGCGGGATGTCGCCCCGTTCGATCGCGGTGGTCACCGCCGCGGTCCTGTCCGACACGCCAAGCTTGCCAAACGTCCGCAGCAGGTGCGTCTTGACCGTCGCCTCGCTGATGAACAACTGCTGCCCGATGTCGGCGTTGGTCATGCCGCGTGCCACCAGTTGCAGCACCTCCACCTCACGCGCGGACAGCGAGTCGCGCTGCGGGCGGCGAACCCGGGTGACCAGGCGGGCGGCCACCGAAGGGGCCAGGACGGTCTCGCCGCGCGCCGCCGCCCTGATGGCGTTGGCGACCTCGGCGCGCGGGGAATCCTTGAGCAGATAGCCCGCGGCGCCCGCCTCCACGGCGCGGAGGATGTCCGCGTCCGTCTCGTAGGTGGTGAGCACCACGATCCGGGCCGCCGGGTCACCCGCGACCAGCCGGCCGATCGCGTCGACGCCGTCGGTGCCCGGCATCCGCAGGTCCATCAGGATCACGTCGAAGGCGCGGTCGCGCGCCAGGGCGACCGCCTCGTCGCCGGAGCCTGCCTCCCCCGCCACCTCGATGTCGGGTTCCGAGGCGAGCATGGCCCGCACGCCTTCCCGCACCACCGGGTGATCGTCGACGAGCAGGACCCGGACCCGGACCCCGCTCACCCCGGCACCTCGACCGACAGCGAGGTGCCGGCGCCGGGGCGGGCGCGGACCAGCAGGCTGCCGCCGGCCTGGAGGATCCGGCTGCGCATGCCGCTCAGGCCGTAGCCGCCGTTCACCCGCTCGGGGTCGAAACCGGCCCCGTCGTCGCGGACTACGAGCCGTACCGCGTGCGGCTCGTAGGACAAGACCACCCGGACGTCGGAGGCGTGGGCGTGTTTGCGCACGTTGGCGAGCGCCTCCTGGGCCGCCCGCAGCAGCACCACCTCGGCGTTGGCCGGCAGCGGCCTGGCCGGGCCGCACACCTCGAACCGCACGGCGATGCCAAGCTCGGCGCCGATCCGGTCGGTGAGCCGGCCGAGCGCCTCGTGCAGCGGGCCGGCGTCCAGGTGCGCCGGGGTGAGCGTGGCCACCATGGCCCTGGCCTCGGCCAGCCCTTCCCTGGCGGTCTGGGTGGCAAGGCCGACGTGGCGCCGCGCCTCGGCGGGGTCCGAGCCGATTTCGGTGTCCGCGGCCTGCAGCAGCATGACGATGCTGGTAAGCCCCTGAGCCAGCGTGTCGTGGATCTCGCCGGCCAGCCGCTGCCGCTCCGCCAGGGTCCCGGCCTGCCTGCTGACCTCCGCCAGTTCGGCCTGCGCCGCCTCCAGCCGCTCGATCAACTGCGCCCGTTCCCTGCTCTGCTCGATGATCCGGGAGATCCAGGTGCCGAACACCACCGAGAACGCCAGGCCGAGCACCACGGTGCCGAGCACGAACGCGATCGAACCGGGATTGCGCCGTATCGACTGCACCGCCAGCGCCACCGGCGTCATGTTGAGCGCCACCACCCCGGCGAAGGCACGCGGCAGCGACATCGCCATGAAGCACTGCGGGCAGGCGGCGAACATGATCCAGGAGGCGGGGCCGACCTGGGTCTGCGCGATGACGACGAGGCCCACCATGCAGATGACGTAGATCGTGCCGCGCCGGGTGTCCCGGTCGGCCGCGATGGCCGGGCGCCCGACGAGGATGTACAGCGGCACGATGGCGACCAGCGCGGTGGCCGCCACCAGGCGTGCGTTAAGCGGCTCCGAGGTACTGAAGATGATCACCAGGGTGGCCGCCAGAACCACGGCGAAGTAGGCGTCCCATACTCCGCCGCGGTTCCAGGCATGTTGGCTGGCCGGGTGCGCGGGCCAGAGGCCCCTTCTCACCGGTCGCTTTGCCAGCGGAACGTTCTCAGGCACAGAATCAAGCTTCCAATGAGCCAGGCGGTCAGCACCAGTGCCACCTTGTCGAGTTCCCAGCTGTGCGCCGGCTCGGCGGGCAGCAGCGAGTCCGGCAGCAGCGCCGCCCGCAGCCCCTGGCAGAGCCACTTGAGCGGGAACAGCGCGGCCACCGTCTGCATCCCCTTGGGCAGGCTGCTGAACGGGAAGTACACGCCGGAGATGAACTGCAGCACCAGGTACGGCAGGTTCAGCACGGCCGCCGCGCTCCGGCTGGAGCGGGGCACGCTGCTCACCGCGATGCCGAGCATCGTGCAGGTGGCCACCCCGAGCAGGAAGACCCAGGTGAAGGTCACCCAGCGCTCGGCGCTGTTGGGCAGCTTGAGCCCGTAGAGCGCGATGCCGATGCCGAGCAGGATCGCGACCTCGATCGCCGCGATGACCAGCGAGGACAGCGCCTTGCCCGCGAAATAGGCACCCTTGGGCATCGGCGTTCCCGCCAGCCGTTTGAGCGTCCCGTCCTCGCGTTCGAGGACGATGCTGATGCCCAGGTTGACGAACGTCGTGGACATGATGCCGCTGGCGATGATGCCGGCGGTGAAGTAGAGCCGGTAGCTCACCCCCGTGGCACCGACCGTGCCGTGGAAGATCGAGCCGAAGATGATCAGCAGGACCACCGGCAGCGAGAACGTGAAGACGACCGCCTCGCGGCGCCGGAAAAAGGACTTGAGCTCAATGACGGTGCGGTTCAGCGACAGCCGGGTGACCGACGGCAGGGCGACGGCGGGCCGGGTGACAACTGCGGTGCTCATTGGCTTGCTCCAATTTCTGACCCCGCCACCCCGCGCTCTGCTGGCTCTGACCCCGCCACCCCGCCCAATGTCGCTGCGTGAGACCGGCCCGGCAGGCCTTCCGCGGCTCCGTCCTGGGCATGACCGATCATCGCGAGGTAGATGTCTTCCAGCGACGGCCGGGTGACCGTCAGCTCGGGGATCTCGCCGCCGAACCGGCTGGCGAGCTCGGCGACCACCCGCGTCGGGGTGTCGGTGCGGACGCTCTGGCGGCCGTCGGGCGCCAGCCAGCTCACCGTGGCCTGTGCCGTGGCCCGTCCGCCAAGCTCGGCGGGGGCGTCCACGGCGCGGATGCGCCCGGCCGCGATGACGCCGACCCGGTTCGCCAGCGCCTCCGCCTCGTCCAGGTAGTGCGTGGTGAGCAGGATCGTGGTCCCGCTGTCGGCCAGGCTCTGGATGAGGTGCCAGAACTGCCGGCGCGCCTCGGGGTCGAAGCCGGTGGTCGGCTCGTCGAGGAAAAGCAGCTCAGGGCCGCCGATGATGCCGAGCGCCACGTCCACGCGGCGGCGCTGCCCACCGGACAGCTGCCGCAGCTTGGCGCCCGCCTTCTCGGTCAGCCCCACGGCCTCGATGACCTCGTCCGGGTCCCTCGGGTGCGGGTAGTAGGTGCTGAAATGGCTGATCATTTCTTTGACAGAAAGTTCCGAGGCGTCGGCGTTGCTCTGCAGCACGATGCCGAGCCGCGACCGCCATTCCCGGCCGCCTTCGCCCGGGTCGGTGCCAAGGACGGTGACCTCGCCGCCGTCGCGCCGCCGGTATCCCTCCAGGATCTCGACCGTCGTGGTCTTGCCCGCGCCGTTCGGGCCGAGCAGGGCGAAGACCTCGCCGTGCCGGATATCCAGGTCAACACCGTCGACAGCCACGGTGTCGCCGTATGACTTGCGCAGCCCCCTGACGCGCACACTCGTAGTGGTGTCCATGACCCCAGCCTGGGGCCACGGCGGGGCCTGCACAACGACCGGCCAGCCGGATCCGCCGTCCACCGTTCGGTGGACTCCCGCCCTAGGGCGAGACGTCAGGCCTCGTGCACGGCGCGGATTGCGTCAGGCAAGGACCCGATCACGTCACCCGCCCCGATCGGCGCCTCACCGCCTGGGTGCCCACCGGCCCCGCCCGCTGCGTATCGGGCCGAAATACCGTGCAGGTACGCCGCTGCTGCCGCAGCCTCGCCGACGTCGAGCCCCTGGGCGAGCAGCGCGCCCGCCAGCCCGGCAAGCACGTCGCCCGTACCGGCGGTGGCCAGCCAGCCCGTTCCGGTCGGGTTGACGAGCAGCGGGCCTTCGCCCCCCGCGATCACGGTGGTGGAGCCCTTGAGCAGCACGCAGCAGCCGTAGGCGGCCGCCGCGGCCCGCGCGTGCTCGGCCCGCCGCGCGGTGACCGTGGCCGGGTCGGCGCGCAGCAGCCTGGCCAGTTCGCCCGCGTGCGGGGTCAGCAGGGTGGCCGCGCGGCGGCCGGCCACCAGTTCCGGCTCCCTGGCGACGAGCGTGAGGCCGTCCGCGTCCACCAGCACCGGCAGGTCGGTGGCGAGCACGGCCACGAGACGGCTGCGGGCCGGCTCGTCGGTGCCCATGCCGGGGCCGGCCAGCCACGCCTGCACCCGGCCCGCGGTCTCGACATCGTCGCCGCTTTCCCCGGTCACCGTGATGACCGCCTCCGGCCAGTGCTGCCGGACCACGGCCGCAGCCACCGGGGCGGTCACCACGCGCACCATGCCCGCACCGCCGCGCAGCGCCCCGCCCACGGCGAGCGCCGCGGCCCCGGTGAACCGGTCGCTGCCCGCCACGATGCCGAGGACCCCGCGGCGGTACTTGTCCGACTCGCGTCCTGGCCTCGGCAGCAGCGCGGCCACGTCCGCCGCGGCGTAGGCGGCCGCGGCGGGCGCGGGCAGGTGCGGTGTGAGGCCGATGTCCACCAGATGGGCCAGGCCGGTGTGTGCGGCGCCCGGGTCGATCAGCAGGCCCATCTTCCAGGTGCCGAACGTGACCGTGACGTCGGCGCGGACCGCCGCCCCGGTCACCTCGCCGGTGTCGGCGTCCACCCCGCTGGGCAGGTCCACCGCGACCACCGTGGTGCCGCTCCCGCGCGCCTTCTCCGCCAGGGCGGCGAGCGTGGCTTGCGGCTCCCGCAGGCCACCCCGCCCGCCGATGCCGAGCAGGCCGTCGAGCACCAGGTCCGCGGCGTGCATCGTGGCCTCCAGGCCCGCGGCGCCGGGCCCGGTCACCTGCCCGCCCGCGGTCCGCAGCGCGGCGGCGCCTGCCTCGTGTACCCGGCTGCCCGCGGCGACCGCCACCACCCGGGCGCCGCGGCGGGCCAGCCTGGCTCCCGCGTACAGCGCGTCGCCGCCGTTGTCCCCGCTGCCGGCCAGCACCACCACGCGGGAACCGTAGACCCGTGGCAGCAGCCCGGCGCAGACCGCCGCCAGCCCGGCCGCGGCGCGCTGCATCAGCGCCCCGGGCGGGAGGCCGGCCATGAGGGCCTGCTCGGCGGCCCTGACGTCGGCGACGGCGTGCGCGTTCCTCATGCCTCGGCCACCACGAATGCCACGCTGACTCCTCCGTCGTGGGTCAGGGATACGTGCCACCGGCGCACCCCCAGGCGGCCCGCGGCGTCCGCCACGGTGCCCCGCACGGTCAACTCGGGCCTGCCCGCGCGATCGTGCCCGACCTCGACATCGGCCCAGCGCAGGCCTGCCGGGGCGCCGAGCGCCTTGGCCACCGCTTCCTTGGCGGCGAAGCACGCGGCCAGCGAGGCGGGCGGCCTGGCACGTTCGCCTTCGGTGAACAGCCGCTCCGCGAGCGCGGGGGTGCGGCGCAGCGCCTGCTCCAAGCGGGCGATGTCGACCAGGTCGACGCCGATGCCAACGATCACTCCCCAAGCCTGCCACGCCACCGGTGCCACTTCCTTGCCATCCGGCCCGCGTGATACCCGCGCCGGGCTTAATGGCCGTCCGCGGCGGCAAACCGGCGGCCATTGGCGATATTCGGCAAACCGGCGAATATCCATGGCATGGCCATTTACCCGGCTTTGCCTTTCCGTGGGCACTGTCCTCGCGGCTGGCCTGCGCGGTCAGGACGCGGACCGGATGACGGCGGCGAGGCCGTCCGCGAGGCGCTGGGCGTGCTCGTGGTCGGTCGCCTCGACCATCACCCGCACGGTGGGCTCGGTGCCGCTCGGCCGGACCAGAACGCGGCCTGCCGCGCCCAGTTCCGCCTGCGCCGCGGCGACCGCCGTGGCCAGTTCCGGCGACCTGGCGGCGCGCTCCTTGTTCACCCCGGCGACGTTCACGAGCACCTGCGGATACCGCGTCATCACCCCGGCCAGGTCAGCCAGGGCGATCCGCTGCCGGGCGGCCGCCCCCAGCAGGTGCAGCGCGGTGAGCATGCCGTCGCCGGTGGTGGCGTGGTCGAGCATGATGATGTGCCCGGACTGCTCGCCGCCGAGCACGAGGTGCCCGGCCTGCATCGCCTCGAGCACATAACGGTCGCCCACCGCGGTCTCCACCACGGTGATCCCGGCCGTCGCCATGGCCTTGCGGAAGCCCAGGTTGGACATGACCGTGGCCACCACGGTGTCGCCGGCCAGCAGGCCGCGGGCCTTGAGCTCAAGTGCGAGCACGGCCAGGATCTGGTCACCGTCGATGATCTCGCCGGTGGCGTCCACCGCCAGGCAGCGGTCGGCGTCGCCGTCGTGCGCGATCCCGGCATCCGCCCCGTGCTTGGTCACCGCCGCCGACAGCGTCTCCAGGTGCGTGGAGCCACAGTCTTCGTTGATGTTCTCGCCGTCGGGCTCGGCGCCGATCGCGATCACCTCGGCCCCGGCCCGCCGCAGCAGTTCGGGTGCCAGCGCCGAGGCGGCGCCGTGCGCACAGTCCACCACCACGCGCATCCCGGCCAGCGCCGGGGCGTCGTGCTCCACGGCAGGTGCCACGTACGCGGCGCTCAGCTTCCTTGTGCCGGGCTGGGAGGCCAGCAGGTGAGCGAGGTAACGCTCACGCTCGCCGATCGCGTCACGGACCCGGCCAAAGCCGCCGGCGGGCAGGCCCCGGGCCCGGCCGGGGCGCGCCATCCGCACCTCGATCTCGTCTTCCGCGGCATCGGGCAGCTTGAACCCGCCCCGGGCGAACAGCTTGATCCCGTTGTCGGGCGCGGGGTTGTGGCTGGCGGACAGCATGACCCCGAGGTCGGCCCCGAGCGCGGCGGTCAGGTAGGCCACGCCGGGCGTCGGGATGACGCCAAGGCGCAGCACGTCCACCCCGGCGCCGGCCAGGCCCGCCACCACGGCAGCCTCAAGGAACTCACCGGAGGCCCGCGGGTCGCGGCCCACCACGGCCACCAGGCGGCCGCCGTTGCTCTTGCTGGCCGTGGCGGCCCGCATCTCCTGCAGCATTCCGGCGGCAGCGGCCGCGAGATCCATGGCCAGCTGACTAGTCAGATCCTCGCCTGCAACTCCTCGAACGCCGTCCGTGCCGAACAGCCGGCCCATGGAACGTTCCCCCGTTGTCGGCGTGCTGCTGTCGCCGGAAATGTTGATGCCCTCTGATTCCGGGCGGCGCTAGCGCTTGGAGTACTGCGGCGCCTTCCGGGCCTTCTTCAGCCCGTACTTCTTGCGCTCCTTGACCCGGGCGTCACGGGTCAGGAAGCCAGCCCGCTTCAGGGTGGCGCGGTTCTCCGGATCCACCAGCGTGAGCGCGCGCGCGATCCCCAGCCGCAGCGCGCCAGCCTGCCCGGTGACACCGCCCCCGGAGACCCGTGCGATCACGTCGAACTGATCTTCCGCGCCGAGGGTCACCAGCGGCTCGCTGATCAGCTGCTGGTGCACCTTGTTCGGGAAGAACTTCTCCAGCGGCCGGTCGTTGACCAGCCACTGCCCGGTGCCCGGCGCGATCCGGACCCGCGCGATGGCTTCCTTGCGCCGGCCGGTACCCATCGCCTTGCCGGTCACCACCGGCCGTGCCGCCGGCCGGCGGCCCCCTTCCGGTGCCGACTCGGTGGTGTACTCCGACACGTTCGCTTCGGCGTCTTCCTCCAGCTGCACGCCCTCTTCTGCTTCCTGCGTGCTTGTGGACTCGGCCACGGTACCTTCCTCGCGCTCAGTCATCGGCTCTCGTCGCAAGCCTGGTTATCGCTGTGTCCGGAGCGCTACTTGGCGCTCGCGGACGGTGCCCCGGCCGGCTGTGCGACCTGGGTAATGGTAAAGGGGGTCGGCTGCTGCGCCTGGTGCGGGTGGTCAGGCCCGGCGTACACCTTGAGCTTGCGCAGCATATGCCGGCCCAGCGTGTTCTTGGGCAGCATGCCCTTGACGGCGTTCTCCACCAGCCGCTCCGGGCGCTTGGCGAGCAGTTCGCCGTAGGTCACCGAGCTGATGCCGCCCGGGTAGCCCGAGTGCCGGTAGGCCCGCTTGTCGGCGAGCTTGTTGCCGGTCAGCGCGACCTTCTCGGCGTTGACCACGATGACGAAGTCGCCCGTGTCCAGGTGCGGCGCATAGATGGGCTTGTGCTTGCCCCGCAACAGGATTGCCACATGGCTGGCCAGGCGGCCGAGCACGACATCAGAGGCGTCGATGACGTGCCACTGACGCTGGATGTCAGCGGCCTTGGGGCTGAAAGTGCGCACAGTCGTAAGCCTTCATTTGTGGGACCTGTTCCGGACCCGCGCCCTGGGCGAGCCCGGCAGCGAGGGAGTCCGCCGCACCGGCCGCCACACGGCCTCACACTAAGCGAGGCACCCTGGGCATGCTGATGCTCATGGACGTCAGGTAAGGATACCGGCCTGCGCCGGGGACGGCAAAGCGAAGCATGCGATACGCCGCCATATGGCCCGCCTGAGCCTCGTGGGTGACCGCCGCCCGGGGCTGGCCCACCGGGCCTGGGCAGGCCATCGGCCCGGCGGGGGCCGGGGCGAGGTGGGTCCGAGGCGGGGCTGGTGTGGGCCCCGGGGCTGGTGTGGCCCTCCGGGCCGGGGTGGGCGCGGGGCGAGGCCGGGGTGCGGCGGCCCGTGACTCATGAGGGTATCCGGGCGAACACCCCAGGTGAGGGCAACCGTCCCGGGGGCGGGTAACCAGGCGCGTGTGGCAGGAGAAATACCTGACCGCGCCATGCGGAGCCCTCAGAAGAAATACGCTCGCGGGATGGGCTCTGCGGATCTGCAGGACGGCCGGCCCCCGCGCAGCCGTGCCGGCACCGACCTGACTGACGGCCCTGTTCCTGCGGAGACGCCCGGCGAGGAGGCACCAGGGTACCGTCCGCCGCCGGTTTCTGGCGCCGATGAGACCGCGTGGCGCGGTACCGATCGCAGCGCGGACGAGGCCGCGTGGCGGGGTGCGGATGAGGCGGGCTGGCGCGGCAACGGCACGACGGACCGGCCGGCCTACGCCGCGCCGGGCAACGGCAGCCCGGGATCCGGCGGTCCGGGGCTCAGTGGCGGCCCAGCGTCTGGCAGTGGCCAGTCTGCCAGTGGCCAGTCTGCCAGTGGCCAGGCGCCTGATGGCTCGCGGCCCGCGCCACGCACCGGCGCGCACCGGGCGGCGCGCGGCACCGAGCCAGGTCCCGGCGGGCCTGCGGGGACCGGCGGTACTCAAGCCCGGCCCAGTGGTTCGCACCGCATGGGCGGCGGGCAGCACCGGCAATCCGCACCCGCTCAGCCCGCGCCGGGACGCACCCCGTGGCCGGGCGCGCCCGTACCGGCCCAGGAGAGCCGAACGCAGCCGCCCAGCCGGACCACCGCCGGCGCGCACGGCCAATCCGGGCGATCCAGCCAGTCCGCATCGGGCCCGGCCGCCCCGGACAGCGGAACCCAGACGTCTAGCCGGCCCGCGACCGGCCCGCACGACCAGTCCTGGCGGTCCAGCTCGCCCGCGACCGGCCCGGACAACGGGACCCTGCCGCCGGAGCGGGCCGCCGCCAGGACCCAGGACCAGGCGTGGCTGTCGAGCCCGCCGCCCGCCGTGCCGGACAGCGGATCCCGGCTGCCCAGCCGGACCGGACCGCAACACTCCACCCGGCCCACGGACCACCGCCCGCCCGCCACCCGGCCGGGGCTCACCCGCCGCCCCGCGGGCGATGGACGTTCCTTGCCACAAGGACCCGCCGCGACGGGCCCGCAGGCGCCATCCCGGGCACGGCCGGACGACCCTGGCGACGCGCCGCCGGGCCTGGCCATCACCCGGGAGCCACCGGGGGCACGCCGCACCGCCCCGCAGCAGGCCAGTTCACCCAAGGACGGCCGGCGCGGCCCCATAGGCGGCTTCCCGCCACGACCGGGCCAGCCTGACCCTGTCTATCCACCGGGCCAGTTCTCCTCGTGGAACCACGCCTCAACCCGCGCCGCGTGGCTTGGTGCCGCGGACAGGGCGAGCGGTACCACCGAGGCCGAGGCGGAGCCCGGGTACTCAGCCCTCGCGCTGAGCGACGCCGCGGCCGACCTGACGGCCACCCAGACCTGGGCCATGATCGACGACCAGCCATCGGCCAGCCCCCCGGCGGGGCGCACCCGCCGTGACTGGGGCTCACATGCCGAAGACCTG
>Ga0306925_10000958_pt1 | contig 22510 bp, 19 predicted proteins | sample flu12Cox44000176_FD_203755 | JGI IMG/M metagenome (GOLD analysis project Ga0306925, IMG submission 203755) | Lab enrichment of tropical soil microbial communities from Luquillo Experimental Forest, Puerto Rico - flux8day.12C.oxic.44.000.176 (v2)... | ecosystem: Environmental > Terrestrial >... | reverse complement strand
TTTGACAAAAACCGCATGATCTCTCTCATAGATCACTTTGACGGCTTTGATCAGGTCCGGTTGCCTGTTCTCGGCCAGAAGATCAGGAGTCTCCGCGATTAGCCGTTTGGCGATTTCAGCTTTAATCATCCAGATTGTGCCAGGGCTGATGTTGTGCTCCTTCCCCTGCACAAACTTTACCACCTCGTTGTAGAAATCCTGTTCAGCCTTCTTTGCCATCGCCGAGCAAGCAGCTTCCCATTCATCTTCTGTTTCATATCCGTAGAATTGCGGCTCGTACTCGGATACGATATCGACTTTGAACTCTTCACTGATCGCCCCCAGAATGTGTTGAGGCGCATTCAGTCCCCTTCTGGTAAATGTCGATACCAGCCCTTTCTCATCTCCGCAGACTGATACAAAGTTTCGGCCGTCTGTGAGACATTTCAGGCTGGCATTTGCCTCTTCGCTACGGTGTTCGTGCACCCCAAACTTCTCCAACCGGCCATCGAATAGGTCTGCCATACGGATCGGAGTGAGTGGCCGATAGTCGGTAGACATGCTTTTCTCCTATTCTGCACGTTGATGTTGATTGAGGCTCAGACGTTCAACACAACAGCACTCAGTACTCATGCTCAGTGATGATGGTTTGTTGCGAAGGACACGGGCGAAGGAGGCCCGATGCTTGCCCGCCGACGACCCTGAACGGTGCGATGACGCATCCTCGTCTCGATCCGACCCACATCAGTTGAGCGATCTAATTTTCGATGTTGCGTGCCGGAAGATCGGCGGACTAAGCGCCGCGTAGAATCTTGTGAACGTAGTCGGCGGCACGCCGACACAGGTCCGAGAAGTTGGGTCCATAGGACATCAGGCCTCCGGTATGGACTCATTTCTGCGTGCTCATCGTGCTGTCCTCACTGGTAATCGCGGTCGGTCCGTCCAGTGCTGGAAGCAATACCAGGTGCCGTAGCGGCCTTGGCTCGGAAAGAAATTTTCGGCAAACGATGCGGCCCTGCGGCAGATGATGCAGACCGGCTCTTTGGTGGGAAAGCGGCTCAAGAACACCACGTTCGTGGGGTCCACGTTGCTCGCACCTGCCGCCTGTTCCCTGACGCGCGCGTCGATGCCCTTCCACAATTCCATGCGCCGCCGGCGGTCCACCTCGTCGCGCACCGGGCTGCCACTGATGCGGCGCAACTCAATCTCGTCGTCGTCCATTGCTGTCCTCGCCTGCTTCATCAGCGCGAGACGAAGATGCCCTCCGCTCCCGAAGGTGCCCCTGTGGTTTTAGAGGGCATCTTCGGGCTTGCAGGGCATCTTCGGCAGTTCCCACGTCCATCCTTCGCGCATTCCACCCTTATCCGTGATGACGCCCAGCGCCTTTCGTGCGGTGCGGAATGACTTGCTTTGGCCGATCGGCTTGCCCTCAGCCAATAAGCCGGCCTCGATCGCCTGACATTCGGCCTCCTTGACGGGCAGCCGACCGTCGGCGAGGGCCTTGCGGAGAAAATTAATAGCGTCGTCGGCGGCGGTCAGTTCATCTTTGCAGCTGACTGCCGCCGCGAGAGCTTCGGTGGCCGTCATGTCGACATATTGGGTCGACCACGCAATGCACGGAGCGGCTATGTCTCCCGTGGCGTCGGTGGCCACCACTGTCGTTTGGATAGAGTAGGCAAGCCCCCTTGCCCTCGGCAGCAAGATTGTTTTTCGCTTTTAGGAAAAGCCTTCGCCCCTCATTCTCGGGATCCTTGGTGACCACGAAAGCATGACGCGCCGCTGCGACGAAGGCGAGACTATCTGAAAACCGCAACATTGCGTTCGTGACGTTTACGTTCTTGTTGAAATGCAGCACTCCGACGATCGTCGAGTTTTGCTGTTGCGCAACCGCCGCCAACGGTGTCATCACTCCGCGCACGTCGGTAGTGCGATATGCGTCCATTTTTCCAACGCCGAAATACGCGGTTAGCGGATCAATCCCGACAAACACCCCACTTCCGATTTGGCTGATCTTCTGTTCCAGCAAATCGAGGTCGATCAGCAACGAAAACGTGCGACTTCCGCCGTCGGCTTTCTTGACCATCTGGATGATGTAAATGCGCTCCAGGTCTGCACCTGCCGCCATCAGTCGCGGAATGACCGTGTCGCTTAGGTCGTCCTCGGCAGTGAGCAGGATCGCATTTCCGATTGGAGCCCTTCCTTCATCACAGGGCCAGCTGTCGCCCTGCGTTGTCCGCGCGATCATGTCCGCAAGGATCAAACTTTTGCCTTCGTCGGGATGTCCCCCAAGAACACCGACCTTTCCCCGGGCAAATCGGTTCGGCCAAAACCATTCAATGCGTTTTGGTTTGATGTCCACCGCGCGGACCGTCTCTAAAGCGTCCTTACACTCTGAACCTTGCCAGTGTTTTTCGTGGCCGCGCGAATTGTTTGAGGCCGGATTTGAATTCCAAGCGAGCGTGGTAATGCCACGTAGGCCTTGAGCGATGACGTGTTCGATGTCGTCACGTCGGAATTGATCAAATAGGCCATTGGCTCTGGCGCTATCCATTAAAGCGTCAACGCGATCGGGAAGTGGAATTATAAAAACGCTGAGACGCAATGCTTCACACTCCAGCGCACGCAGCTTATCGTTGGCCAGAGCAACGTTCCGCTTCGCAAGAACGAGTTCAGGATGGAGCGCGGGCATTGGCGCACCGTGGGATCGGGCACATCATTCTCTTGGTTCCGAGGATGTCGTCGGTTCGTGGGGGCCGCCCTTGCGCCCAAGACGTCGTGCCCGCGGTTGCGTGCCTTCGGCGGGCGGCGGCTGCGGTTCAGAGGGCATGGCAAGGAGCCGTCGTAAGCTGTCGTAGGAAACTAGCGTGCGACGGACACCCGGCAGGCGCACAGCAGCAAGGCGGCCAGTCTTGAGGAAGGCCCAAATCGACGTTTGGCCAAAACCGCTGAGTTCGCAGGCTCGGGGAACTGTAACGGCGAGCGGCGGTAGAGCCACGTGATCGCGCGGCGGCGAGATTGACCGCACTCCACTCAAAAGTTTGGTTTTGTGTTGCTGTGTCATTTCGCAACCTGTCCGACGTCCAGCATGGCGTTGCGACGAGCAGCGAACTGCATAAGCCTCAGATTGAAAGTGGTCACGGAAAAAGGTTTCAGCGAGTTTCAGGGGGTTTCAGCGAGTTACGCCGATGCCTCTCCTTCAGGAAGCGCGACGCCAGACGTTTTGCTTTGCTCTCACGTCCACCGCGCCCGGCAACGAGGCCCTCGTCAACCAAAATAAGAGCCGCGGCATATGCGCTCCCGTGTTTGGGAAACAAACGGTTCATCTTCGCGTAAAGCCTAAGATCGGCTTGGTTGTAACCCACCGTGCCCGGCGCAGGCCCGTATTGGGTGCCTCGTCTTTTTCGCCGGCCCCTGGATTTCGGATTGTGCTGCGTGCGCGACCGAGTGTCCTCGCGTTGCGCCTTGGTAGCGGGAGGCACAACGGCCCATGATGGTTTCAAATAACGATCAATGCAGTCGAGCCAATTGATGTCTACCAAATACCAGAGCGTGGTGCCGGTCTTGTAGGGGGCGTCTCGAATTGTGGATACAGAGACATCCACCCGCATGTCTGGTCGGATATCCTTCGTAATCACCTTATGGATTGGATCGCCGCTGTCCTGTGCGGGAACGCCTCGCACGCGAACAACGCCCGATACAACCGCTTCCTGGACCAACCGCTCACAAGTCGGCAAGGGAAGCGACAGATGAGTAGAGAGACGTTCCGCAGCCTCCCTGAGACTTATCCACTCAACGGCGGGAATTTTGTATCTCCGCAGGCACACCGCATGGTGGCGCGGCGGCACTCGCCCTGCGGAAGGGGCGTGTTCGGGAACGACCCTAGCCGCCGCGATGAGAGATTAACCCGTCTGTCGGATCGACGCGACATTGCTCGCTGCCTGTCGCGTGCAGAACGCTGCCCATGCCGTCATCAGCCGTCTTCGCTTCTCGAACAGATCGCCGCGGCGATAGGCGGCTTCGGTCTTGTCACTTATGGCATGGGCTAGTGCGGCTTCCGCAACCTCGCTCGGGAACGCGGTTTGCTCCGCTGCCCAGTCGCGGAACGTCGAGCGAAATCCGTGCGTCGTAAGCTCGGGCCTTCCCATCCGTTCCATCATTTTCAGCATGGCCATGTTGGACAGTGGCCCGCCGCGCCCTGTATTGGGAAACACGAATTCGCTGCCCTGCCCCGCGTGTCGCGCACGTTCGAGCACCGTGAGCGCAGCGAGAGATAACGGCACACGATGCTCGCGCCGACCTTTCATGTGCTCGGCCGGAACGCTCCAGACCGCGCGGTCAGTATCGATTTCCGCCCACTTTCCTCTGAGCACTTCGCCAGTGCGGGCTGCAGTCAAGATTGTAAATTCGAGTGCGAGGGCAGCCATGCCTTCTCGTCCCCGCAAATCGAGCATAAAGGCCCCAATCTGCGAGTATGGCAGGGCCTCGTGATGAGCTTGGCTTCTCGGCTGCCTAGGCAGGCCCTTGATCAAGGGGCCACGGCTGGCAGGATTCTCATTTACGGTCCGCTCACCCCGAGCAATGCACCAGTCGAAAATGGTTTCGATCCGGCCTCGCACACGGCGCGCGGTCTCGGCCTTCGCGATCCAGATGGGTTCGAGTACGCGAATGACGTCCGCTCGCTCGATGACCTGCACTGACAGATGGCCGATGAATGGGTAGGCGTAGCTCGCCAGCGTGGCTCTCCATTGTGAAGCGTGCTTGTGGTTGCTCCATGCTTCGCCGTCCTGCTGTGCTTGGATGTAGCTCTCGGCGGCTTGCCTGAAGGTGACTCCATTGCTGAGCTTATGGGCGGCTTTGATACGCCTGCGCTCCGCGACCAGATCGAGACCTTCGCGAACTTGTACGCGCGCCTTGTCCCGCTTCTTTCGAGCGGCTGCCAAGCTCACGTCGCGCACCGATCCGAGGCCGTGCCATCGTTCCTCGCCACGCAAGGTGTATCTGTAAATCCACGACTTCGATTCCGCGCCGCGCACTTCCAGATAAAGTCCGGCACCGTCGAAGTGTCTGCCCGGTGCAGCTCGATCTACGTCCGCCGCGGTGAGTTTGCCGCCCATCTTCCAGCCGTAAAAATGTCCGCCAAACCCCCAAGGAATCCCCCCGAGATTATGACGAACAAGGGCGAAGGTGTACAGAGGAAAGATGTGACAGAAGTGCCCTATTAATAAGGAATTTGTGACTGTCAGCGAATGAGGGCAAAGGACGGCGAACGAAGGCGCTGGCGGAGGGAGTGGGATTCGAACCCACGATACGGTTTCCCGTATACACGCTTTCCAAGCGTGCGCCTTAAGCCACTCGGCCATCCCTCCAAAGCATCGGGCCCGGCAATATAGTCGCCCGCGACCCTGTGACAACCAGTGGCAACCGTGGCAAAGCACTACGATGCTCGATCGCCGCGCATTGATGCTCGCAGTTTCCGCCGCGCTTCTCGCCGCGCGCCGCGCGCGTGCCGCCACCGTGACCGACGGCGCCGGACGCGCGGTGCCCGTGCCGGCGCGGGTCGAACGCGTGTTTCCCGCGGGACCGCCGGCGGCGATCCTGCTCTACACCCTGGCCCCCGACTGTCTGATCGGCTGGCCGCGCGCCAATTCGCCGGCGGAACGCGAGTTCCTTTTGGCCGACATCGGTGCACGGCCGGAGGTCGGCCGCATCACCGGACGCGGCAACACCGCCAATCTCGAAGTCGTGCTTGCGTTGAAACCCGATCTCATCCTCGACGTCGGCAGCGTGAACCCGACTTACGTCTCGCTTGCCGATCGCGTGCAGCAGCAGACCGGCGTCCCTTATGCGCTGCTCGACGGCCGCTTCGATGCGGTTGCGCGCAGCTACCGCACGCTCGGCGCGCTGATTGGGCGCGACCAGCTTGGCGATGAGTACGCGCACATCGCCGAACAGACGATCAATGCGATCACGCAGCGCATCGCCGCGGTCCCACCGCAGCGCCGCCCGCGCGTTTATTACGCGCGCGGCCCACGCGGGCTGGAGACCGGACTCGGCGGCTCGATCAACGTGGAAACCATCGAATTGCTGGCGCACAACGCGGCGGGAGAAACGCGCGGCGGCCTCGCCAATGTCTCGATCGAGCAGGTGCTGGTCTGGAATCCCGACGTCATCATCACCATCGATCAGGATTTCGCCGCGAGTGTTTGGAACGACCCGGCCTGGGCGCCGATCGCCGCGGCGCGCGCGCGGCGCGTGCACCTTTCGCCAAAGCTGCCGTTTGGCTGGGTCGATTTTCCGCCGAGCGTGAACCGGCTGATTGGACTGTGGTGGCTTGCCAAGATCCTTTATCCCGAGCTGTTTCCCGAGGACCTGCGCGCGCTTACCCGCGATTTCTACGCGCGGTTCTATCATGTGCAGATCAACGACGCGCAGATCGATCGCGTGCTGGCCGGACGGGATTAAACGTCGGGTGTGCTTAGTGCGGAGTCGCGCCGCAAACTCAATGCGCTCCCCTCCCCCTTGTGGGGAGGGGTTGGGGGTGGGGGTCGCTGTTTGCCGATGCAACTAGAGCAAAAACAACCACCCCCGCTCCCCAACCCTCCCCCAAAAGGGGGGAGGGAGCACACCGTGATTGCCGCTCGACTTCTGGCCACGACAAACGTGCGTTAAGCCGATGTCCCGCCCGTTTCTTCCCGGTCTCACCATTGCGTTCGCAGCGCTCGCGCTCGGACTGATCGTCGCCTTCACGGTCGGCCGCTATCCCGTGAGCCTCGCCGAGCTGATCGACGTGCTCTCCGCGCGCATCACCGGCCGGCCGGCGAGCGTGCCGCCGGCGGTGGAGAATGTGGTGCTGCTGGTGCGCGGCCCGCGCGTGCTCGCCGCGATGCTGGTCGGCGCCGCGCTCGCCATCGCCGGTACCGCGTTTCAGGGCCTGTTTCGCAATCCGCTGGTCTCGCCGGACATCCTCGGCGCCTCGTCGGGCGCGGCGCTCGGCGCGGTGCTCGGCATCTATCTCTCGCTTGGCGTCATCGGCATCGAAGGTCTCGCCTTCGCCGGCGGGCTGATCGCCGTCGCGGCGGTCTATGTGATCGGCTCGCTCTTGCAATCGCGCGATCCAGTCCTGGTGCTGGTGCTCACCGGCGTCGTCATCGGCGCTTTGCTCGGCGCCGGCGTCGGCTTGGTGAAATACCTTGCCGATCCCTACAACCAGCTGCCGGCGATGACGTTCTGGCTGCTCGGCAGCCTCGCCGCCACCACCGTTGCCGATCTGATACCGCTTCTGGCGCCCGTGGCGATCGGCAGCGCCGTGCTGCTTGCCTTGCGCTGGCGACTCAACGTGATGTCGCTGCCGGAAGAAGAGGCGCGCGCGCTCGGTCTTGCCACCGGACCGCTGCGCATCGCGATCGTCGCCGCCGCGACGCTGGTGACGTCGGCCAGCGTGGCAATGTCCGGCATCATCGGCTGGGTCGGTCTGGTGGTGCCGCATCTCGCGCGCGCGCTGGTCGGTCCGGATTTTCCGCGCCTCATCCCGACCGCGGCGCTGCTCGGCGGCGGCTATCTTCTGTTCATCGACACGCTCGCGCGCACCGCGGCGCCGGTGGAGATCCCGCTCGGCATCCTCACCGCGATCATCGGCACGCCGTTCTTCATCTGGCTCCTTGCCGGCATGCAGCGGACCTGGTCATGAGTCTCGCCGGCCGCGATCTCACCATCGGCTACAGCGACCGCGTGGTCGGACGCGGCCTCAACGTTGCGCTCGAGCAGGGCGAGGTGCTGGCGCTGCTCGGGCCGAACGGCGGCGGCAAGACCACTTTGCTCAAGACGCTGCTCGGCCTGCTCAAGCCGCGCACCGGCGCGGTCACGATCGGCGGCCGCGCGCTGACGCTGATCTCGCTGGGCGAGCGGGCACGGCTCATCGCCTATGTGCCGCAGCTGCACGTGCCGACTTTTGCATTCACGGTTGAGACGGTCGTGCTGATGGGCCGCACCGCGCACGGCAATCTGTTCAGCCGGCCCTCGGCCCACGATCGCGCCGTTGCCGCGCGCGTACTCGAGCAGTTCGGCATCGCGCATCTCGCGCCGCGTCCCTACACGATGATCTCGGGCGGCGAGCGGCAACTCGTTCTGCTCGCACGCGCGCTCGCCCAGGAGCCGCAATTCGTGGTGCTCGACGAGCCCACGGCCAGCCTCGATTTCGGCAATCAAGGCAAGGTGATGCGCGAGATCCGCGCGCTCGCCGGCATGGGCCATGGCGTGCTGTTCACCACGCACGATCCCAATCACGCGCTGCGCGCCGCCGACCGCGCCTATCTGCTGCGCGCGGGGGAACGCATCGCCGAAGGCGCGGTGCGCGACGTGCTGACCCGCACGCAGCTCGAGGACCTCTACGGCGCACCGGTCGAGCAGCTCGGCGATCCTGCCGGTCCCAGCGCCTTTTTGCCGGGATAGAGCAGCAAACTCGGCCTCATGCTGAGGAGCCGCGCGAAGCGCGGCGTCTCGAAGCATGAGCGGGGGGCCCTGACGTTTCCTTGGAATACACGGCGTGAAGTTCGGCCTGATACGCTATACATTAATCCCATGTCCGATGATGACTATCTCATCCGCCCCGACCCGCTCGACCCAAAACTGACCGAGCGCGTCAGCGGCGTCGACCAGACCGGCACGCGCATCGAGACGCGGGTCACCGTCGAGCGCGCGCTGACGATTTTCCTCAATTCGCAGGAGATCGTCACCGCGATGACGATCAACGACTATCCCGAATATCTCGCGCTCGGTTATCTGCTAAACCAGAACATGCTGCGTGCCGACGACGTGGTCACCGGCATCGATTACGACGAAGAGCTCGCGGTCGTCGTGGTGCGCACCAAACGCAAAACCAATTACGAGAAGAAGCTCAAGAAGAAGGTGCAGACCTCGGGCTGCGCCCAGGGCACGGTGTTCGGCGATCTGATGGAGGCGCTGGAGAACGTCACCTTGCCGCAGGCGGAGCTGCGCACGTCATGGCTCTATGCGCTCGCCCACGCGATCAACACCACCCCCTCGCTTTATCTGGAAGCCGGCGCGATCCACGGCTGCGTGCTCGCCAAGGAGGACAAGCCGCTGCTCTACATGGAGGACGTCGGCCGCCACAACGCGGTCGACAAGATTGCCGGCTACATGTTCAAGCACCGCGTCAGCGCCCACGACAAGATCTTCTACACCACCGGTCGGCTCACCTCGGAGATGGTAATCAAGACGGTGCGCATGGGCATCCCGATCCTGGTGTCGCGCTCGGGTTTTACCGCCTGGGGCGTCGAGCTTGCGCGCAAGGCGGACCTCACGCTCGTCGGCCGCGCGCGCGGCAAGCGCTTCGTGGCGCTCGCCGGCGAGGAGCGCATCGTGTTCGACCAAGACCTGCGTTACATCGAAGAGGAGAGCGCCAAGCACCGCCGCAAGGCCGCGGTGCACGATGATTGAACAAGCACGCACGCTATCGACTTGCGTCATGGCCGGGCTTGTCAACGCAGGTCGGGTTTACCCAACCTGCGGCAATCCTATACGCGCAACTCGGGCAGGCCCGAGTTGCGGTGCCATCCACGTCTTTAACTCGCTGCTGTCGCCAAGACGTGGATGCCCGGGACAAGCCCGGGCATGACGACCGAGAAGCCGCTTGGTCTCGTGCTTGCGGGCGGGCTGGCGCGGCGCATGGGCGGCGGCGACAAGGCGCGCATCCGCGTCGGCGGCAAGACCATTCTCGAGCGCGTGCTCGCGCGGCTTCGCCCGCAATGCGCGCGCATCATCCTCAACGCCAACGGCGATCCCGCGCGCTTTGCCGACACCGCTCTGCCAGTGGTGGCGGATTCGGTGCCGGACTTCGCCGGTCCGCTCGCCGGCATTCTCGCCGGCATGGATTGGGCGGCGGCGCACGCGCCGGACATCGCCGATATCATAAGCGTGCCCGGCGACTGCCCGTTCCTGCCGCGCGACCTCGTCGCGCGCCTCATTGCCGCGCGCGCGATCGCCGGCACGCCGCTCGCCTGCGCGCAATCCGGCGATTGGCGCCACCCTGTCGTCGCGCTGTGGCCGGTCAAGCTGCGCGACGATCTGCGCCACGCGCTGGTGGATGAAGGACTGCGCAAGATCGAGGCCTGGACTGCCCGCCGCGGCGTCGCCATTGCCGAATGGCCAAGCATGCCGTTCGATCCGTTCTTCAATGTGAATACGCCGGCCGATGCCGCCGAAGCAGAACGCATCGCCAAGCAGCAGCCCGGCCTGTAGAGCGCGTCCCAATTGAATGAAATCGGTCGACCCGTACGCGCGTCCTAATATCCTCGGTACGGTTTGCACAGACCGTCTTGCACGGTCCATCCGGGCTGGCACCCGTTCCAAGTTCGATGTCGGCCGGGCGGATAGTAGTATCTACGATCGCCGTACCTGGAGTAATTCTCGGCGCCTTCGCTCCCCTCGCCAATCCGCGCCGCGCGCGCCGGCTGCTCGCTGGCCTTGAACTCGGCCGGCGCGTTTGCCGTTGCGCGCCCGCCGCCATTGAACAGCACGACGCGCGAGAGATCCTGATCATCGACGCGGCAGCGGTGCTCGGTGCCGTCGCCGATCGGCTCGCAAACGACTTCGCGGCGCCCGAGATAGCGCTGGAATTCGCGCGCCGGCCGGCCGCGCGTGCCCTCGACTCCGTAGAGACGCACGATGCGCCCCTGCACCTCGAGCGTCCCGGTGTCGAGTACAAAGGCGGGGCCGCGAATGACATTCGGTTCGGACGCGGCAGGCGGAGGAGCAGCTGCGGGCGCGGACGCTGTGGCCGGAGCGCCGCCCGTGCCGTTCGTCGTCGGTTGCGCGCGCGCGACCGTGGCACGCGCCACCGCCTGGGTGACGAAGTCGTGCCAGATGCGCGCCGGCAGATCGCCGCCGGTGACGTTCCTCATCGGTTTGTTGTCGTCGTTGCCGACCCATACTCCGACGACGATGTCGCCGGTGAATCCCACGAACCAGGCATTGCGATATTCCTGCGACGTGCCGGTCTTCCCGGCGCTGGGCGTGTTGAGGCGCGCAGCCTTGCCGGTGCCCTCGCGTACCACGGCGCCAAGCACGTCGCGGATCGCCGCGCGTGCTGCCGGATTGCTCGCCGGCTGCAGCTGCGGCTTCTGCCGCGCGAACAAAGCTTGACCGCGATTTTGGATGCTGCGCACCGCATAGGGTTCGACGCTTTCCGCGTTCGAAGCAATTGTCGCGAATGCGCGCGTCATATCGAGCAAAGTCACTTCGCCCGCGCCGAGCGCGAGGCTCGGCACCGCCGGCAGCTCTGACTGAACGCCCAACCGATGCGCGGTATCGATCACGCTTTTGATGCCGACCGCCTCGCCAAGCTGGACCGCGACCGAATTGATCGAGTGGGCAAAGGCGGTGCGCAGCGTCACCTCGCCGCGGAAGCGACCACTGTAATTCTCCGGCTCCCAATCGCCGATGGCGACCGGCCGATCGACCATGGTCATCTCGGGATTGAAGCCTTTCTGAAACGCGGTGAGATAGACGAACACCTTGAACAGCGAACCCGGTTGCCGGTGCGCCTGGATTGCCCGATTGAACTGGCTGTCGTTGTAGTCGCGCCCGCCGACCATCGCGAGGATCGCGCCGTCCGGCGCCAGGGCGATGAGCGCGGCTTGCGAGACGCGCTTGGCGCGGCCCTCCGCCTTGAGCATGTGGGCGATCACGTTTTCCGCGGCGCTCTGCAGATCGAGATCGATGGTGCTGCGAACCGTGAGATCCGCCGCGTTCGTGCCGGCGAGACGCCGCGCGTCGGTGTTGACCATGTCGACGAAGTAATTCGTTCCCGGCGGGCTCTCCGGCGGCACGCGCAGCGTCGCGGGCTGGCGGCGCGCCTCGTCGGCCTGGGCGCGCGTGATGGCACCGGTCTCCACCATGGCGTCGAGCACGCGATCGGCGCGCGCCTGCGCCCCATCGAAGTTGCGAATGGGGGTCAGCGCGGAAGGCGATCGCACCAGCCCGGCGAGCATCGCCGTTTCCGCAAGCGACAGGGTCTTCGCGGTCTTGCCGAAATATCGCTTCGCCGCAGCGTCAACGCCGTAAACGTTGGCGCCAAAATAGGCGGTTGTTGAGATAGCGCGCGAGAATCTCGTCCTTGCTGAGGTAGCGTTCGAGCCAGAACGCCAACATCGCTTCCTGCACCTTGCGCTTGATCGTGCGTTCCGGCGAAAGATACAGCATGCGCGCGAGTTGCTGGGTGATCGTGCTTCCCCCCTCGCGTGCATTGCCGGCGATCATGTTGCGCAGCGCCGCGCGCAGCAGGGCGGGCGGATAGATGCCGCGATGCTGGTAGAAATGACGGTCCTCGATGGCGACGACGGCGCGCCTGAGAGTCTCCGGCACATCTTCCGGTGCGAGCTTGTCGCCTTTGAACGTGCCGCGCGTGGCAAAGACCTGCCCGTTGTCGGCTTCGACGAGCAGCGCGCTCGGCGTCGGTTCGATCACCAGCCCGCCATTGGGCGGCAGGGTCGCGAGGCAGTAGGCCAAGTAGGCGAACGGCAGGCCCACGAATACGACAAGCAGCAGGGTCACGCGGCGCGACGCGCGCGTGAATGCGCGGCGCCAGCCGCGGGCACTGCGAGCCTGGGCGAGCGAATTCGCGGCGGGCAGGCGTGGGCGCGACGCGATCAGCAAAACTATGTTCGCGATCAGCAAAACCATGTTCCTGGACGCTGCGCGCCAAGGCGCCCGCCGCGCGCGCGGCAATGGAGGCACGATGCATCACGCGCGCGGCGCGCGCACGAAGCCTCACCCGCGCCGCGTCCGCACGCAGCCGCTCCAGCAGCATCCTTGCCGATTCGATTCCGCGACGCGTGCGCCGGCCCAACCAGAACATCGCGTGCGCGAATCGCGCGGCACCGCTCGAATCAACGAACAGCCAGTCGTGCCGCGCGTCGGAGCCGAACTGAGGCGCCGTGCTCATCGGGAATCCTGGCCGTCACGCGGGGGATCGACCCAGCCGCCGCGCCGGCGCCGATCTAGCCGGGTTGGCTCGGGGCTGCTTCGGCCGGTCGTTTCGGCCAAGCCGCTGTCGCCGCCGAAGTCGCGGCCAAACCGCTCGAAGCGCCCATGGCCCCAGCCCCCCCAGCCGTGGCCGCGGTGGTGCCGGCGCACGAGTTCGACGCCGCTATTCGTCTGAAACGCGGCCGACGGGCTTGCAATCGGCGCGGCCGTCGCCCAGCCCGCCCAGCCAATAGTCACGGCCGCAGCAAGCGCCAAAGTGCCCGGGCGCATCCCGCATCTCCTGACCTGAGAACCCACGACGCTAAGAACGCGGACCCCGCGCCTATGTTCCGTGGCGAACCAAAGGCGCGGCAAAGCGTCGGAGGCGGCCGGCGGGTGCGTGCCGCCGTGCGGCGGAAGCGCTCAGTCGTAGAATTTTTGCGGCCGTTGATTAATAATGCGCGTTAAAATGGCGAGCATTGACCCTCTGGGAGGGGAAACGACCCATGAAGATCTTCCTGAGCGCCTGCGTCGCTGCCGCGATTGTCGCAGTCGTCGCGGCCGTGATTCTCAACCACGTTCAGGAGCCGGCCGACGTGGCCTTTGCCACCTCGGCCACGCGCATCTGATCGGCGCAGCAACGCTGTCGTCCCGGCCGAGGCGCGCCGCGCCGAGAGCCGGGATCCATACCTCCGTGGCCTCTCGATGGCGCGCGGCGCGTGGGTCCCCGCTATCCGGGTCCCCGCGAAAATCGCCGGGCACATCAGCGCACCCAGGATGCTCTCGCATCGGCAATTTTCGTGGGTGCCCTGCGCGGGGACGACACCAGCACATTCTTCACCCCACCAGCGCGGCATAAGAGAGAAAGCCGACCGGCGAGCCCGGCGTTACCGCGGTCGTCTCTTCGGCAAGTTCGACGAGCCCGTCGGTCTCGGTGAGCGAGGTGATGATGCCGGCGCCCTCTTGCGCGTGCTTGATCGCTTCGACCGCGCCGTCGGGCCCGCGCGTGAGCTTGACCCGCACATATTCGCGTCGTCCCGCTTTCTTGCGATAGGCAAAGCCGGCACGCACCGGCAGCGGTACGAGCGGTATGGCCTCGGCGCCGGCCAGGCGAAGCAGCAGCGGCCGCACCACGCGCGCGAAGGTAACGTAAACCGCGGCGGGATTGCCCGGCAGTCCGACGAAAGCCGTGCCGCCGTTTGGGTCTGCGCCCGCGATCACGCCCATCGCCACCGGCCGCCCCGGCTTGATCGCGACGCGCCAGAACACGAGCGTGCCGACCGCTTCCACCGCGCGGCGCACATGGTCGGCTTCGCCGGTCGAGACACCGCCCGAAGTGACGACAAGATCGTGCGCTTGCGCGGCCTCGGCGATGGCACGCGCGAGGCGGTCGGGATCATCGGGCTGGATGCCGAGATCGGTCGGCTTCGCGCCCAGGCGCTCGATCAACCCGGCAAGGAGATAACGGTTTGCGTCGAACAATGCGGGCGCCGGACGCGGCGCGCCTGGCTCGACGATCTCGTCGCCGGTCGAGAACAGGGCAACGCGGACGCGGCGCCGCACGTCGAGCTGCGTCATGCCGACCGCGGCGACCAGCGCCACATGCTGCGCCGCGAGACGGCGGCCGGCGGGCAGCACGATCGCGCCTCTTCGCACGTCCTCGCCGGCGAGTCGGCGATTGGCCCCGCGTTCGAGGCCGTGCGGCACGATTACCGTCTCCCCGTCGAGGCGCACGTCCTCCTGCATGAACACGGTGTCGGCGCCGGGCGGCATCGGCGCGCCGGTGAAAATGCGCGCCGCCTCGCCGGCCTTAAGCGCGCGCGCGGCCGCGTTGCCGGCGGTGATGCGCGCGACTACCGCGAGCCGCGTCTCCACGCGCGCGTCGAGATCGGCATGGCGCACGGCGTAGCCGTCGACCGCGGCGTTGTCGAACGGCGGCAGATCGATTGGCGCCACGACATCGCGCGCGATCACGCGCCCGCCGGCCGCGGCGAGCGGCACCGCCTCGATTTCCGCAACCGGCGCCACCCGCTGCGCGATGATCCGTTCCACCTCGTCGACCGGAAGCAGCGGCCCGGCGAACGCGAAGCAATCGTCGCTAAGCTGCGCCATCGACCCTATTCCGTATGCGCGAACAGGCAATCGAGCGGCGCCGCGCGCGCGACCAGGAGATCGGCGATGCTCTCGACATCGTCGCGGTCGACCACCGGAATTTTCGCCTGCGGCAACGGCTGGTCGGATGCGACTGCGACGATCGCAGGATCGTCGGGAAAGAGCGGCGGCTTGCCCAGCGCGGCGCGGTAGATTTCCAGCTTGGGATGGCGCTCGCGCTTGTAGCCCTCGACCAGCACGAGATCGACGGGCGCAAGCTTCTCAATGAGCACCGCAAGCCCGATCTCGGCGTCGCCGCGCAACTCATGCACCAGCGCCCAGCGCACCGACGAGCTGACCAGCACTTCGCTCGCCCCCGCCATGCGGTGGCTGTGCGAATCCTTGCCGGGCTGGTCGACGTCGAAGCCGTGATGCGCGTGCTTGAGGGTCGATACTTTGAGCCCGCGCGCCACGATGCGGGGAATCACTTTGGTGAGCAGCGTGGTTTTCCCCGCGCCGCTCCAGCCAGCAAGCCCAATGATGCGCATGCGGGGATTATAGCAGCCGGCGCGGTGTGCAAGGGATTGCTAAGCAATCAAAGGCCTGTCGTCCCGGCCGAGCGAGCGAGAGCCGGGACCCATATCTCCGTGCCCTCTCGATAGTACACGGCGCATGGGTCCCCGCTTTCGCGGAGACGACAGCCGTGGGTACTGGAAAACTAAACAGTTACTCCGCCGGAGCCATTCGCCCTTGCGACGGCGGCGCGGACCCTTCCCTGGCTTCCTTCTCGAGCCAGAGGCTGTGGTGCTCCTTCGCCCAATTGGCGTCGACGGTGCCGTCCCACATCGCTTCGAAGGCACCCTCCATTCCAATGGTGCCGATATAGATGTGACCGAGCATGGCGGCGACGAATAGCACCGCTACGGTGCCGTGGATGATCTGGGCCACCTGCATGCCGGCAATGGTGGTCCCGTAGAACGGGAACATCAGGACATAACCGCTCACCGCCACCGCACCGCCGCCCAGCACCACGATCCAATAGATCATCTTCTGGCCGGCGTTGAAGCGATCGGCGGGCGGATGATCGTGGCCGACGATGCCGCCGCCGCGCTTAAGCCACTCGACGTCGACCTTGTTGGGAACATTCCCGCCGATCCACATCAGGAAGATCAGCACCACCCCGAGCGCGAACGGGAAGCTCAGATAGTTGTGCGCGTATTTCGCCCATTGCGACCAGGCGGTGAACGTCTCCGGCGCCATCAGCGGCGCCAGCAATGATTTGCCGAAGGTGATGTTGAGACCGGAGATTGCCAGGATGACGAAACAGGTCGCCGTCATCCAGTGCACGAGGCGTTCAAAGCCGGAGAAGCGCACCAGCACGCGCCCGGACCGTCCCGTTTCCAGCCGTACCATGCCGCGGATCAGATAGAAGATTACCAGCACCGCCAGTATGCCGAGGATGGCTATGGCGCCGATCCAGCGCAGCGTCACCTGGTGGAACTGGCGCCAGTCGCGGCCGGCGGGCTGCTCGATATTGTAGGATTTGACGTCGGGGATGGTGCCGCGGCCGCTGATGATGCTCAACTGCTGCAGGAGCTGATCTTCTTTCACCGAACTGGCGGTCGGATTGACGGAGTTGTCAGGATTGCGCTGCTGCGCGCTCGCCGGTGCAGCGATGAAGACCGCCAGCGCAAGCGCCAAAGCGGCTACAATGAAGCGGGCGTGCGTGAAAAGCATCGCCATGATTCCCTCCGTACTGTCGTCCCGCTTGTGTCGATGTATCGGCACCGCGCGATGACCCGCGCGGTGTCGTGGAGTGATGCCGTTATGACGCGATGGTCTCGCGGTACGCCGTCTTCCAGCCCCAGGCGCCGGAGCCATAGCCGCGCTTGAGCACGCGCTCCTTGTAGATCTGCGCGATGATCTCACCGTCGCCGGCGAGCAGCGACTTGGTCGAGCACATTTCCGCGCACAGCGGCAGCTTGCCTTCGGCAAGGCGGTTGGTGCCGTATTTTTCGTACTCCTCCTTCGAGCCGTCCGCCTCGGGACCGCCGGCGCAATAGGTGCACTTGTCCATCTTGCCGCGCGAGCCGAAGTTGCTGACCTTGGGATATTGCGGCGCGCCGAACGGACACGCGTAGAAGCAATAGCCGCAACCGATGCAGATGTCCTTGGAGTGCAGGACCACGCCGTCCGCAGTCGTGTAGATGGCGTTGGTCGGGCAGACCGCCTGACAGGGCGCGTCGGTGCAATGCATGCAGGCCATCGACACCGAGCGTTCGCCCGGTTTGCCGTCGTTGATGGTGACGACGCGCCGGCGGTTGATGCCCCACGGCACTTCGTGCTCGTTCTTGCAGGCGGTGACGCAGGCGTTGCACTCGATGCAACGGTCGGCGTCGCAGAGGAATTTCATCCGAGCCATTGTCGAGCCTCCTTACGCCGCCCTGACCTGGCAGAGCGTGGCTTTGGGCTCCTGCATCCCGGTGACGGGATCGAACCCGTAGGTCGCGACGGTGTTGACGCTCTCGCCGAGCACGATCGGATCGCAGCCCTGCGGATATTTCAGGCGCTGGTCTACGCTCTGGAACCAGCCGGCGAAGTGGAACGGGCACCAGGTGACGCCCTTGCCGACGCGCTCGGTGACGAGCGCCTTCATGCGGCACGCCTTCCCGTTCTCCATCTCCGGCCCCCAGATGTAGACCCAGGCGCCGTCCCTGATTCCCCGCTCCGCCGCGTCCGCCGGATTGATCTCGACGAACATCTCCTGCTGCAACTCGGCGAGCCACTTGTTGGAGCGGGTTTCCTCGCCGCCGCCCTCGAACTCCACGAGTCGGCCCGAGGTGTTGATCAACGGGAATTGCCTGGCGATACCTCTGTCGACCGCCGCTTTCTGGATGGTGAAACCGACATTCGGCACGCGGAACTGCTTGGCGTCCGGCAAGGTCGGATATTTTGCGACCAGGTCGGGACGCGGCGTGTAGATTGGCTCGCGATGCACCGGGATGCCATCCGGCAGATTCCAGGCAACCGCGCGCGCCTTGCCGTTGCCGTAGTGAATGCAGCCGTGCTCCATCGCTACCCGCTGGATGCCGCCGGAGAGATCGATCGCCCACGAGACGGTGTCCGGATTGTTTCCACCGATGCGTTCAATGACCGCCTTCTCGGTCTCGCTGAGATCCGTGTCCCAGCCGAGCTTCTTGAGCACCCCGTAGGTGAATTCGGGGTAGCCATCCTTGATCTCCGAGCCGAGCGAGTAGGATCCCTCGGCCAGCAAGTTGTCCTTGCGCGTGGTGCCGTCGGGCAGCTTCACCTCGCGCTCGACGCCGAATCGGGCGCGGAACGTGCTGCCGCCGTCCTTCACGTGCAGGTTCGTGTTGTAGAGCGTGTGGGTGCCGGGATGCTTGAATTCGGGCGTGCCCCAGCACGGCCAGGGCAGGCCGTAATAGTCGCCTTTCGCCGGACCGTCCTTCGCCCGCAACGTGACCAGATCGAAGTCCTTCTGATTCGCCATGTGCAGCTTGAGCCGCTCCGGCGACTGGCCGCAGTAGCCGGTCGACCAGCCGCCGCGGTTGATCTCGCGCAGGATGTCCTCTGAAACCGGCTGATTGCCCTCGACCTTGATGTTCTTGAACATCCGGTCGGCAAAGCCGAGCTTCTTGGCGAGCAGGTACATCGCCTCGTAGTCGTCCTTCGATTCGAAGATCGGCTTGACGATCTGCTCGCCCCATTGCAGCGAGCGGTTGGATGCCGTGCGCGAGCCCGATGTCTCGAACTGCGTGCAAATCGGCAACAGATAGGTGTCGTTCTTGCGCTCGCTGAGAGCGGCCCAGGTGGTGGGATGCGGGTCGCCGACCACCAGCAGGTCGAGCTTTTCGATTCCCTTGGCCGCCTCCGGCATGCGGGTCACGGTGTTGCCCCCGTGCCCGAACACGATCATTGCCTTGAGGTTGTCCTTTTGCGCGACCTGGTCTTTCGGCAGCATGGCCGCGTCGAACCAACGCGTGGACGGAATGCCGGGCGCCTCCATTTGCTGCTTGGAGTCGAAGCGCGACAGCATCCAGTCGTACTCGACTTCCCAGACCCGACACCAATGCTTCCAGGCGCCTTCGACCAGGCCGTAGTAGAGCGGCAGCGTCACGATATCGAGGCCGAGATCGGTGGCGCCCTGGACGTTGCAGTGGCCGCGGAAGATGTTGGCGCCGTTGCCGAAGTTGCCGACGTTGCCGGTGGCGAGCAGCAGGATGCAGCTGGCGCGGACATTGGCCGTGCCGGTCGAGAACTGGGTCTGGCCCATCGCCCAGATCAGGCATGCGGGCTTCTGCTTGGCAAAAGTCTCGGCGACGCGCTTGACCTGCGCTTCGGGAAGTCCGGTGACGCGCTCGACCTCGTCGGGCGTCCACTTGTCGACCTCCTTGCGGATCTCGTCCATTCCATAGACGCGCTGACGGATGAATTCCTTGTGTTCCCATCCGTTCTGGAAGATGTGCCAGAGCATCCCGTAGATCGTCGGGATGTGGGTGCCGGGCCGCACCCGCACGTATTCCGTTGCATGCGCCGCGGTGCGCGACATGCGCGGGTCGATCACGATGAAATTCGCGCGGTTGAGCTCTTTGCCTTCGAGCAGGTGCTGCAGCGATACCGGATGCGCCTCCGCCGGATTGCCGCCCATGATCATGAGCGTCTTGGAGTTGCGGATATCGTTGTAGCTGTTGGTCATCGCCCCGTAGCCCCAGGTATTGGCCACGCCGGCGACCGTCGTCGAATGGCATATGCGCGCCTGATGATCGACGTTGTTGGTGCCCCAGAACGCCGCGAACTTGCGGTAGAGGTAGGAGCCTTCGTTGGAAAACTTGGCGGAGCCGAGCCAATAGACCGCCTCGGGGCCCGACTTCTCGCGGATCGCCATGAGCTTGTCGCCGATCTCGTCGATGGCTTTTTCCCAGCTCACGCGCGTCCACTGGCCGTTGACGAGCTTCATCGGGTATTTGAGCCGGCGGTCGCCGTGCACGAGCTCGCGCACCGCGGCACCTTTCGCGCAATGGGAGCCGCGGTTGATGGGCGAATCCCAGCCGGGCTCCTGACCGATCCACACGCCGTTGGCGACCTCCGCCACCACCGTGCAGCCGACCGAGCAATGCGTGCAGATGTTCTTGCGGATGGTCACTTGCGCGCCCGCGGGCGGCGGCGGGCCGGCCTCTGCCTTGCGCACGCTGCCGAGCGGCAACGTGCCGAGCGTGGCAAGACCGCCGGCGACCAGGCCGGACCTGCGCAAGAAGGCGCGCCGGTCGAGAGCGCCATCCGATTGGTTCTGCAGCGCGCCTGCCAGCGTTCCGCAGCGTACTTGACGTTCCGTTCGTTTGATCAGCACGGATGCCTCCCTCAGCTCGGATACCGGTTGACCCGATAGAAGGTCTTCACGTGTTCCGTTTCCTTGTAACGCGACCTGCGCTTCTCATCGTTGCTCTCGGTATCGGCGCGCGCCGCGCCGGCGAGCGGCGCGGCAGCCGCGGCGGTTGCGCCCGCGCCAAGCGCGCGAAGAAACTCGCGACGGCCCACCGCTTTGCGTTCTCGTTTCATCGCCGTCCTCCTATGGTCCGCTCCGCGCTCCCTGCCGTTCATGCAGGCAATGCGAAGGCATCGGTCTCAATTTCTATAAACACCCGGCCGAGCATCCCTACTCCCCGATAAAAATCGGCGGCCTCGGCGCGTTCGAGATCGGCGAAGAAGCGGCCGATCCACGGCTTGAGGTGCTGCTCGAACAGTTCGCGCTCGGCGCTGGCCGGGGCCGGGAAACGGCGGCTCACAAGTCCAGCCATGATCTCACAGAGGATTGCCGCGTGATCTTCGGGTTCGGCTTGGCCGGCGGCGCGTTCGATTCCAAGCTTGCTCAGGTCTGTGCGCAGACGCGCGAGCGGCCGCTCGTGCAGAAAGCCGGTGAGGTAATAAGACGTATAGGGCAAGAGCTCGCCGCGCCCGAGCCCGATGAAGAGATCGAAGTATTCGCGCCCGACCCGGTCGACATCGGTGCGGCCCGCGGCCTCGGCAAGCGCGGCATGAGCGAGTCCGATCGGCGTCGCATCGCCGCGCAATGCGGTAAGCTTTTCGAGCAAGGTAGCATCGGGAGCGCGCGCGAGGAGTGCCGCCAGCAGGGCGTATTCCTGGGCACGCGCGGCGTCCGTCTCGTCGAGATCGTCGGTCACGATTGGCGCTTCACCATAGAGATCCGGCCGCAGCGTTGCGCGGCCCACCCCGGTTGCCGCTTCGACCGAAACCACGCGCTCGGCGGGAACGCGCGACCAATTGGAGACCGAGGGTTGGGAAATGCCAATTTTGCGGGCAAGCGCGCCGACGCCGCCGGCGACGCGAATGGCTTCGTCGAGGCCCAAATCCCTCATCGGCGCGTGTTCTTTATTGTTCTAGTTCGATTGTAGAAAAATACCGCCCGCGCCGAGCCAGGGCAATAGCCCGAGGCTATGGGTGGTCTTATCAGTCGGGGAGAGCGCGGCCGTGACTGCGTTTCACCCCCGCTTGCGGTGCGTCTGATTTTTCCGGTTCAGGTTGCACCGCAGCATCATCGCTTCTGCGCTGCAAAATCCCTTCCAGATCGGCTCGCTCGGCGGGCTGCGCCGGCTGATCACTGGGCTGCGCGTCATCCGCCGGAACGTCCGATGCGAAGTTCACCGCGACCGATCCTGCGGATGTCCCTGGGGAAGTTTGGACTTCGGGCGCCTCGCTCAAACCTGGCCCGGGCCGATCCGAAGCGTCGGCAGACCCGCTGCCGACCATGCGCGCGATCTGGCGGCGCAGCTCGTCGGTAATTTGCAGCGGGCCGAAGCCGGGGATCGCATCCGGCGCGTTGAAGTCCCAGGAATTCTCGGAGAGCCCGATGAAGTCGCGAATCGCGGGATCGGCCGACCACGCGCGGCGAAGCGCCGCACGCGTCAATTCCGGCGGCACGCCGGGAGCAAGAAACGCGCGGACGTCGGTCGCGGCCGTTATCGAGTCGATCGCCGGCAGTTTGGTGATGTCGAAATCGGGTTCACCCGACTCGAGCTGTTTTGCATCAGGGGCTGCGCTCCCTTTCTCCCGCTCATTCCCGCGCAAGCGGGAATCCAGGGCTGTTTGCTCCGACTCCGCCGCTTCGCTCTGGGCCCCCGCTTTCGCGGGGACGAGCGGGCTGGGTTCCGGCGCAGGAGCCGGCTTGCTGTCTTGCTCCGCCTCCGTCGCCTCGCGTTTGCGGCGCGCCCAGCGCGCGAGAAAATTTTCCGGCTCGCTCATTCGCGCGCTTTCTGCATCGGTGCGCGGCGCGCCAACGCGTCCGGATCGGCGCGATCGCGCGCGCTTATGGAACACCCGTTCGACGTGATGCTCGGCAACAAATGCATCGATCAGCGTACGCACCAGCTGCGGCATGGGCACCACATCGACGAGATCGGTCCCCGCCTCGGTCCAGGCCTCG
>Ga0306925_10000949_pt1 | contig 22570 bp, 22 predicted proteins | sample flu12Cox44000176_FD_203755 | JGI IMG/M metagenome (GOLD analysis project Ga0306925, IMG submission 203755) | Lab enrichment of tropical soil microbial communities from Luquillo Experimental Forest, Puerto Rico - flux8day.12C.oxic.44.000.176 (v2)... | ecosystem: Environmental > Terrestrial >... | reverse complement strand
CGATGCGGCCGAGGAAGCAGCCCTTGCGCGCGGCTGCCGCATCATGCGGCTCGAAGTGCACCGTGCAAACCATGCCGCGATCTCCCGCTATCGCAAGAGCGGCTACCGCGAGTTCGGCCGCTATCGCACCTATTACGAGGACGGCGCCGATGCCCTGCGGTTCGAGAAGCGGCTGCGCGGCGATGCGGCGGCGCTGCGCGACGCGCCGCCATACTTTCACCAGACCACCGAATTCACCTGCGGCCCGGCCTGCATCATGATGGCGCTCGCCTGGGCGGATCGAAGCTTCAAGCCGGCGCCTGGGAGCGAGTTTGCGCTATGGCGGCAAGCGACCACCATCTTTTCCGCCGGCGGCCCCGGGGGGTGCGAGCCTTACGGGATGGCGGTCACGCTCAAGCGGCACGGGCTGCGCCCGGAGATCTATGTGAGCCTTCCCGGCGCCTATTTTCTGGACACGGTGCGGTCTGCGGAGCGGCGCCGCGTCATTGAGGTTGCCCAGGCGGAGTTCAAGCGGGAGGCGAAGACGCTCGATATCCCCACCCACCTGACTCCTGTGAACGAATCGGTTCTGATGCACGCCTTCGATGCCGGCAACGTGGCCATCGTTCTCGTTTCAGGCTATCACATGGCCTCCCGAGGGGTGCCGCATTGGATTTTTGCCTTCGGCCGCAATGGACGGCATGTGCTCATGCACGATCCTGCGGCCTTGAGAGATGATCAAGGAATGGCGGCTGCTGCCGAGAGCTATGCCGTGCCGTGGATCGCGTTCGAGCGCGTGATCCATGTGGGCCGCGAGCGGTTGAGCGCAGCCATCGTCATCCGGAAAGGAAGCGCATGACCGGCTGGGTCATTCTGGTCGACCAGCCCAAAGACCTCCCGAACGCCGATACCCCGCACAAGGTGATCACCACGAGCGAATATCTCGCTCGTCCGCGCCTGTTCGATATCGGCCGGCCCAAGCTGGTCAATCTGGCGCGCTCCTATGCCTATCAGTCGAAAGGATACTATGCCTCGCTGCTTGCCGAAGCGCGCGGGCATCGGGTCGTGCCGACGGTCGAGACCATGCTGGAGCTGCGCGAGGCCAAGCTTTATGAGCACGCGCTGCCCGAGCTCGAGGATGAGCTCAACCGCTGCGCGCGGCGGGCGGATTTCCAGCCCGAGGCAGAGCTCAAGCTCTTGGTTTGTTTCGGCATCGCGCGCGACCTGCGGTTCGAATCGTTCGGGCGGCTCCTTTTCGACTGGTTCCGCTGTCCCGCGCTGGAGGTGAATGTGGAGCCCGGCACCTGGCTCTCGATCGACCGCATTCGCCCGCGCAACATCACCCGCCTCGCCAACGGCGAGGCCTCCTTCCTGCGCGAATCGCTGCACCAGCATACCCGGCGCGAGTGGCGCGATCCCAAGGCGCGCACCCTCGCGAAATACGATCTCGCCGTGCTCTACGATCCGAACGAGAAGATGGCGCCGTCCTCGCCAAGCAGCATCAAGCACATGGCGCGCATTGCCGAGAAGCTTTCGATCGACATCGAGCCGATTACGCGCCGCCAGCTTGCGGAGCTCGCGGAATACGACGGGCTGTTCATTCGCGAGACCACCTCCATCGACAACCACACCTATCGCTTCGCGCGCCGCGCATGGCAGGAAGGGATGCCGGTCATCGATGACCCCATCTCCATGATCCGCTGCACCAACAAGGTGTTTCTGATGGAGCTTCTGGGCCAGAACCAGGTGGCGACCCCTCCAACCATGATGCTTGCCGACGTCGGCGATCTCACGCGCGCCGTGGACGAGTTGGGCCTGCCGCTGGTTGTGAAAATTCCCGACGGCTCGTTCTCGCGCGGGATTCACAAGGTGCAGACGCCGGAGGAATTCCGCCGGGTCGCCGACGAGCTGTTCGAGGAAACCGACCTTCTGCTGGCGCAGAAATTCCTGCCTACCGAGTTCGACTGGCGGGTCGGCGTCCTCGGCGGCGAGCCGTTGTTTGTGTGCCAGTACCGGATGGCGCGCGGACATTGGCAGATCGTCAAGCACCGTCCGGACGGTTCCTCGCGCGAGGGCGGTTTCCGCACCTTTGAGCTCGACAAGGCGCCCCCCGATCTGATCGACATCGCGGTGCGGGCGGCGCGGCCGATCGGGGAGGGCTTCTACGGCATCGACATCAAGGAGACCGAGCGCGGCTTCATCGTCATGGAGGTCAACGACAACCCGAACCTCGAGCACGGCATCGAGGACCAGGTCGGCAAGGACGAGATCTGGACGCGCCTGCTCAAGTGGTTCGTCGAGCGGTTCGAGCAGTAGGTGCGCGAGCTTCGTTCCTGCAGGGCAGGCAAGATCGTGCGCGGCGGGGCGGCCTCATGGGCACGGCGCGCGGCCGCCTGCATGGTTGGCTTGCTCGGCGCTCTCGGGATTGCTGCGAGCCTCGCGCCTGCGGCCGCGCAAACGCTCGATAAGGTGTCTTTCGGCACCAACTGGGTAGCCGAGGCCGAGCATGGCGGCTTCTATCAGGCGCTGGTCGACGGCACCTACCGCAAATACGGTCTTGACGTCACCATCGTGCTGGGAGGACCCAACGTCAACAACCGCATCCTGCTGCCGGTCGGCAAGCTCGACTTCTTCATGAGCGCCAACACGCTGCAGAGCTTTGATGCGGTGGAGCAGAGCATCCCGACCCTTGCCGTTGCCGCCATGTTCCAGAAGGATCCGCAGGTCCTGATCGCGCATCCCGGGCAGGGGATCGAGAAATTCGACGACTTGAAGAAGCTCACGCTCTTCATTTCGCGTGAAGGGCTCGCGAGCTATTTCCAGTGGCTCAAGGCTGATTTTGGTTTCAGCGAGGCGCGGGTGAAGCCGTATACCTCCAATCCGCAGCCGTTCCTCGCCGACAAGCAAAGCGCCATGCAGGGCTATGTCACGTCGGAGCCCTTCGCGATCGAGAAGCAGGCGGGATTCAAGCCGGTAGTCTTCCTGCTCGCCGATCAGGGCTTCGACAGCTACTCCACCCTGATCGAGACGCGTCGTGACCTCGTGGCCGGCAAGGCAGACCTGGTGCAGCGCTTTGTCGATGCCTCGATCATCGGCTGGATGCACTATCTCTACAGTGACAACCGCGCCGCCAATGCGCTCATCAAGCAGCGCAACCCCGAGATGACCGACGGGCTGCTCGCCTATTCGCTCGGCAAGATGAAAGAATACGGCATCGTGGATTCCGGCGATGCGGCAAGCCTGGGCATCGGCGCCATGACCGACGCGCGCATGCGGAGCTTCTATGAGAAAATGGTGCGCGCCGGCGTGGTCAAGCCGTCGATCGATGTTGCCAGGGCCTATACATTGCAATTCGTGAACCGTGGGGTCGGCCTCGACCTGCGGGGTAAATGACGGTGTCGTTCCGGGGCCGGCGAAAGGCCTCGCTGCGCCCGGTCCTCGGCAATGACGAAGGAAAATGGCTCTGATTCCGATCCTCCGGTGGTCACGCTGCGCGGCGTCGGCAAGACTTTTGCCAGCGGGGTTGTCGCGCTCGATGGGCTCGATCTCGACGTGCGGCCGGGCGAGTTCGTATCCCTGCTCGGTCCCTCGGGCTGCGGAAAGTCGACGGCGCTGCGCCTCATCGCCGGGCTCAGCGAGCCCACGCAGGGCGTGATCGAATGGCGCCGCGCGCAGGGCGCAAGCGGGGAGAGGCACGCGCTCGGCTTCGTCTTTCAGGAACCCACTCTGATGCCGTGGGCGACGGTCGCCGCCAATGTGCGCCTTCCGCTCAAGCTCAAGGGGCTGGCGGCGACCGCGCAGCCCCGGGTCGATGCGGCGCTGGCGCGCGTCGGTCTTGCGGGCTTCGCGGGAAGCTACCCGCGCGAGCTCTCCGGCGGCATGAAGATGCGGGCATCGATTGCGCGCGCGCTGGTGACCGAGCCGCGCCTGCTGCTGATGGATGAGCCGTTCGCGGCACTCGACGAGATCACCCGCTTTCGCCTCAACGACGACCTGCTTGCGCTGTGGCAGTCGCTCGGCAAGACGGTCGTGTTCGTCACCCATTCCGTGTTCGAGTCGGTCTACCTCTCCCAGCGCGTGGTGGTGATGACGCAGCGCCCCGGTCGCGTTTTCACGCAGCTTGCGATCGACGCGCCCTATCCGCGCGACGAGCGTTTCCGCACCTCGGCGACCTACGCCGCCTTTTGCCGGCAGGTCTCGGAAGCCTTCGCGCGCGCGATGACGGGGAAGCCATGAACATGCGCGGCGCGGGCGACGACGCGCTGTCAGGCAAGGAGCGCTGGCTGCGCATCCTGCTCCCCATCGTCGTGCTCGCAGCCGGCATGGCGCTGTGGCACCTGGTCGTGCGCCTTTACGACCTGCCGCCCTACGTGCTGCCGGGACCGCTGCTTGTTTTCTCCACCCTCGTCTCGGATTGGCCGGTGCTCTTCGCCTCGCTCGTGGTCACGCTCACGACCACGCTCGAGGGCTTTCTGCTCGCGGCGTTCGGCGGCGTAGGGCTCGCCATCATCTTCAATCAGTCGCGCCTGATCGAATATTCGCTTTATCCCTATGCCGTGATCCTGCAGGTGACGCCGGTCGTGGCGATTGCGCCGCTCCTGCTGATCTATCTGCCGCAGCAGGCGGCGGTCCTTGCCTGCGCGTGGATCGTCGCCTTCTTCCCCGTGCTCGCCAATACGACGCTCGGGCTCAACTCGGTCGATCGCAATCTCGCCGATCTTTTCCGCCTGTACGGAGCAAGGCGCATGCAGGTCCTCACCGAGCTCAAGCTGCCGGGCGCATTGCCCCACATCCTTGCCGGTCTCAAGATCGCCGGCGGCCTCTCCCTGATCGGCGCGGTGGTTGCCGAGATTGCAGCCGGATCCGCCGGCGCCGGCTCGGGGCTCGCCTACCGCATCGTCGAATCCGGCTATCGCCTCAATATTCCGCGCATGTTTGCGGCGCTGCTGCTGCTCTCGGTGAGCGGCGTCGCGATTTTCTTCGCGCTGTCCTTCGTCTCCCATCTGTTGCTGCGACGCTGGCACGAGAGCGCGCTCGCCGCCGAAGCCTGAACGGATGCACTGCTACTGTTCCCCCAGCGGCTCGAGTCGCGCGGCAACCCAGCTGGCGCGCGCCTCGGGGCTTGCCAGGAACCGGATGAAAGCGCGCGCGGTATCGGCTTCCACGCCGTCCGACATCAATGCGCCCTCGTAAGTCGTATCGATCTGAAGCGGCGCCGGCACCGGCCCGGCGAGCTTGATGCCTTTTCCTTCCGGAATCTCGCTCACGTTGTAAAAGCCCATCTCCACCTCGCCCTTGGCGATCTGCTCCTGGCTTGCGGCTTGCCCTGGCACGATCCGCAGCTTTTCCTTGAGCGCATCGAGGAGGCCGGCCGCTGCCAGCACCTTCTGCGCCTTTTCGCCGCTCTGGTTGGGCAAGGTCGGATCGCCATAGGCAATTGAGCGCGCCGCCAGCAGCGTCTGCCGGAAAGCCTCCGGGCTCGACAGGTCGGGCGCAGGCGCATCCGCCCGCACCGCAATGCCGAGCCCGGTGCGCCCGAGGCGCTGGCGGCTCTCCGGGTTGACGATGCCGTCGCGATCGAGGCCGTCCATCGCGGGCTCGGAGACGATGACGGCGTCGAAAATCTCTCCCGCCTTGATTTTTTCCATTGCCACGGCGGGCGAGCCGAAGGTCAGGACGATCTGCCCGCCGTTGTCCTTCTGGAACTCTGCGGCGAGCGCGCGCACCGCGTTCTGCACCGCGCCGACGCTGAGCACGCGAATGTCCGCGCCATGAGCCATGCCGGCAGGCGGCATCAGCGTTGCTGCGATCAGGACCATCCGGCCGAAGGCGCGCATTGTTTCTTCTCCGCTTTTGCTTATGGTCCGCCATCCTACCTGCGGACTGCCCCATCCTCCACCCAATGCACGATCACGCGGCGCATGAGCGCATGCAGAGGCTGACCGGCATTGCGCTCATGTGCGGCGCGGTCCTCTGCTTCGCCCTGCTCGACACCACGGCGAAGTACCTCAACCTGCACATGAGCACGCTGCAGGTAGTCTGGGCGCGCTACACCGGCGCGTTCCTGTTTCCGTTCATGTTCTCGAACCCCTGGACGCGGCCGCAGCTGCTCGTCACCGCACGGCCGGTTCTGCAGATCGCACGCTCGGTGCTGCTGCTTTCCTCGACCCTGTGCAATTTTGCGGCGCTGCGCCCTCTATTCCATCATGACGCGCATTCTTGCGCGCACGGATTCGAATGCGACCACCCTGTTCTACTCCAACCTGGTGGGCGCCGTGGCGCTCATTCCCGCGCTCCCGTTCATCTGGACCAAGCCCACCAATGCCCTCGTCATCGGCCTCATGATCGGGACAGGGGCGGCGGGCGGCTTCGGGCATTATCTGCTGATTGCAGCGCATCGGCTCGCGCCTGCCGCCGTGCTATCGCCGTTCATCTATACGGAGATCGTGTGGGTGAGCCTGCTGGGCTTCCTGGTGTTCCGCGACCTGCCCAGCCGCTGGACGCTGGCAGGCGCCGCGATCGTGATCGGCTCCGGCCTCTACCTTTTCTATCGCGAGCGCGCCGTGCGGGCAAAAAAGAAGTGACGCGGCCGCGCCCTGTGGCGCGCCGTGGCTTCCGTTTCGAAAACCGGTACCCACTTTTCGGGACCACGCTCTGAGGCTAATTTCGCTGCGGGCCGGTCCCGGCCCGCCCCGCTTGAGCGGGCCGTTCGAGGAAGAGCTCATGGCGAAGAGATCGGCGCGCGTCCCGGACGCACCCCGGCGCGGCATCAACGATGACATCGGCGAAAAAATGCGGCTCACCATGTACCGCCTGCAGGTGGAGATCCGCCAAAGCGAGCAGCGCGCCTTCGACCTCTTCCTGCAGAACCTGGTGAAGGGAACGAGCCATCTCTCGCTTGGCCAGGAGGCGGTCGCCGCGGGGTTCGCCGCCGCCATGAAGCCGGGCGACCTTTCCTTCTGCACCTATCGCGGTCACGCCCATACGCTGGCGCGCGGCGTGCCGATCGAGAAAGTGCTGGGCGAGCTGATGCAGCGCGACAACGGCCTCATGCGCGGCAAGGGCGGCTCCATGCATCTCACCTCGGTCGAGCACGGCGTCATGGGCTCCTACGCCATCATCGGCGCCCATCTGCCGATCGCCTGCGGGGCTGCCCTGCGCGCGCAATACAAGGGCGACGACGACGTGGCCGTCTGCTTTTTCGGCGACGGTACCACCAATATCGGCGCCTTCCACGAGGCGCTCAACTTCGCGGCGGTGTGGAAGCTGCCGGTGGTCTTCGTCTGCGAGAACAACCTCTATATGGAGTACACGCCGATCGGCGACGTGACCGCCGTGGCGCACCCGGCTGCCGACCGCGCCGCGGCCTACGGTCTTGCGCCCATGGTCATCGACGGCAACGATGCCGATGAGGTCTATCGTGCCGCGGTGGGTGCCTATGCCAGGGCGCGTGCGGGCGAAGGCCCCTCGCTGATTGAATGCATGACCTATCGCCACAGCGGCCATTCGCGCGCCGATCCCGCCAAGTACCGTCCCGAAGGCGAGCTTGAGAAATGGAAGGAGCGCGACCCGATCACGGTCTATCGCGCGCGATTGAAGCAATTCGGCATCGGCGACGACGTCATCGCGCAGATCGACGCCGATGTGCGGCGCCGGGTCGACGAGGCGACCGAGAAGTGCAAGGCAGCGCCGCCGCCCGCGCTCGATCTGCTTGCCACCGACGTCTACGCCGATGGGGGATTTGCATGGCGGAACTGACCTATCGCGACGCGGTCGCCCGCGGCATTGCCCAGGAGATGACGCGCGATCCCGACGTGATCTTCTTCGGCGAGGATGTCGCCAAGCCGGGCGGCGTGTTCAAGGCCACGGTCGGTCTCTACGAGCAGTTCGGCGGCAAGCGGGTGCGCGACTGCCCGATCTCCGAGCAGGCCATCCTGGGCGCGGCCATGGGCGCCGCCATGACCGGGCTCAAGCCGATCGCGGAGATCATGTTCTCGGACTTCTTCGCGGTCTGCTTCGACTATATCGCCAACGAGTTCGGCAAGAGCCGCTACATGTCGAACGGCCAGATCAAGTGTCCGCTGGTGGTGCGCACGGCGAACGGCGCGGGCTCGCGCTTCGGCGCGCAGCATTCGCAGAGCGTCGAGAACTGGGCGATGATGATCCCGGGCCTCAAGGTGGTTGCGCCCTCTAACCCGCGCGATGTGATCGGGCTTCTGGCTGCCGCCGTGCGCGACCCCGATCCGGTGATCTTCTTCGAGCACAAGTCGCTCTATCCGACCAAGGGCGAGGTGCCGGACGGCGAGATCGTGGACCGGCTGGGCGCCGCAAGCATCGTGCGGCGCGGGCGTGACGCCACCATTCTGGCGCTCGCCCTCATGGTGCCGCGTGCGCTCGAGGCTGCCGAGCGGCTGCGCGCCGCGCACGGCATCGACTGCGAGGTCGTGGATGTGCGCTCGCTGGTGCCGCTCGATACGCGCACCATCCTTGATTCGGTGGCGCGCACCCATCGCCTGTTCACGGTCGAGGAAAACCCGCGGCTGTGTGGCTGGGGCGCCGAGATCGTCTCCATCGTGGCGGACGAGGCCTTCTACGATCTCGACGGGCCGCCGGTGCGGATCACCACCCCGCACATTCCGCTTCCCGCCGCCGACATATTGGAGGATATCGCGCTGCCCACGGTCGAGCGCATTGTCGAACGCGTCGGACGATCGATGGACTCGTAGCCCGGATGGAACGCAAGCGAAGGATCCCGGATTACGCATCCGCATCTTCGCGTGATGCGTAACGGTAAGTCACAAGGACCGTAAGCATGTACGAGAATCTGCTGGCGAACGTGCCGACCGATCTGTGGATCGGCGGCAAATGGCGAAAGGCATCCGATGGCGGCCGCTTCGATGTGCTCGATCCGGCGACCGAGAACAGGATTGCCTCGGTTGCGAGCGCCACGGTCGAGGACGCCAAGGCCGCGGTCGACGCTGCAAGCGCGGCGTTCGAGGGCTGGGCCGCGAAGAAGCCGCGCGATCGCGCCGAGATTCTGCGCAAGTCCTACGAGCTGATCATGCGCGATGCCGAGCGGCTCGCGAAGCTGATTACCATCGAGAACGGCAAGGCGCTCTCGGATTCGCGCGGCGAGGTCGCCTATGCCGCCGAGTTCTTCCGCTGGTACGCGGAGGAAGCCGTACGCAATCTCGGCAGCATGTCGCGCGCGCCCGCTTCCGGCGCCCGCATCCTCGTGCATCACAAGCCGGCCGGTGTCGCCGTGCTGGTGACGCCGTGGAATTTTCCCGCCGCCATGGCGACGCGCAAGATCGGCCCCGCGCTCGCCGCCGGCTGCCCGGTCGTGCTCAAGCCGGCCTCCGATACGCCGCTCACCATGCTCGCGCTGATGCCGATCATGGAGGAGGCCGGGGTGCCCGCGGGCGTGATCAACGTCATCCCCTCGCGCTCATCGGGCAAGGTGGTGAGCGCCATGCTGCACGACCCGCGCGTGCGCATCGTCTCCTTCACCGGCTCGACCGAGGTCGGCCGCAAGCTCTTGCATGAGGCGGCCGACGGAGTGGTCAAGCCGGCCATGGAGCTCGGCGGCAACGCGCCGTTCCTGGTATTCGAGGACGCCGACATCGATGCCGCGATCGAAGGCGCGATGATTGCGAAAATGCGCAACATGGGCGAAGCCTGCACATCGGCCAATCGCTTCTACGTGCACGAGAAGGTGCACGACGAGTTCGCGAGCAAGCTCACCGCGAGGATGGCGGCGTTGAAGGTGGGCAACGGGCTCGATGACGGCGTCGCGGTCGGGCCGCTGGTCAATGCCGATGCCAGGAAGAAGGTGATCGAGCTGGTCGACGATGCGGTCGGCAGGGGAGCGAAGATCCTCACCGGCGGGAAGTCGCCGGGCGGACCCGGGCATTTCTATCCGCCCACCGTGCTGGACAAGGTGCCGGATGGCGCCAGCATGTTGCGCGAGGAGATTTTCGGCCCGGTCGCCGCCATCCAGACCTTCAAGTCCGAGGATGAGGTGATCGCTCGCGCGAACGACACCGAATACGGTCTCGTCGCCTATCTCTACACGAAGGACTTGAGCCGCGGCATGCGCGTGTCCGAGCAGCTCGACTTCGGCATGATCGGGCTCAATCGCGGCCTCGTCTCCGATCCCGCGGCGCCGTTTGGCGGCATGAAGCAGTCGGGCATCGGCCGCGAGGGCGCGCATGAAGGCCTGATGGAGTTCATGGAGACCCAGTACGTCTCGGTGACGTGGTGATCCGTGTGGTTCTCAAAATGGTGAGCTCAAACTCTGCGCCGTCATGCCCGGACTTGTTCCGGGCATCCACGTCTTGGGTTCCGCAAGCAAGAGGTGGATGGCCGGGACGAGCCCGGCCATGACGGTGATGGACGTGCTGATGCCCCAGCTCGGCGAGACCGTGGCGGAAGGCAGGATCACGCAGTGGTTCAAGTCGGCCGGCGAGGCGATCAAGCCCGGCGACAACCTGTTCGAGATCGAGACCGACAAGGTGTCCATGGAGGTGCCCTCGACCGCGGCCGGCGTGCTCGCCGAGATTCGCGTGCCGGCCGGCGAAGTGGCGCCCGTCGGCGCGGTAGTCGCCGTGATCGCCGATCGCATGGACGGGGCAAGCGGCACTGCGCCGGCTTCGATGGCCAGGGTCGCGCCGGCTCGGTCAGGTCCGCCACCGGCGCGTGCGGCGGGCGGCTCGCCTGCTGCGGCGCAGCCGGCTGCGCCGGCAGTGAAGCTCGACCCGTTCTTTGAAGTGCGCACGCCGGCGCGCAATTACGGCCCCGCACGGCTTGCCGGGGGCGGTACCGTCACGCCGCTCGCGCGGCGGCTTGCGGCCGGTGCCGGCATCGACCTTGCGCGCATCAGGGGCAGCGGTGCGCATGGACGCATCCGCGCGCGCGATGTCGAAGCCGCCCGCGCGAGCAGCGCACCCGTGGCGATGCCTGCCGAGTCCACCGCCGATCAGATCAAGTCGCTCTATGGCGACGTGCCGTTCGAGGAGGTACCCCTCGATACCATGCGAAGCGCGATCGCGCGGCGCCTCACCGCGGCGAAGCAGACCGTTCCGCATTTCTATTTGACCGCCGACGTGGTGATTGGCCGCCTGCTCGAGCTGCGCGAAGCCGCCAATGCGACCGCGCCCAGGGATGCAGAGGGCAAGCCCGCCTTCAAGCTCTCGGTCACCGAGCTTCTCATCAAGGCGTGGGCGGCGGCGCTGATGCGGGTGCCGGGTGCCAACGCGGTGTGGGCGGGCGACCGCATCCTGCGCTTCCGACAATGCGACATCGGCGTCGCCGTTGCCATCGACGGCGGACTGATCGCGCCTGTCGTGCGGCGGACCGAGACCAAGACGCTTTCCGCGATATCGATCGAGATGAAGGATCTGGCCGCGCGCGCACACGCGCGCAGGCTTGATCCGGTCGAGTACCGCGGCGGCTCCTCCGCGATCTCCAATCTCGGCATGTACGGGGTGCGCGAGTTCGCCGCCATCATCAATCCGCCGCAGGCGACCATGCTCGCAATCGGGGCGGCGCGGCGGCAGGCGACGGAGCGCGCCGACGGCGGCGTCGCTTTCGTCAGCGTGATGTCGGTGACGCTGTCCTGCGATCACCGCGTGGTCGACGGCGCCGTGGGCGCGCAACTGCTGGCCGCGTTCAAGAGCATCGTCGAGCAGCCGGCGGCGATGCTGGTATGAGCGGCAATCCGGGAGTGCATGATGGCGGCTGAGAAAACCACGGTGCTGCTGATCGGGCCGAGGAAACCGGTCATGGCGCGCGGGCTCGATGGCGTGTTCGACCTCATCCAGCTCCCGGAGGCAAAGGAGCGCGAGAGCTTCTTTGCTCGCTCGGCGCCGCGGGTGCGCGGCATGGCCGTTGCCGCCACCTCGGAGCGGATCGACGGGCCGTACATGAGCCGGTTTCCGCAGCTCGAGATCATTGCGAGCTTCGGCGTCGGCTACGATCATGTCGACGCCGCCTGGGCGGGCGCGCACGGAATCACCGTCACCAACACGCCGGACGTGCTTACCGAGGAAGTCGCCGATACCGCGCTCGGCCTGCTCCTGTGCACGGTGCGCGAGCTCCCGCAGGCGGAGCGCCATCTGCGCGCCGGCAAATGGCCGCAGGGGGACTATCAGCTGAGCAGGGCGACGCTGCGCGACCGCACGGTCGCCCTGGTCGGCATGGGGCGCATCGGCCAGGCGATCGCGCGCCGGCTCGACGCCATGCGCGTGCCCGTCGTCTATCATTCGCGCCGGCCGGCGGCCGGTATCGGCTACCGCCACTACCCCAATCTCATCGACATGGCGCGCGATGCCGATGTGCTGCTGGTGATCACGCCGGGCGGCAGCGCGACCCGGCATCTTATCAATGCGGAAGTGCTGCGCGCGCTCGGGCCGGAAGGCATTCTCATCAACATGGCACGCGGCTCGGTGGTCGACGAGGAGGCGCTGATTAAGGCGCTGCGGGAGAAGACCATCCTGTCCGCCGGGCTCGACGTGTTTGCGCGCGAGCCGCACGTGCCGCCGGAGCTGATCGCGATGGAGCACGTGGTGCTGTTCCCCCATCTCGGCTCGGGATCGGTGGTGACGCGTGAGAGGATGGATCAGCTCGTGGTCGACAATCTCCTCGCCTGGGCGGCGGGCAAGCCGCCGCTCACCCCGGTGGCGGAGACGCCCTGGCCTCCGGCCGACCGCAAGTGAGGCGGTTGCATGTTTCGCGGGCAGTCCCGCATCCGAAAAGGTATCGGCATGGCGCGAGGGGTCGGCTATGCTGGCCGCATCCTGGGTTCGTGTTGTGGTGGTCTGCCGATGTGGGGGCACGCCCGTCTTTTTGCGGCCATGTCGGCATTGGGAATTTGCATCACGGGTGCGTCGGCGCAGGCGCCGGAGCCGAGCGAAGCCGCGCGCGCCATGGTGGGCGCGTGGGAAATCTCCAACGCGGCGCGCGACAAGACCTGCCCGCTCACGTTCGCCGTCGAGCCCGCCGCCGAGGGCGGCTACCGGCTGGAGCTCGATTCCACCTGCACCACCACCTTCCCTGCCATGAAGCAGGTCGCGGCCTGGGCCATGGGGCCGAAGGATACGTTGCGCCTGGTCGACGCCAAAGGGTCCGTCATTCTCGATTTCAGCGAGGTCGAGACGCGCATGTATGAGGCCGAGCGCAAGGGGGAGGGGCTTTACTTCATGCGCACGCAGGCCGCCATCCGGGCGGCGACCGTGAGCCCGGAGCAGCTGTTCGGCGAGTGGGCGCTGCTCAAGGAGTTCGAAAAGCCGCTGTGCAAGGTAACGCTGTCCAATGCTTCAGCCGGCGGCGAGAGCTACAGGATCATCGTCAAGGCCGGCTGCGATCAGTCGATTGCGGGCTTTGCGCCTGCGACGTGGCGGTTGCAGAACGAGGAGCTGCTGCTGTCAGGCAGCACCGAGACCTGGCGGTTCGTGGAAAGCGACGCCAGCACCTGGGAGCGCGTCCCGCCCAGCACTGATCCGCTGGTGCTGATGCGCCAGTGACGGGGCCCCGTCACGTCCAGTTCAGCCGCGCAACGATCGCGCGGCCCATGACCCAGTCCTTGTCGCTCTCGCTGAGGAAGCTGAGCTCCTCGGTGAAATGGCTGACGCGCTGCCGGTAGCTGGCCTTGGCGTAGGAATTGGTCATGTCGGTGCCCCAGTAGCTGCGCTGGGGGCCGTAGGCGTCGAACACGCGCTTGATGTGCACGGCGACGTCGCGGAACGGATAGGGCTCGCGCGAGATGCTGGGCGAGGCCGACACCTTGGCGCTGACATTGGGATATCTGGCGAGCGCCACGGTCTGCCCGATCGCCTCCTCGACCTTGTTGTCCTTGAGCATGGACGCGGTGACGCCCATGTGGTCGAGGATCAAGGTGAGCTGCGGGTGCTGCTCGGCGATCGGTCCGAGCAGCGCGGTGTTGCCCGGTGCGAAGCACATGACGGGCAAGCCGGCCTTTTCGGCCGCGGCCCAGAACCAGCTCGCGGTGCCGTCGGTGAGCCAGGGTATGGTCTGCGCGTTGTTGAAGATCACGCGTACGCCCAGCATTCCCGGCTGCTCCTTCCATCTCGGCAGCAGGTCGGCCCACTTGGGATCCTGCAGCGCAATGCGGCCCATGACGCGAAAGCGGGTGGGGTAACGCCGCGCCGCCTCGAGCGCGTAGTCGTTGCGGTCGCCGGGCCAGGACGGCGGCACGACCACTACGCGATCCACGCCCGCCTCGTCCATCATCGGCACGAGGCGCTCGATGGTGAACGGCTCCGGCAATTGCGGCTTGAGGCCGGGAACCCATTTCCAGTCCGGCGTCTCCGCCTTCCACAGGTGCACCTGCGCGTCGACGATCATGCGCCGGTCGACTTGTGCGAAAGCCCTGCGCGGCCCGTTTGCCGCGAGCGCGGCGGCAGCGGCACCCGTGACGAAACTGCGTCGCGTCGGCATGGATCGATCCTCCCTTTTGGCTTTGCGGAAACGGCGTCATGCCGGCCTCGCGCTATTCACAGTCGGGGTCTCCCGCGGGCCCGGTGATGTATTTCCGTAGTGCTCCGAAGCCGGACCCCTTCGGCGCGCATTGTGAAATGTAGCGATGCGCCAACTCCGGACTCATCCAGCGCAGCAAGTAGCGGATGAGCGACCGGCCAAACAGCCGGTCTAAGACCCGAGCCCGCTATTGACAAGCGGACGCTCGGCCGGATGCTTGAGATCATGGATCGCGATGATCTGAAGCGGCTTCTTGGCCCCTCTCCAGTACGATGCCCACTTGATGCTGTTCTTCTGGAAACAGCCGATTGTGGCTTGTACGTACGAGAGACTATTGAATACGCAGTGGAGACCGATGAGCGCGTCAAGTCCTTCCTGCTCGTGCCCAAGCATATCAATCGCAGTGTACCCGCTATCTTTGCGCACCATCAGCATGCGAGCCAGTTTCATTTGGGAAAGAGCGAAGTTGTCGGACTGAAAGGCGATGCAGATCAAGCATACGCTTCGGAACTCGCAGAGCGAGGCTATGTCGTCATCGCGCCCGATGCTTTGGCGTTTGAAGAGCGGAACTGGAGCAATCCTTCAGGATACGCCGAATATTACGAACTGGCCACGCGTCTTGTACAAGGCAGAACGTTACTCTCCAAATGCCTCCATGATGTCAGTGTGGCGCTGGATTACTTGGTGGCGCGGCCGGAGGTTGATCCGCTACGGATTGGATTCATTGGCCATTCCTACGGCGGCAAAATGGCTATCTGGGCTCCAGCACTCGATAACCGCATTCGAGCATCGGTCTCGAATTGCGGATGCGTGAGCTACAAGCAGTCGTTAGTCCGTGACACCGGCGTGCAGATGGAATTTTGCCTGCCGGGTGTACTCCAATTTGGGGATGTTGAAGATATCGTTCGGCTTGTTTCGCCTCGCGCGTTACTTCTGCAAGCGACTTCAGAAGGTGTATGGTCTCGGGGAGCCACCGTGATATTTGAACATGCTGAATCCGCATTTCCGAAAGGAAAGCTCAAGCTTCGATGTTGGCCAGGCGGTCATGTCTTCACGCAGGAAATGCGAGAAGCGGCATATCGGTTTCTTGACGAGCATCTACAGAGAGGGAACAAGCCAAACGGTATATAGCTTTGCGCTGCAAATCTTGCGACAAGGACTTCTCCACTGTATTCCGCGAAAAACTCGGCATGTGCGGTGGTTGTTGCGATGCACTCCCTTCTTCCGAGATGGGTCATTTCCAGCCGGCGCGGTCAAGGCATCTTGTTCCGACATATCCGGACCACCCCGAAAGTTGACGCAAATTCGCCGCCGTGCTGGCCCCGCGCCCGGTCGTCAGTGGTATTTGACACTTCACAACACGGGAGAGATGCCCTTCTGCGCCTCCAGATGGCCGACATAGCGCGCGAGCCTTGCCGACATGATATAGCCGTCCGTGTATTTGTCCGCGTTGCACAGCGCGGTCGCTTCCTTGATCCTGCCTTCCACGGAGCCGCGCTCGGAGGACGTCAGCTGCGCCTTCAACGGCTCGATCAGGGACGCCGCCGCGGCGACGCCATCGCGGCATTGCGCGCGTAGCTCGTTGATCATCTCCTCCGGATCGCAGGCGACGCTCGGCCCGCTCGAAAGCAGCAGGATCAGCGCGGCCTTGAGGAACAGTTTCTTGCTCATCTCAGTCATCCTGGTGGCTTGGTTGAAGGGAAAGCTTGCGTTGCGGCTCACTTGAGCCCGAGCGTGGCGGGCCCGGTCGGCTTCGACGGTCCGGTATCAGAGGAAAAAGTGACGACACGGAATGGCCTGCTCACCGTCGCCATCGTGCGCACCACCTGCCGGGATGCGACGTCGATGACGGAAACCGAGTTGTCGAGCGTGTTGGTCACCAGGAGCAGCTTGCCGTCGCCCGTGAGCGCGTGCTCGCGGGTGTCGTTGCCGGCGCCGACCGCGATCGAAGGCAGCTGGATCGGCCGGTATGGATCGGTGAGGTCGAAGACGGCGACAAAGCGCGACTCCGCAACGACGTTCGGCGGGCCGTACAGCGTGCCGATCTCGACAAACACCGTCTTGCCGTCGGGCGACGGCATTGCGTATTGCAGCGCGGCGCGTTCGTGCGGCGTGCCTGCAATCGGGGTACGGCAGCCGGGCTCGCCGTAGAACACCGGCACCTGCGCGGCAACCTTCTCGGCCACTGCATCGATGACGGCGAGCTGCCCGACCTGGCAAAGCGATCCATCCGCTTTCTGATACACCTCGCGCGGGCCGCGCTGCGGCACCACCATGAAGCGTCCGCCGGGCACGTCCTTGACGGAGGCGCCGCCGCTGCCCGCGGTCTGGATGAGCTTGACGGTCGGGACCTCGGCATCGACATCGAAGATTGCGATCTGGCCGGTTCCGGTCAGGAAATGATAGACCTTGCCGGTGGCGCCGGAGGTGCCGGCCCCATGCGGCGAGAGCATCACGCCGGCCTTGCCGGTCGCGTCGCAGGTCTTGAGCGGGGTCGAGCCGTCATAGCCGAGATCGGCGCTCGCAAAGGTCTTGACCAGCTTGATGTCGGCCGGGTTCGCGTAGTCGAGGACGGAAACCACATCCGAGCAGTCGGCGATGCTGGAAGCCGCCAGCCGCGGCCGCTTCATGGAGAAGCCCACCTTGTGATGGCCGAGGCCGAGCCGCACTTCGCCCACCGGCTTGAGGAAGGTGGGGCTCGACGGGACCGCATCGATCAGCAGCAAGGTCGAATCCGCGGGGCGCTCGCCTCTGGGCGTCCTGCGCTCGTTGCCGTCGTTGAGAACGACGATGTACTGGCGTCCTTCGATCACAGGGCTCAGGTAGAGGTGAACCGGACGCGTGCCGCCCAGCGACGAGGACGGCACGCGGCCAATTTCGGTGCGATGCTTGAGATCGATGAGCACGATCTCGTTGCCGGCGGTATGGCTTGACAGCGCAACCCCGCTTCCCAGCGCCATGAGATCGCTGGAGCCGCCCGCGACATCGAAGCGTACGAGCTCATCGCCGGTCGTGAGGTTGTGCAGGGCGAGCTGGTCGCGACCGGAGACGGCAATGATCCCGGATGCTTCTGCGAACGCCTCGGACCCTGCGAAAGCCGCGGTCGCGATCAGGCCGAACAGGCCGGCAAGGCGGAAAGCGCGAATGCGCATGGATGGGCTCCCGAACCGGATGCTGAATGATCGGTCACGCACCCAAATGCGTGGCCGCATGCACAACGGGCGCGCCGGGCGCGCAGGCTCAGGAGGCGATCGGGGGCGCGCGCGATGCCTGTGGCTTGTGCCGCGGCTTGGGCGATGGCGTCTCGGCTGCGAAAGCAGGACGCAACGAGCGGTCGGAAAAGATCACCAGCGCAAACGAGATGCCCGCGGGGATGACTGCCGGCGCACTATTGAGTGAGGGAAGACAATCCTCGCATTCGCTTCTGTGCTGGGGAGGTGGAGGGCTGTGGCCGCCCGCGCCGTCGGCCGAGCAGATGACTGCAAACGGATCGAAGCCGAAATGGCCCGCGGGCATGATGCCCGAGAGCAGCGCCTGCAGCGCAATCGCATAGACCGCAATCAGCGCCGCCGATTTCCGGACCAGCAAGGTCATGGCGCAACCATCATACCGCCGTGTCGCGCAGCGTGTCCACTTGCAGGGGCTGCACTATTCCTCGGGCTCGGTCGTAAACAGCAGCGGATAGCCTTTGCTGCGGCCGGCATCGGTCGCACGCGTTGCCTTGGTCTCGGCCACATCCCTGGTGTAGACGGCGACCACGCAGACGCCGCGCCGGTGTGCGGTGATCATGACCCGGTAGGCCTGGTCCTCGTTCATGCGGAACTCGGCCTTCAGCACCGTGACGACGAATTCCCGCGGCGTGTAGTCGTCATTGACCAGGATGACCTTGTGCAGGCGCGGCCGCTGCGTCTTCCGCTTGACCTTGACGCGCGGCTTGGTGACGATGTTGCTGTTGCTCATTACAAGCGGTCTCTGTTGCGCCCTCGCCCTCAGGAGGGCGCTTGCGCAAGCGTATGTCAAGAACGCAATCCTAACGTAGCGCCCATCTCGAAGGAATGAGAGCGCCCTGTGATTCGGGCACACCTCATTTCTCGAGACGCATCGCACCAACGGTGCGATACTCTCGCACCAACGGTGCGATACTCCTCAGCGTGAGGTCTAAGAAGCCCGCGCCCGCCCCATGCGGTAGGGCTTGAGGATCGCGTAGACCGCCTCCTGCGCGGGTGCGGCGACGCCGAGCTTGCGGCCGAGCGCGACCACCTTGCCGGCGAGCCAGTCGAGCTCCAGGCGGTTGCCGGCATCAAGATCGTTCGCCATTGAAGCCTTCATGTTCGGCGGAAAGCCCGTGACCGCGCGCTCGAGCTCCGCCGCATAGTCTGCCGGCAGCGCGACGCCGGCCGCGCGGCCGACCGCCATGGTCTCGTCCATCAGCTTGAAGAAGAAGGCCCGCATGTCCTCGTCGTCGCGGATGACGCCGAGCGGCTGGCGCGTTGACGCGGTGATGCCGGAGGTGCCCGAGAGCATCACGAACTTCTTCCAGATGTCGACCAGCATGTGGTCGGCGAGCGTGATGTCGATGCCCGCCGACTTCATCTCGTTCACGCAGGCCGCCAGCACGTCGTCGCTGCGCCCGTCGAGCCGGCCGCAGCGGATCCTGGCGACCGTGCCGGTGTGGCGTATCACGCCCGGCCGCGCGATGTTGGTGACCACGTATGTCGCCCCGCCGATGGTGGCTTCGTCGCCGAGGATCGGGGCGAGCCGCTCGACGCTGTCGACCCCGTTCTGAAGCGTGATCACGCGGGTGCGCGCCCCGACGAGCGGGCGCGCCTGCGCGGCTGCGCTCTCGGTATCCCACAGCTTGACGGCGAACAGCGCCACGTCGACCGGCCCCACCTGTTTCGGATCATCGGCGACATTGACGTCCTTGAGGTGCAGGTCGCCCAGCGCGCTCTCGATCTTGAGGCCGTCGCGGCGGATGGCGTCGCGATGTGCGCCGCGCGCAATGAATGCCACATCGTGGCCGGCCGCGGCCATTCGGGCGCCGAAATAGCCCCCCACCGCACCGGCCGCCATGACCGCCATCCGCATGTCAAGCCTCCACTGGACGCACCGGCCGCAAACCTAGCACGACGACCCGCTTAAGGCAGCGCATAGCGCTCGTAGTCGTTGGGCGGATTGGCGTAGGCGTAATCTGCCATCCGCGTGGGCGCGATTCTGCGGGCGCAAGCTACGATCGTGACTACACCCGAAGCGGATCGATCACTTCGAGAAACGGGAATCGATGGAAATCGCTGTCGCGGGTGCAGATCCGGGTGACACCGTGCTCCCGCATCAGGATGGCCGTATGCGCGTCGTGGAGCAGATTGCCGGCGAGGTGTGGCATCTCGGAGATGAGCTCGGCGGCAACGTCAGCGTGTCGAAGGGTGGGGACGAGAACGGCAAGCCCTGGCGAGGCAAGGAGCGCGGTCACGAACTCCCAGGCTACAGCCAGGCTCCACGGCCGGCGCATGACGCGCGGGTGCGTCGTCACGCGCAGAAACTCGTACAGGATCGCCCAGGTGGTGTACCAGGCATCGGGCCGCGAGCGCTGTCGCTCCAGCCAGTCCCGACAGGGGGAATGAAATTGGGAGTCGGCGTCAGCGGCGTAGACCAACACATTGGTGTCGACCGCCAGCACTACCGACCTTCCATAGCCTGATACAGGGCATCGCGGTCGGCAACATCGACGAATGCGCCGCCGCTGCGGAACTTCGGAAGAGCGGGAATTCTCCCCCGTTTTGGCTGCGCGCGAAGCAGCAGGCGCAGTGCCGTCTCGACCAGCTCGGACATTGTCCGTCCCTGGCGCGCGGCCTCGCGCCTGAGCTCCGCCATGACGGTATCATCGATATTGAGGGTCGTTTTCATATGGAAAGCCATATCATAAATATGGCTATATGGCTAGATGGCGCGACACTGGCGCGGCCAGGGCTGGCGCGGGCCGCTGACCGAAGCAGCCTTTCGCACGCGTGAGCAGGCTGGTAGCGTTTGCGCGCGATCGCCGGGTAACAGGCAGCGCGCGTTCACCAGGGGAGGCCTCTATGAGAATTTTGATCGCTGGCGTTTCGTTCGTATCGATGCTGGCCGCAGGCACGGCGTTCGCGCAGCAGGCCCCGTTCAACGAAGCGGGCGTGACCATGGGCCACTGGCACCTCGTCTCGCAGGACGTCGAGGCAAACAAGGGCATCTTCGTCGCGATGGGCGGCAAGCTGGTTACTCGCGGCACTGCCGTAGGGGTCTGGTTCCCCGGCGCGCGGGTCAACTTGAACCTGGGCGAAGAGCCGCCGGGCAAGGGCGGCTCGGTCGGGTCGGTGATCAACCACGTGGGATTCATCGTCAACAATGTCGAGGGGCAGGTGGCGAAGTGGAAGGCTGCCGGCGTCCCGTTGCTTCCCGGCAACAACAACCGGCTGGACCAGGCGTTCGTGGTGACGCCGGACGGCGTTCGCATTGAGATCCTGGAAGACAGGAACCAGGCGGTGCCGATCCAGCATGAGCATGTGCACTTCTTCGTACCGGAAGCCGAGATCCCGAAGATGCAGGCCTGGTACGCGAAGACTTTTGGCGGCAAGCCGGGCACCCGCAACAACGCACCGGTCGTGGACGTCCCCGGTGGTCAGCTCCGGTTCGCCAGGGCCGACACGCCGCAGGCGCCGACCCGAGGGCGCGTGCTCGATCACATCGGCTTCGACGTGAAGGACCTGCAGACCTTCGTCAAGAAGATCGAGGCAGAGGGCATCAGGCTCGACGAGCCGTACCGCAGGGTCCCGGGGGGCGGCGCAGCCATCACCTACATCACCGATCCATGGGGCACCCGCGTCGAGCTGGTTCAGCTCGGGATGTAACGAGCGCGCTGACCTTTGAAGGTGATGCACGGCAGCTCTGGCGGCGCATCGCATTCTGCAGCTGCCAAGCGAGATGCGCCGTTTTCACGGGCACGACTTAACGCTTTCCTTCACGCATCTTGGGGCGACTTGAAGTCAGACCTTGAGAGCGTAGGACTGGCAGCCAGCAGATGCCCGCTTGGGGCAAAGTAGCCGTGGGCTCCGCGCTTTGGCTAACGCAATCGCCTCAGAGAGCGATAGTAAGTATTTTCCCCCTGCACCGGCGCCATAGCCTGATACGATCAGCAAGCCGAGAACGAACACAAACGTGACGTTTGTCGTCGAGCTCATCAGCTGATCCCTCTCCTGGATAACCGACGTTGAACGAGAATGAGCAAGGCTGCAATGTGCGTGCCGACGATAACACACACCGCATAGCCTTGATCAGACGCTCATCCGGCAAGACCTTTGCCCGCTCAATGCACTGCACCGAACTACTTAAGTGCACTATCATCTCAGTGCACTGCGTCTGCCTGAAATTTGTCGCATTTCACGAGCGGAGCGCGCACATGAATCAAAATCAAAACAAGACTGCAACGCAGCTGTCACATACCGGCACTAGCCTTCTCTTTGCTCAATGCACAAAGGGAGGCGATGATGGGGCGTACCCTCAATAGACGACACTGGATGCTCACGACTGCGCTCGGCGGCGCCTTGATGGCGGGCGGCGCAGCTGCCCAGGATGGACCAAGCACTACTACTCCGATCAAGCACGTCATCATACTGATTGGCGAAAATCGTACCTTCGACAATATTTACGGCATGTATCAGCCCGTCCACGGCCAGTCCGTATGGAACCTGCTGTCCAGGGGGATCGTCACTGCCACCGGCGGGACGAAGCTCAACACCAAAGCACAGCAGTACCAGATCAACACCCTGACTTCGGCGACTTACTTCATTGACGCCTCCACGCAGAAAAAGACTCCGTATAAATTCCTTCCGCCGCCAAATACTGCTTACGCGCCACAAATACCCACCACGCCAGCTGATTGGACGAGCTCGACCAATCAGATTGCGCAGGCCCCGTTCGACAAGGCCACGGTACCGGATTCGCAACTGCCCACAATCGAGCCATCGTTCGAGCCGGAGGACCTCGGGTTGCTGCGCAAGGGAGCAACCGGGCTCCCCATGTTTACGACCGACACCCGGGTAGCGAACGACAACACGCTTGCGAA
>Ga0306925_10000942_pt1 | contig 22630 bp, 20 predicted proteins | sample flu12Cox44000176_FD_203755 | JGI IMG/M metagenome (GOLD analysis project Ga0306925, IMG submission 203755) | Lab enrichment of tropical soil microbial communities from Luquillo Experimental Forest, Puerto Rico - flux8day.12C.oxic.44.000.176 (v2)... | ecosystem: Environmental > Terrestrial >... | reverse complement strand
GGTCACCGGTCACGTGGATAGGCCTTACACCGTGACTTACGAACAGCTGACGACCGATTTCGACCAACACGTCGTGGTGGCGACGCTGGCATGCGCCGGCAATCGGCGTGCCGAGCTGCTGCGGTTGAGGCCCATGCCGGAAAAAGATCCGTGGGCGCATGGGGCGATCTCAACCGCGGAGTGGCGCGGTGTTCGGCTGGCTGACGTCCTTACGGCTGCCGGAGTGCAACAACGCGAGGGGCTGCATGTCGCCTTCGAAGCCCCGGACGTCGCCCGGGAAGCGCGACCCGTCCAGCCTTACGGCAGCTCGATTCCACTGAGTAAGGCGATGTCGCCGGAGGTCCTGCTCGCCTGGCAGATGAACTCCGAGCCGCTCCCGCGCGCCCACGGCGGTCCGGTTCGGGTGGTGGTGCCCGGATATATCGGTGCTCGCAGCGTCAAGTGGGTCACAGCCATCACCGTGCAACCCGGCCCGTCGGAAAACTACTTTCAGTCGCTCGATTACCGCATCCTGCCTTCAGACGCCGACCCCGACACCGTCGCGGCGGGCGAGGGCATTTCGCTGTCGTCGCTTGCGCTCAACTGCGACATCCTCGATCCGACCGACGACGACCGGGTGCCGCGGGGCGGGCTGACCATTCGTGGCTATGGGATCGCCGGCGATGGCCACACCGTTGAGCGAGTCGACGTATCCCTCGACGACGGACTGACCTGGCGGCAGGCCGACCTACACCCCGCGCCCAGCAAGTGGTCGTGGCGCCCGTGGTCGTTGACGGTCGACGTCGCACCGGGCCCGTTGCGCATCACTGCCCGTGCATGGGACGGGACGGCTGCCGTGCAACCGGAATCGCCGGCGTCCCTGTGGAATCCGCGCGGATACGGCAACAACGCGTGGGCCCGGGTCGGCTTGAGCGTGACATGACGCGGATCTCGCGCCGTCGGTGCTTCTGACTGATAGCCTCCAACCCACTGGCGGGCGTGTCGAGCCTGCGCTGGCGGCGCCGATTCCGCGTTGAGAGTGCCAAACCGCGCGAAACGTTAGCAATGGACGCAGAGTCGGCGTCAAAGGGATCCAGCCCTAAGTTCCGTTGGATTTTTTCAGGCGCGCGATCTCGCCGCCCCAGACCGAATGGGCACCCGCATCTCCCGTGCGGTAGATCTGGATCATTGACGAGATCCCAACGGCGAGAACGACTATTCCGGCCACGATTTGGGTGACCGTCCGGCGCCTTTCGGATCGGCGTTCGAGCAAGCGCAGCACGACGAGTGCGATCGCGACCGCCAGCAGGGCGGCGGCGAAGTAGACCATAGTCTCGCCCCGCTCGGCGTGCTCGCGCAGAATGGGGCCGGGCTTGGTCCTCAGGTCGTAGAGCCATTCCCCGGCATTTATGGTGATGGGCGTCAATACCATTGTGGCGGTGGCCAGTAGCAACGTGAGCCACAACAGCTGGCCCCGGCGGGCGGCCGGCCGCAAACCGCACACAATCTCCAGCAGCGCGGTCAGCGGCACGAGCACCACCACCAGATGCAGCCATAGGGCATGAGCCGGCAGGCCGTTGATGACGTTCATAGAAATCGGCAGCCGGTGGCGCTGAGCCGGTGGCGCTGAGCCGGTCCCGGCTTAGCCGCCGAGACCCTTCTTGACGGCCGCTTGTTGTTTCTGGGCCACGTCGGTGACGAAGTCCTGCGGCGGGAGCGAGTCGACCGGGCCGTCGAATTCCAGCGTGACCAACGCCTTGCCCTCGGTGAACAGCACTACCAATACGCCCTTCGAGTTGTCCGGTGAGTTCCCGGACAGCGTGGTTCCGCCGGTGCCGACGTTGAACGAATCCGTTTTCGGGTTCTTGACGGCGTTACCCTGGTTGCCCTTTGCCGCGCTTAGCGCGTTCGTCGCGGCGGCGGGGTCCGCGAAAACCAGAATGGTGTCCTTGATGACGTGGCTGTTGTCGTCCGTGCTGAATATCGTCGCGACACCCGGTTGACCATTCGGGTTCTTCGTCGGCGGGCTGCCATTGAACTGTATCGGGGCATTGATATCCGTCGCCTGAATCAGCAGCCCGGTGTAGTCGGTCGGCTGCGCCGTCGCCGTGGGAGTCGGCGCTGAACTGCGCGCACTCGTCGCCGAGGTGGCCGATCCCGACGTTGACGTCGATGACTTCGGTTGGCCGCCGCAACCAGCCACGGACACTGTCAGGGCCGTCGCCACCGCTACGCCCGCGACCACCTTTTGAGAAATGCTCATCGCGTCGTGCTCCTTCCAGGCGCCACTTGGCGACACAGTCGATTCGTTCCCGAATCGCACAGTACATTGCGTCACGTCGCTGAAGGGCCTGATGGGCCCCGGCGGGTGAGGTACCGGCTACTCCAGTTGGTCGCGCAACGCGCCGGGTGCCGATCGCTGTTTGTTGATGACAAGATGATCGGCGCCGCATCGGCCACCCGATGAGCGTGGTCATCTCCGAAACTGCGGTCTGATCTGGGCCGACAATCGAGTGCCGGCTTCCTTGAACCGATCGGTGGGCGCTTACGTATCCAACAGAGTGACGAGCGGAAGCGAGGCATCCGGGCACCCGCCTGCCGAACGCTCGGGCCCGGGAAGTTGAATCCGAGATATGTCCGGTCACGAAGATTCGGGAAGGGTGCCGGGGGCTGCTGAAGCCCCGTCGGCGTGGCCGCTTCGGATACTTGTGATCGGCGCCGGTGTTAGCGGCATTTCGGTTGCCCGGGGATTGCTGCGAGATGGTCATGAGGTGACGGTTTTCGAGCAGCGCAAAGATATGCGAGCAGGCGGCGGCGCCGTGACCATCTGGTCCAATGGCGAGACGGTTCTTCGGCAGCTGGGCGTCAACATGGATGGGGCCGGTCAACTGCTTTCCAGCGTCCGGGTGCTGACGTCAAGCGGGCGTCGGCTTGCGACCTTGGACGTGACCGCGATGGTGAACCGGCTCGGCGCACCTGTTCGGATGGTCCCACGCCGGGTCCTGCTGGAAAGGCTGCTGGAAGGCTTTCCGACCGATCGCATTCGATGCAACTCCCGCGCGGTGAAACTCGTCACCGCGTCCGATGGCGTGCGGGTCGAGTTCCAAGATGGCACCGTCGCGGCGGGGGACTTGGTGATCGGTGCGGATGGCCTGCATTCGATGGTTCGAGATCTCGTCGGAGCGCCGGCCGCCGAGCCGACCGGCTGGTGCAGCTGGCAGGGACTCATCACCCTTCCGGAGCTGGCCGACAGGCATATCGCAATGATCGTGATTGGCGAGCACGGAAACACCGGCGTGTGGCCGGCGGGCGGGTCGGACGTGCAGTGGTGGTTCGACCTTCCGTGGTCCTATGACTTCGTCAGGCCGCGCCATCCGCTCGACGTAATCCGGTCCAGCTTCGCCGGCTGGTCCGACTCCGTCGATCTGGTCCTCGCAAAGCTGACCGACGAAGATCTGGCGGGTTCGCCATACCCCCACTTCCGGCATCCGATTTCCCGTGGGTTGGCCCCCCGTGGCCTCACGTTGCTCGGCGACGCCGCGCACACCATGCCGCCCACGCTCGCGCAAGGAACCAACCAGGCGCTGCTCGACACGATGGTGCTGTGCAAGGCGCTTGCGAATCTTCACAACAAAGCCGACGGCGACAACGCCGACGTTTTCAGGGCGGTGCGCTGGTACGAGAAGAGCAGGCGACGCCGGGTCAAGTCCGTGTCCCGGGTGGCATCGCTCCAGGTGGCCCACGGCGAGTCCGTGTTAAGACCGGCGGCGTTGATTTCGGACCGGCTGCACACCTCGGCCCTGACCACGTTCCTGCGTTGGACCAGTCACCGCCGAATATCGGCGCAGATCGATCGAACGCTCGGGACACCAACTCAGGTTGCGTCGTGCCGTCGGTGAGCGTCTCCAGAACCACCGAGCTGACAGCGGTGCACGATGCCGACAGTCCCATCCGGGTGCGCGGTGGTTTAGACGCACCCTCGCGCTGGCTGTGGCTCGTCAAGTGGTGCGTGCTGGCCGTTCCGCACTATCCCATATTGATAGGTCTCTATTTGGTGTATCCGCTGCTCACGATCGGTGCCGGCGTCGCGATCTTGTTCACCGGGCGTTATCCGCGCCCCATCTTCGACTTCAACGTCGGGGTGCTGCGTTGGTCGTGGCGGGTCATGAATTACCGATTTCCGATGAACAGCACCGACAAGTACCCGCCTTTCACGCTGGCATCTCGGCCCGACTATCCCGGCGATCTGGTGGTCGACTATCCGGAGCGGCTCACGAACTGGGGGGTGTTGGTGAAGTGGTGGCTGCTGGGGCTACCACAGATAGTCCTGTGCTGGGCCATGGAACCCCTGCTGCAGGTGCTGTGCGTCATCTCCGCGGTGTGGTTGTTGTGTACCGGGACGAACCACCGGGGCATGTTCGACCTCCTCATGGGCATCGTTCGATGGCGTTACCGAGTGGCGGTATATGTATCGTTGATGCGTGACGAATATCCGCCGTTCCAACTGGATCTGGGTGGCTGATAACGCGCGGTTGCCGCAATCGGTAACCCTGTCCAGGGGATAAAAAATATCCTGCGGTGGGCAAATGTCCGGCAGCCGTGTCGACCTCGCCGGCGTTTAACCGGGTCCACCGCGACCGCGGACCTAACATGAGATGTCGGAAGTATCTCCTCAAATGCGAAATCGCCAGACCTATCTCACCGCGATGCTCGCGGCAACTCCGGCCGCCGCCCTGGCGGCGATTCTTGCTGCCACCCCAACAGCCAGTCCAGCGAATGCCCAACTCAACTTCAACACCGCTATCCAGAACGCTCCCCCTGATGATCCGTGTGACCTGGACCCCAACTGCAATATGCCCGGCTACCCTGGCGCTAACCCCGACAACATCCCGGGCAACGCGAACCCCTACCCCGTTCCGGGCGGCGTTGACCCCGACCACGTCCCGGACATCAGTCGCTGACGCGGATGGCGTAAATGATGCGCGGTAATCCCTTGTTCCCCTGCATATATCGCCTCGGCATGCCACTTTTCGACCGAGCGTTCTATTACCGGTATCGCCGGGCGGCGATCGGACATGCGACCGGCCGGCTGCTGATGCTCGGTCTCGGCCCGGGGACCGACTTGAAGTTCCTGCCGCCCGCGGTGACTTCGGTCGCCGCCGTGGAGCCGGTGGCCGCGTTTCGGCGGACGGCGTCTCGTGTCGCTCACCGCCGCGGCATCGCAGTCAACATCGTCGACGGGGTTGGCGAGTCGATTCCGTTCCCGGACAACAGTTTCGACTCGGTACACGTCGGGCTGGTGCTGTGCTCGGTCGACGATGTGGGCGCTACCCTGAGCGAGATCCGGCGTGTGCTCGCGCCCGGAGGCAGGTTGGTCGTCCTCGAGCATGTCCGCGGGGAGGGCGCGATGGGTCGGTTCCAGGACCTGATCACCAAGCCTTGGTCGCGATTGGCCGGCGGTTGCGAGCCGAACCGCCGAACCGTCGATGCCATTGCCGCAGCCGGGTTCGATACTTCCCGACTGCGCAGCATACGACGGACCCTGGTGCCGCCCCCGTGCACACCTCATCTAGAAGGATTCGCCACGGTGGTCGGCGAGCAAGGCAGTCGGACTGTGATCTAGGTCACATTGAACTTTTGGAGTGCGGATCTCGTGTAGGGGTACACGAGGCCTGTTGTCGGTGATGACGCAGCCGGCGTAGTCGCGGCGGACCGTTAGCGAAGGGACTGTGGCGATGAATTTCTCGGTGCTGGCGCCGGAGGTCAATTCGGCGCGGATCTTCTCTGGAGCGGGGTCGGCTCCCATGTTGAATGCGGCCACGGCGTGGGATCGGTTGGCCTCCGAGTTGGGGTCCGCGGCGTCGTCGTTTTCGAACGTCACATCTGGATTGACACATCAGGCGTGGCAGGGTCCGGCGTCGGCGGCGATGATGACCGCGGCGGCCCCGTACGTGGGGTGGTTAAGTGCAGCGGCGACTCACGCGACAGGGGCGGCTGGCCAGGCTCGGGCGGTGGCCAATGCATTTGAGGCCGCCCGCGCGGCAACGGTTCATCCGATGGTCGTGGCCGCCAACCGGAATGGGTTGGTGCGGTTAATAATGTCCAATTTCTTCGGGCAGAATGCGCCGGCGATTGCGGCCGCCGATGTCGACTATGAGCGGATGTGGGCCCAGGATGTGGCGGCGATGGCCGGCTATCACGCCGGTGCCTCGGCTGCCGCCGCGCGGCTGGGGCCGCTGGCGCCGGTGCATAGTCTGGCCAGCCAGCTCGCCGCAGCGTTGGGTCTCCCCCCGGTCACCAACCCCGTGGCCGGCGACCCAGACTTCATGAGTCAAACCACCAATTTCGGGGGGTTGTTCTCGACCACGTCCCTTGCCGACCCTGACGACAAGAACTTTGTTGCGACTAATATCGCGAGCCGGCTCTTCACGCTCGGGCTGACTTCCGGGGCTGAACCCACCTTGGGCTTAGGGGCGCCCGGACAAACGATAATCACGTTCCAAAGTCCGGTCGCGCCGTTCTTGAATAGTTCGATCGCACTTCCTGTCACTGATCCCGTGGCCCCGCTGTTTACTGCGCTTCTTCCGCTCGGCTTCTGATCTCACCGGTCCGCGGGCGAGTACTTATTCGACGCTCACCGCTTCAATGATGTTGAGCCGGGCCGCTCGTCGTGCGGGCGGCACCGAGCCGAGCAGGCTGATCGCCAGCGCGCCGACGGTGAAGACGAACGCCATCGAGCTTGGTCGAAACGCAACCCGGAAATTCATCATGTCCCCGCTGACCAGGCTGAATAGCCACTGGTCCGTCAAGCCGAAGACCAGCCCCAACGCGCCGCCGATGACACCGATGCCCGTCGCCTCGGCCAGCACCATCCGCAACGTGAACCGACGGCTGGATCCCATCGCCCGCAGCACACCGATTTCGCGGCGCCGTTCGAGCACCGAGAGCGTCAACGTGTTGAGCAGCGCGACAGCGGCCACCAACACGACGATGATCCATACGGCGTTCGCGATGAACATGCTCTGATGCATCGGCGCCTCAAGGCCTGCCAGTTTGCCGCGGCCGTCATACACGTAGCTCGGCGCCGGCACCGCCCGACGGACGTCGGCCAACAGGCGGTGGGCGTCCACGCCTGGGGCCGCGGCGATCTCGAGCGTGGTCGCTACCGGACGGTCGAACCAAGCCCGCATCTGGTCGAGGCCCATCCCGACCGTGCCGATCACGGTCGAGAAGTACGGCACCAGCGCCAGCACGGTTGTCTGCTGCACGCCGTGCGGCGTTTGCATCCGCAATTGGTCACCGACCCGAACGTGCAGGGTCTTGCCCAGATTCTGCGAGAGCACCACACCCCGACCGGCCAGCACCTGGTCGCGAACCCGCGCGTCAACCGCCCGGTACAGCGGATGGGCGGTTCCGGGGGAAAATCCGTCGAGCATGACGCGCGTGCCCCCGACCTCGGCGAACCCGGACGCGCCCTCGACGACACTCTGGACGCCCGGCAACGCCGCGACCTTTTCGGAAAGTCCTTGCGGCAGAGCATCAGTGGGGTAGCTGTCCGGGGCATTTGCGCTCACCCACACGGGGACATCGGCGACCGGGGAGAAGATGCCCCTGGCCGAGGAGATCATGTCGGCGTTCGTGCCGGTAATCGCGACGGTGGTGACCACCGCGATGAGCACCGTCATCACGGTCGCCCAAACCCGTCGCGGCGCACGCTCGATGGTCGCGGCCGCGAGCGCCCCGACCGAGCCGAATATTCGCGCAGTCGCGGCCGTGGCTTTGACGATGGGCACGGTGAGCGCGAAGCCAAGCGCGATCTCGGCAGAGAACACCAGAGCCATCGCAGCAAAGGCCAACACGCCACGTTGGGTGACGACGATCGCGATCGAGACCGCGAAGACCACGACGGCCGCAACACCGCTTGCGATCCGCAGCCATCGCGGCACGCGATCCGCGGCTGAAACCCCAACGGGGGCCAGCGCCTCGATCGGTGCGACCTTGTACACCTGCCGTGCTGCCATCGCCGACGCAACCACACTGGTGACCGCGGTCGCCGCGACGGCGGCCGGTATCGCGTAGCCGGGCAGCCAGTACTCGATGCGGGCTTCCAGGCCTTGGGTCATGGCCGGGGGCAATCGGCCAATTGCGATGCGGCCCAACAGTATTCCGACGGCCGACCCAATTGCTCCGCCGAGCATCCCGAGAACCGCCGCCTCGGCGAGCATGTCGCGAACTATTGTGACGCGACGGCCGCCGATCGCGCGCAGCAACGAGATGACCGGCCGGCGCTGCGTAATCGCCATGGTCATCGTGGTGTAGATCAGGAAAGCGCCGACCATCAAGGCGACCATCGCGCCCATCAGGGCCATGTAGTTCATCAGCTTGACGCCGTCGCCGGCCCGAGTGGCCCGCATGCTCGGGTCGGCGACGATGGCCCGGCCGTTCACCGCGGCGGTGACCGCGGCACGAACCTTGGCGAGGTCTGCGCCGGGTTTGGTGGTGATCAGGATGGAGTCGAGCTGACCCTGACGCCCGGTAATGCTCTGGGCCAAAGCAAGCGGAGCCAGCACATAGTGTCCGCCATTGAGGTCGGCGACCTGCTTGCCCGTGAGTACCTCGCCGACGGTGACGGACCCCGAGCCGAGTTGGAACGTCTCGCCCTTGGCGTGACCGACACCGGGTCCGACGCGGACCGCGTTGCCCGGGCCGGACGGACCGGAAGGACTCGGCGGCTGCCCCGCCGCTCCGTCCTTCAAGGCGTCCTTCAGAGCGCCGCCCAGCGCGGCAAGCCTGTCGTCGGCACCAAACAGCAGCACCGGCGCCGACGACGTGGACGCTGACGTCCGAATCATCGGTGCCGCGGTCGCGACCCCGGGAGTAGCCGCCACGTCGGCGGTTATCGTGTCGGGAAATCCCGCGTCGGTGATGCCCGACACCTCCAGCGAGGCGATGCCCGCGATCCCGTCGGCGAGCCGATTGACCGATCCGGTGATGGACCCGAAGATGCCGAACACCGCGACCAGATACATAGCCGACGCCGCCATGACGGCAACAGATGCGATCGTGCGTCGGCGGTGCACGACAAGCTCACGCAGGCTGAACAGACGTAGCCGGCTCGCCGCGGCACCTATCGCGGGGCCCGGTCTCACACCAGGACCCCCGACAGCTCGTCCGAACCGATCCGCCCGTCCTGCAGCGTGATCACCCGATCGGTCGCTCCCGCGGCGTCGGAGTTGTGGGTGACCATCACCACCAGCCGACCGCGGCCGGCTTCGTGCGCCACTTCGCCAAGGAGCCTCAGGATGGCGGCTCCCGTGGTCGAGTCGAGGTTCCCGGTCGGTTCGTCGGCGAGGATCAGGGGAGGGTCCATCATCAATGCGCGCGCCACGGCGACCCGCTGCATCTGCCCGCCGGACAGCTCAGCGGGCCGGTGCTCGGTCCGATTACCGAGCCCGACGCGGTCCAGCAGCCGGATCGCATCGGGTTTGGCCTTGCCCAGCCGGACGCCGTCGAGCAGCTTCGGTACCGCGACGTTCTCCCACGCCGACAGCGTCGGCAAAAGGTTGAAAAACTGAAATATGAAGCCCACCCGATGATGGCGAAATTCCGACTGCTGCTCATCGGTGAGGCGGCCGATCTCGGTGCCGTCGAATTCGATCGACCCGGAATCGGGAGAGTCCAGTGCGCCCAGCAGATGCAGCAGGGTGCTCTTGCCCGCGCCCGACGGGCCGACAACCGACATGAACTGCCCGCCCTCGAGGCGCAGGCTGATCCCGTCGAGCGCCCGCACCGATTGCCCCCCGACCTGGTATTCGCGCACCACATCGCGGAGGTCGATGGTCAGCAGTTGGTGCCTGGGAGTGTTGCAGGTGTCGACTCGTCTGAACATAGTCCTCCCGGGTGCCCGAGGGCGCTGATATCGGATAACACGAGACCGGACCGTGATCGGTTCATCGGGTGGTGATGACCAGACCCGGGCGGCGCCTGCCGGGGACAGCTCGGAGGATGTTTTCTTTTCCGCCCGTTTGGGCAACCAGAGCGGGGGACCAAGAACCTAACCGGGCGCAGCGGGCGCATCCGGAAGACGATGGTGCCTTGGCTCAGCTGCATCACCGGCACTGTCATCAACATTTAACGCGGAATGGCTTCTCAGGGAGTAGATCTCCACTTTTCCGGTATCTAAACTTCTTGGGGCCGGGGGGTTGTGGAAGCCACTAGTCGATCGGGCGGCTATGGAACGACTTACGGGACTTGATGCGTTTTTCCTCTATATGGAGACGCCCACGCAGCCGCTGAATGTGTGCTGCGTTTTGGAACTGGATACTTCGACGATGCCGGGCGGCTACACGTACGGCCGGTTTCGCGCCGCGCTGGCCAAGCACGTGAAGGCATTGCCGGAATTTCGAATGAAGCTCGCGGACACCCAGCTGAACCTGGATCACCCGGTGTGGGTGGACGACGAGAACTTCCAGCTGCGGCGTCACCTCCAACGCGTTGGTGTGCCGGCGCCCGGAGGTCGCAGCGAGCTGGCCGAGATATGTGGGTATATCGCGGGCCTCCCGCTGGACCGCGACCGTCCGCTATGGGAGATGTGGGTGCTTGAGGGCGGGGCCCGCAGTGACACCGTGGCGGTGATGCTCAAGGTCCACCACGCCGTCGTCGACGGGGTCGCCGGCGCGAACCTGCTGGCTCAGCTGTGCAGCCTGGATCCCGACGCGCCGGCACCTCAGCCGGTCCGCGGCGCGGGTGGCGGTAATCCGCTGCAGATCGCGGCGAGCGGACTGATCGGCTTCGCGATGCGGCCGTTGCGGCTGGCGACCGTAGTGCCGGCGACGATCCTCACGTTGGCGCAAACGGTGCTTCGCGCTCGCCAGGGCCGGACCATGGCTGCGCCGTTTTCGGCCCCGCCCACCCCGTTCAATGGCACCGTCAGCCGATACCGCAACATCGCTTTCACCCAGCTCGATATGCGCGACGTCAAGAGGGTCAAGGACCGGTTCGGGGTGACCATCAACGACGTGGTGGTGGCCCTGTGCGCGGGGGTATTGCGGCGCTTCCTGCTCGAGCGCGGTGAACTGCCCGACAACCCGCTGGTGGCCACGGTGCCGGTGTCGGTGCATGACAAGTCCGACCGGCCCGGACGCAACCACACCACATGGATGTTCTGCCGGGTCGAAAGCCAAATCAGCGACCCCGCCGAACGTATCCGCAAGACTGCCTCCGGAAACACCGCCGCGAAAGACCACACCGCGGCGATGGGACCCACCCTGCTGCACGACTGGACCCAGTTCGGCGGTCCAACGATGTTCGGCACCGCCATGCGGATCCTGCCGCGCATTCCGCATAGCCCCGTCTACAACCTGATCCTCTCGAACGTGCCCGGCCCGCGGGCACAGTTGTACTTCCTGGGTTGCAAAGTCGACACGATGTATCCACTCGGGCCAATCATCGGCGGCGCGGGACTCAACATCACCGTCATGTCGTTCAATGGTGATCTGGGTGTCGGCATCATCGCCTGTCCCGACTTGCTGCCCGACCTGTGGGACATCGCTGACGCGTTCCCCGACGCGCTCAAAGAGCTGCTGGAATGCACCGATCAGGTCCCGGTGGGCGGCTATCCATCGGAGCCGTGAGGCAGACCGTATCAGTTGGGTGATACCGCGCGGCCTCAATCCATGAGGGCGACGATTCGGCCGATCACGTCGCCGCCCTTGAGGCGTTCGATTGCCTCCGGTATTTCCTCGAAAGTCGTTGTGCTCGCGTGGATCGACAGGTCGCCCTTGGCGATGAGATCGATCACGGCCCGGAAGTCCATGGGCCGCCCGCCACGGGCACCGCGGAGCGTGAGGGCTTTGACCACCAGATCGGCAGTGGAGATGGTGGCCTCGTTGCGGCCGAGGCCCACTTGGATGACGCGCCCACCTGGGCGCACGGCGCTGAGCGCATCGGCGGTCGTGGTTCCAAACCCGGCGAAATCCACGATCACGTCCAGGCTGAACGGGGCCAGATCGCTTGCGTCCTCGACGATCTCGAGCACGCCGCGCTGCTTGGCCAGGAGCCAGGTCGCACGCTTGGGATCGGCAGCGTACACCTGTGCTCCAGCAAGCACCGCGACCCGCGCGCCGGTGAGTCCCAGCCCGCCCAGCCCGATGATGCCGATGCGCTCGCCGGCGCGCAGCTTTCCCGCACCCATCACGGCGCCGTAGGCAGTTTGGCCCGCATCGGTGGCGGTGGCCGCCTGGACAAAGTCCACCGCATCGGGCAATTTCATCAGGCCGGTGACCTGGCCGAGGAACTTGTCAGCGAACCCGCCATCGATCGACCATCCTGGCGCCAGTTGATCGCCGAAGGCCGCGACCCGATCGCCGGGCTGGAGATCGCTGACATCGGGCCCGACTTCGGCCACCACACCGGCAACTTCGTGCCCGAGCACGAGCGGTAGCTTGGCCAGCATCGGCGTCAGGGTTCCGTCGACGAAGCCGACATCGCTGTGGCAGATCCCCGCGGCGCGCACGGCGACGACTGCCTGCCCTGGGCCGGGCCGCGGGTCCTCGCGCTCGATGCGCCGCAGCGGCTCATTAGCACCGGTCAGCTGCCACGCCTTCACGCGACACAGCTCCCTCGTCGGCCATTTGATTCACGCAACCGTGACCACTCGCTCCTATGCGCTCGCCGTCGCCGGACTGGCTCGCGATGACGTCGCAACAACTCAGTTCGCCCCGCGACCATTCATACCTGTGCTCGCCTTTGCCGAAATATAAGCCACTGCGACCCCGATCTGCGTGTCTCGTGCGTGGTTTATGTGTCGCGGAGCCGGTGGTCCGCTGCGCCCGGCTTCGCCGCTCTGGCGGTCCACTAGGCTGTCCGGGACCGCAGGAGGCTGTTTTGACAATGCAACCGAACCCGCTCGACCCAGTTGCCAGCGAACGGCTGTCGCACGCCGGCAAGGTATTCACGTCTGACCTGTCGATCAATGAGTTCGCCTTGCTGCATGGGGCCGGATTCGAGCCGATCGAACTTGTGATGGGCGTTTCGGTCTATCACGTGGGCTACCAGTTCACCGGGATCCGGCAGCAATCCGAGTTGCCCGTGCTTACCGACGCGACGTATCGCGCCCGCTGGAATGCGATGTCGCGAATGCAGGCCGAGGCCGATTCGCTGGGCGCCGACGGAGTGGTCGGCGTCCGTCTCGAATGGCGCCATCAGGGCGAGGGCGAGCACCTCGAGTTCATCGCGGTCGGCACCGCGGTGCGATACACCGCGAAGCCGGGGGCGTACCGACGCCCCAACGGGCAAGCGTTCACCAGCCACCTGACCGGCCAGGACCTGACGACCCTACTGCGGTCCGGGTACGCCCCGGTCGCATTCGTAATGGGCAACTGCGTGTTTCATGTTGCCGTACAAGGGTTTTTGAAAACGCTCGGACAGGTGGGGCGCAACGCCGAAATGCCGCAATGGACGCAGGGCAGCTATCAGGCTCGGGAGCTGGCGATGTCCCGCATGCAGAGCGAAGCCGAGCGCGATGGCGGGAACGGCATCGTGGGGGTGCATTTCGCGATCTCGAACTACGCGTGGGGACATCACACGGTGGAGTTTTACGTGGCGGGGACGGCGGTGCGTCGCAGCGGCGAGGCACAAACCCTGACGCCGTCGTTCGTCCTGCCGATGGCCGATTGATGACGGGTTTCGATCAAGAGCGGGTCAGCCGCGCCGTCGGGTCGGCCCTGTCCGGTCCGGGTGGAGTCGCGCTGGTGGTCAAGGTGTTTTCAGGTGTTCCGGGGGTCATTGTCGTCCCGGCGCGGCGCGGCGTTTTCCGGTCACAGCCCGAGCGAATCCAAATCGGCGACTGGCGCTACGAACTCACCGCTGATGGCCGCCTCAGGGCCGCGCACTTTGTCAATGGCATCGTCCTCGCCGAGGAAGTCCTCGCTGCGGGCGCCGTCGGTCCGCACGTCGCCCGCGCGCTCGGGCAGGTGGTCAGCAGTTACGGTCCGACGATCATGCCCAATATCGATGCGGCCCTTGAAGCCCTCGAGACTGGGGCGGGGCCCGGCTTCTGACTTACGGATCATCCAGTGATGCAAGGTGTTTCGACGTCGGCGAGGAGCGGTGCTCAGTCGTCGTTGCGGGGTTGGCGCTGGTCGATAGCCACCACCCACCGGCTGAACCGCCACATGCCGTCCTTCTTGACCGCGGTGAATTCGTAACAGCCGGTCAGGTCGGGAGTGGGCGGGCCGCCGTCTTTGATGGCGAAAACCTGGAAATAACAGTGTCCGGTCGCCTCGTTCGCGCCTTGGCTGGAAAACCAGAACGAATTCAGCGCGTGGCGCCGTTGGTTGTTTTGCGCCTTGAACGCCGCTTTTCTGGCCGCGAGCAGACTCATGACCGTGTCGATGTCCGCGGACGGCGTGCGGCCCTCGTGTGATAACACGAGCTCGGGTGACTCGGTGAACAACGTACGAAACTCGTCCAGCCGATTTTCGTCGTAGGTATAGGCGTAGGCGCCGAACAGGTTGATGATCGCCAATCGATCGGCGACATCGAAGGCTACGCTCCCGACGTCCCCGATCGACCCCGGCTGCCCGTCCATTGCCGCGATCCTACAGGCGACCCGCGGTGAAATCGGCCGCCTGATCGACCATTCCGGCCTCGACGTACTGCCTGTGCGCGGCCGGATAGCCCGACCCGGAACAGACCGGATCGTTAGGGACGCACAGCTCGATTGTCTTGGGTGCGTAGAGGGGGCCGATCGTTATTGGGGGCTCGTTGACGACGCTCATGAACTGGCTGGACGGCTTCCCGAAGAGAGCGACCGCGGCCACATGGTTGGCGACCTCGGGCGGCATCGGCTGGGGTGGCTGCGCGAGATTTATCCCATCGGGCACCGTATTCGCGGTGACGAAGCCCATCACAGCGGCGCCTTGGGAATATCCGCCCAGCACCATTTTGGTTTTGGGGCAGGTCGCCGCCATGGACTCGACATGGTGGCCCGCGTCATTGATACCGTCAATGGCTGTTGGGAAGTCCATGTTGGCCGGGTAGTTGACCGGATACACGCCCAGCGACTTTGTGCCGACGCGCGAGCGCAGCGTGTCCACAAAGTCCTGACCAATGCGGCCGACGCCGGGGGGCTCGTTGGTGCCTCGGGCGAACACCACCTCGACGTTGGGGCACGGCTCGGCAGACGCGGACGGAATAGCTGCGACGGCCAACGCCCAAATCGGCACCAGCACAGCACAAATGACACGGGGGAGGAGGGCTCGCTTCACGTCCGGGATTTTGTCACAGGGCGACGACGGTTGCTCGACAAGCATTGGCTACGGCCGCCCGAGCGGGAGTGCCATTGCCGCGTCGCCGCAGAAACACTTCACCGAAGAAACACCAGTTCAGGGCCCCAAAGGTGGCCGCCGGCGTCGACGCGTGGAGACCGCAGCATGTGACCCAGATCGCTACTTTGGCGACTCCGGAGATTGATGCTGCTGACCGCCACCGCGCCGCCAATGGATGAGCGCGATGGCGGAACGCATCATGCCGCGCAGTGTGTAGATGGCAGCCACCACCGACAGCAGGATCAACAGGATGAACATCGGCAGCCAGTTGCCCCGGCTGTGGTCGACGTCCCACCAGATGATCGTGAATAACACCACACAGAGGAACAGCACAATGTCCCGCCAATTGCCCCGGTAGGACATTGCGGCCCTGCGCAGCGAGAGGCTCCGGTCGGCCGAAGCGATCAGGTCGTCGATGCGTGCCTCGATCGTGCGTTGCAGCTCGGCGCGTCTTTTGGTTTCCTCCGGTGGGAGCCGATCCAGCAGGTCCATGTCCTGTTTGATCAGCTCTCGATAGTCGGGGCCCCTGAATTGGCCGGCCGCGACGGCCAGCATCAGGCCACCGAGAACGGGCGCGCTGTTCAGCGCAACTTGTCCCAGACCCACCACGACCACTCCTCTATCGGTTGTCGTCAAACGTCGGCTCGTTGAGGATCGCCGATGCCGGGGGACGGATCAACCGTTGTTTGTCTCGTAGTCCGCCCGGGGGCTTAGAGCGCTCGGCGTCATGACGGCTGGTCAAACTGAATTCTTTTGAGCCACTGGCCTTTACTGAGCTTCACGCCACCGATGCTCCGAGGATTAGGTTGACCGCCTCGTCGAGCTGTCCGGCAATCTCGTGATAGCTGACGAAACGCGCCGTCATCAACGCGCCGGCGAACGTCATCTGCAGGGTGGACTTGACCGCGCGCGGCCATCCCGGCCCCAGCGCAGCCCCGATCCGCCTGGAAACCTCCTCGCCGATCTCTTCCCGAAGTGGTTTGACCGCCGGATCGTCGGCCATCAGCGCCGCGCCGCAGGCGATGGTCAGCTCAGGCTCATCGGCGACCGCTAGAGCCATATCCCGCAACGTCGTGCTGACGCGGGTTTTGGTGGTGTCGTTGACATCGGTGCGCAGCGGTACGTCCCGCAGAAAGCGCAGGTACACCGCCGCCACCAGCGCACTTTTCGATGGAAAGTAGGTGTACGCGCTGGCCGGAGACACGCCGGCGCGGGTCGCGACCGCGCGCATCGTCAGATTCGCGTACGACGATTCGCGCAGCTCATCCAATCCGGCGTCGAGGACTTTGCGGATGGTCTGTGCCGGCCGACGGTCCGACCGGCGGACTGCAGCGGGGCCGCCGTCGGCCGGAGCAACCACCTCTCTAGACACCAGTCCAGTGTAGGAACCGGACGAGCGGCCAACAATTCCGTCGAAACGCCGCTCGACCGGGCCTACGAAGGCCGCAATTACCGACAGTTGTCCAGAACAAGTTCTAGGGTGGGGCATGGCCGAGCGGGACCGCCGTCGCTGGGACGAGCGGTACTCCGCTCAGGGACCGCCACCGATGAGTGCGGTTGAGTTTCCCGAGGTCCTGGAGCGCCATGCCGACGTCTTTCCGACCGCGGGGACGGCTCTCGACCTGGCCTGCGGACAGGGGCTCGGCGCGGTTTGGCTGGCCCGGCGCGGGCTGGACGTTTTGGGACTCGACATCTCACCAGTGGCCATTAGTCAGGCCCGCGATCTCGCCGCGCGCAGCGGGGTCGGCGATCGCTGCCGCTTCGACGTCGTCGACCTCGATGACGGACTGCCGGCCGGGCCGCCCGCGGACGTGGTCCTGTGCCACAAATTCCGGGACCGCCGCCTCGACCAAGCGATCATAAGGCGCCTCGCGCCGGGCGGGCTGCTGGCCATCGTCGTGCTCAGTGAAGTCGGTGCCGCGCCGGGTCCATTCCGCGCAGTGCCGGGCGAGCTATCCGCAGCGTTCGCCGAACTCAACCAGCTTGCCGCCGGCGAAGGTCACGGCCGCGCCTGGCTGCTGGCACGCGCCTGACATAGCGCCGCCGTCGAGTCTGCGCCCAAGGCGTGGATTTTCCGCGAAACATGGCTCTCAGCGCTGGTTCGGCGCCACCAGCGCAGGCTCGAGACCCTGAACCGACTTCGGCCAGGCGGGCGGTAGCACCCGACCCCGATTACGTTTGAACACAATGATTTTGCAAATTCCACGGAGCCACATCGAGCGGTGCGCGTGCCTTTGGGGTTTCGGATATGCCCTCGTCCGGTAATGTCCCGAGCATGGAACGGCGCGTCCTGGAAGCCATCATTTATGAGCGCGAACCACCGATTGCGCGGATCATCCTCAATCGGGTCGAAAGGGCCAACACCAAGGATGCGGTCCTAGTCACCGAAGTCGACAGTTGCCTGCACGAAGCCGACCACGACAACGAGATCAAGGTCGTCATCCTCAAGGCCAACGGCAAGGGCTTCTGCGGCGGGCACGTGGCCCGTTGGGGTCCGGACGAAAACCCCTACCCGGATTTCGGAAATACTTTCGAGGACCTGTACAAAGGGACCGCCGATCTGTTTCTCTGGCCGACGTTGTATCTGTGGGAGTTCCCGAAGGTAACGATCTCCCAGATCCACGGCTATTGCATGGGCGGCGGGATTTATCTCGGCCTGTTGACCGACTTCTGCGTGGCGTCCGAGGACGCCTATTTCCAGATGCCGCTTGCCCAGAGCCTCGGCGAGCCCGGCGGGCACACCATGATCGAGCCCTGGTTGATGATGAACTGGCACCGCACCATGGACTGGCTGCTGCTGGCGCCAACTCTGTCGGCACAGCAAGCGCTCGACTGGGGCCTGCTCAACAGGGTGGTGCCGCGCGACGCCCTGGAAGACACCGTCGAGGAGATGGCGCGCAAGATCGCCCAAATTCCTTTGACCACGCTCATGGCGGTGAAGAACAACGTGAAGCGTGCCTGGGAATTGATGGGGATGCGGGTACACCTTCAAGTCAGCCACATCTTGACCAACATGGTCGGTGCCGCATCCGATGTTCAGGCGCGCCGGGCCGAGCTCATGCAATCGGGTATGAAGCCACGCGAATTCGTCGGCCGCGACGAAGCAGAGGGCCCTCGAACGTGAAGCTGGCCGCACGCTCGAGCTCGAACGTGAAGCTGGCCGCACGCTCGGCACGGGCCAGAAGCTAGCGGCTCTTCTCGCCGGCGATCTTGCGGCCGCCGGCGTGGCGGGCTGCGACGTAACCGAAAACCATCGTGTAGGCGATGCTTCCGCCGGCGCCCAGATAATTTCGACCCATCACCGTCGCCGTGATGTTGCCCGTCGCGTACAGCCCGTCGATCACGCAGTCGTCCTCGTCGAGGACCTGCGCGTGTTCGTTGGTGACCACCCCTCCGCACGTTCCGACATCGGCGGGAACAACCCTGGTGGCGTAGTACGGTGGCTGATCGAGCGGCCCGAGCGCGGCATTGGGGCGATACCCTGGATCGCCCAGGCAGTCGTTGTACGCCGACTGGCCGCGCCCGAAGTCCGGATCGAGGCCCTTGGCCGCAAACCCGTTGAAGCGCTTTACCGTCCGCGCCAGGGCGTCGGCCGGCACATCCATCTGGCGTGCGAGATCGCCGATGGTGTCACCCCGCAGAACCGCGCCCCGCGCGATCAGTTCTTCGGGGAGCTGACGTTTCTTGAACGGGTTTGCCCCCGAGACGTACCGGCCGATGTAGCCCTCGTCGCACACCATCCAGCACGGCACCGCCTTGTTGGCGTACATGGCCTTGCCCACCTCGACGTATGAATTCGACTCGTTGCAGAACCGGCTGCCGGTTCCGTCGACGTAGATGGCCCCGGGCCGCTGCCGACCACTCCCGAGGGCTCTCGCGGCGTCACCCCCGTCGGCGATGAAAATCGATGGCAGCCACCATGCTTCGTCCAACAAATCGGTCTTCGCGCCCAAGCGCATCGCCGTCTCCAACACTTCGCCGGTGTCGCCGGCATTTGCGATCGACCAGAGCGCCTCATTGGGCTGGTCGCCGCTGTAGCGGCGGCGCATGTCCGCGTTGCGGCTGAAACCGCCCGCCGCGAGCAGGACACCCTTGCGCGCCTTGATGTTCAGCGAGGCGCCGTTACGAGAGACGCGCGCGCCGACGACGCGGCCGTCCTCGACGATCAGGTCTTCCATTGCGGCGTTGGTCCAGATCGGCGGCTCGCCGCGCAGGTCGATGAGTACCATGAGCATCTGACCGATGAGTGATGCGCCGTTGGTGAGCATTTCGCGATGGCGCAGACGGGCCGCCCTGGTGCGCGCGAACACGCGCATGGCCACGGCCAAAGCCCGCGGCGATCGATTGAAGTACTGCACCGAGCGCAGCTCGTTCGTCTTGACGACGAACCCGTAGCTCTTGGCCAGGGAGGGCTGGAGTTTGTCGCGCCAGTTTCCCAGCGCTGTCGCGTCGTACGGCACGCACTCGATCCCGCGACCGGCTTCGTTGCCGCCCTTGTGATTGGGGTAGTAGTCGCTCCAGCCCGGGCACCGCACGAATCGAAGGCCCTTGCGTATCAGGAAGTTGACCATCTCGTAGCCCGCGGTAAGGAACATCTCGCGGCGTGCCGGAGATGAGGCCGGACCGATGTCACCGACGACGTCGTCGAAGTACGCCAGACCGTCCTCATGCGAGTCGGGAATACCGTCGGCGCGCATCAGCGGGTTGTTCGGTAGCCACACCATGCCACCGGAAAGTCCGGTGGAACCACCCACCAGGGCTTGTTTCTCGATCACCAGCGGCTCGATACCGGAGTCGAGCGCCGCCAGGGCCGCGACCATCCCGCCGCCGCCGCTGCCCGCGATCAGGAGATCAACGCAACGGTCCCAGTCGGTGGTCATCGCACCTCCGAACCGACGCCCGCGGTGAACCCCAGATCCACCATCGGCACGTCGATGGTTGTGTTGGTTTTCTGGATGGCGGGCACCAGCCTGTCGTAGGGCAGGCCGGCGAGGAAGCCGTCGACGACACGCTCGAAGTTGGAGATCAGCCCTTCGATTCGGCTGGACAATCTCATGTATTCAAACCCCTTGGAGTGCAAGCCCTTTTGCTGTCGCGGCAGGTTCGAGAAGTCCTGGGCGGGGATCGGCGGCCAGCGCGGGTCGTCGGGCGCCATGGGGTCCGGTGGTGTGGGTTTGCCAGTGATCTGGTCCGCCGGGATGCGGGTGAGGGACCAGATCTCGAACAACGTCTCCTCCGGACCAAGCGGACGGATCCGGTACGACGAGGCGCTGCTGTGCTGGGGCAGCAGAAAGTAGTGCGGAAAACAGAAGTTAATCGCATCGACGATTCCGCGCCGCTCCAGCTCGTTGAGGTCGGGCATGTCGCAGCCTCGGGCTCGATGCCACTTGACGATGGCGTCGTTCAAGGCGCTGCGCCAGGTGGCCATCGCCGCGGCCGGATCGGCTGGTAACTCCATGTTCTGCAGGCCCTCGGCGATGCGAATGTCGTTCTCGTGGGTCATTCCGGCCATGCCGTCGCCGAGGGTGCGCATGAAGTAGAGGTTGGTCTGAGCCAGCCCCGGCGGCTTAGACGTGTCGGGCATTGACGACGGCAGCAGCTGCGGGTGGGTCTGCGGGACGTGGTAGCCCTCCATGAATGCCGCCGTCGCCAGCTTCCAATTCACGGGTAGCCGGCACGCCTGCCACCACTCGACGCGCAGGGATTCGACCTTCCATGCGTCGTAGATGGACGCGAATGGCTCGAAGCAGTCGCGCAGCGGCGGGGCTTCGTCGTCGAGGTTGATCCATGCGCATCCGCCCCAGAGCTCACATCTGACCGAAACGAGGCGGAGATCCTCCGGGCTCAGGTTGTGCTCGTCGAACTCTTCGGGCCGCAGGATGAAGGTGTTGCGACCGTCGATACCCCAGCACCAACCGTGGAAGGGGCAGACGAAGGTGCGGCGGGTACCGTTGCCTTCCACCAGCTTTACGCCTCGATGCCGGCAGGCGTTGTGGTAGGCGCGGACGTTGTCGGCGTCCAGCCGGACGACGATGGTGGACTCGTCGAGGATCTCGTACTCGACGTAGTCGCCGGGCTTGGGGATTTCCTCGAGCCGACAGGCCATCTGCCACACCCGCGGCCAGAGCAGTTCGTTCTCCAGCGCGTAGAACTCGGGGTCGTAGTACCGCTGCTTGGGAATCCGGTCGGCGGATTGCACCGCCCACGGCACCGGAAGCGGCGTCCAGTTCACATCCATGGCTTTCCCTTGTTCATATGATCTTTGATGCCCGTCCCTGCCAGTAACGTTCGCGAATGCGCCGCTTGTAGAGCTTCCCGTTCGGGTCGCGGGGCAACTCGGGAACGAATTCGACTGTGCGCGGGCACTTATAGCCGGCGAGGTGAGCCCGGCAGTACTCGATGAGCTCGGCCTCGAGGTCGGGGCCGGGCGCGATGCCGGGGGCGGGTTGGACGACCGCCTTGACCTCCTCACCGAACTCGTCGTTGGGAACACCGAACACCGCCGCGTCGACGAGTTTGGGATGCATGATCAGCACGTTCTCCGCCTCCTGCGGGTAGATGTTCACCCCACCCGAGACGATCATGAAGGTCGATCGGTCCGTCAGGTACATGTAACCGTCCTCGTCGACGTAACCCATGTCTCCCAACGAGCGCCACCCGCGTTCGTTGTAGACCGACGCGGTCTTCGCCGGGTCCTTGAAATACTCGAAATCGGGTCCCCCCTCGAAGTAAAGCTCGCCCGACTCCCCGACCGGAAGCTCTTCACCGTCGTCGCCGACGACGTGCACCTGTGCCATCGGTATGCCCACCGAACCGGGATGGGCCAGCCACTCCTCGGGGCCGATGGTGGTGCCAGCAAATCCTTCTGTACCCCCGTAATATTCGTGAATAATGGGCCCGAACCAGTCCATCATCCGGTGCTTGACGTCCACCGGACACGGGGCGGCGGCGTGGATCACGCACCGCAAGGTCGAGACGTCATATTTCCGCCGGACCGCGTCGGGCAGCTTGAGCATCCGCACAAACATCGTCGGCACGAACTGGGCGTGGGTGACGCCATGGGTCTCGATCAGCCGCAGCACGGCCTCGGCATCGAACTTGCGCATGATGATCGACGCGGCGCCGACACGGTTGACCGCCATCGTGTAGTTCACGCCGGCGGCGTGGTACAGCGGCGCAGGGGAGAGGTAGACGCTCGACGAGTCCATCCCGTACTTGTGGATCAGCGCCATCTCCAGAACCGCCTGGGCCCACGAGCCGTTGCCGTCGGACGGCAGCGAGCGGCGAACGGCCTTGGGGCGTCCGGTGGTTCCGGACGAATA
>Ga0306925_10000924_pt1 | contig 22810 bp, 18 predicted proteins | sample flu12Cox44000176_FD_203755 | JGI IMG/M metagenome (GOLD analysis project Ga0306925, IMG submission 203755) | Lab enrichment of tropical soil microbial communities from Luquillo Experimental Forest, Puerto Rico - flux8day.12C.oxic.44.000.176 (v2)... | ecosystem: Environmental > Terrestrial >... | reverse complement strand
TAGAGGTCGGCCACGTCGGCATTGACCAGCCGGAAGCAGCCGGACGAAACCTTGGTGCCGATCGTATCCGGCCGGTTGGTGCCGTGGATGCGGTAGACGGTGGTGCCGAGATACATCGCGCGCGCACCGAGCGGATTACCGGGTCCGCCCGCCATGAAGCGCGGCAAATAGGGCTGGCGTTCGATCATCTCCGGTGGCGGCACCCAGTCGGGCCATTCCGCCTTGCGCGTGATGTTGAGCAATCCCTGCCACTGGAAACCGTCGCGGCCGACGCCGATGCCATACCGGATCGCCCGGCCGCCGGGCTGCACGAGATAGAGATGACGTTCGGAAGTCGAGACGATGATGGTGCCCGGTGCTTCCGTCGTGCGAAAGAACACCACCTGCTTCCGCCATTCCGGATCAAGCTGGATCGAATCGTCCGGCAACAGACCGGGTTGGTCGCCGATGTCAGGTTGCTGCGCAAAACCGTGCGAGCTTGAGAGCATCAGCCCGGCGGCCGCCATCACCATGTAGATCAGGTGCCGAAATCTCGTCATTCGAGCTTCTCCCCGTTAAGCGCGATAAGTCGGCGGCAAGTCTGAGCCCGCCCCCTCAAATCAAGGTTCCCTTAAATCCCACGTGCGACACAATGGCAAGCAACCAGACATCTGGCTGAAATATCGGCGGTTTTTGCCGGTAAGAAGGTAGGAACGACAGTCGACTATCTGGGCGCGAGCCACAGCCTCAACATGAACGATATGGCTGCGACCGTACCCGCGCCGGCGAGCCAAAGTGTGGCAAACCATAGAAGGCGCTGCGCAAGCGGTCGTCTTTCCGGTTTCGAAGACATCAATGATAGCCGCTTTCGGGTCTGACCTTGCCGCGAAATACCCAATAGGCCCACGCGGTGTAGGCAAGAATAAGCGGTATCAGCACGGCGACACCGAACAGCATGAAGATCTGGCTGGTCGCGGGCGAAGCCGCCTGCCAAATGGTGATGCTCTGAGGCACGATATAGGGATACATGCTGATGCCGAGCCCGGCATAGGAGAGCGCGAACAAGGCGAGCGACAGAAAGAACGGACGGTAGTCCTGCCTGTTGGCGAGGCTGCGCAGCAGCATCGCGGTCACTACGGCGACCGCAATCGGCACCGGCGCCGTCAGGATGACATTCGGCCATGTGAACCAGCGCTGCGCGTATTCAACGCTGAGGAATGGGGTAGCGATGCTGACCGCGCCGATCGCGCCCAGCATCGCGAACACCAGGGCCCAGCTCAGGCGATAGGCCCGGTCGCGCACCTCGCCCTCGGTCTTCATCACCAGCCACGTTGCGCCGAGGAGCGCATAGCCGACGAGAAGGCAAAGTCCGGTGAGAACGCTGAACGGCGTCAACCAGTCCCACCATCCGCCGGCATAGTGTCGGCCCTCGACATGGACGCCCTGCAGGATGGCGCCAAGCGCAACCCCCTGCGCCAGCGCCGCAAGTAACGATCCGCCGGCAAAGGCAGGGTCCCACCGGTTTCGACCGCTTCGCGTGGTGCGCCAGCGAAATTCGAACGCGACGCCGCGAAAGATCAACCCGACGAGCATCGCGATCATGGGCGTATAGAGCGCAGGCATCAGCACCGCATAGGCCAGTGGAAACGCGGCCATCAGGCCGCCGCCGCCCAGCACCAGCCATGTTTCGTTGCCGTCCCACACCGGCGCGACGCTGTTCATGATGACGTCGCGGTCGGCCTTGTTCGGAAACAGCGGAAACAAGATGCCGAGACCGAGATCGAAACCATCCATCACGACATAGACAAACACCGCAAAGGCGATGATGAACGCCCAGATCATGGCGAGGTCGATGGCAACGCTCATCCCACCGCTCCTTCCGCAGAAGCCGCGGCCGCAACGGGGGTGATGCCGGCAGCGCGTGCCGGCACGTGAGAGGGCGGCCCGTGCTCACCTGGATGCGGTGGCTGCGCCATCAGGCGCAGAATGTAGATGATACCGGCCGAGAACACCGCGAAATAAACGATGACAAAGGCAATCAGCGAGGAACCGACCGCCGGCGCTGCCAGCGGCGAGGCCGAGTCGGCTGTTCGCAGCAGTCCGTAAACCGTGAACGGCTGGCGGCCGGTTTCGGTCGTGATCCAGCCTGCAAGCACCGCGACAAAGCCCGCCGGACCCATGGCAGTTGCGCAGGCATGCAGGAGCCGCGATTGGTAGAGCTTGCCACGCCAGCGTTCGAACAGGCTGAACAGGCCCAGCCCCATGATCAGAAATCCGATCCCGACCATGATCCGGAACGACCAGAAGATGATTGGTACCGGCGGCCAGTTTTCGCGCGGCACCGTGTCGAGGCCGGCAAGCGGTCCATCGAGCGAGTGCTTGAGGATCAGCGAGGACAGCTTCGGGATTTCGATCGGGAACCTGACCTTGCCCGCGGCCTGGTCCGGCAAGCCGAACAGGATCAGCGGCGCGCCGTCCTTGTGGCTTTGATAATGGCCTTCCATCGCCATCACCTTGGCGGGCTGATGTTGCAGCGTGTTGAGGCCATGCTGGTCGCCGGCGAGAATCTGGATCGGCGCCACCAGCGTCGCCATCCACATCGCCATCGAAAACATCACGCGCGGACCGGCGAGATGCGAATCGCGCTGCAGATGAAACGCGCCGACCGCGCCGACCACGAGCGCCGTGGTGAGATAGGCCGCCAGCACCATGTGCACAAGGCGATAGGGAAACGAGGGGTTGAAGATCACGTTCAGCCAACTGGCGGCGACGAACTGGCCTTCCGCATTGACGACATAGCCGGCCGGCGTCTGCATCCAGGAATTGGCGGACAGAATCCAGAACGCGGAAATCAGCGTTCCGATTGCGACCATCAGCGTGGCGAAGAAATGCAGCCGACGGCCGACGCGCTTCAAGCCGAACAGCATGACGCCGAGGAAGCCCGCTTCGAGAAAGAACGCGGTCAGGACTTCATAGGCCATCAAGGGCCCCACGACGGGCCCGGTCTTGTCGGAGAACGCCGACCAATTGGTGCCGAACTGGTAGGACATGACGATGCCCGACACGACGCCCATGCCGAAAGCGACGGCGAAGATCTTCAGCCAGTACTGGAAAAGATTGATGAAAACATCGCGGCCCGTCCACAGCCACAACGCTTCGAGGACGGCGAGATAGCTGGCAAGCCCGATCGAGAAGGCGGGAAACACGATGTGGAACGACATCGTGAACGCAAATTGCGCCCGCGCCAAAGTCACCGCATCGAAGCCCTCGAACATGACGGATACCCGTCCTCAACAGCTGTGGGACGGAACTTATCATGACAATGGCGACGGCGGTATTACCCCGTTTTCCGCGCGCTGACGCCGCTCAGCTGTTGGCGTTCAGCAGGCGGCCGATGACGCGATCGATTTCCTCGTAGCGGCCTTCGCCATCGTGATGGAAAACGATCTTTCCATTCTGATCGACGATGTACTGCGATGGCCAATACTGGTTGCCGTAGGCGTTCCAGGTTTGCGAATCGTTGTCCTGCGCGACCGGGTAGGTGATGCCGTGCCGCTTCAGCGCCGCCTGCACGTTGGCCGCCGACCGCTCGAACGGGAACTCCGGTGTGTGGACGCCGACGACCACAAGTCCGCGATCTCGGTACTTCGCGTAGAGCTGCGTGACGTGGGGCAGCGTGTTGACGCAATTGACGCATCCATAGGTCCAGAAATCGACCAGCACCACTTTACCGCGCAGGCTTGCCATGCTGAGCGGCGCGGAATTGAACCAGTTGGTGATGCCGACGAAATTCGGCGCGGTACCCTGCAGCGCGGCGACTTCGAAGGGCGTGGTCTGTTCGCGCGCGACCTCACCGGCAACGCCGGCGGGCACCGCGCCGATCAGGCAAAGCGCAATCACCGAAAATGATGTTGCAAGCGATCGTATCGTCATTTGCGTCTCCTGGTTGCGAGCGGTTACAAACCAATCTGGCTCGTCGGGTAGAATGCTGTCAGCCACGCCACGATCAGCGTGTCGTATTGGAAATAAGAGGCGAGGGCGAACGCGATCACGACGATGCCGAAGCCGAACTGAAGCCTGGGAGATATTTTGGCGAGGCTGCGCACGCGGGTGGTGACGGCCTGGCCGCCATAGGCGATCGCGAGCATCGGAATGGCGGCGCCGATTGCGTAGACCACAAGCAGCGCACTCGCCCATGTGGTGTCTCCGGAGGTCGCGACGATGGTCAGGATCGAGCCAAGCACGGGACCGGCACAGGGCGTCCAGACCAGGCCAAGGGTGGTGCCGAGAACGAATCCGCCGAGGTTGCCTCGATGAAGCGCGGTGTTGCCGATGCCCGTCAGCGGCCCGCCGACCCGCGCCGAAACCCACTCGAACGGCGCCGGCCACACCATCAGCAAGCCAAATCCGAGCAGCAGGATCGCCGCGGCACTTCGCAGCACTTCGGGGTCGAAATGGAAAATGCCGGCGATCGCGCTCAGGAACAGGGCGGTGACGGAAAATGACGTCACAAAGCCAAGCGCGATCAGCGCCGGACGCGCGCCGCCGGTTTGGCCGACGGAGGCGCCGAGCAATATCGGCAACATCGGTAGCGTGCAGGGTGCCGCCACCGTGACCACGCCTGCGAGCAGGGCAAGAGCAAGATCGAGCATCGAATGCAGCCCTTCGAACGACCGCGCCGCGGCCTTTGCGGTCACGCTCGGTGCTTGATCGTCTTTCGGGGGCCGGAGGTGAGGCGTTACGCCGCCCGCGTCACGTGTTCGTGAGACTTTTGGCTTCAAAGCCTGGGTTGGGGCACTTCCAAATACGAAAGCGACCCGGAGGGGGGGCTCCGGATCGCCTGAACGGCTTCTTGGGGGAAGAAGCCTCTCAATTAGACATCGATTGCCGCGTCACGCAGCCAAGCTGTTCACACCGGCTACCTTCAACAGATCGGCGAGCTGCTTGCGGGCGTAGAACATCCGGGTTTTCACCGTGCTTTGCGGAATTCCGATGATCTCGCCAACTTCCTCCACCGACTTCTCATGGTAGTAGACGAGGTTGATGATCTCGCGGTGCGCCGGCGATAATTTCGCGACACAGGCGCGCAGAATGGCGCTGGTGCTGGAGCGGTCGAGCGAGGCCTCCGGCGTATCTGCCTCGTCGGCGATCTCGAGCATCTCTTCCTGGTCGATATCCTCGTGCCGGCGCTGGCGCAGCGCAGTCAGCGCCTTGAAGCGGGCGATCGACAGGAGCCAGGTGGAGACCTGCGAACGTCCTTCGAACTGGTTAGCGGTACGCCAGACATCGAGGAAGACCTGACTGGTCAGATCCTCGGCCACGGTGGCGTCCCTCACCATGCGCAGGATGAAACGGTAAACCCGCACATTGTGGCGGGCGTAAAGGATGTGCATCGCGTTCCGGCCGCCATCTGCGATACTTTCGAGCAGCATGTCATCCGAAGTCGCCTGTGCGGCGATGATGCCTTCGCGAGCTGCGGCATTGATGGCAACGACGTTCATGACGGTCTCCCAGTGTCGCCGTTTGCGGCGTTTCGTTAACGAAATTGTAAGTCAGGGAAGGTTTCGGGACGTCTGCACGAAAGGCGGAAAATGGTTTCGTGGCCGGGAGAATTGTTTCGTCGAGCCGCCCGCGACGAAACAATCGGGGAGGAAAAGCCAGCAATTTGAAGGAGATGAATTTCAGGCCGCGAACCGGCCCTCAAGCCGGAGATTCCAGGAACAAAAGCCGCCTTGCAGGGTTTTGGATGGTTCAGCGCGGCGCATGCAGTCTTGCCGCCTCTGCCCCGAGCTCCCGGTCCGCCGCGCACCGGTATTCAGGGAACAAAAGCCCGTGAAGGCCCCGCGACGCGGAGGTCAGGCCTTGTCGCCGACCGGCGCAAACAGATAGCCGCCGCCCCTCACGGTTCTGATCACCGCGGGTTTGGTGGGGTCGAGCTCGATCTTGCGCCGAATGCGCATAATTCGCAGGTCGACCGCGCGATCGAAAGCTTCGCTGTCGCGGGCGTTGGCCAACTCGAGAAGGCGCTCGCGCGACAACACCCGCTTTGGATTGGCGGCGAAAACCTTGAGCAGCCCGAATTCGGAAGCCGTCAACGGATGCTCGTTGCCCTCGTCGTCGCGCAGCGCCTGGGCCTCGAGATCGAGCCACTTGGTGCCGAAGCGCACCAGGACTTCCTTCTGCGCCTTGGCGGTGCTGCTTTCGGTCGCGGTTGCAGGCGGTCGGGCCGGCGCACTGCGCCGCAATACCGAGCGAATGCGCGCCATCAATTCACGTAATTCGCAGGGCTTTGCGACATAATCGTCGGCGCCGAGCTCGAGCCCGACCACGCGGTCGATGGGACTTGCCGTGGCGGTGAGCATGATCACCGGAACGTTGGTTCGGCCTTTGAGATCGCGAATGATCGAAAGCCCGTCTTCCTCGGGCATGTTGAGATCGAGAACCACAAGGTCGGGCACCGCGGTCTCGATCGCCTCGCGCAGAGCCTTGCCGCCGTCGCAGAGCGTCACGGTGAACCCGTGCATCTTGAGATAATCGCCGACCATCTCGCGGGCCGGCGCCTCGTCATCGACGATGATTATGTGCGGACCTTGGCTCATGGGATCATGCGTCTGCCGCAGGCAAGGTGATGGTGAAGGTGGATCCCAGTCCGGGCCCGCCACTGTTGGCGGTCACCTTGCCGCCATGCATGTCGACGATGCGCTTGACGATCGACAGGCCGAGGCCGGTGGAGCTTTCGCCGGCGGTGGGTTTGGCGGAAAGCCGCTGGAAACGCCCGAACAGGCGGCTGAGATCCTCGGGCGAAAGGCCGGCGCCCTCATCGGCGACGCGGATCACAGTCTTGCTGTCTTCGTCGTTGACCAACACCGAAATCCTGCCGCCGATCGGGCTGTACTTGATGGCATTGCTGATGAGATTGTCGATCGCCTCCCGCATCCGGTCGGCGTCGCACATCATCACGAAATTCGGCGGCGCTGAAACGGCGATGGACTGCTGCTTGTTGACCGCAAGCGGTTGGTTGGCGTCGGCCACCTCGCTGACCAGCGCTGCGATGTCAACCGGTTCGCGGCGAATGGAGATGTCGAAGGCATCCGCCATCGCATCCGAAATCAGGTGATCGACCATCGAGGTCAAACGCTTGGTGGCGTCGCGGATATGTTCGACCTGGGCGGTTATGCTCTCGCAGGAAGAACCCGCCGCGACGAGCTCGGTGAGCATTTCGGTGCGGCCGAGGATCACACCCAGCGGGTTTTTCAGATCGTGGGCGACGGTGCCGAGAATTTCGTTCTTGAAGCCGTTGGCGCGCTGCAGCCGTAGCCATTGCGCTGACAGCCTGCGGTTTGCCTGCATCAGCGCGCGAGTGCGCTGGGCGACGCGGTCCTCGAGCTGCGTGTTGGCCTCGTGCAGCTGCTGATAGAGAATGACATTGTCAAAGGCGATCGAAAGCCGGCTGCCGAAAATCTCGACCAGGGAGCGGTCGGTCTCGGAAAGGGGGCGCTCGGCCTGCAGCAGCACCACTACTTCGCGCCCGCTGCCGGTGCGAACGTAGAGCACGGTGCGTTGATCGGCGAATTCATGCTTGCGCCGCTTGAACGCAGCCTCGACCATCGCCCGCAGGTCGGCGTCCAGCGATCTCGAACAGGAGGCGCCGGTGAAGCGGCTGTAGCAGCCCGATCCGGCGAGTACCGAGAAATCATCGCCGGCGGCGCCGCCGTCGCGCAGGACAAGTATGCCGGCGCAGTCGACATTGAGGAGCGAGGCGATCTGCGTCAGCACGCCTTCGGCCAGGCGCTGCATTGACCTGAAATCATAAAGCGTCGAGGCGGCGTCTATGATGATCTCAAGCCCGCGGCGGGTCTGAACCATGCGTTCGAGCTGCTGATAGCTGCGCAGCGCCGCCGTCAGGGATGTGAACAGCTTGTCGGCCGTCAGCTCGGTCTTGGCCTTGTAATCGTTGATGTCGTATTGAACGATGATGCGCCGTTCCGGCGCCTGTCCGGGCTGTCCGGTGCGGAGAATGATGCGGACGGTCTCGTTCTTCAGCTCGTTGCGGATATATTCGACGAGATCAAGCCCGGCGGCATCGGTTTCCATGATGACATCGAGCAACACGGCGGCGACATCGGGATGGGCGCGCATCAAGGCACGGCCTTCCGCGGCCGAATAGGCCGAAAGGATTTCGAGCGTCTGCCCGTTCAGGCTGTAGTCGCTCAGCGCAAATCGGGTGCCTTCGTGCACGGCATGATCGTCGTCGATGACCGCTACCTTCCATCTGCGCGCGGCCCCCGTATCCGGAGCGGTCGCGGTATCGTCGATCAGGTGGAGGACATCGTCCTGTTCGGCCATAAAGCTGCCCCGTCGCGATCCTGGTCTATGGTTGCGTTACTGCCCTTGGCGGCCCTGGGCATGATAATGCGAAATGTAGTGCCTTGTCCCAGCCTTGAATCCAGCATCATCCGGCCGCCCAGTTGCTGGGTGACAAGATTGTAGACGATGTGCAGGCCCAGCCCCGTGCCACCCTCGTTCCGCCGCGTGGTGAAGAACGGGTCGAAGGCCTGCCGCTGCACGTCCGGCGTCATCCCGACACCGTTGTCGGAGAAGATGATCTCGACGTCGTCACTGCCGCGTGGTTTTGCCGAGATCGCGATGGCGCCGGAACGGCGGTCGGGAAACGCGTGGTTGGCAGCATTGAGGAACAGATTGGTCAGAATTTGGCCATACGCGCCTGGATAGCCGTCGATGACCAGGCTCTCCGGCACCTCGACCGACAGCGTGATGGATGCCTTTTTGAGCGCCGGCCGCAGGCTTGCGATGATCTGGTCGGTGGCCTCGCTCAGGTTGAAGATCCGCTGCTCGGCATGCGAGCGGTCGACCGCGACCTGCTTGAAGGATTGGATCAGCTCGCCCGCGCGCTGCAGGTTCCCGACCAGTTGCTGCGCGGCATCCCGCGAGGTGCGGACGAAATCCTCCAGCTGCGAACGCCGCAATCCCGTTTCCGATCGCAACTCGGCCTCGAACATCTCGGCGCGGCGCGCGAAGCTTGAGGCGACCGTCAGGCTGATGCCGATCGGATTGTTCACCTCGTGGGCGACGCCCGCCACGAGGCCACCGAGCGCCGCCAGCCGCTCGGCGTCGATCAGGTTTTGCTGGGCGGCATTGAGCTCGTTCAAGGCGTTCTCGGCCCTTTCCTTCGAAGCACGAAGTTCGTCTTCGGTCTTGCGCTTGGCGATGGCGTTCTCGCGGAACACCTCGACGGCGCGCGCCATTTCGCCGATCTCGTCGCTTTCGCCGGTACCCTGGACGCCCCGGTTGAGATCGCCCGAGGTGATCGCCTGCATCGCCGCCATGATCTGCCGCAAGGGCAGGCGGATCGAGAGTGCGATCAGAACGCCGGCCGTGATGATGATGCCGAGAAAAATCACTGCGGTCGACAACACCTTGCGTGAAATGTCGGCAAGCGTCTGATCGAAAGTCTCCTGCGCCTTTTGCTGGCGCTGCCGCATCTTGATCGACAATCCGTCGATCGCGCTCGAGGTCTCGGCCTGGTTGGCGTCGATCGCGTTGCGCAATAGTTCGGTCCGGCTGGCGAGTTGCTCGGACAATTTCGCAAAACCGTCCCGCAGCGCCTTGGTCCGCGCACTCAGGCGTTGCAGCGCCATGCGCTGCAGGTCGTTGTCGGCGAGATCGGCCATCACCGGTATAGTCGTCTCGATGGTGTCGGTATTGCGGCGCGCTTCCTCGGCCGACGCGCTCGCGAGCGAAAGATAGTAGGCGTTGGCAGCGACCAGCATCGCGGTAAAGGCCTCACGGGATTTTCCAAGCGACGGCCAGATCAGGGCATCGCGGTGTCCGGTAGCGCCCTCGATGATCGAATAGAGCCCCGCCATGTCCCTGGCCGGCGCCAGCACCTCGTCCTGATAGGTCATTGCAATGGTGGCTTGAACCTGTCGCAGTTCACCGAAGCCGCTGAGAAAGCGTTCGGTGACGCGTTCGAGCTGCTGCACCGATCCTGACAACATCGGGTCGGCGGAGGCGCGCGTCGTGAGAGTTTCAAGAACCGCTTCGCGCAAATGCGAAATCTCGTCGAACAGTTCCGGGCTCGGCTGATTGATATAGCGGTGGATCAGGTTTTGCAGGTGTCCGGTCTCGCTCTCGAGCCGCGCCAGGATCTTGTCGGATTCCCTTACCTGCCTTACGTCTTCCCAGGCAGAACCGAGCACCTGCACGCCATTCCAGATCAGCGCGACCAGCACGACGACCACTGCTGAATTGAGGGCGGCAATCGAAAGGATGCGCCAGCGGATCGGCACGGCGCGGAGCAGCGCAACGATTCGCGAAGCCAGGCTTGCCGGCTGTTCCGCAGTCTCATCGATCTGGCGTGTCACGAAGCCCAATCAATTCACCGTGCGAATTCGTTCGATCAGCGCGGCAGCCGCGGGGTCGCGCCGGATCTTTTCGTAAATCGGACTCATCGCTGCCTCGAACGGCTTTCGGTCGAAATCGCTCACGATCGTCACGCCCGCACCTTCGGCCTGTTGGCGCGATTTCTCCTCGAGATCGCGCCACCTTTCGCGCATGAAGCGGCTTGATTGCATCGCCGCCTCGCGAAAAATCACGCGCTCTTCGGGCGACAGACTAGCCCAGGCCTTCCAGGACATGATCAGCACTTCGGGGCTCATCGTGTGTTCGGTCAGCGTGTAGAAGTTCGCATATCTGAAGTGGTCGGTGGTGACGAAGGATGGCCAGTTGTTTTCCGCGCCGTCGATCAGCTTTGTGGCCAGTCCGGTTCTAACCTGTCCGTAGGGCAATTCGATCGGCTCGCCGCCGAGCGCCCTGACCATGTCGGACATCAGCTCGGATTGCTGCACACGAATCCGCAAGCCCTTGATGTCGGCGATCGAGCGAATCGGTCTGACATTGTTATAGATCGATCGCGCCCCGGAATCGTAAAAAGTGAGGCCGACAAATCCGTACGGCTCGAAGCTGTTGAGGATTTCCTCGCCGATCGGGCCGTCCAGCACGTGCTGCAAATGCTCGATCGAGCGGAACAGAAAGGGCATCGCCAGAACGTTCGTTGCCGGCACGAAGCCGCCGATCAGGGCCACGTTGGAACGATTGAGATCGATGGCGCCGGCGCGGGTTTGCTGGATCGTTTCCTTTTCCTCGCCGAGCTGCCGCGAATGAAACACCCGGATCTGTAGGCGGCCCTCGGTCTTCTCCTCGATCAAGTGGCCCATGTAACGCAACGCCTGGACGGTGGGATAATCCTCGCTCTGTGTATCGGCGGCACGAAACTCGCGCGCGGACGTATTCGTCGTGACTGCCAGCGCGAACAGCGCACTGGTAATTGCGACGGTCCGCAACAGATCGGCGCGGCTGAACACAGGCAATTTGATACCCCCTGTGATGGAGTCTATGGGTGGAAAAAAAGGTTCAACGAAACCGGCAGAGGCCTTCGGCTCGCAGGTATGGGGTTGCAGCCTCGCCCTTTGGGAACGCGGGTCTCAATTCATGCCTCCCGATTTCAATGGCTCTCCGCTGACCGGGATCACGCTCAACGGAGGGGCGTTTTAAGGTGGTGCTCATTCATTAGGCAATTTTAGTTTGGTGTATGCAAGAGGTCTTCCGCCCTTGCTGTCAAATTCACACGGCCCGCGCGGCATATCGAAAGCCAAATCATGGGTTTAATGCCGGCACAAGGGCCCGGCAAGTTTTGGCACGAACCTTGCGACGACGCTCCCGCGAAGCCGACCCCTCGCGCATTGGGAGCGTCCGATGAAGCGCCGTGATTTTCTCAAATCCGTCTCAGGTATCGCTGCGGGCGCCGTGGTGGGCGTGCCTGCGATCGGGTCGCGGGCGAAAGCCGATGCCCGCTCGGAGACGCTCCTGGTTGTCACCGAAGGCGGCCCTAACAACCTCGACATCCACGGCGTCGGCACCAACCGTTCGGGCTACGAGACCTCGTGGAATTGCTACGATCGGCTGATCAGCCACGAAACCAGGACGCTGTCCGACGGCACGGTGTCGTACGACCGCGACAGATTCAAACCCGAGCTCGCCGAAGACATGAACATCGGCGACATGTCGGTCACGTTCAAGCTGAAGAAGAATGCCAAATTCCATGATGGCGCGCCGGTCACCGCCGGGGACGTCAAGTGGTCGCTCGATCGCGCGGTGACGGTTGGCGGCTTCCCAACCGTGCAAATGAAGGCCGGCTCGCTGCTCGACAGGGAACAGTTCGTCGTTGTCGACGACAGCACGGTTCGCATCGATTTTTCGAAAAAGGACCGGCTCACGATTCCCGATCTCGCGGTGATCGTGCCGGGCATCTACAATTCCGAGCTCTTGAAGAAGAAGGCGACGGAAAAGGATCCCTGGGCGCTCGATTACACCAAGAGCAACACGGCCGGCAGCGGCGCCTACAAGGTGACGAGCTGGAAGCCCGGCGTCGAAGTGGTCTATGAGCGAAACGACAACTGGGTCGGGGGCAAGTTGCCCCAGTTGAAGAAAGTCATCTGGCGCACCGTCCCCTCGCAAGGCAATCGCCGTGCTCTGATGGAACGCGGCGATGCCGACATTTCCTTCGATCTCTCGAGCAAGGATACCTCGGAGATGAAGAAGGACGGCAAGCTCGTCATCGTTTCCAACCCGATCGGCAACGGTATGTACTCCATCGACATGAACGTGAAGAATCCGCCGTTCGATAACCCGAAGGTCCGTCAGGCGGTGGCCTATGCGCTGCCCTATCAGAAGATCATGGATGCGGCGATGTTCGGTCTCGCCAATCCGCTGTTCGGCGGGCCTTCGAACAACGTCACCGGTCTCACCTGGCCGGCAAAGACCGGTTACGTTCACGACATCGCCAGGGCCAAGGCCTTGATGGCCGAAAGCGGCGCATCTGAAATCGAAACTACCCTGTCCTTCGATCTCGGCGCCGGCGACGTCTCGGAACCGACTTCGGTACTGGTGCAGGAGAGCCTCGCCCAGATCGGCATCAAGACCACGATCAACAAGGTGCCGGGCGCCAACTGGCGCAGCGAGATGGCCAAGAAGACGATGCCGCTGATGCTCAATTTCTTCTCCGGCTGGCTCGACTATCCCGAGTATTTCTTCTTCTGGTGCTACTCCGGGCAGAACGCCATCTTCAACACGCCGAGCTACGTCAACCCCGACATGGACGCCCTGATCGACGGGGCGCGTGCCGCCGCTGCGATCGGCGACAAAGAGAAATACGCAAGAGACGTCGAAGGCTTCATCTCCAAGGCTTACAACGAAGTGCCCCGCATTCCGTTGTTTCAGCCGTTTCTCAACGTCGCCACGCAGAAGAACATCTCGGGCTACGTCTACTGGTTTCATCGACAACTCGATTACCGTTCCATCGTCAAGGCCTGAGGCGAGAGGCAAGCAGGCTTGGGCTTGCCGAACTTGCTCACGCTTCAAAACCAAACGCGGCTTCAGAGAATTCTTAAGGCACAAGGATGATGGGCACGATCGCCAAGCGGCTGATGACCGTGGTCCCGACCCTGATCGGGGTCGTGATCGTCACCTTTCTGCTCACCCGTGTATTGCCGGGCGATCCGGCGGTCTATTTTGCGGGCCCTGCCGCCACGCCGCAATCGATCGCGGAAATTCGAAAATCGCTGGGGCTCGATCGGCCGCTGCCGGATCAGTTCGTGCGCTATGTCAATGATCTCGCGCACGGCAATTTCGGCAACTCACTGTCCACCGGCCGCCCGGTGGCGACCGAAATTTCCAGCCGCCTGCCGGCCTCGGCCGAACTCACGCTATCCGGCTTGTTTCTGTCGATCGTGATCGCGGTGCCGCTCGGCATCTTCGCCGCGGTCAAACAGGGCTCGCTCGTCGATCATTCGTGTCGCATCATCGCGACCGCGGGCGTTTCGCTTCCGGTGTTCTTCACCGGTCTTCTGCTGGTCTATGTGTTCTATTTCAGGCTTGGCTGGGCGCCCGCGCCGCTCGGCCGGCTTGATGCCTTTGCGAGTTCGCCCCCCGATATCACCGGCTTTTATCTGATCGACAGTCTCATCACCGGAAATTTCGAAACCTTCCGCGCCGCGCTCAGTCAGTTGATCCTGCCGGCGGTGACGCTTGCGATCTTTTCGCTGGCGCCGATCACGCGCATGACCCGCGCCTCGATGCTGGCGGTGCTGTCGTCGGAATTCATCAGAACCGCCCGCGCCAGCGGGCTCGATGGCCGCACCGTCATCCTCACCTACGCGTTTCGAAATGCGATGCTGCCGGTGGTGACGACCTTGGGGATGGTGTTCTCGTTCCTGCTCGGTGCCAACGTGCTGGTGGAAAAGGTATTCGCCTGGCCCGGCATCGGCTCCTACGCAGTGGAGGCGCTGCTGCAATCGGACTTCGCGCCGGTGCAGGGCTTCGTGCTGACCATGGCCGTAATGTATGTGGCGCTCAATCTCTTCATCGACATGCTTTACGGCGTGATCGATCCGCGTGTGAGGCTGGAGGCATGACCGAAGCCAGTCTGAGCGCGCCGGTCACCGAGCGTCAGCCGAGGCCTCCGACCAACTCGATTATCCGCCACGCCATTTATGTGGTGGCGGATAATCCTGTCACGGGGCTGGCGTTTGCACTGTTCGTCCTGATCGCGCTTGGCGCGCTGGTCGGCCCTGCCGTCGTGCCCTACGATCCGCTCGCCAGCGACACGTCGGCAACCTTGCAACCGCCCTCGCTGCATCACTGGTTCGGCACCGATCTGCTCGGCCGCGACATCTTCAGCCGCGTAGTGACAGCGACCCGGCTCGATTTCGCGATCGCGGTCGCCTCGGTCGCTCTCGTGCTCGTGATCGGCGGGCTCGCCGGGATTGCCGCGGGCTTCTTCGGCGGGTGGACCGACCGCGTTGTCGGACGCATCTCCGATACCATCATGGCGTTTCCGTTGTTCGTGCTGGCGATGGGCATCGTCGCCGCGCTCGGCAACACCGTGACCAACATCGTCATCGCCACCGCGATCATCAATTTTCCGCTCTACGTTCGCGTTGCGCGCGCAGAAGCCAATGTGCGGCGCGAGGCGGGCTTCGTGCAGGCGGCGCGACTGTCGGGCAATGGCGACTTGCGGATCCTGCTGGTGCATATCCTGCCCAATATCATGCCGATCATGATGGTGCAGATTTCGCTGACGATGGGTTACGCCATCCTCAACGCCGCCGGCCTGTCGTTCATCGGTCTTGGGGTCAAGCCGCCGACGCCGGAGTGGGGCATCATGGTGGCGGAAGGTGCGACCAATATCATTTCCGGCGAATGGTGGGTGGCCTTCTTCCCCGGCGGCGCGCTGATGATCGCCGTGTTCTGCTTCAACCTGCTCGGCGACGGTTTGCGCGATCTGGTCGATCCGCAACGGAGGACGTGAGCGATGGTCGCACGGCCGGGTTGTTATCTCGTCTTCACCTCTCCCCGCTTGCGGAGAGAGGTCGGATCGCTTGCGATCCGGGCGAGGGGGAGCCTTGGCGCATTCCTCGATCTCCTTTGTGCACCAACAGATGCCCCTCACCTCGACCCTCTCCCCGCAAAAGCGGGGCGAGGGGGCGCAGCTCTCGCTTGGAGAGAAGGATGACCGCGCGGCCGCTTCTTGAGGTCGGCGACCTCACCGTGGAATTTGCGACCCGCCGCGGCATCGTCAAGGCGGTGCAGCACGTCAATATCGCCGTGGCGAAGGGCGAGACGCTCGGCATCGTCGGCGAATCCGGCTCCGGCAAGTCGGTGACTTCCTACGCGGTGATGCGGATTCTGGATCGCGCGGGCAAGATCGCCGAAGGCTCGGTGACGTTCTCCGGCATCGACGTCAGGGCCGCCAGCGAAGACGAGATGCGGGATCTGCGCGGCCGTGAAATGTCGATGATTTTCCAGAGCCCACGCCTGGCACTCAACCCGATCCGCAAGATCGGTCACCAGATCGAGGATGTGTTGTTGCAGCATGTCCAGGTCGACCGCTCGCAGGTCAGCGAGAAGGCAATCGAAGCGCTGGAGCAGGTCAGGATCGCGCGTCCGCGCGAGCGCTATCATGCCTATCCGTTCGAGTTGTCGGGCGGGATGTGCCAACGGGTCGTGATCGCGCTGGCGCTCGCCTGCAATCCGCAGCTTCTGATCGCCGACGAACCCACCACCGGCCTCGACGTTACGACTCAGAAGGCGGTGATGGACCTGATGGTCGAGCTAACGAGGCGTCGCAGCATGTCGACGATCCTGATCACGCATGATCTCGGCCTTGCCGCGGCCTATTGCGACCGCATCGTGGTCATGGAGAAGGGCCGCGTGGTGGAGACCGCGCCTTCCATCGATATTTTCGCAAGGCCTTCGCACCCCTACACCCGGAAATTGATGCGCGCGACGCCGCGCCTGGGCATTGCTTTGCGTGATCTCCTGCCGGAGGAGGAGGGCCCTTCTTCAACTTCTTCCCGAGTGCCAACCACTTTTGCGGAAGAGATGGACCCCCGGGTCAGGCCCGGGGCTGACGATCAAACGACCGACGCCGGCAAGCCGCTTCTTCTGGTCGAAAAGCTCGTGAAGGAATATCCGCGACAGGGCGCACGCGCGCCGCTCGCCAAATTGTTCGGCCGCAAGCCGCCGGTGGAGCCGGAAAAGTTCCGCGCGGTGGACGGCATCAGCTTTGCGGTGGGGCAGGGCGAGAGCGTCGGTCTTGTCGGCGAATCTGGCTGCGGAAAATCCACCACCTCGATGATGGTGATGCGGCTTTTGGACCAGAGTTCGGGCCGCATCATGTTCGACGGTGAGGAAATCGGCAGCATCCTGCCGAATGCGTTTGCGCGCCTGCCGCTGCGTAAAAGCATCCAGATGGTGTTTCAGGATCCGACCGACAGCCTCAATCCGCGCTTCACTGCCGCCCGTGCGATCGCCGATCCGCTGCTGCAACTCGGCGGTCTGAAGGGACGCGACGCGTTGCGCGCCCGGTGCGAAGAACTCGCCGGTTGGGTCGGCCTGCCCGTGAATCTGCTCGATCGGTTTCCGCATCAATTGTCGGGAGGGCAGAAGGCCCGGGTAGGCATCGCGCGCGCCATTGCGCTGCATCCGAAGCTTGTGATTCTCGACGAGCCGACCGCGGCGCTCGACGTTTCAGTGCAGGCCGTGGTTCTCAATTTGCTGCAGGATCTCAAGGGATCGCTGGGCATGAGCTATTTGTTCGTTTCCCACGATTTGAACGTGGTGCGGCTGTTATGCGATCGTGTCATTGTGATGCGAACCGGGCGAATCGTCGAACAAGGTTCCGCCGAACGGGTCTTGGGCGATCCGCAGGATGCCTATACAAAGGAGCTGCTGACGGCGATTCCCCATCCGCCGCTGCACTGATTTGAAAGAACGCGAATTCCGGAATGACCATGCCTCCTGATCCGCTGGATGACTATATCGACGCCGTCGCAAAAGCCCTGGGCCTGCCGGTCGAGAACGCCTGGCGGCCTGCCGTGCGGGCCAACCTCGAAGTGTCGCTGAGGCTGGCACGGCTGGTGGATGAGTTTGCGTTGCCCGACGAAGCCGAGCCCGCCAGTGTCTTCACAGCCTGATATGGTCGCGGGCGACGGACGCGACGGGCTTTCGGCCTCGGAAATCGCGCAGGCCGTCAAAAGCGGAAAGCTCCCCGCGCTCGGCGCGGTCGAAGCGGCATTGTCGCGAATCGAAAAACACGATCCCATCCTGAATTCGTTCACCGACATCACGGCGGATCGTGCGCGCGCCAGGGCGCGCGAGGTCGATGCAGCGATCGCCGCCGGCGAAAATCCAGGACCGCTCGTGGGCGTGCCGTTCGCGGTGAAGAACCTGTTCGACGTGAAGGGTCTGCCGACCCGCGCCGGATCGAAGATCAACCGCGATTGTCTGCCGGCGTCCCGCGATGCGACGTTGATCGAGCGGCTGGAGGCGGCCGGCGCTATCCTGGTCGGCGCGCTCAATATGGGCGAATACGCCTACGACTTCACCGGCGAGAATATTCACGACGGGCCGTCCCGCAATCCGCACGATGTCACCCGCATGACCGGCGGCTCCTCCGGCGGCTCCGGCAGCGCGGTCGGCGGCGCGCTTGTGCCGCTGGCCCTGGGGTCGGATACCAACGGCTCGGTTCGGGTGCCGTCCTCGTTTTGCGGAATCTTTGGACTGAAACCGACCTACGGACGGCTGTCCCGTGCGCGATCGTTTCCTTTCGTCTCGAGCTTAGATCACGTCGGTCCCCTGGCGCGTAACGTCACCGATCTCGCGCTCGCCTACGATGCGATGCAGGGACATGATCCGGACGATCCGGTGTGCACGACGAGGCCGGTGGAACCGGTCTCGCCGCTGCTGGCGCAAGGCGCCGACAATTTGAGGATCGCAACCGCCGGCGGATATTTTCAAAACAACCTCTTCCCGGAAGCGACGCAAGCGGTTGATCGCATCATCAAGGCGCTTGGCGTGACGCGAACCGTGGAGATTCCGCAAGCCGCCCGCGCCCGCGCAGCCGCCTATGTGATTTCCACCTGTGAAGGCGCTGCCCTTCATCTCGACCGCCTTCGCAGCCGGCCGAACGATTACGACCCGGCGGTACGCGATCGCCTGATTGCCGGCGCGATGATCCCGGCACCGCTGGTGGTTCGCGCGCAAAAATTCCGCCGCTGGTATCGCGAACAGGTGTCGGAATTGTTCGCCTCGGTCGACGTCATCATCGCGCCGGCGACGCCCTGTATCGCGCCGAAACTCGGGCAGGTGAACTTCGTGCTCGACGGCGTTGAATTGCCTGTACGCGCCAACATCGGCATCCACACCCAGCCGATTTCGTTCGTCGGACTTCCGGTCATCGCGGCTCCCGTTCCGCTCGAGCCGATGCCGGTCGGGGTGCAGATCATTGCAGCCCCGTGGCGGGAGGACTTTGTTTTTCGCGTGGCTCACGCACTCGAGCGCATCGGCGCGGTGGCTGCGCCGCCACCGAGAGGAATCTAGAAGATGGAGATCGATCTCCCCGAGGTAGTCGCCGAGGTCAGGGAGCAATTCGCGCGCTATGAAAAGGCACTGGTGACCAACGACGTCGTCGTGCTCGACGAATTGTTCCGCGCCGATCCCCGCACGCTGCGCTACGGCGTGGGCGAAAATCTTTACGGCTACGACGCCATCATGGCGTTTCGCGCGGCGCGCTCGCCGGCCGGGTTGATGCGCAGGACCGAGAAGACCGTGATCACGACCTACGGCCGCGACACGGCGGTGGCCTCGACGCTGTTTTACCGCGACACGGCGCCCGGCAGGGTCGGGCGGCAGATGCAGACGTGGATACGATTTGCGGAGGGATGGAGGATCGTCGCCGCGCACGTCAGCGTCATCGATGACCCGAAAGATAAAAAGACATGAGTCTTGACGATCTTCGGACCGAGGTGCCCGCAAGTCCGGCCGGGGAAGCGGCGCTGCTTCGCCGCGTCGACCGCCCTTCGCCCTATCGCGACAAGGTCACGCGCGCCGAGGAGCTGCGCCTGCAACTGGCGGACGAGATCGTGCGCGGCGGCCTCAAGCCGGGGACTGCACTTGACGAGACCGATATTGCGCGTCGCTTCAATGTGTCACGCACACCGGTGCGCGAGGCGCTGCGCCAGCTTGTGGCGTCGGGCCTGGTCGAGGCGCGCGCGCATCGCGGCGCGGTGGTGGCGCAGCCCTCGATCGAGCGGTTGAGTGGGATGTTCGAGGCGATGGCGGAGCTGGAAGCGCTGTGCGCCGGGCTTGCTGCTGAACGAATGGCGCCGGCGGAGCGGCACCGGCTCGAGGCCATCCACGAAGAATTGCGCCTTCTCAGCTATGCCGGCAATCCCGAGCGGTTTCATGAGGTCAACGAACGCTTCCATAACACGATCTATGCCGGTTCGCGGAACGGTTACATTGCCGAGATAACGCTGGCCACGCGGGTGCGCGTGCAGCCGTTCCGCCGCGCGCAATTCCGCAATCTCGGCCGGCTCGCCAAATCGCATGCCGAGCACGACCGGGTCGTGGTGGCGATCCTGCGCGGCGACCGCATGGGTGCTGCGGCTGCGATGCGCGCCCATATCGAGCTCGTGCGCGACGAATACGAGCTGTATGCCGTTTCCGTGTGAAGTCTCTTCACCTCGCGCAGCCAACCGCCCGAGTCGCTTGCGGCAAAGCGCTTACACCGCCGCCTTTTGCGCGTCCGCCACAAACGCGCGCCAGCCGCCGAAGGCGGAGATCTCGCGGGCGCCGTTGATGTCGGCCACTTCGACCAGAAAGCCCTTCACCCCGCGACCACCCTTCAGCCGCACGGTGCCGATCGACAGCGGCGGTGGGATGGCAGCAACGAATTTTCCGAATGAGGCTGCCGGCAGCGCCCAGATTTCCAGCTCGATCGACGCGCCGGTTCCCGCCTCGACGCGCAACATGCCCGGTTTCGGCGGCGTGGTGGGGAGCGCATAAAGCCGGTAGTCCGGCGCGGTCACGGTGGCCTCCAGCAGCCGTCCGCCTAACGCCTTCAACTCGCCATTGAGCACCATGCCCGACAAATGCGCGCCGACCACGGCGATCGGAATTTCGTCACAACTCAAGCCGGGTGCCGTCTCTTGCAGCGGCGGTTGCATCGCGCCCGTGGCGCCCAGCGTCAACCGGGTATCGGCATGGAAGAGGCGGCCTATGCCGGCGAGCTGCGCGTCTTGGCCGGCAGGCGCCAGCAGCGTGATGCCGAACGGCACGCCGTCGGGCCTGATCGACGCCGGCAGCGAAAGCCCGCAGAGATCGAGCAGGTTGACGAAATTGGTGTAGGTCCCAAGCCTGCTGTTGAGCTCGATCGGATTGGCGAGCACCTGCGCTGTCGTGTACACGGTCGGCGTGGTCGGCAGCACCAGCGCATCGATCCCGTTGAAGGCGCGCTCGGCGATCCGCCGCAGCGCCTGCAGGCGGTAGAGTGCGGCGAAAGTTTCTGCAGCCGAAATCCGGGTGCCCGCGATCGTGATCTCGCGAGTGACGGGATGGATGGCGTCGGGCGACGAGGCCAACAGGTTTCGGATCACGAGATAACGTTCCGCGACCCATGGGCCTTCATAAAGCAGCCGCGCGGTCTCGTAGAACGGCTCGAGATCTATTCCGATGAGCGTCGCGCCGAGCGCGGCCCAGCGCGTCATTGCCGCCCCGTAAGCAGCTTCCTGCGCCTTGTCGCCGAAAAAGATCAATTGTCCGTCGCGCGGCACGCCGAGCCGCAAGTCGGCCGGAAACGCGCCGAGGCCTGCGAAGGTGCGGTTGCGCGAAAACGGATCCGCGCCGTCGGGGCCGGCCATAACCATGAGAGCCGTTGCCGCATCATCGACGGTGAGCGAGAACACCGAGACGCAATCGAGCGTGCGGCACGCCGGCACCACGCCCGCGGTCGAAACCAGGCCGAAGCTCGGCTTCAGGCCGACGATGTTGTTGAGCATCGCTGGCACGCGGCCGGAGCCGGCGGTGTCGGTGCCGAGTGCGAGCGGCACCAGTCCGGCCGAGACGGCGACCGCCGATCCCGAACTCGAGCCTCCCGGTACGAGATCGCCGCGCATCGGATTTTTGGGGATGCCATAGGGCGAGCGCACGCCGACAAGGCCGGTTGCGAACTGATCGAGGTTGGTCTTGCCGATCACAATCGCGCCGGCGGCACGCAGCCGCGCGACCGCCGTGGCGTCAAGCGATGGCGCGTAGGAATAGGCCGGGCATGCGGCCGTGGTGGGCAGGCCGGCAACGTCGATATTGTCCTTGACCGCAATGGGAATGCCGTAAAGCGGAAGCTGCGCCGCGTCTTTTGCGGCCAAAGCCTCGGCTTCCGCGGTCGCATCCTTTTCGTCACGCAAGCTGATGAAGATCGCGGGATCGTCGTGATCGCGGATCCGCCGAAATCTCCGCGCGATGGTTTGCGCAGGCGAAAGCTCTCCCGTGCGATGCGCGGCGAGGATCGCAGCGATGGTTTCGCTCACGCGCTGCCCCGCTTGAGAGGGCGGCGTTCACGCGGCAATTGTGCCCCAGGCGCCGTTTGAACTCCGAACGGGGAAGGTGGGTTGGCCATCACTGACTGCACTCCGAGGCGGCGGGATCATGTTCTTTTTGAAGCAAGCGGTGTGCCATTGTGACCATCGCCTGCGCTATCTTCAATCGGGAAAATCGCATTAACTTATCAACGGCTTGAAGGCGTTTTGGGGCATTAAGGCGGGTGTCTCTGCGAAATCGCAAGGCGCCGCCTTGCCATTTCCCTGGGCAGTCATTCCGCCCTCGTTCGTCAGCGCCCGACCTTGCTCGAGCCTTGCGTGATCAGCCGTGCGGCGCGCTGGTCGCGAATGTAATTCCAGAGCCAGCTGATGGCGACGCTCAGCCGGTTGCGCAGACCAATCAGGAAGTAAATGTGGGCGATGCCCCAGATCCACCATGCGATCGTGCCCCGCAGCTTGATGGTTCCGAAATCGATCACCGCCTGGCGCTTGCCGATCTGCGCAAGGCTGCCGGAGTGATGATAACGGAACGGCGCCGTCGTTTCGCCGCGCAGCCGCGCCTTGATCGATGCGGCAACGTAACGGCCCTGCTGCTTGGCCGCCGGCGCAATGCCGGGCACCGGCTTTCCGTCCGGACCTGCGATCGTGACGGTATCGCCGATCGCGAAGATGTCGGGGTGACCGGGCACGGTGAGATCGGGCAACACCTGCAGCCGGCTGGCGTGGTCTGCGGGCGCGCCCAGCCATTCGGCCGCGCGGGAGGCGCGCACGCCGGCGGCCCAGATCAAGGTCCTCGCCTGCAGCCGCTTGCCGTCATAGACGACGCCATCCGCCGAACATTCGGTGACAGCGTGATTCAACATGACCTCGACGCC
>Ga0306925_10000922_pt1 | contig 22813 bp, 27 predicted proteins | sample flu12Cox44000176_FD_203755 | JGI IMG/M metagenome (GOLD analysis project Ga0306925, IMG submission 203755) | Lab enrichment of tropical soil microbial communities from Luquillo Experimental Forest, Puerto Rico - flux8day.12C.oxic.44.000.176 (v2)... | ecosystem: Environmental > Terrestrial >... | reverse complement strand
GAGAAAGTGACCAGTCACCAAGGACATTTCAGGCTTACATTGTTAGGCTGATCGAATGGTTGTTCGATGAGGTTTTGAATCTTTATTGCTCCCCCCATTTCTGCTGAAGGCAATCCCCCTCCCAATAATCAGTCAGCACTGAGCCAAGGCGAGCCGAGGATCCGGTGTCGCAGTGATCCGGTGGGCTCATGCAGCCAGGTCAGGTTGCGAATGCTTCCAGCGCCTTCTCTGAGTCAAAGCGCCAACATTTCTGGAACTGGGTCCGGTGCACACCGGGTAGAGGCCTGAGGGGCCCCGGGCGTCCGTCAGATTAAGGTCGCCTGGGATTGGGCGGCCAGGATTATCGGTGCGGATGATGACAAATCGGATGACAGACTCATCGAATTACAGCCCGCTGAGGAACCGGTCGATGGCTGAGACTGACGAAGAAGAAAGCCCAACATACAAGCGCTACAATGCGTTTGAAAACACCGCGCAGATGCTCGCCTATCTTTGTAAAGATGTTGGGATCGATGCGTTTAGCAAGTGGATAGCGACCAAAGCGGTGCCGGTGCCGGAAAAGCCCTGGTTGCTAACGGGGGAGCAAAGGGACCGCATTCACAAGCGGGAGTTCTTTGAGGAAATCGTCGCTGACCTCAAGGCGCATGGCTTAAAGAAGCTTGCCAGGATCGTGCAAGAGGTTGCGCAGAAAGCGCCACGCGAGGTCGATCTGCCCCCATATGAGCCCGGGTCGATAGGACACCGCGATTGGCTGGCGCGCATGAAGCGCCAGGGCAAGTGTTAGGACTTAACGGGCCCGCGTTAATCTCACATCAGTGTCGTAACGGTATTAGTCTCACCGCCATAAATTCTTGAACCTGCCGGGTGCCAACTCGGTGTAACGGACCGTCGATTGAATGCTGCGATGACCTAAATAGGCTTGCAGGGTCCTTGTGTCGGTGCTCTTGTTTGCCAGTGCATATCCGGTGCTATGACGCAGCATGTGCGGATGCACCTTGAAGGGCAACTTGGCCTCGATGCCAGCCCGCTCGACCAGCTTGGCAAATCCTGAGGTCGAGAACGGCGCACCACGCTCTGAGACGAAGATGAAGGGCGACTGCGCCTCACGCTTGAGCGCCCTGAGTGCTCTCAGTTCATCCCCTAGCAGTGGATGGGTGCTCGTTGCCCCACCCTTGGCCCTGCGGAGGTGCAGGGTGCCGGTTTCAAACTCAACGTCGCTCCAATGCAACCCGCACAGCTCTGACGCCCGTAGGCCATGCCGGAAGCAAAGCAGCAGCATTGCGCTGTCGCGCTGTCCCCAGCGGTTGCCCCTGGTGGCGTCGATCAGTTTATCGACCTCACGCTCGGTCAGATGCTCTCTCGGTCGAAGCTCTGCATTGGGCCGCCGAACGGGCGTGACTGTCCGATTTACTGTTGCTGGCGAGGCCAGCTTGAGACGCGTTTTGGTCATGTGATTAGCCCCTGGTGCTGCTGCACTGTCCGAATAGTAGGAGGAATTCGGACAGTCACCGAGCGAAATCAGGGCAACAATGAATCGAAGATGCTCGCTGTTTTGAATCAATCTTGCGCTGGCTTTGACCGCTGGCGAGTCAGCAGCGGTCGAGCGGGTTCAGGCAGCTAGGTCAGGCGATCAACGCACCACCAGCCCGCGCTGAGTCAAGTCGGGGCATTTCGCAAACTGGGTCCGGGGGCAGACGGGAGACCGCTTAGAGGGGGCGGTATAGCGATTTTTATCAAGGTGGAGCGACGTTAGAGCCTAAAAAAATTTCAAAAGAAAAAATCCTAAGATTTGTGGTCTCGAATTGTTGCTCTGCGTGCGCAGCTTCGTCAATCTTGTTGAAACGTCCATCGCTTTGGCACCGCACAGGATGCGTAGGCCTGAGCATAGGCTTGGTCAGCGTCGGTGAGTGGCTCGCAGTCTTTGTGCCGCTTGGCGTGGACCCCTGGTCTTGTCCTTTGTCCGGGTCCGCAAGTTGAAGGCGATATTCATGCGTCCTCCAATTCTCGTTCTTGTTTTGGTGGGGCACCGCCGCCACTCAAGGGTCGTGGACGCCGACGGCCTTCCCGACGATCATCGTCGTCGCAATCACAAGGCTGGCCTTTGAACACGGCGCACCACGGCTCATGGTGTCGGCTCCAGGGTGGCAGTTTGCGTCGCCTCATGGCGTCCTCCTGATATTTTCCGAAACAGGGCTGCGGGAAGTGCAATAAGTGCGCGAAGGGGACATTCGGCGCGGTAGTAGTTTACGCGACATGGCTTCCCGCACTTTCTGCACTTCCCGCAGTGCTCTTTGAGAATAATTTTGCATTGACCGTCCAACGATGGCGCGCCCGGCCTGGCGTCAGAGTCGTGACCTGTCGTAACCAACCGGCCGAAACCAGGCTGTCAATCAAGGCCTGTGTCTGATCAGCATCGAGGCTTTGGCCGAGCGCATCACGGCGGATATCCTCACGGGAGACGTCGTCTCTATGGTTCTTCTGCAGCCAGCGCAGCACCCGGCGCGCATTGGCGTGACGTGCACTCAATCCAACCTGGCGCAGCGCTGCCCGGCTATGGGGCCAAAAATAGTCCCGAACCAACCGCACTGCGGCAGTGATGAAGCAAGCATCGATGTAGTTTGGTTCTTGAGCCAGAAACGGCGAACCTGCAGTCCGCCTTGCCCAGTCCAGATAACACAAGGTCCCAGCAAGCCGCAGTACGTGTGCTGGTGACTTCGCCCACCACTCGCGTTCACGGCCATCGAAGCCGACTTTTTCTAGGTGCGCGAAGTGTCTGAACTGCTCAAAGGCCTGCCGTGCTTCAGGTGAGAGATTCACCGAGCTGATGATAAGCTGACCATCTTCCTCACACGGTAAGTCGATTAACCGCACCAGTGCATTCTCGAATTCCGGTTCAACCTCTTCTGTGTCGTCGATTAGGACCTTGTAATCAGGCTCTGCCGGCCAGCCAAAACAGATTCGCGTGTAGAGACCATCCGCATCGCCCTGAAACGAGCGAGCCAACTTGTCTGGCTGAAAGCCGCCGGTTATGCCGACGAGCAAATGATCGACTGCGACTGCTGCGCGTCCCATGCGCTCGACGACATAATGTTTGCCGTTCCAGGCCTCCAACCAGAATTCACGATCGGTACCACCCGAATAACGACTGAGGTTGAGGAACAGACTGGCAAGTTCGTCGCAGATCATCAGCATGCCGCGTGGCCGTGCCAGCAGCAGCACCGCTATCTTCTCGATCGTAGAATTGGAAACATAAAGCCGCGGCGCGATGAACTCGTCCGGTACATTGGCATCGTCGGGCATCGGTGGTGCTGGCAATCCCTTTTCAACCGCGTCTTCAACAGCCGACTTCCAGTTCTTGTACGAGGCGCGCGCCCGTTCGGTATTACTCTCGTGTTGACGCCGCAACTTGTCGATCCGCGCTTTGCGGTCACGCTCGATCTTGGATAGCGCCCGCTTAGTGACGTCGAGACCAGGTGTCTTGCCTGTGCCGCTGAACCCGACGACAGCCGTCCACATCGTGAACGGCTCGGACCAGGACTTCGATGCTTTCACGCGCCGTGCAGTGCCGATAAGGCTGGAAGCAATACCGAACAGCGGAATCATGACATGGGCAACAGTTACACCGGCACCGTGCGCCGCTTTCGTTACCCAGTCCGTCCAAGACTGTGAAAGAACATCGATGGGAAAGTCAGGCAGCTCGCCGCGGCGATCATCCAGAATAGACCAATCGGGATCTTGCCAGTTATGTGAAGCAGTGCCTTGCCCTGACGGCTGTGCTCCTTGTGTGGTTTGCCATTTTGAGAAACAACGTTCGATTTCGTTATGTAGGCGCTTGGCATATTTACTACCGATGCCGTCAGGGTATCGTGCCAGCTCTTCTTCTATCTCATCTTGTGAGAGACCTTGTCCGGCAAGCGACCACACACATCTTGCAAAGGCCTCGCTGCGCTGACCATCGGGTACGCCATTCTGAATGATGGCGTCGATATCATCGACAATGATGCTCGCAGCATCGAAGCCGTTGCCGCCTTCGCTTTCTCCTTCTGTGCTTGCACTATTGGCTTGCTCAGCGATGATGCCATCAATCAGCGTATCAATGTTCGGCAGCTTGGTGCAGCGGCCAACCTCAACGCCCGACACTGTTATGTATCGCACAGCCTTTCTGTAGAGCTCGATTCTTGCGCCGTCGCGCCCGGCAATCTTGAAATTGGTATGAACCGCGGGTCCATTTGTCGTGCCAATGATACGCAGGCCGGTTCCTGAGACTGTTATCTCGACATAAGCACCGGGCGCACGATCGATGATGGCCTGCGCCCAGCGGTCAATCTTGCCGGTCACGGCATCACGGCAATGATCCAGATCAGCAGCGCCGATATCAGTGTCAAACAAAGAGAAGCCGATGCCGTCAGCCTTGCCGGCCAATACAGCAGCGACAGCATCATGACGTGATGCCCAGGTTGCGGGATCGTTATTGGAGGCGTGGCGGCCCGGATTATCTGCGCGGAACGGTGGCTTCGTCCAAGCACCGTTCTTGCGCGCCCATTTCCACACCAGCCAATTACGCTTTAAGCATAACGGCGCGAGTGCCTGTGGCGGATCGGCCAAGTCGCCATTGTATGTTTTTGGATGAGGCGGCCTGAGCTCGGGCATTTCAGCAACGCTCAACGCAAGGCGATGAATCCCGGACGATGAGCGGCTCGGCTGGCGCGCCCCATTGTTCGATAATTTTTTGCAGGTTCATCGTCGTAGACTTTGAAACCCAGCCGCGTTGTCGACCACACGAAGCGCACGCGAGGCCGGCGGCGTGCTGGCCCTTGCCAATGGTGACGATTGCTAAATTGGCGCAGCAGGGCTGCTGACGGTCGATTGTACGTTCGAGCTGCACGGTCATCCCGATCAGTGGTGATGAGCTTGTTGTTTCGAATAGTTCGCTCTGCATATTCATTGGCGCGCCCCCAGCAGTGCCGCCGTCTTGCGACGGCGGCGGCTGGCTCTCTTAGAGAGGATCGATTTCGTCGTTGAATTCGTCGGCTGATTCGGGCGGCGGCGGTTCTTGTTTGGTTGGAGCCTTCGTGACCTTGACGCGAATGGCCGACACCATGTCGCCTTTAAAATCGACTTCGGTCGCGACCAGCGTGATAGGTCTGCCGATCCATTTACTGTAATCGGAGCCGTACAGTTTTTTGATGAGGTTCTTATTCGTTTTATTCAAAACGAATGCCTTATCATTGTCACTAAACGTGATTATCACTTTGGGTTCGTTGCCGAGTTCCGTTTGCTTGATGCTGGCGATGGTCAATCGCATCGGGCCATTGAGGTCGCCGCTCTTGAGAAAACGGCTCGGGTACAGATCATCGATGTTCGTGCTCATTGGAGTTTCCTTGCGTTGGCTGTGAATGCCGACCGGCATTCGCGCCGGCCGGCCGATTGCTTCTAGTTGCGGTAGCCGGTGCCGTTTCGGGACTGCTTGACCAGCTCGCCGATGAGGATGTGAAGGACGGCCAGCGTGCTCATGCCTGGGGCCGTTTGTTATTTGCTCGGCGAAGCTTCGTAATTGTCGAGATTGCGAATTTGGCGGAGCGACGAGACCCACTCGCGGCCGCATTTGGTTGCCGGCAATAGCCGCCGTTCCAGTTTGTAGTAAGCCCGGTCGAGAAGCGGCTTACCTTTGGCGTCAACGATGCCTGCCGCAATAGCAATAGCAGCGGCGCCCCAAATCGGGGTATCGAGATCGAGATCATTTTGTGCGGGAGGCATACTGTGGCTCCATTTAGTTGGAGCCATCACCAGTAAGCGCGAGATTTCAGATCAGCAAAGCGTTTTCAGTGCAGCGAAATCGCCCCGCTGCACTACTCGCTCGACAGAGTGGCAGCGATCGCTTTTTGAATCGTACGAGACTTTCGACCAAACCGGGCAGCGGTGTATTCGATGGCGTCCTTATAGCCGCGGCAGGTGCTGTGCCCGGTCAGGATTGCCGCCATGGTCTGTCTGTAGTCCCTAGCGATCAAGGCATAAAGCAAATCGCGTTCTTGGGTGCGGTTGATTATCGGCCAAGAGACAGGCGCACCACAACTTGAACCCCAGGTGATTGCAGTGTTACCTCGTTTGAGCGCAACAGAGCTGTGGGCGCGCAACAACTGGGTGAGGATTTTATTCTCGACCATGTGGCAAGTGTGTTGCGTCCAGCCACCGCGAGCCAGTTCGGACCATTGAAAATCCACAAGAATCTTTGCGACCTACACGACATGAAAATGGCCGCTTTTGAAGCGGCAAAATTTAATTTTCTTCTTTATTTTCAGAGTGATGTGAGAGGCGGGACCCGAACCAACGGAGGCACCGGCAGCGGATTTTGATTCCGCCATACGGAGGTTCGAATCCTCCCGCCCCAGCCAGTATTTCAATTGGTCGTGCAGCTATTTAGTGCCAGTTGTTTTTACTTCGAAATATTCATTCTGAACGCCGATCCTCCCGTCGTTCTGAACGGATATACCCTGTGCGTTCGCCAGCCGGTGAGCATGGCGCTTGCGCGTGGCAGCAAGTGCTCGATCGAAGGTTTCCTTGGCGTAACCACGATAGGCTTGTGCGGATTTATGACTGGAGAGCGCGCGGCCTTGTCCCTCGGATCCGTGTTAGCTTCGGCAAATCGGCATTCGATCTGAACGTTGCGCCCCTCAACCCAGTCCAAATCGCGCATACCTAGGCGCAAAGCTTTAACGCGGGCATTTGCTTCCGGGTCGTTTTCGGCGAGACCCATTATCACGCCGACCCGTCGCATACGGTTTTGCTGTGCTCGAGCCGCGAGCGGCCCTGCGGCTGTGGTCGCGGCAGCCAGCTTTATAAATTCGCGTCGCCTCATCGTTCCCCCCTGAGGCAAGGATCGATTCGTATCAGTCCAAACCCATAGAGTGAACGCCCGCGAAAATGCCGCAATGTCCGCTTTGGGTCAAAAGCAGACATGTGCGATGCACGATCCTATGTCCGCTTTCCTCCCGAAAGCAGGTAATGTTGAGCCTGCACCGGCGTGGATCTTCCGTGTACGCATCAGGTGTTAGCCTTTGAGGTTGTGCAAAAAATGAACAAACCCTCGGTTTGCTATCCAAAAAGCCCGACGCGCCGACAAGTATTTGGCTGGCTCGCATCAGCTAGCGCGCTAGGTCTAAGTCGAAACGCGATCGCAGAGCCGAGCGTGGCCGCCATCGATTCGCTCCAGCCGGGTCAGTTCAGCTGGCACCCCGAGAAAGCGCCCGCAGGACACTTGGTGATTGTTGTCTCTTTGCCTGACCAGAGACTCTATGCGTACCGGCAAGGGGTCAGGATCGCAGTCTCTACCTGTTCCACTGGAAAACCCGGTCACGGAACGCCAACAGGCGTTTTTGCGATTTTGCAAAAGGACAAACATCATCGATCGAGCACCTACAACGATGCGCCGATGCCGAACATGAATCGGCTGACATGGTCAGGCGTGGCTCTGCATGCCGGTGATCTTCCGGGCTACCCAGCATCACATGGTTGTGTGCGCTTACCGCTCGAGTTTTCAGAGAAATTATTCGGCATCACGGAGATCGGGACACCAGTCATTATTGCCAACGCAGCGACATACCCCAGCGTGGTCGCACACCCGGGAATGGTCCTTGCAAAAAATAAGCAAAAAGATTTCGACGCAGTGGCGCATATCGTCAAGCAGAAGCAGACGGTGAATCAGCAAAGGAATCCGTCGAAGCCTTCGAATTCTGCGATACTCATATCCAGTACTGATCACGAGATCATTATCATGGACGACGGCGCTCTCGTTTCCAAAGGAGCAATGAGTTTCAGTGAACCTGACCGGCCCCTTGGCAATCACGTCTTCGTCCTTTCCTCGGTCAACTTGGCCAATAGGGAGCTGCAATGGCGCACGATCGGCTATTACAACGACAGCCGCCGAGAAATTGAGTTAACGGAACTCGCGACACTTCAGCGCATTCAAGCTGATGAAACGATACTGAATGAGATACGTTCGCGAATGTATCCCGGCACTGTACTTGTGACCGTAGATGAACCACTCACTGCGGACACAAGAAGCACTAAAGATTTCATCGTAATGACCACAGGCGATGATGCCTAAGGGTAGGTAACGGGCATTTGGAGTGCAAACGGCATGTCCGCTTTGGGTCAGAAGCGGACATGTGCAGTGCAAGAGCCCATGTCCGCCTTGGGCCAGAAGCGGACATTGGGGCTCCCTTTACAATCGGGAGCATTGTTACCGTGGCACGAACTCGTTCGAGGTCCTATTCAAAGTTGCATGGAAACGTGGACCACCGTTGGTGCTCGTGTCTTGCGAGAAGCACTTTTTATGACATTGGTAGCGACAATAGAATTCCCGGTGCGCACCGCCAGAGCAGTAGTAACCATCGCACCTTTGCTCGCACGCTGAACGATCTCCTTTTGCATTGCCGTAACTGAGGGTGATTGTGCAGAAGATCGAAGCCCCGATAGCTATGACAGTCGCTCGCATGAAGTGCCTCCTTACGATTTAGCGGATGTTGAACCGCCGATCTGATTGGAATGGTCTGCGTATCCGCACGCGGGTACGCGGACACACCCCGGTTACCAGAGGTCGCAATCAGTCATCTTCAGAGCGAGTAGGGAGGCGCGCGCGCCTGGAAAATAAAATGAACGCGGCAGGAAACATCCGCGGGAAATAGAACGGCAACCCATTTATGCGGGTGATCGATCAGGGTTGCGAGCACCGCAGCCGCCGGCAGCGCGGACGATGATATGAGGTTGAGTGCTGCACAAATTGCGCAGAAATCATGACCTGTACCGCGATCGTCGTCGTGGTTCTGTTGTGTTTGTGACGATCCGGCGGTTACTGACGATGGGCCCTGAAAATCTTCAAGGTGGATATGGCCGAAGGACAACGCAAGCTGGATCGCCAGAGCGAAAACCGCTGCCCACGATCCGAACCTTCTGTTCCTTCTGCTCCAAGGCATTCCGAATCTCGCAATCACCAACGATATTATGCAACCGGGTGCGAGTAAATCCGGCGCGGTGGGTTCAGTGTGAATGGATCAATATTTGTCGGCAAGGTTCCAAACGGAAATGTCCGCTATTGGCCCAAAGCCGACATTCCTGTGAACTTGTCAACGCGCAGGTTCTCGTTGTATGCGGCGAGTCCGCTTTACCCTCAAAAGCAGACATGTGCGGCGCACAAGCTCATGTCCGCTTTGGGTCAAAAGCGGACATCATGGCTTACGTCGTAAGTCTAGTGACGACGCTGGATCGTCTGCTTGCGAGGCCGTCGGTGATTGAAGCTTTTCGATCAGTCCGTGAATATCGCCAAGCACCCAAAGATCTCGAACCTTTGGGCCTTCGAAAGTGAAAATCGGCGTACCATACCACCATACATGTCGCCCCGTTGGCGGAAAGCCGAGCAGTTCGGCGCGGTGATATCCGTGGTAGCGAAGTTTACCGAAGACCTTGTTGCCCTCTTCAACTAAGTCGAGAATATCCGAAGTGTACTGGCCGAGGGCGCCGACCACCATATCAACATAATCAGCGAACTGCTCGTGTCCTTTAAGAATAGGACCGAGCGAACCGCGGAAGGTAAAGCCAGGATGGAAGATGCTCGGGATTAAACTTTTATTGGCTTTGTCCCACATCTCCTTGAAAAAAATGCGAACAACCTCTTTTTGAGGAGATAGAACGAGTCCGTCGAATTTCATCGCGGGTTCGTACATTCTTATCGACGTTGAATGTGCCGGAGGATTGGACACGCGATGGTAGCGATCGTTTGCGATGCTCGGAAGGGGTAGGAGACGTTTAGAGTGCCCGCTTGGGTCAAAAGCAGACATTTGCAATGCAAACCGGCATGTCCGCCTCGAGCCAACAGCGGACATTTTGTCCGCTATTCGATCATCTCGTCCGCGCGCGCCTGCAGTGCGGCAGGCACGGTGAGGCCGAGGGTTTTGGCGGTCTTCAGATTGATGTAGAACTCGACCTTCGTTGCCTGCTGCACCGGCAAGTCCGCGGGTTTCGTGCCATTCAGGACACGCCCGACGTAGACGCCAGCGAGCCGATACGAATCTGTTATATCCGAACCATAGCTCACTAGACCGCCAGCTGCGACGAACTCACGAAGCTCAAAGATCGACGGCATCGCATAGCGCGCGATTAATGCCGCGATCTGCGGTGCCTTGCTGTTTGGGCCAATAGCGAACATTCTGAGGAGTGCGTAGTCTACCTCTGATGACCGCCGACGAGAAAATCGTTCTTGGCACCTCGGAAGATATCCCGGGTATCCTCACGCTTCAGGAAGCCAATCTAGCCCCCAATGGCGGCACTTTATCTGTGCGCTTCAGTACGGACTGGTTTCAGCGAGCCGTAGATGAGCAATCACTCGTGGTCTGCCGACGCGAAGGCACGATTGTCGGCTATGTGCTGCGGACTACGTTCGGATTGAAAGATCCGGCGGCGATCATTCAGTCAATGTTACGCGCGTTTCCGGCGCCGCCCGATTGCTACCTTTATGGACCTATTTGCGTCGCGGAAGCCGAACGTGGAAAGGGGCTTGCCAACGCGATGTTCAAAAAATTGAGAGTTCATCTCTCTGGGCGACCGGCCATGCTTTTCGTGCGAGCCGACAACCCTTCCTCACTCCAGGCGCATCGAAAAATGGGCATGCAAGAGCTTGGTATTTTTGACAACGAAGGTGTGCTCTATGTGGCCCTGACCTATAGCGGGTGAATGTCCGCTTTGGGTCATAAGCGGACATATGCAGCGCGGAAGGGCATGTCCGCTTTACCCCCGAAAGCGGACATGTGCAGTGCAATGGTCAATGTCCGCTAAAGGCCATTCGCGGACATTTGAGAACCTAGGCCGGCGACCTAATGAGCGCCTCAAGAAGCCTCAAACGCCTTGTTGCTTATGGCTATCGGGTGGCTCCCGCGAACGAGCATGCCGTAATCCATCCTTTGGGACACAAAAGGAGGCCCATCGCGGGTTTCCTTCGACCTCAAAGGAGCACGCCATGTCTTCGAAAAACTCTCTCCCCTGGGACCTCGAACATGCGATGACAGCTTTTCAGGTCAATCCGAATTGGTACGACGAATATTGGTTGCATGACATCAACGATTTGACCGGTCCGCAGGTCCGACGCCGGCCCGATGGCTCAATTGACGTCGATTTCTATTTTGGGTGGGCCAAGCGTGAGCGACTTCTGGCTATCAAACACGCATTCTTCGCCCTACTTGCAATGCCTATTCGATTTTTCCGGCTTGCAAAGGCGGCGCACCAACGACCAATGTCCGCTTTGGGTCAGGAGCGGACTTTCTACGCCCCAAGCCACTTGGCCACTAAAAACCGGGCGCAGAAATCGGGTGGGCCCAAGTCCTCAGTCCAGCCATCCTGTTTCGCATCTGAGCAACGGAGGTCACTTATGAGTTTTCGTATCCGCGGCCTGGAGGCCCACCAGTTCGATCATCTTTTTGCGCTCTCAGATATTGAGCTAGCCGCGCAAGGTGCTGTCCGCCGGATCGCCGACGGGCCTCGCCCCTGCCGCATCAGCCTTACCGATGCCAAGCCCGGCGACGAGCTAATCCTCGTCAACTATGAGCACCACGCCGTTGCGTCACCGTACCGTATGAGGTTTGCCATCTACATTCGCCGCGGCGAGGAAACCTTCGATGCTGTCGGGGAGGTCCCGGAGCAACTTCGCAAACGCACGCTCGCCGTGCGCGGCTTTGATGCCAGTGGGATGATGACGGGCTGGGAAATCGTCGAAGGCACTGACGTCGAAGCGGCGATAGAGCGGCAGTTCGCAAACGTGGCTGCAGACTACCTGCACATCCATTTTGCTGCCCCCGGATGTTACGCTGCGCGCGTTGACCGGGCGGGGTAAGCGGACAATATCGGCTAAGGATCAAAAGCGGACATGCGCAGTGCACGCGTCGATGTCCGCTAGGGGCCAGTAGCCGGCAACACGCGGACCGCGGGCCGCACCTTTGTCATCGGCGCACCTCTCGCCTAAGGGCGACATTTTCAAAAGAGGCGGGCCATGCTTCATGGTGCGTAAAGCGTGAAGACAAGGTCTCGAGCTTTCACCTGCTGGTGGCAGGCGAAGCAACTGTCCATCAACGGCCCGTCGGTCGAAGGTTTTCCATCTTGGAAGTGACCAAATCCCCATCCACCGGTCGCGGCGTACTTCTTTGAGTCCTTGACCATAAACTGAATGTTCGTGGGGGGACCCGGTACGAAAGATTGGTCACGACCAAAGACCTTATTATTTTCCTGGGACGGAACGTGACGATAGTGCAAGGCGGCAATGATCGCGCCGTCCGGGAACAATGGTTTTCCTTCGCGGTAAGCTTTGATTGCAGCGTCATTGCCCAAAACGACAGCAAAGCTGTGAAGGTCGCCTTCTTCATGAGCCACGGAGATCAACCTCCAGTCTCGGTATCCAGAGGGAATTTCAGTTACGAAGGTCGACGTGGGTTGTTGAGCCGCAGCGTGTCGAGGTGCCCGCGCCGTGAAAGCAACAACGCCTACCAGCGTTGCGACTGCAATCAACAAGGGAGTGAGCCGTTTCATCGTAATGCCTCCTGTTCCCCGTGCTAAAGTGTCCGATCGTCCCGAATGAAAGAGCCGTCCGGTAAAGGTGCCAAGAGCAAAAAGCACAAAGCGCTAGCTACTCGGATTTTTTTTGGGACTTAGCCAAGCGCCAAGCCGTCGCGAAATAAAGATCAGATAGCTTTTCCGACTGAAGTTGATGCCATTGCATATTTTTATGTATGGGCGCGCCGACATAATCGCATTTTTGATTCTACAACTGGCTTGCTGACTGACCGCGAAGCAAACTTGCACCCGAAGTCCGCTTTGGGTCATAAGCGGGCACATTCGCTTGTGCGCCGCAGATGTCTACTTTTGACCCAAAGCGGACATTGGACTAGCCGGCAACCTCGGCATGGATACGTAACAAACCGGGAATGGTCGACGGGTCGCGCCTGCCAAAGCCGCATTCCGTCGCTATTGAAAAGCCTTTGACATGCCGCTCGGCGGTCGCCAGTCGCTTCCGCGTCCCAGCGACGCCATCAGTAAAATGGACCAGTCCAAGACTTAGCTCGGTTTCTGGTTTTAACCGCAACCATGTTAGTGGCGCAAAATAGGCGTCGTCCGTTCGATCGCGCGGCACCGGCATATGAATGAGATTGATTGGTCGCTTGATGTCCGCCGCCAGACGATTGGCAACATCAACCATATCGGCCATGTCGATGGGCTCGACGACGTGCTTATGGTTGGAGTCGCCATAACAGAGATGGAACAGCAGTTCGATGTTGGCTGGCACACGTTCGGCAAGGTCGGTCAAGATGCGGGAAAAGCATCTCAACATATCTTCGCGAGACTGACCGTAGGCATTCGGCTCGTTGCGTTGCAGTCGTGCAAACACCGCCGATGCGACGTCGAATTGGATGGCAATCTGATCGTGCGGCAGGTCGGCGGCAATCTTATCGATCTCGCGCTTAAGCGCCTCATTAAATACAGGATCAAGCGGCCGGTGCAGATCGTCTTGCAGGAAAAGCCAAATTACCGAATGGGCCGGAACGAGATCAATCTGAAAGCGCACGTTGCGACGAATTCGACCGGCCCGTTTGAGCGCCGCGAACTCCGCGTAAGACTGCTTTGCCACGTCTGCATAAAACAAGTTGTCGAACGCGACATCGAGCACATTTTTGCCAGGCTTCAGGTGGTAACGAATACGGGCTGTGCCAGTGGCGTGTATCCGAAACAATTCATCGGACTTTTCAAGCGCCGGGTTATTAGCAAAAACAGGTTCCAGCCAAGTGATCCAGTCCGAGCGGTCGCCGGTCTCGCCGTCTGGAATGCGTTTGAGATAAGGGCCAAGTGCCTCGCTCACGGTCGCAAATACTTCGTGTGCATCGGCTAACGGCACGCTGCCAACAAGATGGATGTGGCGCACGAGCACCTCCTTGGGCGCGACGGACACAGAATAGAAGTGCGCCCTAGGAAGGCGACAAGTGATTTGTCTAAAATCTGCCCCGCATTGCGGGACAGATTTGGGGTGGGTCTGTCTACCGAAGTCATGATCGCGTACGACAACACATGTACGCTACTGGCCCAAGGCGGCGTTCCCATTCACTATCGACAACGTCCGCTTTTGAAGGCAAAACACGGGCCGCACGAGTTTCACTACCTTTTCTAGATAGTTGCGCTCGCTCAGCACTTGAGCGTGAAACTGTCGGAGGGACTGCGGTCCCCATGCCCGAATGTGATATATTGGCCTTTTCAGTGCGCCGTACCTTTTGGGGAATTCACCATGGCACCGTTCAAAGAACGTTCACGAAAGGGCACTAACCACAGGATGCGGCAACAAGAGAGCATTCGCATTCATATGTCCAAGCTTGTGATGTACGGCATCTTTTTGGCCGTTGTCGCTGTCATCACACCAGCTAAGACAACTGCAAAGACGCCGATGGGGATGAGTTACGCCAATGGCCAGTTGGGCAAAAAACATTTAGAGAGCCGTAACAACAGTAACAATTATTTCAATTATTTCGGTTTTCCCCAAACACCACCGCCAGGTTACTTTGGAAATTGGGGCTTCGCCCCAGGCGGTAGTCACTGGGAACCTAACTACAAGTGGCGTCGCTCGCTCGGGTTTTGGGATACAAACTCACCGGCGTGCCCTTTTCGCTACTGCTAGCGCATTCTGCAACGCTGACCACCTTCGCGGCATGGCTCCTAAAGAAATTCCGCTGGCCCCCGATAGTTCAAAAGCCGTGTCTGATTGAGAAACGTTTCCTGACTGCCAACGACGGGGCGCTCAGCCTGCGGCCATTGTTTTAATGCGCATCGGCTTGAGTACTAGTGGCGCCATGACCGCGGCGACGATATTCATGATCGCGGCTATGACAAAAACGGCGCGCCAACTCCCTGTCGCTGTAGTGAGCACATTGGCAAGTGGCACTAGTAGCGACGCAGTGCCCTTCGCGGTGTAAAGCATACCGTAGTTCGTCGTTGCGAATTGTCTTCCATAGATGTCGGTGCAGGTCGCCGGAAACAACGAATAGATCTCCCCCCAAGCGAAGAACACTACACCCGACAACACAACGAACCAGATCGGGTTTCCTGCCATCAGGAGCAGAGCGTAGATGCCAATGCCTTCGAGCGTGAAGGCAATGAACATAGTGTTCTCGCGGCCGATGGAATCTGACACCCAGCCGAAGAACGGCCGACAAATGCCATTGAGTACCCGGTCGATCGATAATGCGAATGTCAGGGCCGGCAGCGTCAACCCGAGGATCGAGACGGGAATGTTGTCGACATGAAAATCCTTGGCGATTGGCGCGAGCTGCGCGGTTGCCATAAGACCGCCGGCGCCAACCAAGACGAACATGAGGTACATCACCCAGAATACCGGCGTCTTGAGCACCTCTCGCGGACGATAGTCACGCCGGGTCTGTTGAACCGTAGGAGTAGCAGGCACGGGGATTTCGCTCGCCTCTGGCGCCCGTAACAACAGTGCGACGAGCATCACGACCAAGCCCTGCCCAAGTCCAAACCAAAGAAACGCCACTTCATAGCCGTCTGCCTTAATTAAATTGGCTATGGGAATGATGGTAAGCGCAGAACCAGCACCGAAACCAGCGGCCGTTAGACCGGCGGCCAGTCCGCGCCGGTCGGGAAACCACTTCAGTGCATTTCCGACGCTGGCGCCGTAAATGACGCCTGCCCCTACGCCGCCTATGATCGCGCCCAAATAGAGCAGTGTCAGCGAATCCGCATAGGCATTCATTGCCCAAGCGATTGCGATCAGGGCACCAGCGATGCTGACCATCAATTTTGGCCCGAACTTATCGACGAGATATCCTTCGAAGGGCACCAGCCAAGTTTCGGCCAACACAAAGATGCTGAAGGCCACCTGGATTGACGCGCGGCCCCAATGATATTTGTTGTCGATGGGACTGACAAAAAGCGTCCAGCCATATTGCAGGTTTGCCGTCATCACCATGCAGATGATGCCGAACACAAGTTGGCCCCAGCGCGTTGCGTTGGACGCCTGCACGGTCACGGGGAACCGTGATGCTGTTGATATAGGACTCCTCCCGGGATTCTCAAAGTTCTAGGGCGCGATCACAAATGTGTTTCCCTCACGCAACGCCGTTATTTCGCGCATGGTTCAAAATCGGTCGACACGATTTTAGAACCTCCATTGCAGACCGGTGGAAACGCCCACCAGCGTTGTCCCCGTCCAGCAGTGCGCGTTGGAGGTGAGGCCGCCAGGCGCTGCAATGGCGTCATGGCAATCGGTGGTAACCGAGCGTCCGCCCGCGCCAAGATCGTAATGGGCATCAGGTCCGTTGAAGGTTGCCGCCACGATGCTGTACCAAATCAAGTTTTCCGAAAACTTGTGCTTCCACTCAGCGGTCACCATGTCAGCTTGGTTTTGGTTAGGGCCAAAAGTAGCGCCGTTGGCGGTCACGAGCGTGGAGTCGTTGTGTTGGCCGGGGTTACCGGGCGAGCGGAATGCGTGCGCCCAGCCGAAATACACGCTGTCCAGGGGGTTGAGCTCTTGGCTCACGACAAGCCAAGTGCCCCATCGCGTACGTTCGTTCTGGAATGCCAGATCCGCCGGGACATCGCGATGCATGTATTCAACGATGCCACCAACCGTGGTCTTGGTCGGGAAGGTGTACAGGATACCGCCCTTGGCGGCCCACTCGTTCGCAACATCTTGAAGGCATTGTTGTTGTGCGAGATTGCCGTCAACAGCACCCGGTGCCGTGAAAAACGCCGAGCAGTCTTGCGGCGCAAAGATGAGCGGAACGCCATACGCGCCCGCAAGGTCACTCTGGCGGTTGACAGCTTGGTGCCATTCAGCGGCGCCGGTCATGTAGAGCGGGCCGTTTGTGTAACTGAGATTGGCGCTCACCACATTGTTCCACGCGCCATCGCTGCACGAGATAAGCGGGTTTGCGCCGCTGGTTGGATCGTTGCCGCCGGCGCAATCGGATTCACCCGAAGGGAGATTGGTGGTGCTATTGTCGCGGTTCTGGCCCGGTGAGTACAGCGCATTGAACTGGAAGCCGTAGATTTTCGGCGATTCGTACCAGATCGAATGGCTTAGCCGTGTGCCGAACTCGACACGATTGTCGCCGCCCGTGTTGCCCATGACGACCGCGTAATCGCCCCATGTCCCGACGAACGGATTGAACGCAGCGGTCGAGTTCTTGTAGGGCGCGTCGGTCTTGCCGATTTTGATGGCACCCCAGTCCGATGATGCGAGGCCGATATAGCTGTTCCGGCTGAATAGGGCGCCGTTAACCGAATTGCTCAGATTGCTGTTGGATTGTCGAATGCCGGGCGTCACTGAAATGTCGATACCAGCTTCGAACTGATAGACAAAATTAAAGTTGTACAGGGGGAGACGTTGGAAACCACGCGCGCCCAAATACGAAATGTTGGTCGAAATGTCAGGCATCCAGCCGAAATTTCCGACCGGTCCCGTGCCGTCCGGCAAAAATGGACCCGACTTGGCATTCTTCGTCGCCCCGTCGAACGAAACGTCGAGTTGTCCGTAAAGGGTGATCTCTCCGCAGTGCGTATAAAACGTGAGATCTTTGCCAATCTTGTGTTCAAGGAACCTGTGGCCGCTGCAAGTGTCTACATCCCACACTCCGGCCTTCACCGGAACTTGACCCGACTTTGCACTGGCATCAGCCGCAGTCGCTTTAGCTTGTGCGGCCTGCGCCTGCGCCTCCGCTTGGCTTGCCTGCTTTTTCGCGGCCTTGGCGTCGGCAGCGTTTTGCGCCTGCGCGTCCAATAATTTATTTACGGTGCGCGTGAGCTGCTCGACCTGAGCTTTAAGAGCTTTGACCTCCTGGTCATTCGATTCGGCTCTTGCGGAACCGTCTACGCTCAGGACAAGAACAAGTGCTGAAAGCGAAACGCCGGCATAAAGCCGCAAGCGCCGCGACGAGTCCCCCATGACATCCCCCGTTTGCCACTTCTAAAACAAGCAATTGTTGGCAGTTCGCGGGTGGGGGACGATTACAATGTTCTGTTAGTCGTCTACGTGTTTTCCTTAACTGCTTAGGCGCCCTTCGGCAAATCCGACCATATGCGCCAATAACTTGGCTGTTGTGTTGCAAAATCGTGACGGTGGGCGATATTCACCGTAGATACGTAATCCTGAAATCAGCCGGAGGCGCGTAAGCCTGCGCCGGCACTTGCCGATTTTCGATCAAACGGGTGGCACGGGTGTCGTTGTCGTGGCTACGCCGTTTTAGCGCAATCCTGAAGTTTGTCGGCCATCCGGACTAAATCCACCAATGACTTGGCTTTCATCTTGTGCATGACGTGACTGCGGTGGACTTGGACTGTGAACTCGCTGAGCTTGAGCTCCGCGGCGATTTGTTTGTTCGGCCCGCCGCCAGTGACTTTGTGCATAATCTGCCGCTCGCGGGGTGTGAGCGAAACAAAACGACTTTGTAGTTCCCTAAGACTCGTCATCGCTTGGCGATGGGACCGATCTCGTTCAATTCCTACGTTAATCGCGTCGACAAGGTCCTGGTGCCGAAACGGCTTAGTCAGAAATTCGATCGCACCGGCCTTGATGGCTCGAACGGACATCGGAACGTCACCATGTGCGGTGATGAAGATGATCGGGAGATCGATCTTTAATCTTTGCAAATCGTGCTGGAAATCGAGCCCGTTGAGGCCGGGGAGTCTAACATCAAGTACGAGGCATCCAGGGGCTTCGGGCCGCTCGAAATTTAGGAATTCTTCTGTTGTAGCAAATGTATGTACATTCAATTGGATTGAGCGAATAAGACCGTGCAGTGCCTGCCTGATGTGGGGGTCGTCATCAACGACGAATACAAAAGGCTTATTGTTATTCTCAATCATGCATTTAACTCCCGGCCGTTCGGCAACGTGAATTGAAAGACGGCACCACGTGGCGAATTTGGTGTCGCCCAAATGCGGCCGCAGTGATTCTCGACGATCGAGCGACTAATCGCGAGGCCCATTCCCATGCCGTTGGGTTTAGTCGTATAGAAGGCGTCGAAAATACGGTCGAAATTCTTCCCCGCAAAGCCTGCGCCGGTGTCCTGAACTGATATGAGGACGCCATTTGAATCGCTTGTCGCCGAACTTATGACAAGGACCCTCGGTCCCGCGGCAACTAAGTTCATAGCTTCGATCGCATTGAGGATCAGATTCAGGATAACTTGTTGAAGCTGGACTTGGTCGCCATCGACGATTGGCAAATGATTGGAGAGCTGGGTCTGCACGGAGACCTCACTCCGTTGGATCTCAGCATCGATCAATGCGACAGTCGCAAGTATGGTTTTGTTAATTTCCACGGGACCTTTTTCAGAAGTCGATCCCTTTGTGAGAGCGCGCACTTGCGCGAGGATGTGGCTGGCCCGGTGCGTGTCTTCGACAAGAAGGGCAGCAGCCCGCCTTGCTTCGTCAAAATTCGGCGGATTAGCCGCGAGCCACTCCAAGCAGGCATTTCCGTTTATCACCGCCGCGGCAAGTGGTTGATTGACCTCATGGGCGATCGAGGCGGCCAATTCTCCGAGCGTTGTCACGCGCACAACGTGCGCGAGCTGCGATTGCGCTTCAGATGCTGCAACTTTTGACGACTGAATTTTGACCGCGAGAAACGTGGTGCTTGTGATCGCCAGCAAACTGAGCGCGGTGTTTATTACTCCCGCCTCTGACACACCATTATTGGCCGTCAAGAGGTCGCTTAGCAGCGTCAGTGCAATGCATCCTAAGCCGACGAATACAATGCCGTTCTTATTTAAAAAGCTCACTGAGAGGAGGATAATCGCGGTGTAAAAGACGGGAATTGCGATTTCCAGATCCGTAATTGTGTCAACGGCAAAGACAGTCAACGCCAATGCTACAGTTGTCACGGGAAGAAACAAAGTTCCTCCCATGGCCTGTAGATTCTGAGAGCTTATGCCCCCTGCTCCCGTCGCCCAGCTAGTCACAACGAAACCGCGCGAACGCCCCTTTTCCGCTCGGTGAATAGTGCCCTTAGCCAAGACGGAGTCACAAGAAACGTCTACATAAATAAAACGTCGAGGATATTATGACGCTGTCTGCGTTCAGGGTGTTCCTGGCGGGGTCGAGCGAATCCGAGCTCCCCAGCAATTCTTAGAGACATCAAATGCTTAGCCCGTGCGGATGCCGATCTCTAGCAACTCATAAACACGTAAGCGCGCCAACACGTAAGCGCGCCGCATTGGGCGCGCCTGGGGGCTAAGACGCGCCCGGTTGAGACCCGCCCAAAGCGGACCTTGGACGACTACTTACTTTTGATTATTGTGTTGCGAAGTCACGAAATCCAATATTGCTGGGGTGACGATTTTGAGTGTTGCCACCTCCAAACGTTTGTGACGAATGGGGCCGCCGCCGGTTCGCCCCCCTGGCGGCGGTTTCCCACAAACTAATGGGTCGAAAACGCCACCGCGGCGTTGTTAGTACGTAGGGGAGACGAAAGGATCAACGCCATGTTGGATATTATGTTGAAGACTGAGGAAGAGACCATTCCTTCCTTCGAAGTCCCCGATGAAGCGTTGGAGATCGCCGCGGGCACGGTAAGTGACAAGACCAACTTTACTTGGGGGGTTTGCACTGCGATAGGCGGGGGGTACGGGTGCCCGGGCTGATTACGGACCCGAGAGAAATTATTTTAGGGCTGTAGGAGGGCGATATGAACCGATTCGCGGCGCCATTATGCAAGTGCGTTCACGCTCGCATGACGAAGCTCTTGATGTGCACCATTTTCTCTCTCGCCGTCGCCGCCGTCCTGCCAGCGTGCACCTCGCTCGAAGCCGTGACTCCGATGGCGTCGGCCGAAACCGTCACAATGACCAATACGCCGACCGACCAGCTCGACAAAAAAGAAGCTCGCAAGGAGGGCGCAGCCTACAATGGAAATTGGGGCTACGCTCCGGGAGATGGCTTGGACCCAAATGATGAATGGGGTCGTGCGAATGGGGTTTTGGAAACAACCGCACCGGGGTGTCCTTTTAAATTTTGCTAATAACAGGTTGGTCGGTCGAAGCGAGTTATCAGAGTGGCCGCGACAACTACTGTGATGGGCAGCGCTCTATTCCTGAAGCTTCTACGTGTTCGGATAGGCGCGACTGGTCTTTCCAGAATCCCTTGAAGCGATCAGGTGCCAAAGCCGTATAGCGCACAGTCGAGTTGAGCGGACACTTGTCAGCGCGAGAGGCATGTCCGATTTACAATCCCAGAGTAACGGTCACCCATCGCTGAACAATCTCCCCGCTAAGGAATTGGATCACGATCGATTCAATCGCTGCGAGTTGCGCGCCCTCAAACAGAGCCGTCGCTACCACCGCATCATCATTACTGTTGAACGCAATAGAGAATGCATAAGTTCGCGGCCGACTAAGGCTAGTGACTACGTACGCACGAATGCGTCCCTTCATTCCGGCAATTTTGATCTCATGACCTCTGGTCAGCGGTGCGGTACGGCCCTCCATAAGGTCGAAGTCGCTCAGGCGGTCAAGTTCGTCGTCGTCGGCAACGCCTAGGGTGCTGCTGCAGAAGCCCACCTTGGCACGGATGTACAAGTTTATCGCCGAGCCACAGTCCGCCGCTTTGCATTGGAATGCCTTGCCCTCGCCCCACTGGTCCATCGGAAACGGCCATTTGCCCTCAACCCAAACGGCGCGGTCAAGCACTGTCATTGCGTGGACCGTATTTTGCAACCCCGGCACAACACAAAAGGACAGCGCCGCCGCCCCGCACAATCCGATGCCAGCGATCACTGCTGCCACGCGTTTCATCGTATCACCCAGTGTAGGCGGGTCAGTTCGGCAAGCCGGCGATTGCTCGCGCTGGTCCGGTAACTTCGAGAATGTGGAGACCGGTGCCGGCACGATCGACTACATAAACGTAACCCCGCTCATCGGTTTCGACATTGTTGCTCTGGATGGCGACCTTGCAGACGTCTTTGCCATCGATCTTGATACAACGCTTATCGGTGGCTTCGGTAACCGCTGGAATGAAATAGCCAACTTCCTTCGGGTGATACGGGTCGCGGATATCGATGGCGCGAACACCGGCATTGAACCAGGTCACGAAAGCGAGCTTCCCGAAAAAGACCGGAGCCATGCTCTCATTGGAAGAATGTGATCCAAAGCGGCCGCCACGCGTGCAGAAATCGCCGCTCGCCTCGTCCACTGAATAGCTCGACACTACCATCGGCTTGGCCTCGACTGTCGCATCGACGAACCACACCATTTGCCGCGCTTCGCCAGGCTGGCATTCGTTGATCAGCGATTCATCGACGATCATCACTATGTCGCGCTGACTGGCAAATTTATCCTTGGAGAAATTCGGGATCGTCATCTTACCCAGCGGGTATGTCGTGTGGGCGCCATTTAGTGGCGACATTTCCATCTCGCCAATCACCGGGAAAAGCAGATTTTCGGGGGTAAGCGCCTTCGGACCATTGATCAGTTTGTCGCGATCAACGATTTGCAGAATGCCACCTTTGTTCGTGCCATAGCCGAAGTAGACACGGTTGCCGGAAGGCCCGGTCGAGATCATGCCATGTAATTCCGTCGGCACGCGCCCGGACGAGCCAGGCTCCTGCCCCGGCAGACCGAATTCGCGAATTTTAATCGGCTTTGCTGGGTTACTGAGATCGTAGACCTCCGTCATGCGGCGAACGCGCCAGTTCGGAACGCCCGACACAAGAAAGGCAATGCCGGTGCTGCACTCCCACCAGCTCTTATGGGTATCCTTAAGGCCGTCGAGCCGAACA
>Ga0306925_10000920_pt1 | contig 22841 bp, 18 predicted proteins | sample flu12Cox44000176_FD_203755 | JGI IMG/M metagenome (GOLD analysis project Ga0306925, IMG submission 203755) | Lab enrichment of tropical soil microbial communities from Luquillo Experimental Forest, Puerto Rico - flux8day.12C.oxic.44.000.176 (v2)... | ecosystem: Environmental > Terrestrial >... | reverse complement strand
GTGTCGGGTCCGTGGGCAAAGATCTCGCGGACGCCTTCGTCGGGCAGGCCGAGGGTGACGAGCTGGGCGATGCTGTTGTTGGCCAGATTCCAGCCGACCGAGCCGGCCGCCTCGGCGAGCAGCTCGACGACCCGCACGTAGGTCAGCGGGTCGAGCTGGAGCCCACCCATCGAGCGCGGAATGACCATGCTGTAGAAGCCCGCCGCGTGGAACTGCTCGACGAGCGCCTTCGGCAAGCGCTGCTCGCGCTCGATCTCGTCGCGATAGCCGCGGATGACCGGACCGAGGGCGGCGGCGGCCTGCACCGGGGACTGCGCCTCGATGTCCTCGGGCAGGCGCTTGTCTGGGGCAAGGTCACGCATCGGGGGCGGCCTTGGCCCAGGAGTGAATGACCGGAAGGACTTCCTTGGCGTAGAGACGGAGGCCGGACTCGGCGAGGTCGTAGGGTGTGCCGCCGAAACGGAACGATGTCGCCAGCTCGAACTCGCCCACGATGCCCTTGCGCTCCTCGAGCTTGCGCAGGATCCGGTCCGGCGTGCCCCACACCGCGGCCTCCATGAAGGCGGAGACGATTCCGTCCATGCCGACCTCCTTGGCCAGGGCGATCTTCTGCGCGTAGGCGTCGTACCCCTTCACGGTGCTGAAGTGCGGGCCCAGCAGCTCATAGTGGTAGAAGTTGCTCTCGACGAACTTCCCCATGTAGCGGCGCGCCTTGTCTTCCGCGCCGTCCATGGTGGACGTGCACACGCAGAAGTCGGCGAGCAGAGGAGCCCCCGCCGCGCTTCCATGCATCTCGCGCACCAGCTCGCGGTGCTTCTGGATCGCCGGCATACGCATCGGCCACGGCCGATCCGCAAACATGACCATGCGCGCATTCAACCGCGCCGCCGAGACCACCGAGTCGTCGGAGGAGGCGACCGCGTACAGGCGGCCGTCGAAGCTCCGCGTCGGACGCGGCCGGATCTCCGTTCTCGGCTGCCGGTAGAGCGGCCCGTTTCCCTCCATGACGCCGGTGCGCAGGCCGCGCATGATCATCTCCGAGGCCTCGTCGAATCGCTCCCGCGACTCGTCCATGGTGCCCCGGAAGGCTTCGAACTCACGCCGGGCGAGGCCGCGACCGATGCCGAGGCGGAGACGTCCGCGGCTCAAGTGGTCGAGGATGGAGACCTGCTCGGCCACGCGCAGGGGATCGTGCCAGGGCAGGATCACCGCGGCGGTGCCGAGGCCGACGTCGGGACACTCTGAGGCGAGGTAGGACATGAGCTGAAGGTTGTCCGGGCAGAACGAGTAGTCGTTGAAGTGATGCTCCACCGACCACAGCACGTCGAAGCCCAGGTCGGCGGCGAGGCGGGCGAGCCGGAGCTCTTCATCCCACACCTCTCCATCCGACACGTTGGTCCAGCCGTAGCTGGCGAACACCATCTGGAGACCGACGTCCATCGCGTGCCCTCCCGCGCTGCTCCGGTGGCAGCGGCATCGTCAGCAGGAGGCGAGTGTAGCGCAACCGCGAGGCGAGCCGGAGGGCATAGTGGCGACCTGCGGCCACCCAGCCACCCCGAGCGCCATGCGGCTGCAGCCGGCCGGGCCATCCTTGACCCTCTGTCTGTCTCCAGCTAGGCTCGGTTCACCTTTGGCACGGAATACCGGAGTGAAGCGGAGAAGCAAACCCAAGAGCGAAAGGACGAACGATGACGGCGAGCCCACCATCACAGATCATCTCGGTCAGCGACTTGGGGTGGCAGGAGTTTCAGCCCGGAATCAGCTTCAAGATTCTCTGGCAGGATTCGGCGACCAAACGCCGCGCTCAAATGACGCGCTTCGCGCCCGGCGCGCAGCTCCCCCTTCACCGGCACGTGGGGGACGAGCTGATCTTCGTCATCGAAGGTGCTGTCTCGGATGAGTCCGGGACGGTGATGGCCGGGAACGGAGGCTACCGTCCCAACGGATGCGTCCACACCGTCACGTCCAAGAACGGCGCCACGGTGCTGGCCGTGCTTACTGGCGACATCGAACCCGTCACGACCCGCGGGGACGCTCCGCCGTCCCAGATCTTCACGCTGAGCGACGTGCCGTGGGTAGACGCGCGCCCGGGAGTCCGCCAAAAGCGGTTCTGGGAAGACAAGGCGACCGAGCGCCGTGCCTTGCTGGCGCGCTTCGAGCCGGGGGCGACGCTCCCCGCGCATCGTCACGTGGGCGACGAGCTGATTTTCCTCATCGAGGGCGCGAACGCGGACGAGTCGGGCGTCGTGGCGACCGGCCAGATGAACTACCGCCCGAACGGCTGCGTGCACACGGTCACAAGTCAGCATGGAGCGACGGCGCTCGCCGTCGTCTGGGGCCGCACGGAACCCGTGTGAGCGGCACACGCGCGCATGCTGCCTCGCCACGAAGTCCGCGGCGTTCACTGTCGACCGCGCGCGACGATCCTCTCGGAAGGATTGATGGCAGCCCTGTGACCACGGGCGCATGCTGACGTGCCGAGCCCGGGGCCACGAGATGGCAGGAGGGTAGTCTGGCGGCGGAATGCGGTCAAGGATACGCGGGATGGATCATCTTGCCTCTCCGCGAGGTCGATGGCACTCTCGTCGCCGCACCTTTCTATCAGCGCTGAGCAGCGACGAGGTCCGACGTATGCAGGGCCGGCTCGCTGACGAGCCGGCCCATGAGGATTCGTCATGACGCATGGTTCGGCCATCTATCCGAGCCTCGAAGGCAAGGTCGTGTTCGTCACGGGAGGCGGCTCGGGCATCGGCGCGGCGATCGTGACCGGATTCGTGCGCCAGAAGGCCCTCGTGGGCTTCGTGGACATCGACGAGCCCGCGAGTACTCGGTTGCTTCGGGATCTCGAGGGTACCGGGCCGCCTCCGCGGTTCATCCGGTGCGATGTTCGCGACATCGACGCCCTGCGGACCGCCATCGGCACCGTCCAGGCGGAGCTCGGTGACATCGGCGTCCTCGTGAACAATGCCGCGCGCGACGATCGCCACGCCATCGAGAGCGTCACCGTCGAGTACTGGGATGAGCGGGTGGCCGTCAACCTCCGCCATCAGTTCTTCGCCACTCAGGCCGTCATCGATCAGATGAAGCGGCGGGGTGGCGGCTCCATCATCAATTTCGGTTCCATCTCCTGGATGACCGCGTCGGGCGGTATGCCCGCCTACACCACGAGCAAGGCAGCCGTGCACGGTCTGACTCGTGGCTTTGCCCGGGACCTCGGTCCGTACAACATCCGCGCCAACACCATCACGCCGGGCTGGGTGATGACCGAGCGCCAGCTCGCCCTGTGGGTGACGCCGGAAAGCGAGGTGCAGATGGACCAGGCCCAGTGCCTGCGCGGCCGCCTCAAGCCCGAGGACATCGCCAACATGGTCCTCTTCCTCGCGTCGGACGATGCGCGGATGATCACCTCGCAGAACTTCGTCGTCGATGCCGGTTGGACCTAGACGGCTTCTTTTCTGCCCGCGGGAGCGCCCTCGCGCTAGGGCGCGTACGAGCCGAAGTACGACGCGGTGATGATCCGGCTCTTCGGCGAGACCGTCTTCATCTCCTTCACCCAGAGATCCAGGTTGGCCACGTCGCCATAGATGCCGCGGAGGTCCTTCGGCGACTCGGACAGCGAGGCCTCGAAGTCGTCCCAGTGGGTCGGCAGGACGATCTTCGGATAGTTGAGCGCCTTGACGAGCCGGGGCGTGAAAGCGTGGGTGTTGTTCGAAAACAGCGGCGCGATGAGGGCGACGTCGGGCCGCAGACCCGCAATGGCCCGCTCGATGTAGTTGCCGGAGCTCATGAGGAAGACGCTGTACTTGCCGCCGATGGTCAGCACGTAGATGAGGGTGTCCCCCTCGGGCAGGTCGCCCAGCTTGGTCGGTGGCGCCGAGGGGACGGAGACGACGTGGCCAGGCACCGCGTACTTCTTCGTGCCACCCATGGAGTGCACGCTCGGGAAGGCTTCGATGGTGTAGCCGTCGAACTGCATGTGCTCGCCGCCCTTGACCTGCACGATCTTGCCTTCCGGCACGCCGGCCGCCCGCATGAGATTGGCGTGGCTCTCCGAGCCGATGACCATGGCGCCCGTCTTCTTGGCGATGTAGGGTACGTCGGCCATGTGATCCCAGTGACCATGGCCGATGAGGATCTGGTCCGCCTTGCTCACGTGCTGGTCGATGAGGGTGGTGTCGGTGGGGAGGACGGCGTCCATCTTCAGCTTGTTCTGGAGGAAGCCCGACTCGAACCGGTTGAACCAAGGATCGATGAGGATGGTCTTGTTGCCGAAGGTGATTTCCCAGCCGTTGGTGCCGAACCACTTGAAGTTGACGCCGGCCGTGCCCGGTCCGCCCCCCCGGGGCGACGGCTCCGCGCCTTCCGCCACACCGGGGGCAAGCAGAGATCGGCCGAGATTCGCGGCGGCGGCGATGCTTGCCGTCACCCCGGTGGCCAGAAACCCTCGCCGGGACCATTCCGTATCCACGAAGCACATGTCGGTCTCCTCTCGAATGAGGCGCGTGAGCGTTCTTCGTGATAGTAGCGCGCCTTGACTAGTCGTGGGCGGTGGCCTAGCTTTCTCGCAGCTTGAGGATGCCGACACGTCTTCTCGTCACTGGAGCCGGCAGCGGGCCCGGCAACAATCTGATCCGAAGCCTGAAGACGGGTGCTCCCTCCCTCGTCGTTGCGGGATGCCACAGCGATCGCTTCGTCCTCAAGAAGTCGGCGGCCGATCGCAACTTCCTCGTGCACCCCGCGACTCATCGCGCCTTCTCACGAGACCTCGGTCGACTGCTCGACCGCGTGCGCGTGGATCTCGTCATCCCGACCACGGACGCGGATGTGTGGGCACTGTCCGGCGTCCGGGGCAGGCTTCGCGACCGAGTCTTCCTGCCGCCCCGATCGATGATCGCCCTCTGCCAGGACAAGTATCGGCTCAGCCGCTGGCTCAGGTCGCGCGGCGTGGCGGCTCCCCTGACGTACGCCGTGCCGAGCCTCGCCAGGGTGCCTGGAATCTTTCGCCGCCTAGGCGCCACGCCGCTGTGGTGCCGGGTACGCGCGGGCAGCGGCTCGGTCGCCGCGATACCGGTCCGCAATCCCCGGCAGGCGCAGGCCTGGATGGCGTACTGGGCGACCATGCGGGGCGTTCCCGTCAGGTCGTTCACGCTCTCCGAGTACTTGCCGGGCCGCGACTTCGGGTGCCAGAGCCTCTGGGCCCGTGGCCGACCCGTGTTGACAAAGGCGTTCGAGCGCCTGTCTTATATCGCAGCCGGCGGTCATCCGAGCGGGGTGTCGTCGGTCGCGGCGCTCGCCAAGACGGCCGCCGATCCTCAGGTGCGAGAGGTGACGACCCGCGCGGTGCGCGCGCTCGGACGAAACGTCGCGGGGTTGTTCAGCGTCGATCTCAAGGAGGATAGCGCGGGCACGGTGTGCGTGACCGAGATCAACGCGGGACGGTTCCTGGCGGGGACGAACCTGCTCGATGTCAGCGGCAAGCACAACATGGCGGTGACCTATGTACGGCTCGCCCTCGGGGAGAGAGTGGGCTTTCTCGAGGAGCCCGAGCAGACGAGGGAGCACTACATGGTTCGGGATGTGGACACGCTGCCGGGAGTGTTCCCGGCGGAGGAATTCTTCACGGGGATCGAGGACGCGCGGACCTAGCCGGCGAGCGCTGAACCTTCAGCACTACACCTTTCACATGGAGGAGGACCAGCATGCCTTTCGTACCGCCCGTCCCAGCCTACGTGACGCGCACCGTGGTCATCCAGGTCACGGGACCCAAGGACTCGGCTCTGATCAAGCAGCTCAACCGGGACCTGAAGAAGCTCGCGCGGAAATACGGCGCGACCCTCAAGACGACGGCGAGGAGCCGGCGGCGGAAGGCCACCCGAGCGAAGCGCAAGCGCTCGTAGGGGGAGACGGGGCGGCCGGTCCCCGCCAGTAGACGGGGCCGGCGCCTCGGTACAGACGCGTGGTGACCATGCGGGGCGATCAGACCAGCCGCTCGAGCTCGAGCCGCGCCGGCCCGAGCCACGCCTGCATATCCATCTCGCCGAAGAGTTGATTGGCGGCGGCGATGTGCCGACGCGTGGCCGCTGGATCCATGCCCTGTGCCAGGGCGCGACCGAGCGCGCGATGGCTGTGCGCCATCAGCGGGCGCATGCCGAGCTCCTCCGCCTTCGTCAGCGCCTTGTCGGCATAGTCCGCGGCTCGGGCCAGGTTCAGCGGATTCGACGCGAGGGTGATCTCCGCGAGGAGACGGAGCGCCCAGCCCTCGAACCCCGGCTCCGTGTGCGCGCGGGCGAGCTCGAGCGCCTGCTCCGCATGCCATCGCGCCACGTCGGGTCGGCCCGCAAGGAGATGCACCTCGCCCAGATACACGAGGAGCAGCGAGTGGCCTCCCATCAGATTCATGGCGACTCCCTGGGTCACCGCGGCCTCCGTAAGCGAGAGCGCCTCTGGCAATCGCCCGGCCAGCCCGTAGGCAGAGCCGAGGGCGGAGGCGAGCCTCGGAAACCACAGCGGGCTGTTGCCGGCGCGGACGGCCTGCAGGCCCAGCTCGAGCGCATCGATGGCCTTGTCGGCGTGCCCGCGACGGAGGTACGCCCAACCCAGCCCCGCGTAGGCGACGGCGCGGCTGAGAGGATGATCGCCCGATAGAACCAACGCGACGGCCTCTTCTCCGAGCGCCACCGCCTCGGAGAATTCGCCGAGCTCCGACAGGCACCAGGCCAGGCAGGTCCGGGAATGGATGGCGGGCGGTTGGGGCATGCCGAATCGCTGTCCCACCGGCTGGTTGACGAGCGACTGGAGATTCTGGCGAAAAGAGGCCACCGCCTCCCTGTACTCGGCTCGCGCGAAGTAGATCTGCCCCAGCCACGTCGCCGCCACGATCTGCAGGCCGAAGTCTCCGATCTCGATGGCGACGGCGAGGGCGCGCTTCCCCGACTGGATCGCACGATCCTGGTCGCCCGTCAGGCGGAAGTAGTCGGTCAGATACGCGACGACCCGTCCCAGCCTCTGCCGGTCGGGGAGCGCGGCGGCCAGCGCCTCCGCCTCGTAGAGGCGCTCGAGGATGGTCCCGAACTCGCCAAGCGGCTGGAGAGCGTTGCGAAGGTCGAACCGAAGATCGATGGCCTGCTCGCGCAACTCCCGAGTCGGGGGCAGATGTTCGATGGCGCTGAGCGCCTGGTCGAACCACACCACGGCTTCCCGATTGGCAGAGCGGGCGAATGCCTTCGTCGCCGCCTGCCGCAGGTACGGGGCCGCCTTGTCCCACAGCTCGGCGTCGAGGGCGTGACGGGCCAGCCGCTCGACCTGCTCACTCAGCCGTTCCGAGTAGAGCTGCTCGAGAGCTTCCACGATCCTGGCGTGGACCCGGCGCTGCTGTTCCCGCAGCAGCGAATTGTAGGCGACCCGGCGGGTCAAACCGTGCTTGAAAACGTAGTGGGGCTCCTGGAGGAGGCTGATGTCGTAGAGGAACTCGGCGGCGCGGAGGCGGGCCAGGGCATCGCGGAGCTGGTCCTCTGGCATGTCGGCGACGGTCTGGAGCAGGGCGACGGGCACGTTCTCGCCGATCACCGAGGCCGCCTGGAGGAGGGCCTTGTCCCGGGGAGCGAGACGGTCGATCCGCGCCGCGAGCACCGCCTCCACCGAGGCGGGCACGCGCAACGTCTCGATGGGCTTCATCAGACGATAGTCGCCTCGCTCTCCCACGAGGGCGCCGTCTTCGATCTTCATCCGGACGCTCTCCTCCAAGAAGAACGGATTGCCTCGCGTCTGCTCGATGAGGAGCTGCTTGAGTGGCTCGACCTGCCGCTCGTCTCCGAGCATCGTGCGGAGCAGCGCCTCCGCCTCCTGGCGAGCCAGCGGGTGGACGCTGAGTTGGGTGTAATAGCTCGTGCTCGCCCACGAGTGGCGGTAGTCCGGGCGATAGCTGACGAGGAGCAGGACGGAAGCGTCGGCAATGTGCCGGACGAAGCTGTCCAGCAGCGCCTGGGTCTCGGAGTCGATCCACTGCAGATCCTCGAAGACGACGCACAGCGGCTGCGCCTGGCTCTCCCTCAGCACGAGGCGCCTCACCGCGCTCATCGTCTGCTCTCTGCGCAGGCGAGGATCCAGGGCCTGCCATTCCGGGTCGTCCACCGGCACGTCGAGGAGCGAGAGGAGGGCGGGGACAATGCCGGCCAGCTCCGGGTCGAGTGCCATCACCCGGCCGACCACCTTATCGCGGACCTCCTGCTGGTTCTCCCGCTCGTACACGTCGAAGTACCCTCGGAGGAGGTCGATGACGGGACGGTAGGCGGTCGACTTGTCGTAGGAGAAGGCGCCGGTCTTCACGATCCGCCAGCCGGGCATTCGCTCGGAGCGGGCGAACTCGTAGAAGAGTCGCGACTTTCCCACTCCCGGCTCTCCCACGAGGCCGACCACGCGTCCGTGACCACGGGCCGCCGTCTGCATCGCCGCGTCGAGTTGGGCCAACTCTTCCTCGCGGCCCACGAAGCTGGTCAGGCCACGGGCCGCCGCTACCTCCATGGGCCAGCGCGCGATGCCCGTGCCCGTCACCAAGTACACCTCGACAACGGCTTGGAGACCGCGGATCGAGCGAGGACCGAGGGGAACCGCCTCGACGTAGCCCTCGACCAGCCCAAAGGTATCCGCGGTGGCGAGAATGGACCCCGGCTCTGCCATCTGTTCCATGCGGGCGGCCAGATGCGTGGTTTGTCCCACCGCCGAGTAGTCCATCCTGAGGTCGCTGCCGATGGCTCGGACCACGACCTCGCCGGAGTTCAGCCCGACCCGGATCTGCGGCTCGATCCCGTGCAGCCGGCGCACGTTTTCCGCGTACCGCTTCACCGACTCCTGCATGCGAAGCGCGGCGTAGCAAGCCCTCACCGCATGGTCCTCGTGGGCGAGGGGAGCGCCGAACAGCGCCATGATCCCGTCTCCCATGACCTGGTTGACCGTGCCCTCGTAGCGGTGCACGGCTTCCATCATCCGTTCGAGGACCGGATCGAGGAGCTTGCGCGCATCCTCGGGATCGCGCTCGACCAGGAGCTCCAGCGAAGACCTCAGGTCGGCGAACAACACGGTGACGCGCTTGCGCTCACCTTCGAGCGCGCTCTTCGAAGTGAGGATTTTTTCGGCGAGATGCTTCGGCGTGTAGGCGTCGGGTGAAGCCCGGCGCGGCGAGAAGCTCTCGCTCACGGAGCGCCCACATTCCGGGCAGAACTTCACCGTGGGAGCGAGCTGCCCTCCGCAATTGGAACACACTCGGCCCAGCCGGGCGCCACACTGCTCACAGAATTCCGCCCGGGAGGGATTCGTGTGCTGGCACCCGGGACACTGCATCACGGCCTCTCTGCGAAGATGACGCTCATGTAGGCGCGCAGAGCTTAGCCCGGGAAGGGGGAGCGATCAAGCATGCGTATCGCGCCATCTAAAATGTTACTGAGTGGGAATCGTCGCGCCATGGGCGATGTTACTGTGCCGGGCCTATGGAGACAGCCCGCATGAGTGCGCACGCGAAACGGGAGTACGTCCAGGCCATCTATCAGCGCTACCGCCAGGCCCGGCGACCGGAGAAGCGGCAGATCCTCGACGAGTTCTGTCAGGTGGCCGGCTACCATCGCAAGCACGCCATCCGGCTCCTGAATCGTCCGGCGCCGGGGGCCGCCGCGCCGCGCCGGCGCCGGGCGGTCACGTATAGCGCGGCGGCGATCGACACGCTCCGGGCCATCTGGGAAGCCGCGGGGTATCCGTGGTCGCGGCGCCTCCACGCGCTCCTGCCGCTGTGGCTGCCGTGGGCGCGCCGCCGCTTCCGGCTCCGCGCCGCGGTGGAGCAGCAGCTGGTGCGCATCAGTCCTCGCCAGATGGATCGTCGCCTCGCCCCCTACCGCCGCGCCCTTACGAGACGCCTGTATGGACGGACGAAACCGGGCACCTTGCTCAAGCACCACATCCCTCTCAAAACAGACCGCTGGAATGTGACCACCCCCGGCTTTACCGAGATCGACCTCGTCGCCCACTCGGGTAGCTGGGGCGACGGCGAGTTCGTGCACTCCCTCAACCTGACCGACATCCACACCACGTGGGTGGAGACCGCCGCCGTCCTCGGCAAGGGCCAGGCCGCGGTCCAAGCCGCCTTGGAGGAGCTCCGGCAAGCGCTGCCCTTCCGCCTGCGCGGCATCGACTCCGACAACGGCACGGAGTTCATCAATCAGCACCTGTGGGACTACTGCCAGGCGCAGGAGATTCAGTTCACCCGCGGCCGCCCGTACCAGAAGGACGACAACGCCCACATCGAGCAGAAGAACTGGACCCATGTCCGCAAGCTCTTAGGCTACGAGCGCTATGACACGCCCGCCGCCCAAGCCGCGATCCATGCCCTGTACCGCCACGAGCTGCGGCTCTTCCAGAACTTCTTCCTGCCCTCGGTGAAGCTCCTCGGCAAGGTCCGCGTGGGCGCGCGGGTCCGGCGCCGCTATGATGCCCCCCGCACCCCACTCGAGCGCGGGCTCGCCTGTGCCGAGCTTTCGCCCGCCGACGCGGCCCGCTTGCTGCAGCAACGGGCGCGCCTCGACCCTTTCGCGCTGGCCGCGGCGATCGAGGGTCGTCTCGAACGCATCTATGCCCTCGCCAGCACTCGCCACCGTTCCGCTTCTCCCTCCGACCCTGTGCTCCGGCCTCCCCGCCGTCGCCTCAGCATTAAGCCGAGTCCCCACCTCACCTCAACCCCGGCGTTCGGTCACTTCGGAGATGGCGCGATGATGCCCGGTTCGGTCACATCCTTGAATGGCTCGACAGGGGACGGCTATAGTACGGCGGCAGGAGGATCCACGCTGATGGAGACAGACTTCACCGATCTGCGCCGTCCCCGGCAGGCAAGTACCGTCGCCGTGGGCGCCTTCGCCCTCGGCGCCCTCGCCGTCGGCGCGCTCGCCATCGGCGCCCTCACCATCGGGCGCCTCACCGTGCGCCGGCTGCGCGTGCGCCGCTCGCACCTGCGCGCTGTTCGCATCGACGATCTCGACGTGGGCACGCTCCGCGTCGAGTCGCTCCACACGCCGGAGCGGAGCGAAGCGGCGGCTCCGTCTCCGTAGCCGATCGCCGTCGCGCCCGCCCACACCACGCCCGTCCCACGAGGTGAACCGTGACGGAATGGATGCGCCCCCGGGGGCATGAGATCGCCGTGCTGTTCAGCCGGCGCAGCCGCGACGCCTACGTCGCCCTCGCCGAGGACACCGGCGAGACCTACACCTTCACGGATGCGTGGGATCGCCCGCGCACCTGGATCAAGGGTGAGCATGCCTACCTCGCCCCGAACGCGGCGAGCGTGCTGCTCGCCCGCTGCAATCTCAAGCACGACGTGATCGAGGAAGCCGACCTCACCGCGGATCGCCTCGCCGGCTATCGCGCCCTCCTCGTGCCCAACGCCGCCTACCTGAGCGAGGCGACGATCGAGCGAATCGAGCGCTGGCTTGGCGGCGATCGCCGGCTCGTGGTGACGGGGAAGACGAATCTCCCATCCCGACTGATCGGGCTCAGTTCCTCCGCTCCCTTGCCCGTGAGCGGCTACTCAGGCTGGCGCTGGCTACCGGGCTCACCCTTCGCCGGCGAGGCGTGGCAGCCGCTCTACGTGAGCGGCTACGCCGGGCACGCCGCGCAGCGGGTCGAGCCGGCGCCAGGCAGCCGGGTGCTGGCCGAGCTGGTCGAGCTCACCGGCGATCTGACGGATGCCCGCACGGCCACGGTGACGCCGCGCGGCCCCGCCATCGTGTTGACGGAGCGGACGGCATACGTGGCGAACCAGGTGCTGGAGCTCATCGGCGGGATGCTCCAGGCCCATCTGAACGTGGAAGCGGTGCGCCACTGGGCCAATCCCACACACTGGGGCGACACCCTGCTCTTCTTCCTGCGCCGGCTCCTCCTCGAGATCGGGCTGGGTCCGCTGTGGCAGACGCGCCTTCGATCGTTCGGGGCCTACGATGGCGTCCTCTCCTTCCGTCACGACGTGCACGGCATGCTCGACTTCACCTTCCTCGACTATCAGATCGAGAACCTCATTCCCGCCACCTACGACATCGAGGACCCCGCTTTCTCCACCAACATCAGCGAGGCCATGGCGAAGGAGTGGGTGGCGCGGACGAGCCGCCCCGGCTTCATCGAGCCCGCGCTCCACAACGACAGCTCCATCGGCGATCCGCCCACGGCCATCCACGGTCGCGGCCTCTACGAGCACGTGCGGAACGCCGAGCGCAACCTGGGCTTCCCCGTCGACACGTGCGGCCGTCACGCGGGCGGGCACATGCATCCCGAGACGATCGACGCCATGGACTATCTCTACGACCACGACCCACGCATCCTCGGACTCTGCACGTTCTGCTACTACCACATGGTCGAGTACGGCGTGCGCGACCCGCAGGTCATGTCGGGCATCAGCGGACGGGCGCTGACCTATGTCACCGACGCGCGGCGCACCATCGCCACCCCGGGGATCTGGTTTCCCTTCCACCCCGTGGTCACCACCTCGGCGGAGTGGCGGCCCCTCCGAGGCTGGGACCGTACCCACGAGTTCGACGCGGCGCCGGAGCTGGTGGAGACGGTCTACGGCGGCCACAGCGCTCGCATCAGCGGCGTGGACGATCATCTGGAAAACGGCGTCTACAGCTTCCAGTACCATCCGGAGCTGGCCCGGGATCCCTCCCTCAACAACGGCCGGGGCACCCTCGACTACGTCCGCTACGCCATCAATCTGGCCGAGCGGAGCCGGTTCTGGATCGCCTCCCAGCGCGATCTCTATCAGCGCATGGCGGACTACGAAGCGCTCGTCTTCCAACTGCGCGACGGCGGCCGCGAAGTGACGGTGGAGAATCCGACCGACCGCCGGATCGAGGGCATGGTGGTGGAGCAGCGGCTTCCCTTCGGAAGCGTGTGGCACGGCGCCGAGGAGCTGATCCACGTCGCGAACGGAGCCTTCGTCACCCTGCCTCCCCTCGCGCCCGGCGCCAACGTCATCCTGCGCTTCACGCCGGACACCGCGGAGGCGCCGATCATCCGTCAGCCCAGCACCAAGGGTTTGATCGTGCTCGATGCGCGCCATCTGTCGACGGGCGAGACGCGGATCGTGGTCAGCGTGTGTCGCGCCCAGCCGCTCTCCGTCGAGGGCGTGGACCCGGACGGCGTCTACCGAGTGGAGATCGAGGGCGAGCCGCCACGGCACTTGATCCCGCGCGTGGTGCGGACCATCCAGGCCCTGCTGAGCAAGCGCTCGGACGCCGCCGTCGCCTCGGGGCTGCGCGCCCAGACACCCGGCACCACGCGCTTCCTCGATCTCTGGATCGTGGGCGAGCGGGACCGCTTCGTAGAGCGGACGATCCGCATCGCGCGCGTCTCTCCGGCGGAGACGGCGGCGGCGAAGATGGCGATTCGCGCAGCCATTCCGCCCCGCACCGGGCGCGTGATCTGAGCTACTCCGCCAGCGGCGGACGCACGAACCAGACGACGCCGAGGGCCGCGAACACCGCGAGCCCTGCGTACCAGGCATAGCGGCCGGCGTCGGCCTGGAAGTGATCGCCTTTCGCAATCACGGATAGGCCCGTCACGTACAAGATCTCGCAGGCGCCGTTGCCCGTGTCGCTGCGGGTGAGGCTGGTGCGTCGGGTGAAGATCTCCTGCCCATCCTTCGTCACCGTGTAGTCGACGAGGAAGCCGGTGAGGCGGATCTGGTCCCCCACGTGGATGGCGCGGATCTGGCGGTCAATGGCTGCGGTGGCCGGAATGAGGTGGTTGTTCGACGCCTTCTCGGGATTGAAGGGCGGCGTGAAGTTCCTCGACCAGCTGAAGGAGCAGGTGAACTCGCCGCTGGTGAACGTGACTTTCCGGTACGCTCCGCTCGTGACCGCGTCGCCCCAGACCACACAGACATCCTTGATGTTGCCGGGGTCGACCTTGTGGCCGAGGTTGAAGAAGGCATCGCCGCGATGCTGGGACACGACCAGCCCCGAGATGTCGTAGGTCGCCCGCGGCGTGATGGCGTACGTATAGCCCTTGATCACGATAGCGAAGGGCCGGCCGTCGCTCGCCTCCTGGAGCGGCTCCGTCTCCCTGATCGCGGACCCGATGCGGGAGGGATCGGGCAGGGCGACCTCGCGCAGCGACAGGTAGACGGCACCTGCCACGCACACGAGGAGGGCCACGGCCAGGTAGTGTTGCAGCGCTCTCACTACTCCGATTCTCGGCCGCCGCTTCCGGGACCCGGGAGCTTTTTCGCGCCCCGTTCCCGGGGCCACCGCTACGGTGTAGCGCTCCCCTCGCCGCCCAGATAGGCGACCTTGATGCGCGGATCCGCGATGATCTCCGCCGCCGGCCCCATCATGAAGAGGCGCCCCAGCTCCATGACGATGCCGGTGTCCGAGACCCGGAGCGCTCCGTGCGCGTTCTGCTCGACCACGAGGACGGTGAGGCCGCGCCCGCGTAGGTCGGCGATGGTGGCGAAGATCTGGTCCTGGTTCGCGGGGGAGAGCCCGAGCGACGGCTCGTCGAGGAGGAGGAGCCGCGGCCCCGCCTCCAGCACCATGGCCGTCTCGAGGATCTGCTGCTCGCCGCCGCTCAGGTTGCCCGCGAGCACGGAGAGCTTGGCGCGGAGAACGGGAAACTGCGCGAGCACACGCTCCAACGCGGCCGTCGCCGCGTCACCGCGCAGGGTGTAGGCGCCGAGCTCGAGGTTCTCGCGCACCGTCATGAGGGGAAAGTTGCAGCGGCCCTGCGGCACGAAGCCGATGCCGAGCTTCAGGCGCTCGCGCGGAGCGAGCGTCTCGATGGGCTCTCCGGCGAAGCGCACGTGGCCGCCGAAGCGCCGGTTGAGCCCGTACACCGCGCGCAGGAGCGTCGACTTGCCCGCCCCGTTGGGGCCGATCACGGTGGTGATGGTGCCCGCGGCGATCGCCGCGGAGAAGTCCACCACCACCGGCTCGTCGGTGTAGCCGACGGAGAGCCGGTCCAGCTCCAGGATGGGCTCGCCCGACGTCGTGTCAGGCACGGCCCTGACCCAGCTCGGCGGCCCCGCGCTGGCCGAGATAGGCGGCGAGCACGCGCGGGTCGCTCCGGATGAGGCCGGGCGGACCGTCGGCGATCTTCTGTCCCTCCTCCAGCACGATCACGCGGCGGCAGAGCGACATGATGAAGTCCACGTTGTGCTCGACGATGACGAGCGTCGTCCCTTCCGCGTTGAGCTGCTGGATCACCCGCTCGATGCGCCGCACCATGGTGGGATTCACGCCGGCCACCGGCTCGTCGAGCAGGATCAGCCGCGGCCGCGCCATCATAGCGGCGGCGATGGCAAGGAGCTTGCGCTGGCCATACGAAAGCACGGCGGCGGGCGCCTGCGCGTACTCGGCGAGATCCACGATGTCGAGCAGCTCGCGCGCCCGCGCGGTCGCCGCCGCTTCGACGGAGCGCAGGCGGCCGGTGCGCAGCATCGCGGCGAGCCAGCCGACGCCGTCTTCCTCCTGCGCGGCCACGCACAGGTTGTCGAGCAGGGTCAGCTCGTCGTACGCCCGCACAGTCTGAAAGGTTCGAGTGAGGCCGGCGCGCGCGATGCGATGGGCAGGCAGATCCGTCAGCGCGCGGCCGTCGAGCCGCCAGTGCCCGCCGTCCGCTGGCTCGAAGCCGCTCAGGCAGTCCACGATGGTGCTCTTGCCCGAGCCATTGGGGCCGATGAGCCCGACCACCGCGCCCGCCTCCACGTCGAAGTCCACCCGATCCACCGCGGTGAGACCGAGGTAGCGCTTCGTGAGGCCGCGCACCTCCAGCAGCGGGGTCACGATGGGCTGACGCGCGGGCTCCGCCAGCGTTGCCACCGCCGCCGCGCGAGCCAGCCGGCCACCCCGCCCGGGAACAGGAGCATGGCCGCGATGAGAACGGCGCCGTACAGGACCATGCGCAGATCGGTAGTGAAGCGCAGCAGATCGGGGAGGGCGGCGAGGACGGCGCTGCTCGCGAGCACGCCCCAGAAGCTGCCCGGCCCGCCGAGGATGACCATGATGAGCATGGTCTCCGTGTAGTAGAAGTCGAAGATCGAGGGATCGACGATGGTGAGATAGAAGACGAAGAGGCCGCCCACCATGCCCGCGAGGAGCGCGGAGAGGGCGAGGGCGAGGAGCTTGTAGCGCAGCGGATCGATCCCCTGCGATTGCGCGAGCGGCTCGTTGAGCCGGATCGCGCGCATGGCGCGCCCGAGCCGCGAGGACACCACGAGGTACATGAGGGCGTGCGCCGCCGCCGCGAAGCCGAGAAGGAGATAGTAGAAGTCCGCAGGGCGCGACAGCCGCCACTCCCGGCCCATGAAGCCGAGGGTGGGCACGGGAAGGCCGGGAATGCCCATGGCGCCCCGGGTGAGCGAGACCCAGTCGCGCGCCACGATCATGCAGAGTAGGGCGAAGCTCAGGCTCACGATGGCGAAGGCGTGCCGCGAGAGCCGCAGCGAGGAGTAGCCGATGACGAGACCCACGAGGGCGGCCAGGGCGCCCCCCGCCGTCGCGGCCCATCCCAAGTTCCAGCCGCGCTCCGTCACGAGGAGCGCCGCGGTATAGCCGCCGATGCCGAAGAAGCCGACCTGGGCGAAGGAGAGCAGCCCCGTGTAGCCGTAGACGAGGTTGAGCCCGCTTGCGAGCACGCTGAACATTGCGAAGCTGACGCCGAGGGCCAGCACGTACTCGTTGCCGGTAAGACGCGGAAGGGCGAAGAGGACGGCGAGGACCAGCAGCACGAGGAAGGCCCGCGTCGCGCCCGCCCTCACACGCGCACTCCCCGACCGAAGAGACCCTGGGGCCGCACGAGCAGCATGGCGATCATCGAGCTGAAGACGAGAGCGTCGACCATGACCACGGGCAGGAAGCCGCCCATCACGCTCTCGAGCACGCCCAGGCTCAGCGCGGCGATGGCGGCGCCCGCGATGTTGCCGAGGCCGCCCAAGATGATGATGGCGAAGGCCTTGAACACGAAGCTCGCCCCCATGAGCGGATGCACGGCGTACACCGGGGCCAGCGCGCCTCCCGCCAGCCCGGACAGCCCGATGCCGATGGCCACGGCCAGCCTCGACACCGCGCGCGGGTCGATGCCCACCATGAGCGCGGCCTCCCGGCTCTGGGCGACGCCGCGCATCGCCTTGCCCACCCGCGTGCGGTAGAGGATGAGGTAGAGGGCGGCGAAGGCAAGGACGGCGAGGCCGAGGGCGAGCAGCCGCATCAGCGAGACACGCAGATCGCCCACCACCACATTCGTGTAGCTCTGCTGCGTCTCGATCATCCGCGGCGTGGTGGTGAAGAGGAAGACGGCGCCGTTCTGCAGCACCATGGACAGGCCGAGGGTGAGGAGGATGCTGCGCTCGAAGCCGCCGCCCTGCACCGAGACGAGAAGCGCCTCATACAGGAGGTAGCCGAGGCCGACCGCGCTCGCCGTCACCACGAGCACGGTGGCCGCGTAGCCCAGCCGCAGGTTCATGGTGAGGAAGTAGGCGAGCATGGCCCCCAGCATGTAGAACTCGCCGTGAGCGAAGTTGACGATCTCGAGGACGCCGAAGATCAGCGAGAGCCCCATCGCGATCAGCGCGTAGATGCAGCCGATCACGATGCCGTTCAGGAGGAGCTGGAGGTAGAAGCCGGGATCCACTCGCCCGTCAGGTCTTGCTCATGCCCACGACCATGACCTTGCCGCCCTTGATGGTGAGGATGATGGCGTTGTTGTGGGCGAGATTGTGATCGTCGAACTCGATCACCGTGCCCAGCATCGACGGCATCTTCGCGGTGGCGAGCGCGTCGCGGATAGCCGCGGGATCGGCCTTGCCCGCCCGCCGGATGGCGTCGATGAGCACCTTCATTGCCTCGTAGGACTCGAAGCTCACGAGAATGGGCGGCACGTTGTGGAGCTTGCGAAAGGCCTCCACGAAGGCCTTGTTGCCCGGCGTGTCCACCGACGGATCGTAGGGCTGGACGGACGTGGTGCCGTCGAGGAAGCCGCTGTCCATGATCTCCTTCGGCACCTGATCCACGAGCACGCGCCCAGTGAGCGGCACACCCCCGCCCATGCTGTACCACTGACGCATGGCATTCTGGAAGTCAGCGTCCACGGCGTAGATGGCGAAGAGCGCCGGCTTTCTCGCCTTGATCTTGGTGAACACGGGCGTGAAGTCCGCGGTGCCCTTCTGGAAGAAGTCCACCGAGGCGAGCTTGAGGTTGCGCTTCTTGAGCGCGGTTTCGAGACCGGTGGATCCGGCGCGACCGAAGTCGCTGTCCTCGCCGAGGAAGGCGATGTTGCCCGCCTTGCCCTCCTTGTCGAGCCAGCCCACCAGCGCGTCGAGCATGCTCAGGTCGGTGGGGTTGACCTTGAACGTCCACTTGTTGCCTCCAACGCCCGAGCGCTCTGCAATGGAGGTGGCGGAGGCATTGGCAACCACGAAGGGCACCCCCGCGCGCTCCACCAGCGGCATGATGGCCAGCGCGGCCGAGCTGCACAGCCCGTCGAAGATGGCCACGTACTTCTTCTCCGAGAGCATTTGGGTCACGCTCTTCACCGCCTCCGCGGGATTGCAGCGGTTGTCCTGGAAGTCGACCTCGATCTTGCGCCCGAGGACACCACCCTTGGCGTTGGCCTCGCTCACCGCGAGCTCGGCGCCCCAGCGGGAGTGCTGGCCGAAGGTGGACACGCCGCCCGTGAGGGGAATGGACGCACCGATCAGGATGGGCCCTTCCTGGGACTGGGCGAGCTCCGCGTAGGCGAGAGCGGCCAAAGCGGCGGCCGCGGCGATCAGACGCATGATGCGCATGGACGAACCTCCTCGGGTCGGGTGTCCTGCGTGATCGACGGGAGTCTACATGAGAGCCCCGGGGCGGCAAAGGCAATCCGCTTGACGACGCGCAGCCGGCGGAGGCAGGATTGCCCCCTCGGACAAGGGCGCCGGGCACCGTGACCGCAGTCGCATCGTCGAGGAGAGAGCCGATGGCACTGGCCACACATCGGATCCGCCAGGACAAGTCATTCGACCAGCTCACCGAGGCCATCCTGGCGCGCGATCAGGCGCGGACGGCGGATCTCTTCTATGACATGGTCCGGCGCGAAGGACGCTCGATCTCCGAGGCCCTCGGCGTCGTCACGGCGGCCGAGGCGCCCTTCGTGCAGGTGCCGAGCCACATCAACGTGCGCGACGGGCAGATCACCCTCGTCAACAACGACCACACCATCTTGGGCCTGCGCACCTCGGTGAACCTGGCGCCCTACGTGCCGGAAGCGTATCGGCTCCTCCCCCTCATCCAGAGCGTGTGGTACATCCCCGCCGGCCTCGACATCTGGAATCAGCTCCTCGGCCGCTATCCCGGCCGCTACGCGACCATGAAGGGCATGAACGTGCCGCCGCCCAGCTACGGGCCCGCGGTGTGGAACCAGGAGCAGGAACCCATCGTGCCGGAGGGCACGGTGGAGGAGAAGCTCCACGAGCACATGGTCGCCACGGTGAGCGGTGATGCGCGGCGCTCCTATGGGCTCTTCCTGGGCCTGGCCTCCGATTCCGCCATGCGTCCGTTCCTGCGCGATCAGCTCCTGTTCCTCGGGCTCATCGATCTTCAAGATACGATCATCGGCCGGAAGGCGCGCAACACCGGACACAAGGCGCTCCGCGCCCGCGCGGTGGCCGATCTCGCCGACGTCATCGGATGGGAAGAGGCCACGGGCGTCTACTACATGGGCGTGCCCGACATGGCCATCGGCCCGCTCTACTATTCGCTCTACGATGCGGCCTGCGTGACGATGGCCGCCGAGTTCCCCGAGGCGGGCAAGCCGCTGCGGGAAACGAATACCACCCCGCTGACACCTCCGGAGGTGGACGAGTTGGTGCGGCTGCTCTTCGAGGCGAGCGGGGAAACGGTGTGGAACCAGATCACCGCGCACCTCAAGAACGGCAAGTCGATCCTGAGCTTGGGGGACGCCATCCAGATCGGCGCCTCCGAGCTGATCCTGCGCACCACGGTGGCGCGGCAGTTCACGGACGGCCAGCATCCCTTCGACTACTGCAACACCGCCAACTACTGGCTGCGGCGGACGGCGAGTCCCTATCAGGCGCGCATCCTCTACCTCATGGCCAACTTCGTGAGCGACTCCGCGCGCTCCAACAAGCTGCACACCTCAATCCTCGAGGAGGAGCGCAAGGGCTTCCACGCCTCCGGGCGCACGGCGGATTCGCTGCTCGTGGAGCTGGACGAGGCGATCATGGCCCTGGACGCACCGCGCACCACCGCGGTGGCTGCGGCCTATCTGGAGTCGGGCGCGGATCGGAGCGCGTACATGAGCACGGTGGCCCTGGCCGCCTGCAAGTTCCAGGACGATCCGCACAACCAGAAAATCTCGCACTCCGCCTTCGAGGAATACGCGCACAACTCGACGCACCGCCGGGATCAGCTGCTCATCGCTGCGGCGCGGCTGGTCGCGGGGTGGACGAAGATGCCGGGCGAGCGGGAGTGCTTCGCGCGCTTCACGCGGGAGTGGATGAACTAGCGTCGGGGCGCGCGCGCCAATCTCGGAATCGCTCCGTCTCCACCCTTCCTTCTTCGGAGGCGGGAGCACGCGGGGCGACCGGGTCCTGTCACCGGGCCGTACGCACCTTGTGACGCCTGCTTCTTCGCGCGCTCCTTTCCCCGGTTAAAAGGTCAGGGGGATTTCGCGGTTTTCGCGGAGGGAGCGTTCGGCGGCGAGGCAGACCGCTACGCGCTTTTTCGATTCCTCTCCGGAGACGAGCGGTTCGCGACGCTGGAAGGCGGGGACGATTCGGCGGGCTTGTTCTTCTAGCTCTACCAGCTCACCGGAGGCGGCCACGGGGATCGTCTCGGGCTCGCGGTTATTGCGGCGGGTGAGGCGGAGGTCGAAGCGGGCTTCGCGCGTGCGGTCGAGGGCGCCGGACCACCAGGAACGGATGGAGCCTTCGGCGCCGACTACGTGGAGGAGTTGGTGATATTCGAAGCCGGCCAGGGTCTCGGTGATGACGGCGTGGGCGCTGCCGGCGAAGCGCAGGATGACCGTCAGCTCGCTGGACATGCCGGCTTCGCCTGAGCGGGGGGCGCCAACGGCTTGCACGCTCAAGGGATCGCCGAGAGAGGCGAAGTACCACATGGTGAAGTCGAAGAAGTGGACGGGCTCCTCGAGGAGCCAGGAGCCGACGCGCGCGGCGTCGTAGCGCCAGCCTCCTGAGCCGGGACGGAAAGGAAAGCGGAAGAGGGAGAAGGACAGGTAGCGCGGAGTGCCGATCTCGCCCGTGTCGATGAGCTCCTTCACGCGGCCGTACTGGGCGGAGAGGCGGAGCTCGTGGCCGATACTCAGCACGCGACCGCTCGCGCGCGCGGCGGAGATGAGCCGATCGCAGTCCTCGAGCGTGGTGGCCATGGGCTTCTCGAGGAGGACGTCCTTGTCCGCAGCGAGGGCGGCCGTGCCGATCTCCGCGTGGAGGTGGTTGGGGACGGAGATCACCACGGCGTCGATATCGGGGCGAGCGAGGAGATGCTCGTAGCCGATGAGAACTGGCACGTTGGGAAAGGTCTGGCGGGCGGTGGCAGCAGTGGCCTCGCTCGCGCAGGCGATGGCGGCGAGCTCGGAGCCGGGCGCCTTGGCGATGGCGGTAGCGTGGTGGCGGCCCCAGAGCCCGTAGCCGATCAGGCCGAAGCGCATCGCCTCCATGGATCCCCCCTCACCCTGCCCTCTCCCCCTTCGGGGGCGAGGGTTCGCTGGCTAACCTTTGACGGCGCCACTGACGAGACCGCGGACTACGAATTTCTGAAGCGCGAGAACGAGGATGAGCGTGGGGAGGAGGCCCAGGAGGCAGATGGCCATCATGAGCGTGAAGAAGACGAAGTAGTCGGAGACGAGACCGGCGAGGACCACAGGCACCGTCATGAACTCCGGGCGCGATACGAGGATCAAAGGCACGAGCAGCTCGTGCCACGACAGGATGAATAGGATCACTCCGCAGGCGGCCAAGCCCGGCGTGGAGAGCGGCAGCACCACGCGCAGGAAGGCCTGCCAGCGCGTGCATCCGTCGATGCGTGCGGCGTCCTCCAGCTCGGGCGGCAGCGTGGCGAAGTACGGGACGAGGATGAGGACGGCGTAGGGCAGGAGCAGTCCGATCTCTGCCACGATCACGCCGCTGAGCGAGTTGAGCAAGTTGTAGCGTCGGAAGAGCACGTAGAGCGGCACCATCAGCACGACCAGGGGAATCATGCGGCTGATCACGCTCGCCTGGAGCAGGGCCTGCGTCCAGCGGAGCCGGAGCCGCGCGAGCGCGTAGGCGGAGAGACTCGCCGCGGCCAACGCGCCTCCGGTGACGCCGACGCCCACGACGAGGCTGTTCAGGAAAGCGGAGGGAAAGCGCTCGACGGATTTCGGCAAATAGGAGACCTGCTCGAAGATCGGCCCCTTGGTTCGACCGCCGGACAGGATGAGGCGGAAGTTGGCCAGTGTGCATTCCGCGGGAAGCAAGGCGCGCGTGTCCTGCTGAATGCTCTTCTCCGACTGGAGGCTCCCCAGCACCACGGGCACGAAGGGCAGGAGCAGGAAGGCGATGGCGCAGAGGTTGCCGATCCAGAGTCCCACCCGCCGCGGCCACGACAGGCGCATCATCGTGGCTTACGCATACTCGACTCGGCGGTAGACGAGCCGCACGTAGGCCAGCGCGATCAGGCCCACGATGATGGCGAGGATCCACGCGGAGGCGGCGCCCAGCCCGATGTCGAAGGGTGGCTGGAAGGCGCGACGATACGTGTACCAGGCGGCGACCCACGTGTCGTTGCCCGGGCCGCCCTGGGTGATGGCGAGGATCT
>Ga0306925_10000919_pt1 | contig 22844 bp, 18 predicted proteins | sample flu12Cox44000176_FD_203755 | JGI IMG/M metagenome (GOLD analysis project Ga0306925, IMG submission 203755) | Lab enrichment of tropical soil microbial communities from Luquillo Experimental Forest, Puerto Rico - flux8day.12C.oxic.44.000.176 (v2)... | ecosystem: Environmental > Terrestrial >... | reverse complement strand
AGCTCGCGCAGCCCCATCGTCCCGTAACGCTCCGGGAAGTCGGCCACCAGCGCCGGCAGCGCCTTCGCGAGCGGCGCGTTGGCGTCGTAGAGCTCCTTGAAGCGCATCAGCGCAGCGACGAGCGACCCCCACTTCCCGCGCGTAATGCCGATCGAGAAGAGCGACAGGAACGAGTAGGGCTCGGTCTTCTCGACAACGATCCCCTGCGTGCCGAGGAACGCCGTCAAGATCGGTGCGGGGATGCCCTCCCTGGTGGGCTTGCCGTCGCGTCCGATGCCGGGTGTCAGCGTGGTGACCTTGATCGGGTCGAGCATGCAGTAGCGCGCGCCGAGGTCGCCGAAGCCGTGCCAGGCCTGCCCCGGCTTCAGGATCCACGCATCGGCCGAGCTCGCCAAGAGCTCGGGGTCGGCTTCGAGGAACGACTTCCCGCCGGCCTCGTCGGCCTGCCAGCTCTGGAACCACCAGTCGCCCGACTTGCGCCGCTCGAGGTCGCGCGCGATGCGCAGCATGGCCTTGCGGAAGTCGATCGCCTCGCGGATGCACTCGTCGGTGAGCGACGGCCCCGCGTCGTTCATCATCTTCGCCGACACGTCGGTCGAGGCGATGATCGAATACTGCGGCGAGGTCGAGGTGTGCATCATGAAGGCTTCGTTGAACAGCGCCGGCTCGACCGGGATCCGGCCCGAGCGGATGTGGATCATCGAGGCCTGCGAGAGCGCCGCGAGGAGCTTGTGCGTCGAGTGAGTGACGGTGACCGTGGCGTCGTCCGGCGAGCGCCGGCCGCGGTGCATGCCGTAGCGCCCCTCGTAGAGCGGGTTGAAGCGCGCGTAGGCGTACCAGGCCTCGTCGTAGTGGATGCGGTCGACGCTCTGGGAGAGCACGCGCGTGGTGTGCTCGACGTCGTAGCACAGGCCGTCGTAGGTCGAGTTCGTGAGCACGGCCATGACCGGGTTGCGCTTGGCGCCGCGCGCCAGCGGGCTCTCGGCGAGCTTGCGCCGCAGCATCTCCGGCTCGAGCTCGCTCGCCGGCACCGGCCCGATCACCCCGCGCGCATTGCGCCGCGGCCGCAGGTACACGGGGATCGCGCCGCTCATGTTGAGCGCGTAGTTCAGCGACTTGTGGCAGTTGCGGTCGACGAACACGACGTCGCCGTCCGCGACCGCGGAGTGCAGGATGATCTCGTTGCTGGCCGAGCTGCCGCCGATCGAAAAGAATGTGTGGTCGGCGCCGAACACGCGCGCGGCGTAGCGCTCGGCCTCGGCGATCGGCCCGGAGTGGTCGTTGAGCGAGCCGAGCGATCCCACCGACACCGACAGGTCGGAGCGCAGCATCTGTTCGCCGTAGAAGCCCAGGAACGCGCGGCCGACGGCGGTCTTCATGAACGCGGTGCCGCCGGTGTGGCCGGGCGTGTGCCAGGAGTACTCGTGGGTGTCGGCGAAGTTCGCGAGCTTGCCGAAGAACGGCGGCAGCACCGTGTCGAGATAGCGCTTCGCCGCGGCGTCGATGCGGCCGGCGATGAACGCCGCGCTGTCCTCGGGCACCCAGATGTAGCCCTCGACCTCTTCGACGATCTCGATCGGCACCTGGCGCGTGGCGTTGCGGCTGGCGCCGACCAGCACGGGCAGGTCGGGAGCCTGCCGGCGGATGCGCGCCAGCAGGCGCTTCGTCTGCTCCAGCGCCGCGTCGCTCGCCGCGGCGAGGCCCCAGCCGAGCACCACGCAGGAGAGCGCCGGGTGCGCGCCGATCGCGGCCTCGGCGTCGTCGAGCGAGTCCGCGAGCACCACCGTGCGCCCCAGCGCTTCGAGCTCCGCCATGATCTCGCGTGCGCTGCGCGCGACGGCCGAGTCGTCGGCGCCGCGCGGGGCCACGACCAGGATGGGGAAGCCGGCGGCGAGGGCGGGCGGCATGGGCGTCGCGCTGTACGGCATGGGGGGGGTTCTCCTCGTCTGCTCTCGATCGAGCCTCAGAAGTTAAAGTTCATGTACACGTAGCCGCCGACCCAGGTCCCGGAGCCGTTCACGGCCTGGGTGAAGGCCTTGTTCGGGTTCGCCATCGCCAGCGTCGCGGTGATCGACCACCAGTTCGTCATGGTGACGTCGAAGATCAGATCGACTTCGTCGGCGAGCGCGCGGCTGCTCACCGCCAGCGGCTGGGTGATGCTGAAGGGCTGATTCCGGTTGTCGAGCAGGAAGTGGTAGTAGATGAGGTTGGTGGTGACTCTCTCGGTCGGCTTCAGCGTGAGTCGGAACTGGTGTGAGAGCAGGTTGTTGTTCGACAGCACGTACTCGCCGAGGATCTCACCCTGGAACCAGGAGCCCCAGTCGGGAAGTCCCGTGAACAGCCCGTCGTAGTGCTCCGAGAACGACGCGTAGCGGTAGCCGATCTTCGGCGTCCAGCCGACCTTCGAGAACTCGTAAGCCACCCCCGCGTACCAGCCGTAGCCCGCGGGGAGCCCCGAGTTGGTTTCGCGCACGAACGAGGCCTTGTAGCTGAAGTCGGGCAGGAACGGGAACGGGTTGGCCTCGTTGTAGAAGTACGCGCCGTTCATGCCGTCCCGCGCGACGTTGCGCGAGTTGTAGATGTGGAAGTACATGAAGCCGACCTTCAGGTGCTTCATGTAGAAGTCGTCGGTCGCCCACTCCATGCGCTCGCCGAAGAGCTCCGTGTCGGTGCTGGGGTGGTCGTTGTACTTCAGGTGGAACGCCTCGAGCGTGAGGCCGTCCTTCAGCGTGAGCTTCGCGATCGCCGTGGCCTTGAACGCCTTGCGCGCCGAGAGCCAGTTCGCGCCGCGGCCCGAGCAGTCCTGTCCGCCGTCCCAGAACATGAGCCCGTCGAAGACCTGGTAGTTCTGGTTGCCGCCGGAGATCTCGAGCGCGTTGTGGCCGAGCGACGGGAACAGGTCGCCGGACTTCCAGTCGCCGTAGAGGCTCTCCAGCGAGTAGCTGCTGGTGGTGCCATGGGTATTGCAGACCGGGCCGTCCGGCTGGCTCGTGGTCATCGAGAACAGGCCGCTGACGCGCGCCGTGACGGTTCCGTACTTGCCCTCGTCCCCGAGCACGTAGCGGGCGTTCAGCCCTTCCTCGTTCGAGTGCTCGAACCAGAGACCCGCGCGCTCCACGGGGCCGAACGACCACTGCCCGCCGAACCCAGGGTTCGAGTAGACGGGAAAGTAGAGCTGCGCGTTCAGGGTGGGCTCGAGATAGAAGTGACCCCACTGCATCTCGCCGAAGCCCAGCGTCTGCGGCAGCCGCGCGTGCTCGTCGGCGGGGGGCCCGCCCGCCTCTCCGACGGTCAGCGTGATGCCGCGCGGGCCGAGCCCCAGCTGGAAGCCCGAGGACGTGCCGTCCATCACGATGCGCACGCCCTTGTCGTTGCGCATGAGCAGCTTCTGGACGCCCTCGCCGACGGTAACTCCGGTCGAGACCGCAGTGAAGTCGCCGTTCAGGTCCTCGGCCTTGGTGAGTCCAGTGACCGTGCCGCTCGCTTCGAGCGCCGCCGCGCCGACGGCGCCGAGCACGAAGCCGTCGACGCGCACCGGGTAGGTCTTGCCCTGGAACTCGAGCGTCGACGCGCCCCAGCCGAAGCCCGCGCCGACCGCGGCAGTCTTGCCGTGGAACTGGATCCGCCCCGGGCCGCCGCCCGCCGGCTCCTGCCCCCGAGCGGTGGCGGCGAGGAGTGCGAGCAAGAGCGCGGCGAGGGCGGTCGGCGGGCGAGTCATTGCTGCACTCCCGCGCCCGGGCTGCCCCGCGACTGCTTGGGCTGCATGCCGGCGTTGACCTCGATCTCGAGCCCGTCGGGGCCGAGCTGCAGCGGCGGGTCGAAGCGCAACGTCACTCCCGTGCTGCTGCGGAGCGCATCGCCGGAGGGCTTGTAGAAGCCTTCGATGTCGCGCGGCCGCACCAGCCCGTAGACCAACCCGCGCGATTGCGCGGGTCCGGTCACGCCGTGGAGCGTCAGCAGGATGTCCTGGTCGCGGAAGGTCATCACCCCTTCGACCAGGTGGCCGAAGCTCGAGCCCGCCGTTGCCGAGGAGACGCGGATCGTCGCGGTCGGGGACTCGTCTGCGCGAGCGGCGACCGTGAAGAGCAGCAGGGCGAGCAGGCACGGACCGAGCCGGCTCGAGATCGGGGTGAGGCGACGGAACGCTTCGATCACCATCCGTTCCCCTTCTCGCGATGGATCGATTCGCTGGGGCAGCGCCAGCATACCAGGAATCTCCGAGCTTTCGAGCGCAGCTACCGCTCCTGTTGCATGTGACGGACCGGTGTCGTTTCCTGCAGTGACGCTTGACCACGTCTTCGGCGCGCTCCTAGAGTCGCCGCGTGCTTGAATCAGTCGGCGAGGGAACGCGCGAGCTCCGCACCGCGTCGCAGAGCGACGTCGGGCGCGCGCGGCGCGACAACCAGGACGCGTTCGGCGAGTTCGCGAGCGCGGCCGGGGAGCGGCTGCTGGTCGTGGCCGACGGCATGGGCGGCCACCTGGGCGGCGCGACCGCGAGCCGGATCTGCGTGGAGACGCTCGGCGAAGTCCTGCACGACGGCGACGGCGCGCCCGAGACGCGGCTGGCGCGCGGGCTCGCGCTGGCGAACACCCGCATCCGCGCAGCCGCGGAACGGCAGGCCGACCTCGCGGGCATGGGCACCACCGCCGTCGCGCTGTTGTTCGCGTCGCCGCGCACCGCCTGGCTGGGCTGGGTCGGGGACAGCCGCGCGTACCGCGCGCGGGGGGGCGAGCTCGAGACGCTCAGTCACGACCACTCGGTGGTTGCCGAGTGGGTCCGCGCCGGCATCCTGCAGCCCGAAGAGGCGGAGCATCACCCGCGTCGGAACGAGTTGCTGCGCGCGCTCGGTGCCAGCGCCGAGGTCGAGCCCGACCTGCGCGAGCTCGACGTGCGCCCGCACGACCGCTTCCTGTTGTGCAGCGATGGACTCTCGTCGGTGGTGCCGGCAGAAGAGATCCGCGCCGTGCTCGCGTTCGAGCCCCCGGAGCTCGCGGTGAAGAAGCTCGTCGCAATGGCGAACGAGCGCGGCGGCCCCGACAACGTGACGGTGCTCGTCGCCGTCGCGCCCGAGGAGCACGTGCGCGCGCTCGATCCCGAGGCTTCGCCCCGGCGCTCCGCGCGAACGCTGCGCGCGCTCGTCCCGATCGCCGCGGCGATCGGGCTCGGTCTGCTCGGCACCATCCTCTACGCGATCGAGCGGGGCGGTGGCGGACTGCCCGCGCCCGCGCCGAAGGCTGCGGCGCCCAGCCACGCCGAGGTGCTGCGCTTCCTGGACGACTGGGAGCAGGCGGCCAACGCGCACGACGCCGGGCGACTGCGCGGGCTCGGCTTCGCGCTCACGCCCGAACAGCTCGAGCGCGACTTCCCCAGTGACGGCGGGCGGCTCGAGCTCGCGCTGCTCTCTCAGGAATCGCTCGCGGGAGATCTCGTAGGTCTGCGACTCCGCGTGGCCTACACGCGGCCGGGTCGCAAGGGGCTGGAGCGCCGCGAAGAGGAGCGGGCGATCCTGGTGCGGCCGAGTGCTGGCGCGCTGCGCTACGCGGGGGCCTGGGAGTAGCAGCTGCGCGCGGCGCTGAGATATCCTCGCAGACGCGGAGGCCGGGTTGGATTTCCATCGGATCTTCGAGCGATTTCGCGGCGGGCGCTCGCGCAGCCGCGGCGTCCGCCGTGCGAGCCCGCGCCCGCGTGACTCGCGCTCCGACACCGAGATGGTGCACGCCGGTCCGCCGTTCCCGCCGGCGCCCAGCCACCCGCTTCCGCCGCCGGTCGCGCCACCGGCAGCTGCGCCTCCCCCGGCTCCCGAGCCGATCGCACCCGCGCCCCCGCCGGCTCGGCCCGCGGCTCCGGTCGACGCAGGTGCGACGCGCATCCTCTCGCTGCCCGTCGCTGCACGCGGCGCGGTGACCGGCGTTCTGGTCGGGATCGAGGGCAAGCTCGAGGGCGAGGTCTACAAGGTGCGCGACGGCGAGAACCGCCTGGGGCGCGCGCCGACGGCCGAGATCCGCCTCGACGACCGCGACGAGACGGTCTCGCGCGAGCACGCACTGATCATCCACCGCGACGGCGCCTTCGGGATCAAGCCGCTCAAGGCCGACAACCCCACGTTCGTGAACGGGGAGGAGGTCGAGGGCGGCACCTCGCTCTCGGACGGCGACGAGATCCGCGTCGGCCGCAGCACCTTCCGCTTCCGGGTGGTGTAGTGCGGCGCGCGGGCGCCGCGCCGCTCCCGCTCGTGGCGGCCGCAGCGCTGGCCGGGCTCGCGGCAGCGGCGACCGCGCGGGGCGACGCGCCCCCGGAGCTCGAGTTCAAGCAGGTCGAACGGCTCTCGCTCGACGACGTGTACCCGGATCCGAACGGCGAGCGCGCGGTCGAGCTGCACTTCCGAGCACTGACCCACAACGGCGTTCCAGTGAAGGCCCTGCGCCCGGCCGACGTGGAGCTGTGGCAGGACGAGGACCGGATCGACGCGAAGAGCCTCTCGGTCGAGACGCTGGCTCAGTCGGGGCAGGGAGTCACCTGCGTGCTCGCGATCGACGCCTCGGGCACCATGCGCGGCGATCCGTTCGAGCGCGCGAAGGAGGCGGCGCTCGCATTCCTGGAGCGGCTGCAGCCGGTCGACCGCGTCGCCGTGGTGACTTTCGCGGAGGACGTGCGAGTGGCCGCCGACTTCGGGCTCGCGCGGGCCGAGACGCGCCGGGCGATCTCCGCGCTCGCGATCGACCTCGAGCACAGCCAGCACACGCTGCTCTTCGACGGCGCGGTGCGCGCGCTCGACCTGATCCGCACCGCGCGCGGCGTGCCGCGCACCGCCTTCCTGGTGCTGTTCAGCGACGGCCGAGACGGGGGCAGCGACAAGACGCGCGACGCGGTCATCGCGCGCGCGCGCGGAGCGGATGGGGAGCCGCGGATCCTGATCTTCAGCCTCGGCTACGCGCGTTTCGGCGGCGAGGGGCTGGACGAGATGCGCCGGCTCGCCGCCGACTCGGGCGGCGAGTTCCTGCAGGCCGAGTCGATGGTCCACCTGCGCGACTTCTTCGACGCGATCGCCACCGAGATGCTGGAGAGCTACGTGGTGCGCTTTCCGACCGCGCTCGACGGCGCCGAGCACCGCGTGCGGATCCAGGTGGACGAGAAGAGCGCGGAGCGGAGCCTGGCGTACCCGGCGCTGTCGCGGCCGCTCTGGCCCTGGCTCGCCGCGCTCGCCGCCGTGCTCGCCGCGGCCGCGCTCGTGCTGGCGGCCCGCGGACGCCGGCCGGCGGGGCGCATCGCCGTGGTCTCCGGTGCGAAGGCGGGCATGGTCTACGACCTGCCGGCGGGGCGCACGCGCATCGGCGCGCTCGACGACAACGACATCGTGCTGCTCTCGGGTGCGGTCTCGCGCTACCACGCCGAGATCACCGCGCGCGGCAAGCGCGTCTCCATCGCGGACCTGCATTCCAAGAACGGGACGCGCGTGAACGGCCAGAAGGTCCAGGAGAGCCCGCTGCGGCCTGGCGATCGGATCGCGATCGCGGACGTGGAGATGGTGTACGAGCGCTGATCCCGCAGTGGCTCGCAGCTGCGCGCACCACGCGGAGCGGCCCGCCGCCGAGGTGCTCGGCGCGCGCGCCTACTGCGCCGCCTGCCGCGAAGCGCGCCTGGGCGCCACCCGCGCGCTCGGGTCGCGGGCGCAGCCGAGTGAGTGCTTCGCACGCTGGCTGGGCGACGAGCGCTGGCTCGCGCTCGAGTCCGGGGCCGCGGCGCACTGGCTGGCGCACGAGCTGGGCCTCCGGCCGCCGGCGGGCCGGCCCGGCTGCGCCGCTGGCTTCGCGATCGACCGCGCGGATGTGCTCGCGGGACGGCGCGAGCTGGTGGGAGAAGCCCCGCGGGCAGGCGACCTGTGGGTGGATCTGGATGCCGAGGGCTGCGGCATCGTGCAGAGCGCGCAGCGCGAAGGGGAGCGCGGAATCGCCATCGCGATCCGCCATCTGCGCGCGTTCCCTGCGCGCCCGGAGCGAGCCGACTTCTACCTGCAGCTGGGCGGGCGAGGGCGCTTCTTTCGCTAGTCCCGCGCGCCCGTAAGTGCACGTGCAAGCTGGGGGAGTTGGGCGATCGGCCCGCGCGATTTCGACTTGACTCTGCGCGCGCACCGGTGCTCTACTAACGCGTCCTTCGCTGGGCAGGGCGCCGCTTTTCTGTGTCGCCCCGCTCCCCTACCTGCGGAGTGCGCTTTTCACGATGGCTGAGCTGGAGGCGCTCGTTCTCCCGATCGCCGGCGCGTCGCCAGCCGGAGCCAACCTCCGGCTCGCGGCGAGCGACGTGACGTTCGAGCGCATCCAGAGCGGCCGCAGCGAGCTCCTCCCCGAGGTCGACCCGAGCGGGGTCGGCCGTGCCGCGGACTGGCCGGCGGTCGCGCGCGAGTGCGAGGCGGCGCTGCGCGAGAAGACCAAGGACCTCGAGGTCGCCGCCTGGCTCAGCGAGGCCTGGGCGCGCACGCGCTCGTTCGAAGGGCTGCGCGACGGTCTCAAGCTGGTGACTTCGCTCTGCGACGCGTTCTGGGACCAGCTGCATCCCGGCCTGGACGACGGCCCGCTCGACCTGGCGGTGCGCGGGCGGCCGCTCGGCTGGCTGGGCAGCTCGCGCAACATGCTGCGCTCGGTCGCGGCCTGCGCACTGGTGCCGGTGCCGGGCAAGAGCCCGCTCAGCTTCGAGGACTGGAAGCTCGCGCAGCTGTTCGACGAGAAGGCGCTGCTCCCCGACAAGCGCCAGCACCAGGAGCTGGTGGCGCGCGGTTTGTTCGGCGCCGAGGAGTGGCGCGCGCGGTTGCGCAGCGCGCCCCCGGAGCAGCTCGCCGATCTACACAATACAGTGTCGGAGTGCCAGGCGGCCCTGGGCGCGCTGCGCGAGCAGGTGCAGAAGCGCTTCGGCGACGCGGACGCTCCCAACCTGATCCCGCTCGCCGACCTGCTGGGCGAGATCCGGGCACAGCTCGACGCGCACGTTCCCAAGCCCGAAGCGGCCGCCGAGCCCGCCGCTCCGGAGAGCGCGGCCGCGCCGGCGGCGCGTCCGGCAGCTGCCGAGCGCGGGCCGATCGGGACCCGCGACGACGCGCTGCGCGCGCTGGTGCAGGCCGCCGACTGGTTCCGCAAGCACGAGCCGCACAGCCCGATCGCCCCGCTGGTCACGCGCGCGGTGCGCTGGGCCAGCATGCCGTTCGAGGCGGTGCTGCGCGAAGTAGTGCAGGACGAGGGCGCGCTGGCGCGCGTCTGGAACACCCTGGGAATCGAAACACCGGGCGGTGTCGCTCCCGACCCCGCCAAGAAGACCCGCTGAGGAGACCAAGCGATGCCCGAGAGCGTATTCGACCGCAAAGCCCGCGTCCGCCCCCCGCGCGTACACATCACCTACGAAGTGGAGACGGGCGGGGCGATGGTGCTGAAGGAGATTCCGTTCGTGATGGGGGTGCTCGCGGATCTCTCCGGCCAGCCCGCGGAGGCGCTGCCGAAGCTGAAGGACCGCAAGTTCGTGGAGATCGACCGCGACAACTTCGACGACGTGCTGAAGAGCGCGAAGCCGCGGCTGGCGCTGCGCGTCGACAACACGCTGAAGGGCGACGGGAGCGAGCTGGCACTCGAGCTCAACTTCCAGAAGCTCGCCGACTTCCGGCCCGAGAACGTGGTGAAGCAGGTCGCGCCGCTGGCCAAGCTGCAGGACGTGCGCAACCAGCTCAAGGACCTGCTGGGGCGGCTCGAGGGCAACGACCGGCTCGAGGAGCTGCTCAACGCGATCAGCGACAACAGCGCGGTGCGCGACAAGCTCAAGGGTGTTCTGATCGCCGAAGGCGACAAGAGCGGGGAGGCCTGAAATGGCTGCTGCGAAGGAAGGCGTGAAGCCGGTCAAGGTCCAGGAGCTCGAGACGCTCGAGGCCGCGGACCTGCTCTCCCAGATGATCGACACCGGGGTGAAGCCCCGCGACGACGCCGCGCGCGAGCGCGCCCAGGACCTGATCAAGAACTACGTCGAGCAGCTGCTCGACCCGGGCACGGTCGTGGACAAGAACGTGGTGCGCACGATCAACGCGCGCATCGCGGCGATCGACGAGGTGCTGTCGAAGCAGGTCGACGCGATTCTGCACCACCCCGACTTCCAGAAGCTCGAAGGCACCTGGCGGGGCCTGCACAAGCTGGTGATGGACACCGAGACCTCGGAGACGCTCAAGATCAAGGTGTTCAACTCCAGCAAGCGCGACCTGCAGAAGGACTTCTCGGCGGCCGCGGAGTTCACCGAGAGCGCGCTGTGGAAGAAGATCTACGAGTACCAGTTCGGGCTCTACGGCGGCGACCCGTTCGGCGCGCTGATGGGCGATTACGAGTTCGACAAGGGTCCGCTCGACGTGGCGCTGCTGACCAGCATCTCCGAGGTGGCCGCCGCATCGCACGCGCCGTTCATCTCGGCGGGCTCGCCGAAGACGTTCGGCATGGACAGCTTCACGCAGATGCCCGACCCGCGCGATCTCGCGAAGATCTTCGACAAGTCGAACCCCGAGAACACCAAGTGGATCTCGTTCCGCGACTCGGAGGACTCGCGCTTCGTCACGCTGGTGCTGCCGCACGTGCTGCGCCGGCTGCCGTACAGCGCCGAGACCAACCCGGTCGAGGAGTTCCACTACGAAGAGGAGGTCTCCGAGAAGCACGACGACTACCTGTGGGGCAACGCCGCCTACGAGTTCGCGGGACGGCTCACCAGCGCATTCGCCAAGCACCACTGGTGCGTGGCGATCCGCGGGCCCGAGGGTGGAGGCCTGGTCGAAGGGCTGCCGATCCACGTGTTCAAGTCGCGCGAGGGCGACATCGGCGCGAAGTGCCCGACCGAGGTGCTGATCCCGGACACCCGCGAGAAGGAGCTCTCCGACCTCGGCTTCGTCGGCCTGCTGCACTGCCAGAACACCGACTACGCGGCGTTCTTCGGCGGCAACTCGGTGCAGCGGCCCAAGAAGTACGACACCAAGGAGGCGACGGCGAACGCCAAGCTGTCGAGCCAGACGCCCTACCTGATGGCCACCTCGCGCATCGCGCACTACCTGAAGTCGATCTGCCGCGACAAGATCGGCTCGTTCATGTCGCGCTCGGAGTGCGAGACCTTCCTGAACCGCTGGCTGACCCAGTACGTGCTGCTGCAGGACGACGCAACCCAGGCCGCGAAGGCGCAGCGCCCGCTGCGCGAGGCGCGGGTCGACGTGATCGACGACAAGGCCCGGCCCGGCTGCTACAAGGCGATCGCCTACCTGCGGCCGCACTTCCAGCTCGACGAGCTGGGCATCAGCCTGCGCCTCGTCGCCGAGCTTCCCGCTCCGGCGAAGTGACTCGAACAACACTCACCCAAGGAGATGATCCGCAATGCCCGCCGACTTCTATCTGAAAATTGGCGACATCGAAGGCGACAGCACCGTCAGCGGCCACGAAGGGCAGATCGAGCTCATGAGCGTCAGCCTGGGCGCGAACATGCCGATCGGCTCGCGCTCGAGCGGCGGCTCGGCCACCACGGCCAAGGTGAGCCTCTCCGACGTCTCGCTGATGAAGCAGACCGACAAGGCTTCGGCCAAGCTCTTCCAAGCCTGCTGCGCGGGCACGCACTACGACGAGGCGGTGATCTCGGTCAACCGGCCCGACGGGCAGGGAAACCTGGTCGAGTACGTGAACTGGACGCTGAGCGACGTGGTGGTGTCGAGCTTCACGCACGCCGCCAGCGGCTCCGACATGCCGGTGGAGAACATTTCGCTCAACTATGGGGTCATCACCATCACCTACACCCCGACCGACCCCAGCACCGCGGCGTCACAGGGCTCGCTCACTGCAGGCTGGGACGTCTCGCTGAACAAGCCCGCCTGACCCGGTCGTGCAGGACCTGCTCGCGGACGGACGGCTGGGCGATGCGCTGGCCGCGCAGACGGCGCTCGTGCGCGCGAAGCCGCTCGACGCGGACGGCCGCTTCGGGCTGGCCGTGCTCTTGTGCTTCGCGGGCGAGCTCGATCGCGCCAGCGCGCAGCTCGACGCGCTCTCGAGCCAGAACCCTGAGCTCGCCGTCGGTGTCTCGCACGTCCAGAGCCTGATCCACGCCGAGGCCGAGCGGCGCGCCGTGCACGAGCGCGACGGCGCGCCACTGCTTCCTCCCGATGCGCCGCCGCAGCTCGAGCTCCGCCTCGAGGCGCTGCGCGCGCTGCGGGCGGGAGACGTGGAGCGCGCGGGCGAGGCGCTCGCGCGCGCGGGCGCTGCGCAACCGGCGCTCGAGGGCAAGCTCGACGGCGAGGCGTTCGACGACCTGCGCGACCACGACGACCTGCTCGGGCCGACGCTCGAGCTGTTCGCGGGCGGGCGCTATCTCTGGCTTCCGCTCGAACGCGTGCGCCGGCTCGAGCTGTTGGCGCCGCGCCGGCCGCTCGACCTGCTCTGGCCCGCCGCGCAGCTGGTGGACGTTTCCGGGGCCGAGGCGAACGTGCATCTGCCGGCGCTCTACGCGGGCTCGCACGCGGCACAGGACGACCGCCTGCGGCTGGGGCGGATGACGGACTGGACCGACGCGGGCGGGGTCGCGTTCCGCGGGATCGGCCAGAAGGTCCTGCTCGCCACCCGCGGCGGCATGGAGCGCGAGCGGGGCCTGCTCGAGGTGCGCGCGCTCGAGCTCGGCGGCGCGGGGCATGGCTAGGACAGCCCGCGACGCGCCGCTGCGCCCCGGCGTGCTCGACCGGCTGATGCTCCCCGAGGGCGGCCCGCGCGCGCAGCTGCACGAGCTCGACGCGCGCGACCTCTGCGCGGCGGTGGCGCGCGACCTCGACTGGCTCTTGAACACCAAGCGCTGGCTGCCCGACGACCTGGCCGAGTTCCCCGAGGCGAGTCACTCGATCCTGACCTACGGGCTGCCGGACCTCTCCACCTTCTCCTGGCGCAACGCCGGCGACTCGCAGGCGATCGCGCGGCTGCTCGAGGAGACGATCCGACGCTTCGAGCCGCGGCTGCGCGAGCGCAGCGTGAAGGTCACCCCGCTTCCCGGAAACGACGTCGACGACTTCCGGCTGCGCTTTCGCATCGACGCGACGCTCGAGGTCGAGCCCATCCAGCTGCCGGTCTCGTTCGACACCGACGTCGACTTCGACGCCAGCCGCATCCGCGTGCGGGGTGAGCTCTGATGCGCGACGAGCTGCTGCACTACTACGAGCGCGAGCTGACCTTCATGCGCAAGCTGGGGATGGAGTTCGCGGCCAAGTACCCCGAGGTCGCAGGAAGGCTCCAGCTCGAGGCGAACGGCAGCCCGGACCCACACGTCGAGCGGCTGATCGAGGCGTTCGCGATGCTGACGGCGCGCATCCACATGCGCCTCGACGACGACTTCTCCGAGATCACCGATGCGCTGCTCGGCATTCTCTACCCGCACTACCTGAGCCCGGTGCCGTCGCTCGCGACGGTGGCGCTGCAATCCGACCCCGACGCGCCGTGTCCCGCCGAGGGGCTGCGCGTGCCGCGGCACAGCCTGCTCTACACCAAGGCGGTGGGCGGCGTGCGCTGCCGCTTCCTCACCGCCTACGAGGTCGAGCTCTGGCCGATCGCGGTCGAGTCGGTCGAGCTGGTCTCCGCCGCGGCGCTGGGCCAGCCGCTGCCGCCCGAGGTGCGCTCCGCGCTGCGCATCCGGCTGCGCGCGCTGGGCGGGAGGACCTTCTCCGAGCTCTCGATCCGCCGGCTGCGCTTCTTCCTCGATGCCCAGCCTGGAGCGGCGCAGCGGCTGTACGAGCTTCTGCTGCGCGATCCGCGCGGGCTGCTGGTCCAGCCGCACGCGGGCAAGCCGGGACAGCTCCTGCCTGCGGACGCCGTGCGCCCGGTCGGCTTCGGGCGCGACGAGGGGCTGCTCGTCTACCCCGAGGAGTCGTTCGTCGGCTACCGGCTGCTGCAGGAGTACTTCGCCTATCCCGAGAAGTTCCAGTACGTGGAGCTCGGCGGGCTCGAGCGCGTCACCGTGGAGCGCGAGGTCGAGTCACTCGACCTGTCGGTGCTGCTCACCGAGTCGCCGGCGGAGCTCGAGCTGCGCGTCTCTCCCAACGAGCTCAGGCTCGGCTGCACCCCGGTCGTGAACCTGTTCGAGATGGCCGTCGATCCGATCCGTGTGACCCACACCGCGCTCGAGTACCCGGTGATCCCCGACGTGCGCAACGCCAGCGCGTACGAGGTCTACTCGATCCTCGGCGCGACCAGCGTCGAGCGGGGAACCGGCCGGACCACTCGCTTCGAGCCGATCTACACCGTGCGCCACGGCACCCAGGCGGCGAGCGGCGGCGCCTACTGGCACGCCGCGCGGCGCGGCTCGCTGCGCAAGGACGACTCCGGCAGCGACGTGTTCATCTCGCTGGTCGACGAGAAATGGAACCCGCTGGTCCCCCCGAGCGACGTGCTCACGCTCGAGGCGCTGTGCACCAACCGCGGCCTGCCCGCGCGGCTGGCGTTCGGTGACCCGCGCGGCGACTTCGAGATCCAGGGCAACCCCGGCGTCGTGCGGGTCGTCTCGCTGCGCAATCCCACCGAGCCGCTGCGCGCACCGGTGGGGCGGGGATCGCGCTGGCGGATCATCTCGCACCTGGCGCTGAACCAGCTTTCGCTCTCCGACGCGACCGAGGAGCGGGGTGAGCGCGTCGCGCTCGATGCGCTGCGCGAGATCCTGCGCCTGTACGACTTCGCGGACTCCGCCGTGACGCGCCAGCGCATCGCGGGTCTGGTCGGGCTGCGCACCCGGCGGATCGTGCGGCGCGCCGGGCTCGGCCCGCGCGCGGGCTTCGCGCGCGGCACCGAAGTCGAGCTCGTGTTCGACCCCGAGCTCTACACCGGCTCGGGCGTGTTCTTGTTCGCGTCGGTGCTCGAGGCGTTCCTCGGGCTCTACGCGGCGACCAACTCGTTCACCGAAACCGTGGCGCGCACCCGGCTGCGCGAAGGAGTGCTGAAGCGATGGCCGCCTCGGGCGGGCGAAAAGCGTCTTCTCTGAGAGAGCAGCTCTTCGAGGAGACCGAGCGCTTCGACTTCGTGCAGGCGGTGCGCGTGCTGGCGCGGCTCCACCCCGAACGCGCACATCCGGGCGGCGACGCGGCGCCCGAGCAGGAGGTGGTTCGCTTCGCGTCCGATCTGTCGCCGGCGTTCCCGCGCGCCGAGGTGCAGGACGCGCAGCCGGCCGACGAGACCTCGCCGGCGCGGCTGGTGGTGAACTTCATGGGCGTGGCCACGCCGTCGAGCTTCGGCGCGCTGCCGCGGCGCTACGCGGAGGAGATCCGCGCGCTGGTGCGCGAGAAGAGCACCGCGCTGCGCGACTTCCTCGATCTGTTCAACCACCGCCTGATCTCGCTGTTCCTGCGCGCGCGCGAGCGCCATCACCCGGTGATCCACTTCGAGCGGGGCGCGAATGGCGGGTTCGAGCGGGCGCTCGCCGCGCTGCTCGGCATCGCGACGCCGCGGCTGCGCGCGCGGCTCGCGCTCGACGACCACGCGCTGTTCGCGCGTGCGGGGCTGCTGGCGATGCGGCCGATGCCCGCGTCCGCGCTCGAGTCGCTGGTCTCGAGCGTGTTCGGCGCGCCGGCCGAGGTCGAGCCGTTCCAGCCTGCGAGCCACCGCATCGAGCCCGACGACCAGAACCGCCTGGGTGCGGCGAACTCGAGCCTGGGCGCGGACTTCTTCCTGGGCGAGGAGGTCGTGCTGGTCGAGTCGCGCTTCCGGCTGCGCGTGGGTCCGCTCGCTCTCGGCGCCTACGACGCGCTGCTGCCGGACCAGGCCGGCCACGCGAAGCTCGTCGACCTGTTGCGCTTCGCGACGCGCGGCGAGCTCGACTTCGAGATCCAGCTGCTGCTCGCGCGCGAAGAGGCGCCGGCGCTGCAGCTCGGAGCGGCCGGCGCGGCCCGCGGGCGGCTCGGCTGGTCGTCCTGGCTCGCGCCCGCGCCGGGCCCCGGGCCGGCGCTCGACGACGCGCTCTTCATGGAGGCTGCGGCATGACTCTCGATCTGCGCTCGCTCATCGGCCGGCTCGACGCCACGGCGCGCCGCGCGCTCGAAGGCGCCGCGGGACTGTGTCTATCGCGGACTCACTACGAGGTCGAGCTCGAGCACTGGCTGGTGAAGCTGGTCGAGGACGCGCCCTCCGACATCCCGCGCATCCTGCGTCACTTCGGTGTCGACCCGGAGCGCTTCCTGCGCGACCTCCAGCGCTCGCTGGACGCGTTCAAGTCCGGGAACGCCCGGCGACCCGATCTCTCTCCCACCATCGAGCTGCTGGCGCGGGAGGGGTGGGTGCAGTCGTCGATCAACTACGCGCAGGCGCGTGTGCGCTCGGGTGCGATCTTCCTGGCCGCGATCTCGGACCTGCGGCTGCGCCGCCGGCTGGTCGACCTGCACCCCGAGCTGCGCAACGTGAACGGCGAGGTGCTCGCGAACGAGCTGCTCGCGATCGTCGGCGGCTCGTCCGAAGACGCCGAGGCGAGCGGCGCCGACGCCGGTGCGCCCGCGCGCGAGCTCGGCCCGGCCGGCGCCGGAATCGCGAGCAAGACGCCGGCGCTCGACCAGTACACGATCGATCTCACCGCGGCGGCGCGCGCTGGGAAGATCGACCCGGTGCTCGGGCGCGATCCCGAGATCCGCCAGATCGTCGACGTGCTGCTGCGCCGTCGGCAGAACAACCCGATCCTCACCGGCGAGGCGGGCGTGGGGAAGACCGCCGTGGTCGAGGGCTTCGCGCTGCGCATCGCGGCAAAGGACGTGCCCGAGCCGCTCGCGAACGTCGTCCTGCGCACGCTGGACCTCGGGCTCCTGCAGGCGGGAGCCGGCGTGAAGGGCGAGTTCGAGAACCGGCTGAAGCAGGTGATCGAGGAGGTGCAGGCGTCTCCCGTACCGATCATCCTGTTCATCGACGAAGCCCATACACTGATCGGTGCCGGCGGCCAGGAGGGCCAGAACGACGCGGCCAACCTGCTCAAGCCGGCGCTGGCGCGCGGCAAGCTGCGCACCATCGCCGCCACCACCTGGGCCGAGTACAAGAAGTACTTCGAGAAGGACGCCGCGCTCACCCGCCGCTTCCAGCCGATCAAGATCGAGGAGCCCGGCGAGGCCGCCGCGATCGAGATGATGCGCGGGCTGGTCGCGATGCTCGAGGCGCACCACCGGGTGCGCGTGCTCGACGAGGCGGTGGTCGAGTCGGTGCGGCTGTCGAGCCGCTACATCCCGGGGCGCCAGCTCCCGGACAAGTCGGTCTCGGTGCTCGACACCGCCTGCGCGAAGGTGGCGATCGGCCAGCAGGCCATTCCCGCCGAGATCGAGGACCTGCGCCGGCGGCTCGAGAGCCTGGAGCGCGAGAGCCGGATCCTCGGCCGCGAGAGCGCGACGGGCGGCGACCACGCCGAGCGGCTGGCCGAGGTCGCGGCGGAGCGCGAGCGCGCCGCCGGCGAGCTCGCGGAGCTCGAGCGGCGCTGGGACGAGGAGAAGCGGCTCGTCGGCGAGATCCAGGCGCTGCGCGCGCGGATCGAGGCCGAGCCGAATGGCGATTCGCCGGACCGCGCCGCCTACGCGGCGAAGCGCGACGAGCTGGCGCGCGTGCAGGGCGAGCGCGGGCTGGTGCTGCCCGAGGTCGGCGCGCAGGCGGTGGCCGAGGTGATCTCGGCCTGGACCGGGATCCCGATCGGCAAGATGGTCGCCGACGAGATCCAGACGCTGCTCCAGCTGTCGAAGCGGCTGGGCGAGCGCGTGATCGGCCAGGACCACGCGCTCGAAGCGATCGCGCGGCGCATCCGCACCGCGCGCGCGGGCCTCGACAACCCGTCGCGGCCGGTCGGCGTGTTCATGCTCGCCGGACCGAGCGGAGTCGGCAAGACCGAGACCGCGCTCGCGCTCGCCGACACGCTCTACGGCGGCGAGCGCAACTCGGTGATCATCAACATGTCGGAGTACCAGGAGTCGCACACGGTCTCGAGCCTCAAGGGCTCGCCGCCGGGCTACGTGGGCTACGGCGAGGGCGGTGTGCTCACCGAGGCGGTACGGCGGCGGCCGTACTCGGTGGTGCTGCTCGACGAGGTCGAGAAGGCGCACCCGGACGTGATGGAGCTGTTCTTCCAGGTCTTCGACAAGGGCGTGCTCGAGGACGGCGAAGGCCGCGAGGTCGACTTCAAGAACACCGTCATCCTGCTGACCTCGAACGTGGGCTCGGACCTGATCTCGAGCGTCTGCGCCGACCCCGAGACGAAGCCGGAGCCCGAGGCGCTCGCCGAGTCGATCCGGCCCGAGCTGCGCAAGCACTTCCCTGCGGCGCTGCTCGGCCGGCTCGTCGTCGTGCCCTACTACCCGATCTCGACCGAGATGATGCGCGAGATCACGCGGCTCCAGCTCGCGCGCATCCAGGCGCGCGTGCGCGCGAACCACGCGGCCGAGCTGGTCTGCGCCGACGCGGTGGTCGAGTCGGTGGTCGCGCGCTGCCGCGAGGCGGAGAGCGGCGCGCGCGCGGTCGACCGCATCCTCACGCACTCGCTGCTGCCGCAGATCTCGAACGAGGTGCTGGCGCGGATGGCCACGGGCGAGCCGTTCGCCCGGGTCGAGGTCGACCTCGACCCGGCCGGCGAGTTCCGCTTCCAGGTATCCTGACCCCGGGAGAGCGATGCCCTACACGCAGAAGGACCGGATGTGCCGCATGACCTCGCCGCTCGGCGACGACGTGCTGCTGGTCCGCACCCTGCGCATGCGCGAGGCGGTCTCGAGCCTGTTCACGCTCGAGCTCGAGCTCTTGTCCGAGAGCGACGAGATCAAGTTCGAGCAGATCGTCGGCAAGCCCGTCGCGGTCTCGCTCGAGCTCAACAACCAGAAGAGCCGCCACTTCCACGGGCTGGTGTCGCGCTTCGCGCACAGCGGCGCGAAGGGCCGCTTCGTGGCCTACCGGGCCGAGGTGGTGCCGGCGCTGTGGCTGCTCACGCGGCGCTCGGGCTGCCGCATCTACCAGCACGTGTCGGTGCCCGACATCGCCAAGAAGCTCTTCGGGGAGCTCGGGGTGAGCGAGGTGCGCCAGGAGCTGTCGAAGTCCTACCCGGCGCTCGAGTACTGCGTGCAGTACCGCGAGAGCGACTTCAACTTCGTGTCGCGGCTGCTCGAGGACTCCGGCATCTCGTACTTCTTCGAGCACGGCGCCAAGGCCGACACGCTGGTGCTGTTCGACTCGCCGGACGGCAACGCGCCGGTGCCCGGACAGGCGACCGCGATCTACGCCACCGCCTCCGATGCCGGCGGTACCAGCGGCGAGGTGAGCGAGTTCCACGTCGAGCGCGAACTGCGCCCGGGGAAGTACTCGCACACCGACTTCAACTTCGAGCAGCCGAGCCTGTCGCTGCAGAGCAGCACCCCCACCTCGATGGGCATCGCCGGCAACGACCGCTTCGAGATCTACGACCACCCCGGCGGCCACCTGCTGCCCCCGCACGGCGACTCGCGCGCCAAGACGCGGATGGAGGCGGAGGAGAGCGCCTCGCTCACCGCGCGCGGCGTCAGCAGCTGCGCCGCCTTCACGCCCGGCTACCGCTTCGACCTGCGCGGGCACCACCGCAAGGACGCGAACGACACCTTCGTGCTCACCGAGGTGCTGCACGAGGTCACCGACAGCATCGATCCCGAGGACGTCGCCAGCTACGACAACACCTTCGTGTGTCGCCCGCACAAGGTCCCCCTGCGCCCGCTCTGCACCACGCCCAAGCCGGTGGTGTACGGCGCCCAGACGGCGACCGTGGTCGGAGCGGCCGGCCAGGAGATCGACGTCGATCCGCACGCCCGGGTGGTGGTGCAGTTCCACTGGGACCGCGAGGGCAAGCGCGACCAGAACAGCTCCTGCCGCGTGCGGGTGGCGCAGAACTGGGCCGGCAAGGGCTGGGGCCTGATCGCGCACCCGCGCATCGGCCAGGAGGTGCTGGTCGAGTTCCTCGAGGGCGATCCCGACCGCCCGATCGTAGTGGGGCGCGTGTACAACGGCGAGCAGACCGCGCCCTACGGCCTGCCCGCGAACTCCACCCAGACCGGCATCAAGACGCGCAGCTCGCCCGGCGGCGGCGGCTTCAACGAGCTGCGCTTCGAAGACAAGGCCGGCAGCGAGCTGCTCTACGTGCAGGCCCAGAAGGACCGCTCGACGCTGACCAAGAACGACGACGCGCAGGAGGTCGGCCACGATCGCACGCGCAAGGTGGTGAACGACGAGAAGGTCGCGATCGGCGCGAACCAGAACATCGACGTGACCAGCAATCGCACGCGCACCGTCGGCGTCGACGAGTCGGTCACCATCGGCTCGAACCGCACCAAGAAGGTCGGCGCGAACGAGAGCTCGACCATCGGCGCCGACTACAGCCAGAGCGTCGGTGGCAGCCGCACCCGCTCGGTGAGCGGGGCGGAGACGGTGACGGTGGCGACGCAGCGCACGCACTCGGTGGGGATCAACGAGACGATCTCGGTCGGCGCGGCGCAGGAGGTGACCGTGGGTGCGGCGCGGACGCTCAGCGTGGGCGGCGCCCAGAACACCACGATCGGCGCCGCGCACTCGGTGACGGTGGCCGGTGGGCAAACGGTCAACGTGGGCGGGAAGCAGAGCACCACGGCGGGATCGGACGTGAGCCTGGACGTCGGGGGGAAGCACGGAGTGAAGGTCGCTGGAGACGCGGCCGTCGGCGTCGGCGGATCCCAAGGGACCGAGGTCGGCGGCGACTGCTCGCTGACGGTTGGCGGTGGCCTGACGGAGAACGTCGGCGGTGACTACAGTGCAAAGGCCGGCGGCAAAGGATCTGTCACGGCCGGCGACGTGTTGGTGCTGCAAGCCGGGAGCGCACGGATCGAACTGCGCAGTGGTGGCGACATTGTGATCGAAGGGGCAACGCTCACCCTGAAGGGCTCGGGCAAGGTCGTTCTCAAGGGGCAAAAGATCGAGCAGAACTGAGCGGCGACTCAGTTGATCTGGACCGACCCACCCTTGATCCGGTTCGCGCCCTTCGCGCGCGAAACCAGGTGATCTGCGCGAATCTCGATCTTCCCGCGCGCCAGCGTGATCGTCGACCCGCCGCAACGCAGGAGGAGCTCCGTATCCGCGTTGAGCGAGAGACGTGCCGCGGAGAGAGACGTCTCGGCAGGCGTCCCGGGAGGGACGAGGAATCCGATGATCACCGGCTTCGCAACGTCACCGGACTCGAACATGAGCGCCACCTCCCGGCCGACGTGTGCCTCCGACGCGGCGACGAGTGAGCGCGCGCGCAGCGATCCGGGAGAGTCGTTCCGGGCGAGGTCGACGATGGGAGTACCGTCGCGGTCGAGCCCTACTAGGCGCGCGATCTCGAGCGCATTTGGGGCGAGAGGCTTCACGACTTCTCGAAGGACGCGGACCTTGGAGCTCCTGCGGGCCATGAAACCCCTATCCTACACCGCCAAGAGCTGCGAGTTGGCGGTCGCCGCGCAATCGGACGTCAAACATCCCGGAGCCCGGTTCCTGCAGTGCGAGCTCGAGGGCGGCGATGCCGCGATGCCTTTGTTTTGCGGAGCGCAACCAGGCGCGAAGGGAGGACACGGCGATCTCGCGCCCGAGGAGGTGCCGGACGCCGTGGGGCCACTGTGCTCCTTCTTGCGCCCAGAAGGCCTCGACCGAGGGGCCATCCAAGGTGGGCAACCCGGCGTCCGGGCCCTCCGCCGGAGGCTCGCGCTCCTCTACCGTGAGCCTCAGGGCGACCGGGTCGATCCCGAGCACGTCGACGAGCGCGTCACCTGCAGCGAGCCGCAGATCCTCGTCTGCCAAGAGTTCAATCATCCAGGGCACCAGCTCGGTGTCGCCGAGGGCCGCGCCCAACTGGAGCGCCGCTCGTCTCGTCTCCGGCCGTTCTGCCAGCTCCCTCAAGAACGCCCGTAGTTCGCTCGCTCCTAGCGCGTGCGGGAGGATCCGCGCAGCCTGCCACGAGTTCTTCGCGCCGTCGGCGACGAGGCGTCGCAGTACTCCGCACCCCGAATGGTCGCCGAGCAGAGCGGCCGATCTGGCGGCAGCGAATGCACAGGCCGGATCGGGGTGCTCCAAGGCGCTCCTCACAGCCGACAGGAGGTCGAGCCGCGGCAGCTCGCCGACCGCGCGCAGGGCCTCCGCGAGCAACCCCGCGTCGCCAGACCGCAGCGATTCGTCCAACCGCTCCCCAGGGTCGAATGCGTGTGCGATCGCCCCACCGATTGCCACTCGCTGAGCGACGGGTTCAGGGGACTGGAGCAGCTCGCTGGCAGTACTGCCGGCAATGTCTCTGGGAGCCCAAGCAAGAGCCGAGATCACCGCGAGGACCGCCGTCTCCTGAGCACGCGCCGAGTCGAGCGCGAGCTTCAAGTGGTCTGCGTCCGCCGCTTCGAATGAGAGCTCGGCGACCGCGAAGATCGAGCCCGGGTCGGCGGCAGCTATCCCGGGCGCCAGCCGCTGCAATCCCTCCTTGCCAGCGATGCGCAGCCCGTCGAGGTGGGCATCGACGCGACTGTCGATCTCCGCCAGGGTTCCGAGTGTCAAGTCACGGGCGTCCGCCACGTGCTCGCGCAGCTCGAAGAGCATCGACACCTCGTCGGCGTGCTGCTCCAGGACCGAGGCGATGACCGGCGAACGCGCGCCCAAGAGCGATCCTCAGAGCTTCAACTTGTCGAGAGCAGTCAGACACTTCTGGCGTGCCGGACCCACGTCGCCCACGAGCTCACCCTCGTCGATGTCTTCTTTGAGGCCGAATCGCTTCTTGAGGATGTATTGAACCGTCACGACGATCCAGCCGGCGACCTCGTCGTCTCCCTCGGTCTTGAGTGCGTCGCGCAGGTTTCGCAGCAGGGCAT
>Ga0306925_10000913_pt1 | contig 22901 bp, 15 predicted proteins | sample flu12Cox44000176_FD_203755 | JGI IMG/M metagenome (GOLD analysis project Ga0306925, IMG submission 203755) | Lab enrichment of tropical soil microbial communities from Luquillo Experimental Forest, Puerto Rico - flux8day.12C.oxic.44.000.176 (v2)... | ecosystem: Environmental > Terrestrial >... | reverse complement strand
CGTTGGCATGGAAGACGCCTCCAAGCTCCCTCAAATCACCGAGGCACTTTTGAAGAAAGGCTATTCCGAAGCTGACATCCGCAAGATCCTCGGCGAAAACACCCTTCGCGTCCTGCGCGAGGTGGAACGCACCAGCCAGCAGCTCGACGGCGCTACCAAATGACCGCGGAGCGACATGTGTTGTTCCGGGAGTTTGGGCTCCTCGTGCTGTGAACTCTCTTCTTGTGTTCTTAGGGTCCCAGCCTTTTCCACTGGTTCCCATTTCGATATACAATCTTTCTACAAAATTTCTGTACAACTTATCGTTCCTATTCTTTGGAGGACACTACCACCATGCGATTCACGAAGTCCGCCCTCGGCGCCGTTAGCACACTCTTTCTCGCCGCTTCTTCTTATGGCCAAACCTCCGCTCCCGCGCAGGCGTCCGCCAAGCCGAAGTCCAGCACGTCCTCTGCTACCGCCGCCAAGCCCGTAGCCGCCGCTTACGACCGGACCCTCCTCAAGCCAGCACTTTTGAAAGACAAGGCTCCCGACACTTACCAGGTCAAGTTCGTTACCACCCGCGGGGAATTTGCCATCAGCGTCACCCGTGCGTGGGCTCCTCTTGGTGCGGACCGTTTTTACAATCTTGTGAAACACCACTATTTCGACAACGCGCACTTCTTCCGTGTCCTCCCCAATTTCGTCGCTCAATTCGGTCTTAGCGCCTATCCTGCCGTGAACGCCGCCTGGGATAAGGCCACGATCAAAGATGACCCCCATGGCCAGAGCAACAAGAAGGGCACTATCACCTTCGCAACCGCCGGTCCCAATACGCGCACCACGCAGCTCTTCATCAATCTGAAGGACAACCCGAATCTGGACTCCCAAGGTTTCACTCCCTTCGGTGTTGTGGATCCCCCGGGGATGAACGTTGTGGAAATGCTCTACGACCAGTACGGAGATTCCGCCGGAATGGACCAGGACAACATCGCCAAGGGCGGCAAGAAGTATATTGACCAAAAGTGGCCCCGTCTCGACATCATCAAGTCCGCGACAATCGTGGGCGCAGCAGCTTCCGCCCCTGCTGCAAAGCCTGCCCCAGCAAAGCCGGCCACTTCCGCCACCCCGAAACCTGCCACCAAACCCCAATAGGCCCGCTCGTAGGTTTGTCCTTGGGCTGGGGGATGGCCATCCCCCAGCCATGTATCCAAACTCCCGATGAACGGCATCCAACCTTTGAGGCTTGCGATGGATTGACTTCCGCAGGAACCCCACGTAGCCTCATGGAACAAATGTCTCCCTTTAGCCAGAACGCTGCCTGTCGGACGACCTGCATCTGCTGTTGTCAGCAGACCCACTCTGGCCAAAGGTGCATCCGAACTTAATTTTGTCTAAGACCGAGTTCCGAAGCCCACGTGCCAGATTCAGGCCACGTGGGTTTTTTGTTCTACGCGGAGTGTTTCAAAAGGATCACATGCCCGAAGCCAAAGAAACCAAGGCTCAGCGCATCGAGCGTCTTAAACGCTCCAAGAATCCTTGGGAGCACCTCGACGAAATCCGCGAATTCGCTCGCCTCGGTCACTCTTCCATCACCCCGGAATGGCTGACCACGTATTTCCGCCCTTGGGGCATCTATTCCCAGGGTGACGGCTTGGGTGTGGTTGGCGGCTCCGGCGGAGAAGGGCGCGCAGTCCCGTTCTTCATGGTCCGCGTCCGCGTACCCAGCGGGCTCCTCACCACCAAACAGCTTCGCGTTCTTGCCAACCTTTCGGAACGGCACGGCAACGGCGTCGCCGACATCACGGTTCGCCAGAATATTCAGTTGCACTGGGTTGCTATCGAGTCCATTCCTGAAGTCCTCCAACAGTTATGGCGCGCCGGGCTTTCAACTACGGGCGCATGCGGAGACGTCGTTCGTAACATAACCGGGTGCCCACTCGCGGGCTACGACGCCCACGAAATTGCGGACGTTTCTCCCGTTGCTCTGGCGCTCGATCGTGAACTCGGCGGCAATCCCGAGTTCTACAATCTTCCCCGGAAATTCAAGATCACCGTGACCGGCTGCCCTGACTGGTGCACCTATCCCGAAATCAACGATATCGCTCTTACCGCCACCCGCCGCGTTCATCAGGGCAAGGAAGAAATTGGCTTCTCTGTCCGTGTCGCCGGTGGCCTCTCCACACAGCCGCACCTCGCGGTTCGCTTGAACGCCTTCGTTCCGTGGGATCAGGTGATTCCCGCCGTTCGCGCGATCACCGAGGTTTTCCGCTCCAGTGAAGTCCTCCGCCAGAGCCGTGACCGCGCTCGCATGAAATATCTCTTCCTCGAACACGGATGGACGCCTGAATCCTTTCTCGCCGCCGTCCAGGCGCGCCTTGGTCTTGCTCTCGATCCTGCCGAGCCTGAACAGCTTCCCCCGCATATTCATCGCGATCATCTCGGCGTTTCGCCGCAAAAGCAGCCGGGCCTTTTCTCCGTCGGCGCCACGGTCCTTCGCGGCCGCATCGTTCCCGCGCAACTCCGCCTCGCTGGCGATCTTGCCGAGACCTATGCCGACGGACGCGTTCGCAATACCGCCACACAAAACCTCCTCATCGTCAACATTCCCGAAGCCCATGTCCGGACTGTGATAGAAAAGCTTTCCGCTGGCGGCCTTCCTGTCGAAACCTCTGCCTTCGCCCGTGCTACAGTTGCCTGCACCGGCTCCGAATTCTGCAAACTCGCTTTGACCGAAACCAAATCCTTTGCCCGATGGCTCACCGAGGAACTCGAGGAGCGCCTCCCTAACTTCGAGGGGCAGCTCAAGCTCCACATTACCGGTTGCCCCAATGGTTGCGGCCAGCACTGGATCGCGGACATTGGCATCGAAGGCAAGAAAATCAAGATCAACGGCAAAATGGTGGATGCCTACTACTTCTGCGTTGGCGGCAGCGTCGGGAAGACCGCTTCCATTGCCCGGCCGGTCGGTTACCGCTGCCGCGCTGACGAAGTCCCGGACACTATCGAGCGCCTTCTCCATGTTTTCCAGGATCAGCGTCATTCTCAGGAGACTTTGCAGCACTTTCTCGCGCGACACTCGATCGAGGACCTTCGCTACATCCTCTCCGGCGGCGGTGCCGAATTCGCTCTCCGAGACTTGCCCGCTGAGCGCGTGCCGCATTCCGTCGAGGACTGCCCATGAGCCTCTTTCCCGCATTCCTCAAGCTGCAAGGCCGCCTTGTCACGGTCATTGGTGGCGGCGTCATCGCCGAATCCAAGCTTACGGGCCTCCTCGACTCCGGCGCCCGCGTCCGTCTTATCTCTCCGCGCGTCAATGCGAAAATCGATTCCCTGGTCCGTGATGCCCGCATCGAATGGTGGCCCAAGCATTACGAAGAGGGCGATCTCCACGGAGCCTTTCTTGTCATTGCCGCCACCTCGCTTCGCCACGTGAACGCCGCTGTTTTTCAAGAAGCGGAAGCTCGCGGGACCCTCTGCAACGCCGTGGACGATGTGGATCATTGCCACTTCTACTACGGTTCTATCGTTCAGCGTGGTGACCTGCAAATCGCCATCTCCACGAATGGCAAGAGTCCAGCACTTGCCCAGCGCCTTCGCAAAGAGCTCGAAGTACAGTTTGGCCCCGAATACGCCGCCTGGCTCGAATGGCTGGGCGCCGCTCGCGATGTCTTACGGTCACAGGAAGCCGAGTCCGAGGCCACCAAGTACCAGCTTCATCAACTGGCGAGCCGCCCTATGTTTGAGAACTTCCTCAAGCACGCTGCCGCGCTTGCTCGCAAAGGAGGGACCGACTAATGGGCAAGGTCTTCCTCGTTGGCGCTGGTCCTGGTGATGCCGATCTGCTTACCATTAAGGCAGGTCGCGTTCTTGCACAAGCGGATGTCGTTCTCCACGACTCGCTGGTCAGCAGGGAAGTGCTTGCGCTCATCAACCCTGCTGCCGAAGTTGTTGATGTCGGCAAGCGCTGCGGCCGCAAACTCCTTACCCAGGACGAGATCAACTCGTTGCTTGTCTCTTACGCCGCTTCCCACGACACGGTTGTCCGCCTTAAGGGTGGCGACCCGCTGCTTTTCGGCCGCGCCGCAGAAGAAATTCAGGCCCTCCGCGAAGCCGAAATCGATTTCGAAGTTGTCCCCGGCATCACAGCCGCTCTCGGCGCCGCCGCTGCTGCAGGTACTTCGCTCACCGATCGCCGCGTTGCCTCGCAAGTTCTTTTCACGACTTTTTCCCGCGGTTCGGCCGCAAACACGATGGACTGGTCCACCGTCAACAGCACGACCACCCTGGCCGTATATATGCCGGGCACGGATTACGCGGAAGTCTCCCGCTGGCTCCTGGACGGCGGCCTCCCCGCGGATCTTCCGTGTGCTGTCGTCTCCAAAGCTACCAGCGCGCAACAACAAATTCTGTGGACCAATATCTCCGCACTCGCGCGCGAATCGAACCTCGCCGCACCTTCGCTCTTGATTGTCGGGCGGGTCGCCGCACGACGGGCGCAGGAAGTCGCCGACCGTTTCCGGGTCAATTTGGGTTCTGGGTCGGACAATCGGATTACTGCAGTCAACTAACGGAGGAAGAAATGAGTGGAGAACCAAAAGGACGTGTCGAAGCCACAGCCGGGAAAAACTGGCTGCTCTCTCTCGACACTTGGGCCGTTATCTTTGCATTGCTTGCGGCGTTGCTTGTGCGCGTTGGCGTTATCAAGCACATCTCTTGGTAACGACAATAACTTAGGAGAAATGAGATCATCATGGCGGACGTAATCGTAATACCCCAGGCCCAACCGGTTGAAACGCGACTTCCTTTCCTTCGCGTGATTCCCGGTGTGCTGCTTCTCGCCGCGGTTGGCTACGGCGGCAAGTTTCTTGAGCAAAATGTGAATGCCTACGGCAAGGCGCATCATTGGATTCTCCCCAACATCGAATATGTTCTCTGGGCCATCCTGATCGGCCTCGCCATTTCGAATACCATCGGTGTGGCCAAAATCTTCCAGGCGGGAGTCGCCACCTATGAGTTCTGGCTCAAGGCCGGCATCGTGGTTCTAGGCTCGCGTTTTCTTCTCGGCGACGTGCTCAAGCTCGGGGGTGTCAGCCTCATCCTCGTGGCCATCGAAATTCTCGGCTCGCTTGCCTTCATGACCTTTCTCGGTCGCCTGTTCGGTTTACGGCCCAAGCTTACAACGCTTCTCGCCGTTGGCTCCGCCGTCTGCGGCGTCAGCGCCATCATCGCCACCAAGGGCGCCATTGATGCTGACGACGAAGACTCCTCCTTCGCCATCGCCGCCATTCTCGCTCTCGGGGCTCTCGCTCTTTTCACCTTTCCGCTCATCGGCCACGCACTCCATCTTAGTGATCAAGCATACGGTCTCTGGGCTGGCCTTGCCGTGGACAACACCGCCGAAGCCACCGCTGCTGGTGCTCTCTACTCCGACGCCGCGGGTAAGCTCGCCGTTCTCGCCAAGACCTGCCGCAACGCCATGATCGGTTTCGTTGTTCTCACCTACGCCATCTACTGGGCCAGCCAGGGACAGGCCAAAGCCGTCGGGAACAAGGCGGCTTTCCTATGGCAAAAATTCCCGAAATTTGTGTTGGGTTTCCTGCTGATCTCGATCCTCGCGACCTACCATTTCTTCACCAAGGACCAGAACCTCGCCCTCGCCAATCTTTCGCGATGGACGTTCCTGCTTACCTTTGCCGGCGTGGGCCTGCGCACCAATTTCCGCGAGATGCGCAAACAAGGCTTGCGTCCCTTCGCCGTCGGCGCTATCGGTGAAGTTGCCATCGCCGCCTTCACCCTGGGCCTAGTCTTCGCAGCCGAGCGCCTCTTCCACCTGTAGGGGCGGCTTCTCGCCGCCCTCTTGGGTTTCCTTGCTCTGTGGCACAGACACTCTTGTCTGTGCTTTTGGACTCGATTGATGCAGTTCGAGTCCCCAAGCCCTGCGGCTTTTATCTTGGGTCGGGTCTGCTCTCTTGTTGTTAGGGCAAAGGGGGGTCGGAGCTTTAGCTCCGATACTAAATGGTCAGCAAATATTGGGCTTCGCCCCCTGAGGAATTGGTTTTAATGTGTATGGCGACCTCCCGTCCACCCATCGAAGGCTCTCCGCGGGATGGGGTCGTTTCTTCACGCCTTCACGGCTCGTGGCACACCTCCACCACATTTCCTTCCAAATCATGAAACTGAAAAAACCGGTTCCCACCTGAATCTGTATAGAATCGGGTGGCTCGGGATGCAACGCATCGAAATCCTCGGACTTCAATGTTGTCAGCTTCCGTCCGAGCTTCTGCTGATACCACGCTATGACCCGCCCGAGATCTCTCACTCCGACCGAGACGTTGTCCGCAAAATAAAGATTCTTGCTGCCCAACATGGAGAGTCTACCTAAATTCCTAAAACCGTCACCAATTCCTTCACCGACGCCTCCGATTTTCGCAGCGCTGCATTCTCTTCCGCCGTCAATTTGATCTGAATAATCTCCTCAACGCCTTTTGCTCCGAGCTTGACCGGCACGCCGACATACAGGCCCTTGATTCCATATTCGCCCTCTAGGTATGCGGCACACGGTAAAATTTTCTTCTTATCCTTCAGAATCGCTTCGACCATCTCGACTGCCGCTGCCGATGGCGCATAATACGCCGACCCTGTCTTCAGCAGGTTCACAATCTCCGCGCCGCCTTTCCGCGTGCGCTCGACAATCGCATCAATCTTTTCCTTCGGCAGCAAATCCGGCAGCGGAATCCCCGCCACCGTCGAATAGCGTGGCAACGGCACCATGTCGTCTCCATGCCCGCCCAGCACGAACGAGTGCACGTTCTCCACGCTCACCTTGCATTCCATCGCCACAAACGAACTCATGCGCGCGGAGTCCAGCACCCCGGCCATTCCGACCACGCGATTCTTCGGGAACCCGCTTACCTTGAACGCCGCTTGCGCCATGGCATCCAGTGGATTCGTCACGACCACGAGGATGCAGTTCGGCGAATGCTTCACAATCTGTTCGACGACGGCCTTCACCACGTCATAATTGGCCTTCAGCAAATCGTCGCGGCTCATCCCCGGCTTTCGCGGAAATCCAGCCGTAATCACCACCACGTCGCTTCCCGCCGTCGGACTGTAATCCCCGTTTGCCGTCGAAATTCCGGTCGCAAACGAATCGGTCCGCGTGATCGGCCCGGATTCCACCATGTCCAACGCCTTGCCAGCCGGAGGCCCATCCAGAATGTCCGTCAGCACCACGTCCGCCAGCTCCAGGTCCACAATCCGCTGCGCCGTCGTTGACCCCACAAACCCACCGCCCACCACCGTCACTTTCTTCCGGCTCATCTCCGTCTCCTTTGGAGTGCGGCGGCTTGCCGCCGCTTTTTTCTTCTCTGCGCTTTCTGTGTTCTTCCCTCTTCGACCGATGTGTTAAATCTTTCTTATCTTCCCACGGCCATCCCCCGCATATTCTCGATAATCGCGCTCGCGAACGCTGCCGTCCCCAATTTCGTCGCGCCCGTCATCAGCCGCTCCAGGTCGTACGTCACCTTCTTCTGCTGGATGGTCCGCGCAATCCCGTCCTCAATCAGCTTCCCCGCTTCCTTCCATCCCATAAACTCAAACATCATCGCGCCGCTCAGCATCACCGAGCTGGGATTGATCACATCCTTGTCCGCATACTTTGGCGCCGTTCCGTGCGTCGCCTCAAACACTCCGTATCCATCGCCAATATTGGACCCCGGCGCAATTCCCAATCCTCCCACCTGTGCCGCGCAAGCGTCGCTGAGGTAATCGCCATTCAAATTCGGCGTCGCCAGGACGCTGTATTCATTCGGCCTCAACAACATCTGCTGAAACACCGAATCTGCGATCCGATCATTGATCATCAGCTTCTGCTTCCACCGGCCCTTCCCGTGCGTCGCGCCGATGGCGTCCAGCGTCCGTTTCACTTCAGCATAGATGGTCTTCTTGAACTCCTCCGTCGCTTGCTCCAGCCCGGGTTCAATCCACTCCGCATTCTGCTCCACCGTGAGTTTCGGATTCTTGTCCAGATTATCCAGAATCCAGCTCTCTCGTTCCGTTACCGTCTGCGCGCGGAATTCTTCCCGCGCCAGGTCGTAGCCCCAATCCCGGAACGCGCCCTCGGTAAATTTCTGAATATTCCCCTTGTGCACCAGTGTCACGCTCGGGCGTTTGTGTTCGAGCGCATATTGGATCGCACGCCGCACCAATCGTTTCGTTCCCGTCGGTGAAATCGGCTTGATCCCCACGCCTGAATCCCAGCGGATCTGCTTCTTACCGTCCTTTAACATCTCGTGATTCAGAAATTCCAGCAGCTTCTTCACTTCCGGTGTTCCACTCTTCCACTCGATCCCGATGTACACGTCCTCGGTGTTTTCCCGGAAAATCACCACGTCCATCTTTTCCGGCTCGCGCACGGGGGAGGGCACTCCCTTGAGATACCGCACCGGACGCACACACGCATACAGGTCCAAAATCTGCCGCAGGGCCACGTTCAGCGAACGAATCCCTCCACCCACCGGTGTCGTCAGCGGTCCCTTGATGGAGACGCGAAAATCCCGCGCCGCGTCCACCGTTTCGTCTGGCAGCCATTGCTTGAAGGCATTGAACGCCTTCTCTCCGGCAAACACCTCAAACCACACCATGCGCCGCTTTCCGGCGTATGCCTTTTCCACCGCCGCATCGAACACCCGCTGCGACGCCTTCCAGATGTCTCGCCCCGTCCCGTCGCCCTCGATAAAAGGAATAATCGGTTTGTCCGGCACCTGCAGCAAACCATTCGCATAGCCGATGGCCTTGCCATCGGCCGGTACCGCCACTCCGTTATACGCACTCTTCATTTCTGGACTCCCTGAGGACCTTCTGTTGGCTCTAAATGCCTAGCTACGTTTCGCCAAGCATGGCGAACCGAAAACAGTACCACACGCCGCGTCGTCCATGAACGCATCTTTCTGGATTTCGTCTTTCTTCAGCGTCCGGGCAATCCGCGTGGCCTCTGGAATTTGCTTGCTGACAGCGCGGCGGTAGGGATTCAGGACTTTGTCTTCATCGGAAAAGACCGCCTTCAGGGGCCGTAGGTTTCCTGGAACGCCCTGTCCAGCAGAGGGGTCGCCACCTGAAAGCCAATGAAATTGTGATAGCTGTCTGAAGCATAACGCTGTTGGGCTACTTCCAGGACGTCGAAGCCAAATTCCGATGAAGGCCCTCCTGGCATGGGTATAACCAAGCTGCCAAATCTATCCTAAAACGACGCGGATGTTGTGGACGCCCCCGTCGTCGGCGAGCGGAATATTGCCCAAACCAGCCAACAACGTGCCATCCAGTTCGGTGGATACGACACCTCGAGCCACGCCGGAAGGATTCTCTACCCTGATCCTGTAGATCGCTGAGTGATAACGAAAATCGAGAGAAAAGCCGGGCCAGTTTCGAGGTATGCACGGATCCATGGCGAGTGTTGTGCCTCGCAAGCGGAATCCCAAAATCCACTCAATACCTGCGCGGTAAAGCCACCCTGCCGAACCCGTGTACCAAGTCCACCCGCCGCGACCCACATGCGGCGGCTCGGCATAGATATCAGCTGCAACCACGTACGGCTCAACCTTATAACGCTGCACGGTCGCGCGAGAGTTGGAGCGATTGATGGGATTCATCATGCGAAAGAGCTCTCCGGCCTTGTCACCATCGCTGAGGGCAGCAAACGCAATGAGGGTCCACACGGCAGAATGCGTATATTGCCCACCATTTTCACGAATCCCGGGCAAATACCCTTTGATGTAGCCGGGATCCTGAGGGGTGCGATTAAACGGCGGAGTTAACAGCAATATAAGTCCATCGCTCCGGCGCACCAGCTGTTTGTCAACGGCGGCCATGGCTCGAATTCTGCGACCAGGTTCTGCGGCGCCGCTAATCACTCCCCACGACTGGGCGATGGAATCAATGCGGCATTCCGGATTCTGTGCAGAACCAAGCGGTGTGCCATCGTCGAAATAGGCGCGCCGGTACCAATTATCGTCCCACCCTTCATGTTCGAGAGCGGCTTTAAGAGCACTTACGTGCAAGCGCCATGTCTCCGCGCGTTTGTGTTCCCCGCGGGCATCGGCGAATTTCGCAAACTCCCAGAGAATCGTGTGTAAAAACCAGCCAAGCCATATGCTTTCTCCCCTACCTTCCTGGCCTACGCGATTCATGCCGTCGTTCCAGTCTCCAGTTCCCATCAAGGGTAGACCGTGAACTCCGACAGAAAGGCTACGATCGAGTGCCCTGGCACAATGCTCGAATAGTGTCGCCCTGTTCTCCGACGCACCCGGCTGGAAATACGACTCCTTCTGCCCCTCGGCCAGCACGTCGCCCAGAAGGAAAGGAACCAGTTCCTCCAGTACGGTCATGTCGCCAGTCGTTTCGATGAACTGGATGGCAACGTAAGGCAGCCACAACAGGTCATCAGACACCCGGGTGCGGATACCGCGCCCGGAAGGAGGATGCCACCAGTGCAGGACATCTCCCTCGACAAATTGACGCGCTGCCGCGCGCAACAGATGCTCACGCGCAACACTTCTCTTGACGACGTTTAGAGCAATCACATCCTGAAGCTGATCGCGGAAGCCATACGCGCCGCTTAACTGGTAAAACGCCGCTCGCGCCCAGACACGACAGGCCAACGTCTGATAGAGCAACCAACGGTTGAGCAATAAATCCATACTCGAATCGGGCGTCGTGACCTGAATTGCGCCGAGTACATCGTCCCAGCCGCGAATGACTTCACGCAGAGCTTCGTCAAGATTTGCAACGCGATAGCGCTCTAGCAAATCGCATGCCTGGTTTCTGTTTTCCGCTTGCCCCAGGAAAAAAGCGATCTCCATACGCGCGCCGGAAGGCAATTCAAAAACGGCTTGTAGAGCCGCACATGGATCCAGACCTGCTCCAACTCTTTTGGACAGTGGACCGCTCCGTTCTAACCCAGCAGGGCACTCCGGCGCACCATTCCGTCCAACAAATTCCGTACGATCTCCGGTATAGGAAGTCTGCCGGCCGCATAAATCTGCAAAGGCGACCCGGCCGCCAAACTCACCACCCCACGCGCTACGCGCAAACAGCGCTCCTGAAGACGGATCGAGTTCGGTGATAACATACGGGGATGATTCGCCACGCGATCTGCCGAGCACCCACTCGGCGTAGGCTGTGACCGAAAGTCGACGAGCACGACCGGAATTATTTTGGAGGGTGAGCCGAGAAATCTTGATCGGGTCTTCGGAAGGCACAAATTGTAAGAGATCGAGCATAAGACCGTGAGACTGGTGTTGGAATCGGCTATATCCCTGGCCATGCCGGGCTACATAAGTCGCCGACTCATCGCGAATGGGGAGTGCTGTTGGGCTCCAGACTTCGCCGGTAGTTTCGTCACGGACATAGAGCGCCTCGCCTGAGGTGTCCATAACGTGGTCGTTTGACCACGGCGTAAGCTGATTTTCGCGACTATTGAGAGACCATGTGAAACCGGAGCCTGACTCCGAGACGATGAATCCGAAAGACGGATTCGCGATTACGTTGATCCAAGGTTCCGGCGTTCGCAAACCCTCACTCAGGATGGTCACATATTCACGGCCGTGCTCCGCGAAACCGCCGAAACCGTTGAAAAACTGAAGAGATTCTTCAGGCAAAGGGGCATCCACATATTTGCCTGACCGAGGTGGACGTTGCGGAGGAATATCCGGTTCCCGATGCTGAGACCTCATAATCTGTTCGACGAGAGTCCCACGGCGACTAAGGAGCACTAGGCGTGCGACACTCTGGAGCTGCGTCCGTACCTGCGGGGAGATCAAGTCTCCTCGCAGCAGGAAGATTTTTCCGCTGGCCGCTCCCGTATCTGGGGCGAGCCGCAACTGGCTCCCTCTTACAAGCGTCTCCAGTGAACCTTGAAGTTCCTGCAAATAGGATGGCGCTTTTTCATTAATGATCACCACGTCCGCGGACAACTGTTTCATGCGCCAATACTCGTGAGCGCGCAACAATTGCCGAATGAGATCAAAATCTTCTGTATCGTCAATTCTTGCCAAGATGATAGGTAGATCGCCCGAAATACCCTGTCCCCACAACGTAGAGCGCTCCAGAGTGCTAGCACTTAAGACCTCTGAGGTTGGCCGCAGCGTAGAGTCGCAATACAGAACTGCGCTGGCTAGCCTTTGGAATAGGTGTGCTTCATCGACGCTTATGCCTAGGTGTTGAAGCTGTACTTGCGCCTGAGTCCAGGCGAGCTCGCGAGTCCGATCGTAGGTTCTAGCGTCATGATGCTTATCAGCCAAGGTTAATAGTTCTTCGCGCGTGGACGCAACCACTGTCGAATAAATCAAATACGCGGTCGTGCCAGGCGGGATATGCACAGTGAGCCGCAGGCACATCGCCGGGTCGAGCACGGGACCAACCGTGTTTGACAAGGGCCGACCATCGATTACGGAGATCGGACTGCGTGCGCTACGTCCACGTCCGAGGAATCGCGCTCGATCAGTCTCGAATTGAAGGCCGCCAACGGTTTCCCCTTCTGCTACAAGCACGTGAGCTGCCCAAACAGACGGATCCTCTTCGGAGCGCTTGCGACGCGTTGCCACCAATGCTCCAATATCAGGAACAAACTCCGTTTCCACGAACAGATTGGCAAAGGCGGGGTGAGCTACGTCAACGGCCTGTGATATGAGCGAGAGCTCCATGTAAGAAGTTACCTGAATATCCCTGGCTCGCAAGCCCAGATTAGATATGGAGACACGCCGGACCTCGGCATCATCTTCGGAAGATACAATGACCTCGAGCGAAGTCGTCAGGGAGCGGTCACGTCGATGAAATTCGGCATGGTCTTCATAGAAAACCGCCTCAAAGGAATCCGGCTCGACGGCACTGGGTTGGTAGGTGGCAGACCAGACTTTGCCCGTCTGTTCATCACGAAGAAAGATATATGTGCCCCAGCAGTCTCGCGTGAGATCCTCTCGCCAGCGAGTAATCGCGATATCCCGCCATCTGCTGTAGCCTGAGCCGGCGGCCGTGAGCATCACCGAATAGCGACCATTCGAGAGAAGCTGCGTTCTCGGGGTGGCATCGTGAGGGGTATTGAACCTGCGACCCACCGGAGAAATGAGCTCTCGGACCTGTGCAGGCACAGAGACTTCTTCCGCGCGGGGCCGCGCCACAAGGACGTCCCGTGGTGTCCTTTCTTGTAAGAGTAATTCCGTCGCCTGTACGATCGGTTCCGAGTGGAACCGAGTCTGCATGGCGCCGTCCTTCAGTGCGTTTGCAACGGCCACCAGCGACATACCCTGATGATGGGCCATAAAGGCGCGTATCACCTCGACTGCCTTGCCCTCCGGTAATCGTGTGCTGGTATAGTCGAGCGCCTCGTAGAACCCGTATGCTCCAAGACCACCAGCCTGGGCAAGACGCACAAAGTTTTGCGCCGCTGCCGATGGATCGATCATGGCGACGAGAGCAGTCGCATACGGTGCGATGACGAGATCCTGACTCAGCCCGTGCTTCAACCCAAGGCCGGGCACTCCAAAGCTCGAATATTGATAGGTGAGGGCGATGTCGCGAGAATTGTAGGCTGACTCCGAGATTCCCCAGGGAACATCGCGCTCGTCTCCGTATTCGATCTGCCGAAAAATAACCTGCGCATACGTTTGACTCAAGAGACTATTCGCCGGCGAACGCATCACGAGCGCAGGCATGAGATATTCAAACATCGAGCCCGACCATGAAATCAGGGCAGATCCTCGGCCAACGGGTGTCAAGGCGCGACCAAGGTGAAACCAGTGGGATGTCGGAATATCCTCTTTCGCAATGGCAATAAAGCTGGTGAGCCGAGCCTCGGAGGCAAGCAAGTCGTAAAAATTGACATCCAGACTTCCCTCGGTGGTTCGGTATCCTAAGGAAAAAAGCTGGCGCGCTTTGTCGAAAAGGAAACTGAAGTCCATCTCTTCAAAGAACTTGATCGATCCTTGGATGACCTCCTGAAGACGGCGGTGCAAGGCAGCCGCTTCCGAGGCCGATGCCTCAAATGCCAAAATAACCGCTTTGATCCGAGCGAGGATCTCCCCGTTCGCACTAGAATCAGCCTCCAACTGTTCGCGTAGCGTACTGAGTGCCTGAAGCGCTGCCTCGAATCTTTCCGGAGCGTTTTCCAAGGACGGAATTGTGCGAAAGAAAGGCTCGATCGCCGCCCATTCAGGAGCCTCGCTGGGATTGCGCTCGGCAATGCCCTTAATTTCTTCAGGCTTCAGGCGCAACCACGGAACGAAGATTGTGGCATCCCGGCAGTGGCTCTCGACGCACTCTTGTGTGGCTTCGGCCCACATCCTTACATCCGGATCGGCAGCTTCCCCAAGCTCTTGCGCAAGGGTTTGCGCAATATCAGCGATCATCCGGGCGCGGCCTCTTAACTCGACAAATCGCACCGCCCAGTCCGCCGCATCCATGGGCGCTTGGGCAACCCCGGGAAGCAAGGCGTCAACCACGTTTGCCAGCTGCTTTCGCGTAACAATGTGGGTGCGTCGAATATCACTAATTTTACCAAGCGCCTCTAACAGAAGACGCGTTGTATCCTCCACTCCTTCGAGTGCGCGCATTTCAATCCATGGATTCTGAAGAAGGTCACGACAGCCATTGCCGAGAGCGAGCAAATGCCCCGCTATATTTCCGCTATCAACGGAAGAAACATATTTAGGATCGAGAGGAAGGAGATTGCGCGTGTCATACCAATTATAAAAATGCCCACGGAACCTATCCATTTTGGCCATGGTCCGCATTGTGGATTCCAATCGCTCGACAGTATCCACCGCACCAATCCATCCAAGATCATGGGCCGCGAGAGTAGAGAGCAAATAAAGACCGATATTTGTCGGCGACGTCCTGTGGGCTATGACGGGGTTTGGATCTTCCTGGAAATTGTCTGGAGGAAGGAAGTGATCCACGGCGGAAACAAAAGTCTCGAAGAAACGCCAAGTGCGGCGTGAAATCGATCGGAACGCTCTTGCGTCAGACGTCGATAGAACCTTTAAATCGGTCTGTTTAGGAGGAAGGCTGATCCATCGTGCAATCGCTGGCGAAGCCACCCATACGATCACAAAAGGAATTGTCGCAGGCAGACCGTTATGATGTGCGAGGATTACTCCTAAGAGTACCGCGACGGCGAGCAGAATGCTCCCCTGCATGCGCAGGAAGATTCCGTAGATATCCAGATTCGCCGCATATTGGGACTGTGCGGCGGTCACCCATTCCAATAGGTTTCGCCTGGTTATGTATAATCGGCCCAGTGTGCGCAGGATTGCATCCGACATCAACCACGCCTGATAAGCAAGAAGGGCAAGGGTTAAACCAATCTGCGCCGCCCCAAGCGAGAGATCCGATAGTATTCCCCGGAGATAGCTACGTTTGGAAATTCCACCCAGGCGGGTATTCAGCCCGCTCACAAAAGGAATGAAGGCAGGTATCGAGATCGTCGCGAAAATGAAGACAGTCCACAGCCAAGGAGATAGCCCTGGCACCAACCAGCCGGCTACCAGGGTTAGAAACGTACATGGGGCTGAAAGAGTGCGGCGTAAATTGTCCAACATTTTCCAGCGACTGAGTGCGGGGATACTGAACTTGCGGCCTTTCTCAGATGCTTGGCTTCGCCCGAATATCCATGGCAGCAGCTGCCAGTCCCCACGCGCCCAGCGGTGTTGCCGAGCAGCGGCGGCTTCGTAATGCGACGGGAAATCATCAAACAGCTCAATGTCTGAGGCAAGAGCCGCTCGAGCAAAAATGCCTTCAAATAGGTCGTGGCTCAGCAAAGTATTTTCTGGCACCTTGCCTGCCAGCGCTGCTTCAAACGCGTCAATGTCGTAGATTCCCTTACCCATGTAGGAACCCTCTCGAAACAAGTCCTGGTAAACATCCGAAACGGCCGAGGCATAGGGATCAATCCCACTCGGCCCCGAAAAGACTCTTTGAAAAAACGAGCCGTCTCGGTTGGTCGGCAGAGACGGAGTAATGCGGGGTTGGACCAAAGCATAGCCCTCTACAACGCGCCCCGCCTTTTCCCTAAATTGTGGCCGGTTCAACGGATGGGCCATAGTTCCGATCAAACGAACGGCTGTATCGCGGGGCAAGCGCGTGTCGGCATCAAGCGTAATCACGTAACGAAAACCTGGAATTGCTTTGGGATCGCGATCTTTAGCAGGGACGAAGGTTGTGGCCGTAGATCCGCGCAGAAGCTGGTTGAGCTCATGCAACTTTCCGCGCTTGCGTTCCCAACCCATCCATCTTTGCTCGCATACATTCCAGACTCGTTTACGATGAAACAAAAGGAAGCGCTCGCCCCCTCCTGCAGCGGGACCATGCTTTCGATTCAAGTTCGCGATTCCGTCAACGGCGGCAGCCAAAAGGTCTTCGTCACTCGGGAGATTCTCGCTTTCACCGTCTACCCAATCGGACAGAAGGGCAAAATGAAGTTCTTTATCGGGGTTTGCCAGATAGTGGACCTCCAGCCGCTCTACCTGTTCCTTTATCGAATCCTGCGAGGTCAGAAGCATCGGGACCACGACGATCGTGCGCAGTTCCTCCGGGATGCCATTGCGTAGCTCCAATCGCGGCAGAGTGCGAGGCCCGAGCAAATCCGTTACGGTACGATTAATGAGTGCAATGGCCAGATCCGAGGCGGGTATAGCGGCAAGCAAAGCAAACAAAACGAGATACAGCGACCCCAACCCCGTTTCCTGCATGTAAATCAGAGGAATCGCCAATATAATCACTGTCCATATGGCGATGGTTCCCAAATAGCCGGGTACCGCGGCTCGCACGTAAAGACGCAAAATCTTACGCTTCCAATGCACGCGGAAACCTAGTTCTCGCTCAAAGTCTCGACGCCCTTGCGAAATGAGATAAAACCCGGGGTCACTTTGCCTTTCGTCAGCCGGTTTCCCCTCCATTCGAGGACCTGCGCCCGGGCGTTTGGAATGATGCAAGGCGCGCCGGGCAATTTCGACCTCCGTATGATCCGAACCCCGCGAAAGGTCCTCGATAGCATGGCGATACTTGTCACGGGTGGCAAAATCCATTTCACCAAAGAGGGAACCATTTCGCAGTACTGCATCAACTAAGCTGACACTCTCAAAAAATGCTTGCCAATCGAAGGAAGACGTCAAACGCATGCTGGTGATGATATTGCGCACAGTGACGCTCATCGCTGCTTGCTCTTGGTGCTCCGCACGCACTATTTCGTCGGCAGAAGAACCTTGGGCGGACAGACGTTCATCGAGCCACAACAGGATGGGTCCAACTTTCGGGTCAAGGTCGCGCAAACGCTGGACGAGCTGGACGGCAAACGCTCTGTCCAAAGGCTTATTCTCAAAGCTCCTAAGAACCGTAACAGGTGCAACCAAGGACTGCCCACTAGAACCGAGCAGGCTATTAGCGAGAGAATCGGCTTTCTCACGGGCGTTACGGCTACGGATGATGTGCTGGAACACTCTACGAAGATTCTCCACCAACACTACACGCAGAGTAATAGCGATTGCCCAGAGCTCACCGATGGTAAGAGGTTGGATGCGCTGGTAAGACGTTACGAAGCGGCGCAACACCTCCGGGTCGAAACGGCTATCCGTGTGCGCCACAAAGGCCCACGCAAGGCCATAGACCCGAGGGTAGCCTTGCAAGTGGCCGGAGACGAGCTTAGGCAATTTTCGATAGAAGCCGGAGGGCAGGTCGTCACGAATCTCCCGGAGCTGTTCTTCCACGACGTAAAAATTGTCGACCAGCCACTCTGCAGCGGGCGTAATGGCCTGATCGCGCGTGATCGCCTGAGCAGTCGTCCGATAATATTCCAAAAGAGCTCGACCATTCTCGAGAACTCGAGGAAGAAGCGGTCGGCCTTCGTCTAACGCTGATGTCACAAGTTGAGCAGCCGCGAGAGTCTCGGCATGTTGCTCTAGTCGCTCCACACTAAAGAGTTCAGCGCGAATCGGCTCTTCGAGTTCGGGGAACACGACTAGCGGGGAATGGGCCATAGCTATTACTTCCTTTGAGTGACTGCCATTACAGACCTAAAGCGTCTAGGGGCGGGCTTTGGTGAGCCAATTCGGAATATCTGGCATTAACAATCATAAGAACTTTCACGGGTATATAAAAAATAAGACCGGATGCGCCATTCGCACGCACGAAAGCCACAGAGTGTAGGCAACGAAAACGTTTACTCTTTCGCCGTGCCTCGGAGACATCGTAGTTATCTAAATGGGTTGACGCAAGCCTGATCGATAGTCAAAGTCATCGCCGCCAGAAGTATCCGCTCCAAATCGGTCTTACGATACGGATGACAGATGAAATCAAGAGCCCGAATATTCAAAGCCGCAAGGTAATTCCTGTATTCATGTGGACCGTCCGGCCCCAATCAATTTTGTCGAAATCGGCAAACCAAATTTCTGTTCCCGCTATCTACCCGCGCTTCGCCGTATCTCGAAGGAGAGAACGCCTACAACGAGCAGCTCACCAAGACCAACCCGTCTCGGCGGACGTTTTCGACGCTGTAGCGTACCGAAAGTCTTCGAGTCCTGGGGCTGTTTTCTTGGGTTTTGGCTGACGAGAGGAGTTCGCACTTGGGGAGAGTTACTCAATCGAGTAATCAAGAGCAGAGGGGCAGGGAACTAAGGTCGTCTCCGTTGGTTGGCCAGAAACGAACTCATCAGCGTAAAGACGAAAAGCCCTAAAACGGCGCCAGTCAGGAACACGACAATCACGGTGGCCTCCCTCTACACCTCTCTAAGCTGCAACTCGGCGTCCAAAGTGGCCCCTGCATTTTCATTGAGTTACGACAGTTCTAGAAGTACTACTGTTGGGCAAAATAGGCAGCAACCGTCCGCTTTCGTCTACACTCGGAGCCTAGCGCTACCCCTTGTTCAAGTGGATTGAACCGTCCCCAGTCCGCACCACAATCGGAGTTCCCCCGCCATTCATCTTCCCGTGGATCTGCGATGAGCTGAACGTTCCTTCCACGGTCACCGGAATTCCCAAGCTGATATGGCCGTCATGGGTGCTGGCATCTATATTCGCTTGGATCTCCCCCGGCAACTCCAGGTCAATGCTTCCATCCCCGGTATGAATGTTCCACGAAGATTGGACCTTGGAACCACCCCTTGCCCGGGCTGTCACGCTGCCATCTCCTGTCTTAATGCTCAGCACATCGAATCGTCCGTCCAGGTTTACGTGCCCGTCGCCCGTGGTCACATCCACTCGTCCGTCCAAATCCCGGCCCTCAATTGACCCATCTCCCGTCCGCAGCCGGACATCCCCGCGCGCGCCTCGAACAGCAATGTGCCCATCCCCGGTCTTAACTTCCAGGTTTCCGTTGATCGAATCTGCCTCCACCGATCCGTCGCCGGTGTTCACATCTAAATCCGCATCCTTTGGCATATGCACTTCCACCCGCAAGCTGGCATGATTCACGCCCCAATGAATACCCCAATTTGATGTGGTTTTGGCAATGACTTCCACCTGGTCGCCATTCTGACTGGTGCTCACCCGTAGATCCTTATCCAGCTTGTAGCCCGTATATACCACGCGAATCTCCACCAGCTTGATATCTCCGGTTGATACTCGCACGCTTCCATCATCCGTCTGCACGCGCACCCTCGCATGCCCGCTCACGGAAAAAGTCTTTGCCACTTCCTCGGCCCGTGCACTCGCCGCCCAGCCAAGTACCAACATCCCCGCCAGGTAGGGTAGGGCAGTCCGTCCCCATCTTCGTACGCCAGTTTTCATCCCAGTTTGCCCCCGCATATCCACTCCTCCCCATGTAACGCAATTGTCCTTCCAAATGTTCCCTCCAAGGGGTTCCTGCGGCCCGACCGACTCCGAGCACCATCGCAATACTCGCCACTTTTCTCCTACCCCTTCGCCGCCTTCTTCTTTGTACCCGGCTTTTCACGCAACGCCCCCAAAAACTCCGCCACCGGCAGCGTATTGATCACATCCTTCTTCTCCAACCACCCTCGCCTTGCCATCGTCACCCCATACCGGATAAAACTCAGATTCCCCGCGGTATGCGCGTCCGTCGAAATCACCACTTTGACACCACGCTCCTTGCACATCCGCAGGTACACTTCTTTCAAATCCAGCCGGTCCGGGTACGAATTGCACTCCATTGCCACGTCGTGCTTCGCGCAAGCGTCCAGGATTTTCTCCATATCGTAGTCAAACGCATCGCGCCGCAGCAGCAAGCGCCCCGTGGGATGCCCGATGATCTGCGTATACGGATTCTGGATCGCCGCCACCATCCGCTCGGTCATCGCCGCCCTGTCCAGGTTGAAATACGAGTGAATCGAGCACACCACAACATCCAGTTGCGACAGCAATTCATCCGAGTAATCCAGCTCGCCATCTTTCAGGATGTCCACTTCTGCGCCCGCCAACACTTCTATCCCTAGCCCCTTCTCGCTCGCCGCGCGAATCTTCTTGATGTGCGCCGCCATGCGCTTCTCATCCAGACCATTCGCCACCGTTACCGCTTTCGAGTGGTCCGTGATTGCGATGTATTCGTGCCCCAGCGCGCGGGCAGCTTCCGCCATCTCCAGGATCGAATTTTTCCCGTCGCTCGCCGTGGAATGCATCTGCAAGTCGCCTTTGATGTCCTTCAACTCCACGAGATGCGGTAGTTTGTGCTTTTCCGCCGCCGCGATCTCTCCCGTGTTTTCCCGCAGTTCCGGCGGTACATAATCCAGTTTCAGCTTTCCGTAAATCTCCTCTTCGGTCCGCCCCGCCACGCGCCTCTCGCCCTTCAATGTGGCCAGCGCATACTCATTCAGCGTCAAACCCATCTCATTCGCTCGCCCGCGCAGCGCCACGTTGTGTTCCTTCGACCCCGTGAAATACAGCAGCGCAGCCCCGAAATTCTCTTGCTCCAGCAGCCGCACATCCACCTGTAACCCGTTTTGCAACGTGAAGCTCACCTTGTTCTCGCCGTGCGCCAGCGTCTGATCAATGTCCGAGAAGGTCAGGATATGCTTGGCCACCGCATCCACGTGCTTCTGCGACGTCTGCCCTTCGGCCATCGTCAACAGCAAATCCAGGTCTCCCACCGTCTCCTTACCGCGCCGCAATGATCCCGCCGGAGTCACCGACTCCACCGCTTTCCCCGCCTTCTTGATGTGCGCGGTGATCGCCACCGCCGCCGCCTCCGCCACACTGATAAGGAACCGCCCCGAGGATTTCTTGAACACTTCCACCGCCTTCAAAATGTTCTGCTCGCTCTTCTCTCCAAATCCCGCAAGGTCGCGCAGCTTTCCATCCTTCGCCAGCTTCTCCACATCCGCGACGGTGCCCGCTTTAAACGTCTTCCACAGTACCGCCACTTTCTTTGGCCCCAGCGACTGCAGCTCCAGCACATCCAGAATCGTCTCCGGATATTTCTTCAGCAGCTTCTTCCGCAGGCTGTAGTCGCCTGTCTTCACAATCTCTTGTAAATGCTCCACCATGCGGTCGCCAATCCCCGGCAGTTCCGTCAATTTCTCCGGGGTCGCGATCATCTGCTCCACGGACTCCGGCAACGAGTCAATCAGCTCCCCGGCTTTCTCGTAACTCCGGTAGCGCCCGATAATCGCCCCGTCAATCTCAAGCAGACGCGCCGTCTCCCGCAGTATTTTCGCTATCTGTTTGTTGTCCATGCCGCGATTATATGCGTCTTGCCCTTGGGTTTGTAGAGCTGGCATTCTCGCCAGAGCGAAATGCGAAGAACTATGTCGTCAAGAGGGAACTCTCGTTCGGAGCGAGTATCTCGGTCAGTGAAACGCTGCATCTGTCCTCCTCGCCGTCAGGCCGAGTCTTTCTTGTACTTCATACTTAAGACTAAAGACTAATGACTCCAAAGAAAAAACCGGCGGAAGCTGTCGCTCCCGCCGGTGTTATTAAGGCTTTGCCGCGGATCAAGCGGGCTTGCTTACATTGGCCGCCTGCGGCCCTTTCGGGCCTTGTACGATTTCAAATTCGACCGGATCCCCTTCCTGCAACGTGCGGTACCCATCCCCGACGATCGCGGAATAGTGAACGAACACATCGGGTCCGTCTTCACGGCCAATGAATCCGTATCCTTTCGAATTATTGAACCACTTTACCGTTCCTTGCACTTCGTGTCTCCTTTGGCAGGTGACTCTGGGGGCGGAAACTGCAATCGCCGCCATGAGCACGAATTGCGCGGAGTGTATCAAAACGGAACTTGTAGCCGCAAGAGTTCTGGACGAAAAAAATGGCTTCCCTGTGCGTTTTTATGTACAAAATCGGTTCAAAACGCCGTTTTCCCTGCCCTGCAGCAAAAAAGTAAGGTAATAGAGGATCCCGGCAATGGATTTGGCGTCCCGCAAGTTGCCCTGGAGCAACCATCTTTTCAGCTCTTTTACGCTAAACGTACGGGAAATTATTTTCTCATCCTCCTCCGGATGCGCTTCTCCAGTCGTCAACCCTTCCGCCAGCAGGATGAACATCCGCTCCTCCAGGAATCCTGGCGTGGGAAAGACGTCCAGAAACACCTTGAATCGCTTCGCGCGGTAGCCCGTCTCTTCCATCAACTCCCGCGCCGCGGCCTTCTTCGGCGTTTCGCCCGGATCCATTCTCCCGGCCACCAGTTCCCACAAATATTGTCGCGTCGCGTGCCGGTATTGCCGGATCATCACAATTCGACCATCATCCAGTACCGGCAGCACCACCACCGACCCGGGATGTGTGATCACCTCCCGCGTCGTCAGCAGGCCTCCGGGCTCTAACACTTCATCCCGCCGCACCCCAAAGATCGGCCCCTCGTAGATCACCTCGCTCTTCAGGATCTTTTCCCTTTCCCGAGGTTGCGCGACAGCCTTCCCCTTCGCACCAGCCCTGCTATCCCTGGCCACAGTCCTTCTCCTTGACTAGAGTGAATCCGC